>ENA-ORCO01000268-ORCO01000268.1-marine-metagenome-genome-assembly--contig:-NODE-268-length-31176-cov-4.973054_pt1 | contig 31176 bp, 31 predicted proteins | sample MGYA00248633_ERZ508508 | MGnify/ENA primary metagenome ERZ508508 (study PRJEB26179, sample SAMN06268845) | marine metagenome | isolation source: A23 P1 aerobic enrichment on pine of planktonic cells taken...
GCCACCAGATCGTTCAGGTAGAGCGTCTTCCGCGCGACGCCGGTCCGCTCGGCGATCTCGGTTTTCGTGTACGCGGTTCCGTCGTCCAGGTCGGCGAGCGCGCCCAGCAGTCGCGCGGCGCCCTCCCGTTCGGCGACGAACTCCCAGCCACCCGTCGGCGTCTCGTCAGTTCGCATGTGGCGGGGGTTGGTCGGTGGCGACGTGAAACTGACGACTCCGGCAGGGAAGCGTTTGGAGCTGTATTCTCTGCAAGTCAGGGGTGAATCGCCTGAAACTCCCGACCGACGAAAGAACCGAGAAGGGTATCGAAAACAGGCTGAAAGCCTCTCGACTAGTGAGTGCCGGTATCCGGTAAGACTAAGCTACTATGTATATTCTGTATGATATGGGTTTCTCACGACGCGCTATCCTCGGATTGCTCGCGGCTGGTGCGGTGGCCGGCTGTCCGGGTGGCGGAGGGAACGGCGACGGTGGCGACAGTGACGGCGCGAACAGCGACGGTGGCGACAGTGACGGTGCGAACAGCGACGGTGGCGAGGGGACCGGCGGCGGCGACACTCCCACACAGTCAGGGCAGGGAGTTGGTGGTGGTTCGGGTGGTGTCACTGACGACAGTAGCGACACGAGTCTGGCAGGATCCTGTGGAAGCGTCTACGGCGACACGCTCCAGGCGTACGATACCAGTGGTCGGGAGATGATAGCCACGTTCGCCTATCCGATGGGCGGGGAGGTGAGTTTCGAACAGAGTGACGACGGCGGGCACCTGACGTCGTTCGGGTACGGACGCGGAGAGATTTCGTCGCTGCACAGCCTCATTGTCGGCGAGACCGGTCCACTCGGCGGACCGGACACGGCCCCTGCGGCATACGAGTACGAGGCGGATACCGAGACGGCGACGGTCACCACCTACGGTGGTCAAACGGTGCCCGCGCACGTCCGGCCCCGACCCGACTCGGTGACTTACCTCGTCCGCGTCGAGGGCCCCGACGGGACTTACGAGCTGACGGCGCAGGCGGAGGCCGGCGAGGGTGACCCTTGCCCCGAGACATACGATACGATCGCACGACATGTCATCGAGTCGTTCGAGCCAGTGGCCTGAGGAGCGGGGGACTGTGTCGTGTCAGGACAGATCTGTCACCCCGGAGTGACAGCGCCGTCCCCGCCGTGAGTCCGCTGCTGCGCTCACTGCGGCGGACACCCTACGCCGAGGCGAAGTCCGCCGCGATCGAAGAGTCGCCCACACGCCCACTCGGGGACTCGCATGTCACAGCCTCCCGCGATGGAGAAACGCTTTTGTCCGCGCTCGGGCGGAGAGTAGGTATGAGCACTCGCGAGGAGATACTGGCGTTGCTCCGCGAGAACGCCCGCTATTCGAACGAGGACATCGCGCGACAGACCGGCCTCGACGAGGCCGAAGTGGCCGAGACTATCGAGGAACTCGAAGCCGAGGGCGTCATCCGCGGCTACCAGGCCATCGTCGACCCGAGCAAGACCGACGTCGAACGGGTGCGCGCCTCGGTCGAGTTGAACGTCACGCTCGACCGCGAGACCAGTTACGCCGACATCTCCGAGCGCCTCGCGAAGTTCCCCGAGGTGACCGACCTCCGACTCGTCAGCGGCGACTTCGACTTCGCGATGGAAGTCGAGGGCGACTCCATGTCCGAAGTCTCGCGGTTCATCAGCGAGAAGGTCGCGCCCGTCCCGGAGATCACCCAGACGGTGACCCACTACATCATGGAGAGCTACAAGGAGCGCGGCGTCGAGTTCGGCGACGGCCGCGACGACGACCGGCTGTCGATCTCGCCATGACGTTCGAGGAGTCCGAGCGCCTCTCGACCGTGCCGCCGAGCGGCATCCGCCGCTTTTTCGAGATCGCCGAGGAGTACGACGACATCATCTCGCTCGGCGTGGGCGAACCGGACTTCGCGCCGCCGTGGTCGGCCCGCGACGCCGCCATCGCCTCGCTGGAGCGCGGGCAGACCTCCTACACCGCCAATCGCGGGATGCGCGAACTCCGCGAGCGGATCGCCGACGACGTCCACTCCCGCTACGGGCTCGACTACGACGCGGGCGAGGAGATACTCGTGACCTCCGGCGCGAGCGAGGCGATCGACCTGGCCTTCCGGGCGTTTCACGACCCCGGCGACAGCGTCGCGGTCGCCCAGCCGTGTTACCTCTCGTACGTCCCGAGCGCGACGCTGGCCGGCGCGGACGTGATCGACGTGCCGACCCGCGAGGAAGACGATTTCAAACTGACGCGCGAGGTGCTCGAGGAGTCGGGCGCGGGCGAGGCGGAGACGCTCGTGCTGTGCTACCCGAACAACCCGACCGGGGCGACGATGACTCGCGAGGAACTCGCGCCGGTGGCCGACTACGCCCGCGAGCACGACCTGCAGGTGTTCTCCGACGAGATCTACGCCGAGTTGACCTACGAGCACGACCACGCCTCCATCGCGTCGTTCCCCGGCATGCGCGAGCGGACGGTCGTGTTCAACGGCTTCTCGAAGGCCTACGCGATGACCGGCCTGCGGCTGGGATACGCGCTCGCGCCGCCGGAGGCTATCGAGGCGATGAACCGCATCCACCAGTACACGATGCTGTCGGCGCCGACGACGGCCCAGCACGCGGCCGTCGACGCGCTGGACAACTGCGCCGACGACGTGGCCGAGATGCGCGCCCAGTACGACCGCCGCCGGAACTATCTGCTCTCCCGGTTCGACGACATGGGCATCGACTGCTTCCCGGCCGCTGGCGCCTTTTACGTCTTCCCCGAGTGCCCGTGGGACGACGCGGACGCCTTCGCCGAGGCGCTCATCGAGGAGGAGGGCGTGGCGGTCGTCCCCGGTCACGTCTTCGGTGCCGGCGGCGAGGGCCACCTCAGGGTCACCTACGCGACGAGCATGAGCGACCTGAAGGAAGCGATGGCGCGCATCGAGTCGTTTCTCGACTGAGGCCGGGCGCCGTGCCGAGACCGGCCGCGCGCTGAGACCGGCCACGCGGCGTCGCTGACTTCGTGACGAAACCGACCGCGTGGCGTCGCCGACCGCGTGACGAGACCGAATGTGTGGCGGCGTCGACCACGGATCGGCGCCGGTCCGAATTCTCAGCTTCGATACCGGTAACGTCGTCTTTCAGTGAAATATGGGGGTCGGTAAGGGGGTCATTCCGTCGATATCCTGGCGGAGCGCGCCTCGCGGGCGTGAACGCGCACGGCGCAAAGTTTTTTCCGTCTTAACGGTAGTAAGCCTGTAATGGCAATTGATGGCACGGGGGGCGACGAGTCCGACGGGATCGGAAGCGGGTTCTCGGGGGACGGCGACGTCACAGTCGGCGAGTACACCTGGAACGACCTGCGGCGCGACGTTCACACGGGGGGCAGATTCGACCGCAGCGAGTATCTGGGCTACGACCCGTCGACGATCGAGGAGCGCCTGCGCTCGGGGGCGAGCGCGGCCAAGACCATCGAGCGCGACTGGGGGGAACTGATCGAAGCCGAGCGCTCGTACGTCGTCAAGGACCGCTACACCTGGGAACACTTCAAACAGGAGTACTACTACGAGGAAGACGGCTCCATCCCGCGGGACAGCGACGGCGAGAAGATTCCGTTCGACCCCGTGGAGTATCTGGGCTTTCACCCCGCCGAGACCGAGGACCTGCTGGCGGAGGCCGGTTCGGTCGGCGACCACCTGGCCGCGATGGTCGACGAGCGCACCGTCGACGTCAATCCCCAGCTCGACGAGGACGCCTTCTTCTCAACGGTCGAGGGGCACACGACCGTCGTCAACCGCTACGACCTGGAGAAGGCGGTCCCCGAGGAGAAGAAAGCCCACTTCGTCGAGGAGGAACGCTACTGGGTGAACAAACCGTACGCCTGCGTCGTCATCTTCCACTCGCGCAAGGAAAACGAGAAGAAGTACTACGCCATCGAGCCCTACCGCAACGAGATCGAGACCGACCTCGCGGAGTTCCTCTCGGGGAAGCTCAAATCGGCGATCAAGTACTCCGACGACGACGTGGTCGTCGAGGGGTCCGACGCCGACCGCGCCCAGGTGATCCAGCGCGAGACCGAGCGACTCCTCGAGCGCTACGACCTGTACTCCCCCAGCCAGAAGGGGGACCTGGGCTTCGTCGACCAGATCAAAGACGCCCTCGGGATGGAAGTCGAGGTAGAGATGAAAGGCGGCGGACTGGAGGGCATCTCGGCCCGTCCACAGGACGAAGTCGTCGCCGACGACGCCAAGGAACTCACCGAGTACCAGGTCGAGAAGCTCCTCTACAAGCTCAAGCGCGATTTCATCGGCTACTCGCGGATCGACCCGATCAAACACGACATCAACGTCGAGGACATCTCCTGTGACGGCTACAACTCGCGGGTGTTCGTCTACCACACCGAGTACGAGAACATCATCACCAACATCGAACACGGCGAGTCCGAACTCGACGAGTTCGTCGTCAAACTCGCCCAGCGCTCGGGCAAAGGTATCTCCAAGCGCCAGCCACAGGTCGACGCCACCCTCCCCGACGGCTCGCGTGCCCAGTTGACCCTCGGCCGCGAAGTGTCCGACCACGGGACCAACTACACCATCCGTCAGTTCAAGGACGTGCCCTTCACGCCGGTCGACCTGATCAACTGGAACACGTTCTCGCTCGACGAGATGGCCTTCCTCTGGCTCTGTATCGAGAACAACAAATCGATGATCTTCGCGGGCGGGACCGCGTCGGGGAAGACCACGAGCCTGAACGCCGTCTCCCTGTTCATTCCGAGTAACGCGAAGATCGTCTCCATCGAGGACACCCGCGAGGTCGAGCTCCCCCAGCGAAACTGGGTCGCGAGCGTCACGCGTCCCTCCTTCGGCGAGGACGACAAGGGCGACGTCGACGAGTTCGACCTGCTCGAGGCCGCGCTCCGCCAGCGCCCCGACTACATCGTCATGGGGGAGGTCCGCGGCGAGGAGGGGCGCGACCTCTTCCAGGTCATGTCGACGGGGCACACTGCCTACTCGACGTTCCACGCCGACACCGTCGGCGAGGTCATCAAGCGGTTCACGACGGACCCGATCAACGTCTCGAAGACGCTGTTTACGGCGCTGGACCTGGTCTCGATCCAGACCCAGACCCGCGTCGACGGCAACAAGGTCCGCCGGAACAAGAACCTCACCGAGATCAACGAGTACTCGGCGGAACACGACGAGATCAACGTCCGCGACGTCTACGAGTGGCAGGCCGAGACCGACGAGTTCCTCCAGATGGGCAACTCCAACACGCTGGAGGAGCTGAAGTTCGACCGCGGGTGGACCCAGGAGCGCCTCGACGAGGAGCTGTTCATGCGGAAGGTCGTCCTGGCCTACCTCATCGAGCAGAACCTCAACACCTACACGGAGGTCGCGGCGGCCGTCCAGGCGTTCATCAACGACCCGGACACGATCATGGCGCTCGTCGCCGAGGACAAACTGGAGCGGTCGCTGGAGGACCTGCGAGAGATGGAGTCGGTCAAGATCAACATCGACCCCGAGAAAGAGGAGATGGTCCCGCGGCCGGACCCGCCGGCGGAGATGCTGGACGAGGCCGAGGACATCCTCGAGAACGCCCAGCCGCTGTTCCAGCGCTTCCGCGAGAAGGAGACCACCGACATCGTCAGCGCCCTGACGGGCTCGGGCGTCGACGAGGAGGAGACCGACATCACCCCCGTCGAGAGCGAGGAGGACGAGGACGACGAGATCGACTTCAGCGAGTTCGTCCCGGCGGCCGGCGCGGAGGCCGACGAGGCATGAGCCTCGGGCGCTCCTCCCAGCAACTCGGCGGCGCCACCACGGTCGGGGACACGTTCTACCCCCTCTACCAGGCGCTGTTCGACGAGGAGGGCGACTTCGTCTCGGGCGTCGAGGCCAAACTCGCCGAGGCCCGGATGGGCGACAACGTCGAGATGTACATCTCGCGGGCGCTCGCGGTCGGTACCGTCGCGGGGCTGACCCTCTGGCTGCTCGGTATGTTGCTCGGCTTCCTCGTCGTCCAGATGCTCGGCCTCGGCGAGGGGCCGCTGCTGGGCCTGCGCATCCCCGAGGCCATCGCGCCGCTCGTCGATCTGCTGAAAGTCCCGGCGCTGGTCTTCGTCTCCGGGGTGGTCTTCGGCGCCGTCGGCTTCAGTATCGGGTTCGGGTCGCTGCTGTCGATCCCCTACTTCCGGTCGAACGCGCGCAAACGCGAGATCAACGTCCTCCTCTCCGATTCGGTCGCGTTCATGTACGCCCTCTCGGTGGGCGGGCTGAACCAGCTGGAGATCCTGCAGGCGATGGCCCAGGCCGACGACACCTACGGCGAGGTGGCCAAGGAGTTCCAGTCGATCGTCCTCGAGACGGAGTACTTCGACACCGACTACCGGACGGCGATCCGAAACCAGTCCCTCGAGACGCCCAGCGAGGAGCTGAGTCAGTTCCTCACGGACATGCTGTCGATCGTCGACTCCGGCGGTGACATGACCTCGTTCCTCGAGGACCAGAAGGACAAGCAGATGCGGACGGCCAGACAGGAGCAGGAGAAGATGCTGGACACGCTGGAGCTGTTCGGCGAGATGTACATGACTCTCTCGCTGTTCCCGCTCCTGCTCATCATCATCACCGTGATCATGAGCATGATGTCCTCGGGGTCGAAGATGAACATGATGGTCGGGACGGTGTACGGCCTCATCCCGCTGACGGGCGTCGGCTTCCTCGTGCTCACGTCGACGGTCACGCAGGACTCTATCGGCGACGGTTACCTCCAACCCGACCGCGGCGACGAGACCTACTCGGAGGCCGACGACGGGCTGTTGAGCCTCGGTCTCGTCGAGGGATACACCGGGTCGTACGGCGTCTTCGACCGCATCAAGAGCCGCGAGGGGACCCACCGCGCCGCCCAGATCCTCAGGAAGCCACACATCTTCTTCCGCAACAATCCGCTGTACGTGCTGGGGATCACGATCCCGATCACGATCGCCTTCTTCGCCGTCGTGGTCCTGTTCCACATGGCGCCGATGTCGATCTCGGAACTCGTGGTCCCCCAGGGCGGGGACGTGCCCGAGGGGCTCAACGACCCGACGAAGCGCTGGGTGTACCCCGTCATCACGGGGACGTTCATGTGGGTGTACGTCCCGATCTACCTCAACCTCCTCCCGCTGGCGATCTTCTACGAGTGGAACCTCCGGACGCGCCGCAGCGTCATCGGCAACCTCTCCGAGAACCTCCGCAAGCTCGCCAGCGCGAACGACACGGGGATGACCCTGCTGGAGTCGATCCGGGTCGTCGCCGACACCTCCTCGGGGCGGATGGCCGACGAGCTGGAGACGATGCACGCCAAGGTCAACTACGGGACCAGCCTCAAGGACGCGCTCCGGGAGTTCAACAACCGCTATCACATCCCCCGGCTCGCCCGGACGGTCAAGCTCATCAGCGAGGCCCAGGAGGCCTCCAGTCAGATCCAGGACGTCCTCTCGACGGCCGCCCAGGCCTCCGAGAACCAGGACGACATCGACCTCGAACGCAAGTCCCGCGCCCGGATGCAGATGGTCATCATCATCATGACCTACCTCACGCTGCTGGGCGTGATGGCACTGCTCAAGGTTCGGTTCCTGACCGTCATGGCTGACCTCGCGGTGCAGACGACGTCCAGCGGCTCGTCCGGCGGCGTGCCCGGCGGCAGCTTCAGCGGCGTCAACACGCAGATCCTCTCGGTGCTGTTCTTCCACGCCGTCGTCCTCCAGGCGCTGCTGTCGTCGTTCATCGCCGGCTACATCCGCGACGTGAGCCTGCTGTCGGGGGTCAAGTTCGCCGTCATCCTCCCGACGATCGCGCTGATCGTCTGGTACGCCGTCACGCTGATGTCCTGACCCCGCGGCGTATTTCCACGTCGCCTGCAGCGTCCGGCACGAGCGCTTCGGCGCGCGACGGCGCAACCCCGGCCATGGACGCACCCAGCACGCTCCGCTCGGCGGCGGCCGACGACGAGGACATCGCGATCACGCGGCGCGAGCGCGACGGCGAGACGCTTGTCGTCGTCGACTTCGGCGAGGACGTCGACGCGCAGCTCGACACGGTCGGCGGGACCGCGATCGTCGTCGCGGGCGACCGCCAGTTCGAGTTCCAGATACCGCCCGAGGTGACCGACCTGTCCGCCAACGGCGGGATGGTGACCTTTCCGTCCTGAAACGACTCCTCGCCCGCGCCGGTATCGTCGGCCCCGCACCGAGGTCAGCCGTCCGCGGTGGCCGTGCGGGTCGACCCGTCCAGTTCGTCGGTCGCCGTGGCGGTGCCGTTCGGCGTCCCCGGTTCGTCGGGGGTCGCGGTCCGTTCGGGCGTCGCGTCGGGGTCGACGGGCGCCGGCGTCGACCGCCGGGTGACGTTGTCGACCCACTCGGGTGTGGAGGGCGCCGACTCCCCGAGGCGACTGTAGTCGTAGCGTATCGAGACGTGCGACCGGTCGCCGTCGACGGCGCGGTCGTACTCGGCGGCCAGCGACCGGACGAACCCCTCGCGGGTCACGTAGGCGGTCGCGGTGAAGTCGCGTATCGTCGCGTCCGCGGGGCCCACGGCTCGCGGCGGGGGCCCGCCGGCGGCGTGGAGTCGGTAGTAGGTGCGACCGCGCCGGTCGACCGTCGACACCGCGACCGTCCGGCCGTCGAAAAACTGCCGGATCGACACGGTCGCGAAGACGTAGTCGACGGGCCTCCCGGGCAGTCTGAGCAGGTCGTAGCGCGTCGCTCCGGCTTCGACCACTCGCAGGAATCCGCCGGTCGCGTTGACGTACAGCGAGACGTTCCGCCCGGGTTCCCCCTGAGACTGCGACACGGAGAACCTCTCCGGTCCGACGACGACGCTCCGGCTGAACCACTCCTGTGGGTCGCTGGTGCGCTCTCTCATCGACCAGGTGTAGGTCCGATTCTCCAGAGACGCGGTGTGCGCACGAGCGAGCGCGTCGGCGTCGACCGTCCCGTTGGCGCTCACGCCGGGCGGGCGCTCCCCCGATATCGTCTGCGTCGGCGTCTGACTGTCGGTGACGGGGACCGGTGTCACGGTGTCCGCCTGCGCGGATCCCGCCCCCTCGCCGCCGAACGGCACGGCGCTACAGCCGGCTAGGAGGACGACGACCGCGACGACCGCGAGACCCCAGCGCATCACCGCTGCTACGGGCCTGTGACACAATACGCCTTCGGCGGGGGATACGAGGGATGAAGCCGATCCGACCCCTACCGCCGGCGAACCATGACCGCCGACCTCGACCTGCGGGTGTATCGACGCGCGCCTGACCGCTACATGCTGTGGTCGACGCGCGTCTCGGACGCGCTGCTCGACGACGCGAGCCGCGAGGAACTCGTGGCGTGGTACCTGCAAAAGCGACCCGACGGCACGCGCGCCGAGATCGAGGCGCTCGTCGACGCCGCCGACGAGCGCGCCGCCACCGACGCCACCGAAACCTACGAGGAATCGCCCGACTGGCTGGCCGGGAACTGACGGGGCGTGCCGGCTCGATACTCGGTCCCCGCTCCAGACCGCCTTGCCGCGGTCGAGGGGATCCGAAACCTATTCTGCCTGATGGATAGGTCTGTCCGGTAACGGGTTCTCTTGCCCCCGAAGACGCGGTCGACCGGTGTCTTAAGAGGTAGACTTTTGTTCCGGTAGTGACAGACGCTAGCCGTTCAAAATGGACCGTAGGTACTTCCTAACGGCGGGCGCGCTTCTGGTAGCCGGATGTTCGAGCGACGGCGGCGATAGTGACGTGCAGGACTCGGACGGCGACGGCATGATAGACTCGGAAGACTACGCGCCGAACGATCCCGACGTGCAAGAGAAGTCGGATCTCCAAGGCGGCGGATCGACGCCAGCGGCGACACCGAGCCCGACGCCCACGGAGGAACCGGACGCCATCGACGCGGTCAACGATATCGAGTTCCCGAGCGACTCGCCGACGCCGGAAGACGACTCCGAGCTCGACATCGGGACTATCGACGACTCAGATGTCTTGACGGCTTGGAGCGAGCCGTTCAACTACGAGGAGACGGTGATCGTCCCGGGACCGGGCTACTACCAAGTCCCGATCGAGTTCGACCAGCAGTTCACGATCAACTGGAAGGTGACCAATCAGCGGTCTTCTGAGTACGACTTCGACGTGTTCCTGTTCGGCGAGAGCGAGTATCAGACCTATCTCGATTACACGAACGACCGGGACAGCCACCGGCCGGAGTACTACCCTGGCGGCTCCGCTCAGGGAATCGTCGACTCGGCGGTACGTACGGCGACGCTCTCGGCCGGGAAGTACCGGCTCCTCGTCGATAACTCCGACTACGGCGACGCGGGCGATATTGGCAGCGAAGCCGGACGAGAGGTCACTATCGATCTCCACGCCGAAGAAACATAACCGCCTACAGCCACCCAACTTTTTCGCGCTCGCGCGGTTGCGCTTCGGGCGTGTGGGCTCCGCGGTAGTGATCGAGGAAGGTCTGTAGGTCGCCCACCCGCCCCAGTCGCAGACGACCATGGCGTCCACGTCTTCGCTCCGCAGGGAGGTGGCTCACGTCCGCCGGCGGTCGTTGAAACCGACGTGCGTCCACCCAGGGTCGCCTGTCTCGTCGCGCAGGGCGTCGGTGACGGTCTCGGTCCACCGCCGGAGGGTCCGCGTCGTCACATCGACGAGAGGCGCGTCTGTCGGCTCCTCGCGCACGTCGCCGACAGTCAAGATGATAGTCGCGAGGTTCGGCGGGATCGGCGTCTCGCGGTACACGTCGGTCTTCGCGGAGCGCCAGACGCGGAGCATCGTTCCGGTGTCGGTCTCGGCGACGTGACCGGGCGCGACGCGGACCACCTCGTCGGACCGGAGCCCACAGCGCGCGCCGAGCCCGAGCGCGATCCGCTTCTCGGTGTGTCGAGGCGCTCCGGGAAGTCGACCGGGCCGCCAGTCCCTCGCGCGATCGCCGGATGGCGGCGGGCCGCGTTCGGGATCCGAATGAATCCTATCTCGCGGGAGCACTCCCTCGAAGGCGGAAACCCCTCTATCGGACGTTTCAGGCCTTGGATCGGCAGAATCCGAAAAACGGCCACGACGGCGGTTTCGTGATGGACTCGCCGGGATTTGAACCCGGGGCCTTCCCCGTGCCAGGGGGATGATCTACCACTGATCTACGAGCCCGCACGCAAATACCGGTAACCGGGACTGTTTCATAAACCCATCGAAGCGTCGAAGCTCCGTCAGCGACTACCACGCCCGTGGTGTCAGCCGTCCGACCACGCGAGTATCAAATCGTGTAATTGCGGGCCAACGGCTATTACCGGGAGTGTCGTCGTCGGCGACAGACACGGAGGGGTTCGGGCGTCGTTCGGGGGACGACGGCGACGCCCGTGGCCGCCGCCGGAGGCACACGATGTCAGCATTCGGGGATAGCAACAGGTCCGCGACACACGGCGCGGATCCGCGACGAGCCGGGAGCGACGAGCGACGTGGCGAGCGCGGGCAGACGACGCTCGATTTCGCGCTCGGGATGAGCATCTTCCTGCTGTCGCTCGTCTTCGTGGTGGCGTTCGTGCCGGGGATGCTGGAGCCGTTCTCCGGCGGCGCACAGTCGGAGACGCCGGCGGTCAACCGCGTCGCCGACGACCTGACCCAGCGGACGTTGAGTAACGCCAGCGCGCCGTACGTGCTCGACGAGACGTGTACGGTCGAGCTGTTCACGGCCGGTGTGCCGGCCGAGTGTCGCTACGACGGGACGACGCTGTCCGACCGAGTCGGGGTCCTCGAACGGTCGCCGGTGAACGTGACGATCCGCGGCGATCTGGACGACTCCGGCGCGGACAGTGTCCTCTGCTGGGACACGAGTGTCGTCGGGGGACAGTTGGCGGAACGGGGCGCGAGCGGGTGTGGACCGCTCCTCTCGGGCGGGTCCAACCCCGCGGGGAGCGGCGGGCGGACGGTCAGCGCGCGGCGGGTCGCGCTGCTCGACGGTCGCGACGTGACGGTCGAGGTGGTGATGTGGTGACGCCGCGTCGGCCGCCGGACGACCCCGGCGCCCGGGACCGAGCGGACGCCGTGAGCGCCGACACGCGCGGGCAGGCACACACGCTCGAGGGCGTGGTGTCGAGCCTGATACTGCTGTCGGCGGTGGTGTTCGCACTGGAGATGACGGCGGTGACGCCGCTGTCGGCGAGCACGTCGAGCCAGCACATCGAGAACCAGCAGGAGGCGACCGCTCGCGGCGTGCTCGCGGCGGCGGCGGAGACGGGGGCGCTGGAGCGGGCGGTGCTGTCGTGGAACGCGACGAGCGAGCAGTTCTACAACACGAGCCGCCTCGGGTACTTCACGACGGACCCGCCGCCGAACCGCTTCGGCGAGATGCTCAACCGGTCGTTCGACCGCAACGGCGTGGCCTACAACGTCTATCTGCACTATCAAGAAAACGACGGGACCCGCGACAGCCAGCGGTTCGTCTACCAGGGGCGCCCGAGTGACAACGCGGTGCAGGCGACGTGGTCGCACACGCTCATGCGGAACGACGAGATCCACACCCACGAGGAGACACCGAGTGGCACTGCGGTCAGCGACGAGCCGACGTACTTCGCGCCGGAGGCGGCCGACCGGTCGTCGGTCTACAACGTCGTCCGCGTGGAGGTGGTCGTGTGGCGGATCTGAGTCCGGCCGGACGGGGCCTCGGTGACGGGGCCACCGCGGACGGTCGCGACCGCGGTCAGATCATCCTCGTCGGCGCGTTCGCGCTGGCGGTCGTCTTCGTCGCGCTGGCGCTGGTGATGAACGCGGCGATCTACACGGAGAACCTGGCGACGCGCAGCGAGTCCGCGGGGGCCGCCGACGCCCAGGCGTTCGAGCGCGCGACGACGAATGCCGCCGAGGCGGCGTTCCGCTACGCCCACGAGGTCAACGCCAGCGACCACACCGGCCTGAAGAAGAACGTCACGCAGGCGATGGCGGCGTATCACAACGTGACCCGGACCCAGCAGGCGACGAGCGCCCAGCTGACCGACGTGGCCGTCGACTCGACGACGAACGGGACGAACATCACCGACACGTCTGTGCCGTTCGAGAGTCCGGCCGGCGGCACGGACTGGACGGTCGCGAAGGACGTCAACGAGAGCTATCGGTTCCGGATCGATGTCGAAACCTGGAACGGCGGGTCGAGCGACGAGCTGTGGATCGTCGCCGGCGACGCCGGCGACTGGTACCTGAACGTCTCCGAAGCGAGCGGGGAGTGGGAAGTCGGCGTCAACGAATCGGGGACGTACACCCGCTGTCTGACGACGACGGCGAGCGACGTCACGATCGATCTGGTCGCGGAGACGGTCAACGGCAACGACTGTCCCGCGCTGAACCGCTCCGCCGTGGGTGACCCGTACGACATCGCCGTCCGCAACGGGTCCGTCGCCGACGGGGGCTACACGCTGGTCAGCGACGGGGAGGCGGGATCCGATCTGACGACCAGTCAGTACGACGAGATTCTGTACGCGATGGAGGTCAACGTGACCTACTGGACGCCGGAACTGCGCTATCGGACGACGAGACAGATCACCTGGGGTGAGGCCAGTGCGTAACGGACCGCCCCGCCGTTCCGACGGCACCTCGACGGGTCGTGGCAGCCGGCACCTCGGCCGGAGGGGGTCGCGCGGCCAGTCGACCGCGCTGGAGTACACGCTCGCGCTCGCGGTCGCGTCGCTGGTCGTCACCGGGCTGCTCCTCGCGGCGGGCGACTTCGTCACCGACCAGCGCGAGGGGGTCGTCCGGACCGAACTCGGCGTGGTCGGCGAACAGCTGGCCGGTGAGGTCGCCGCGGCCGACCGACTGGTCGGGTCGGGAGACACCGGGGCGCTGGCGCTGGACACCTCGCTCCCGGAGACCGTCGCCGGGGCGAGCTACACCATCGCGGTCGACGATACGGTCACCGGCCAGTGGCTCAACCTCACTTCGCAGGACCCGGATATCACGGTCGCCGTCCGACTGGAGACGGAGACCGCTCTCGACCCGGACACCGTCGAGGGCGGGCAGGTCCGCGTGGTCTACGACGCGGGTGACGACCACCTGGAGGTGCGCGGATGACGCCGCGCCGACCGCCCTCACACGCCGACCGACCGACCGACGTCGACGGGGACCGACGCGACGAGCGCGGCGTCAGCGACCTGGTCGGGTTCGTGCTCGTGTTCTCGCTGATCGCGGTGGTCGTCTCGATCGTGTCGCTGTCGGGGCTGAGCGCGCTCGAAGGCGCCCGCGACGCCCAGCAGACCAACAACGCCGAGCGGGCGATGGAAGTCCTCTCGGACAACGTGGCCGACATCACCGAACGGGGCGCGCCGAGCCGAGCGACGGAGATCAGCCTGGAGGACGCCTCGCTGTACCTCGGGGAGGAGACGCGGATCGAGGTGCGCGACCCCGCTCAGAGCGGCGACCCGTCGTTCCTGACCACGCGCGTGTTCAAGCTCCGGCCGATCGTCTACGAGGACGAACGCGCCAAGTTGGTGTACGTCAACGGGGCCGTCTTCCGCGTCGAACCCGAGGGCGGAGTCGTCCTCCGGCCGTGGGAGCCGGTGCTCGACGCCGACCGGACGATGGTGCCGATCGTCAACACGGAATCGGTGACCGGTGGTCCGCAGTCGATCAAGAGCACGACCGTCCTCGTGCGGGCGAACACGAACCGCCGGATCGTCCCCGTCGCCGACGACGAGGGCACCTACGACGACGTCTGGGTCAACGTCACCTCGTCTCGTCGGGACCTGTGGCATCGGATGCTCGAATCGGACGGTGCGCTCGACTGCGCCGATGCCGGTCCCGAACGCGTCGAGTGCCGACTGACCTACGACCCCGACCGACTCTACGTCGTCGAGACGCGGATCGCCGTCGCGCTCAAACAATGACCATGACCGGAGACACTCGCGTTCGAACGGACGGACTCGCCGCAGACTCGGCGGTCGACTACGCCGCTCGCGGCAGTGACGCCGACCCCGCGGAGGGACGCGCAGATGACTGACCGCCGGGGCGTCAGCTCCGTGCTGGGGATCGTGCTGTTGCTCGCGATCGTCTTCGGCGGGACGGCGGTGGTCGTGACCGTCGGCGGGACGGCGCTGGACGACACGCGGGACCAACTCGACGTGGGTCGGGCCGAGAAGGCGCTGACGCAGTTCGACTCCCGCAGCGCGATGGTGGCGCTCGGCGGGACGAGCCGCCAGGGGGTCGACCTCGCGACCGGCGTGGACGACGGGTACGCCGTCGACGACTCGGTCGGCTGGATGAACGTCTCGGTGGTCGACAAGCCGAGCACGCCGACCGAAACGCTGACGATCGTCAACACGACGCTGGGGGCGACCAGGTACGAGAACGGCGAGACGACGATCGCCTACCAGGGCGGGGGCGTCTGGAAGCGCACCGAGGCCGGAGTGACGATGCTCTCGCCCCCGGAGTTCCACTTCCGGGACGCGACCCTGACGCTGCCGATCATCACCGTCGACGGGAGTCCCACCCTGGGGTCGTCGGCGACGGTCGAGAAGGGCGAACCGATGTCGATCCGGTACCCCAACGCCACCAGCGACCCGCTGTTCGTCAATCCCCTGGAGCAGGGGCGGGTGAACGTCACCGTCCACAGCGACTACTACCGGGCCTGGGGCAGGTACTTCGAACAGCGGACGAGCGGGACGGTCGCCTACGACGACGACAACGAGACGGCGCGCATCGAACTGGTCGTCCCGTTCGAGGAGGACTTCGAAAACGTGGTCACGACCACCTCGGCGGCGGGCGTCACCGTCAACGGGAACGATCCGAAACCCTCTCCCCACGAGACCGGCGTCACGTACCCGCTGGCGGATTCGCGGATCGAGGACCGCATCGACGACTGCGAGGGGGGCGGGTCGCCCTGCGACACGACCACGCCGCTGACGAGCATCGCGACCGACGGCACCTACTACGTCGACGGCGACTACGGCGGCGGGATCGTCGCGGACACGAACCAGGGCAACGTCACGATCGTCGTCGACGGGGAGTTCGAACCCACCTCGGTCTCCATCGCCGGCCCGAACACGACGCAGGTACTCGTCAGCGGAGACGTTGCCATCAGCGACGACCTCGACGGCGGCTACGACGCGGGTCAGTTCTCCGTCGTCGCTCACTCCGACACCGAGTTCGACATGAACGGCAACTCGAAGCTGAAGGGGTTCGTCTACGCCCCGGGGTCGACCTGTGACCTCAACGGGAACGCCTACATCGTCGGGGGCATCGTCTGCGACACCATCGACATCAACGGCAACCCCAACGATTTCACCTACGACGCCTCGGTCGAGGACGTGGACCTGCAGCTCGCGGGCGACGTGACGAAGCTCACCTACCTCCACGTCACGGTCAACCCGATCAACGTCACCAGCAGGTGAACGCCCGTCCCGACGGAGGCGTCGTCTCCGATCGGCGATGAAAACCGTTTAGTGTCCCAGGCGGGTGTCTCCGGTGGGAACGCACGACCGCAAATCTGACTCGCTCCGGCGTTACGGAGCTCGGGATTGCGGCCGTGTCCGCGCCGATCGCCGCTTCGCACGAAGCGCGCGGCGCACACACGCACGAGGCGATCGAGAGACCGCCCGACAGCGGCTCGTCGCGTTCCAATCATCAGAACTATGGCACGAATGCACACGCGCCGTCGCGGCTCGTCCAGCTCGGACAAGCCGGCGGCAGACGAACCCCCGGAGTGGAGTGACGTAGACGAAGACGCCATCGAAGAGCGCGTCGTCGAACTGGCCGAGCAGGGCCACAGCCCCAGCCAGATCGGGCTGAAGCTGCGCGACGAGGGCGTCAACGGGACCCCGGTCCCGGACGTCTCCCTCGCCACCGGCAAGAAGATCACCGAGATCTTAGAAGAGAACGACGCCGACCCCGACCTGCCCGAGGACCTGCGCAACCTCTTCGAGCGGGCCGTCCGCCTGCACGAGCACATGGACGAGAACCCGACCGACCACCAGAACAAGCGCGCGCTCCAGAACACCGAGTCGAAGATCCGCCGCCTGGTCGACTACTACCGCGGCGACGAGCTCGACGAGGAGTTCGCCTACAGCTACGACGAAGTCTCCGAGCTCCTCGAATAGATGTCCGCCACCGCCCGCTCCGAGGACGCCCCCGCCGCCGGCGAGATCGCCGACCGGCTCCGCGAGGCCGGCTTCGTCCGCCTCGTCGGCGCCGCGACCGGCGACGCGCTGGCCGCCAGCGGCGTCCTCGCGCGGGCGCTGGCCGACCGCGACCGACCGTTCCAGGTCTCGGTCGCCGACCTCCCCGCCGACACCGAGCGGTCGACCGACGCCGACCTGACAGTCGCCGTCGGGCGGAGCGACCCCGTCGCCGACTGCTCGGTCCCCGGCACCGCCGAGCCGGCCAGCGAGACGGCCTTCGCCGTCGCGCGCGAACTCGACGCCGACCCGGACGCCGCGCTCGCGCTCGCCGGCTGCGTCGCCGACGGCCGCGCGCACGGCGGGTCGGTCGCCGAGGCCGCCGCGGCCGCGGGGATCGACCGCCGCCCCGGCGTGGCCGTCCCGACGACGGATCTCGTCGACGGACTCGCCCACTCGACGCTCGTTCACGGGCCGTTCTCGAGCGACGCCGGGGCGGCCGCCGCGGCGCTCGAAGCCGCGGGTTTCGCCGTCGGTGACGCCGACGCAGGCGAACCACGCGTCGACGCGACGGGCCTCGACGAACAGGCACACCGCCGCGCGGCCTCGCTGGTCGCGCTGCGGACCGTCGGCGACGACACGGTCCCGCCGCGGGGCGGTCACGCCGTCGAGCGGGCGCTGCGCCCCTTCGACGGCGGCCCGTTCGAGACGGTCGGCGGCTACGCGGACGTGCTCGACGCCGTCGCCCGGGAGCGGCCCGGCACCGGCGTCGCGCTCGCGCTCGGGCACGACGTGGGTGAGGCCGCGCTCGACGCGTGGCGCGCCCACGCCCGACGCGCCCACGGCGCTGTCGCCGACGCGACGACCGGCCGGTACGACGGGCTGTTCGTCGCCCGCGCGGAGACGGACGCCGCGCCGGTCGCCACGCTGGCGCGGCTGGTTCACGCCTACCGCTCGCCCGAGCCGGTGACTCTCGCGGTCACCGACGGCGCGGCGGCGGCCGTCGCCGACGACCGGGACCTCGAATCGGCCCTCTCGACGGCCGCCGAGGGCGTCGACGGCACCGCCGCGGCGACCGGGACGACCGGTCGCGCCCGCTTCGAGGTCGAGACGGGCGCCTTCATCACCGCGTTCAGGGAGGCGCTATGAGACGCGCGACGATTACGACGACCCACGGCGACGACGCCGCGGAACGCGTCGCGGCCGCGCTCGCCCCCGACAACACCGCCGAGATGGCGACGCGGGTCGAGGGCGGTGCGGTCGTGACGACGGTCGAACGCGAGGAGACGAGCGGCCTGCGGTCGACGGTCGACGACTACGTCGTCAACTGCCGGGTCGCGGACCGGCTCGGCGGGGGCGGCGGAGCGGGAGACACAGCCGACAGCACAGTGCGGACAGACGAACCCGACGACACAGACACCAACACATGAGCGAACGATCAGTTTCACGACGCAAGCAAGAGAAGCGGTGGTACACCCTGATAGCGCCCGAGCAGTTCGACCGGGAGGAGCTGGGTGAGACCGTCGCGGACGAACCGGACAAGGTGCTCGGCCGCACCATCGAGACCACGCTGGGCGACCTGCGCAACGAGGCCAGCGAGAACAACACCAAGCTGACGTTCAAGGTCAACGAGGTCGCCTCGGACTCGGCGTACACCGAGTTCATCAAACACGAGCTGACGCGGGACTACCTGCGCTCGCTCGTCCGTCGCGGCTCCTCGAAGATCGAGGCCTACATCACGGTGCTGACCGAGGACGACTACCGCGTCCAGATCCAGCCCGTCGCGCTCACGACCAAGAGCGCCGACGAGAGCCAGGAGAAGGCCATCCGCCGCCAGATGATCGACATCGTCGAGGAGAACGCGCGCGAGCGCACCTACGCCGAACTCGTCGACAGCATCGTCGAGGGACGGCTCTCCTCGGCGATCTACAACGAGGCCAAGACGATCTACCCGCTGCGCCGCGTGGAGATCCAGAAGCTGACCCTCGAGGCCCGCCCCGAGGAAGTCGCCGCCGAAGAGGAGACCTCCGTCGACGTCGACGAAGACGAGGTCGCCGTGGAAGACACCGACGACTGAAGACGCGCTTCGACCCCCGATTTCTTTCGGCGCCGCCGCCCCGGAGCTACGCGTCCGTTCCGGCGGCGGTGGCGTCCTCGCTGACGACGACGTTCCCGACCATACCGCTGGCCTCGTGGGGGATACAGAAGTAGGCGTGCGTACCGACGGTCTCGAAGGTGTGCTCGTAGGTCTCGTCCTCGTAGATCGCACCCTCACTGCCACCCAGCCAGCCGTCTTCGGCGGCACTCTGGGAGTCGAAGTCGCCGGTCGACCAGAACGTCGTCCCCTCCGGGATGCTGTCCTCGTATGCGGTGACGGTGTGAGCGTGCGAACTGGTGTTCTTCCAGCGGACGGTGGTGCCCGGCGGCACCTCGACCGCCACCGGATCGAACTTCCGGGTGGTCATCCCCACGTCGTAGTTCCCGGTGTCGCCGCTGCTCTGTCCGCAACCGGCCAGTCCGACCGCGACGGCGACGCCGCCCAGGCTCCCGAGGAACGCCCGTCTGTCCATGTTTCGGTCTCGGGACTCCGACCAAATAGAGGGCTCGGTATCGAGCGAGCGACGGGAGTCGCCGTCGGTCGCGGAGTAACGTCTTTGAGGGGACGACCCGTACGGCCGGATATGGAGCCCAAGCCCGACTGGTCCCTCCGGGTTCGCATGGTCGCAGCGATGGCCGGGATGGCCGCGCTGTACGCCGCGTTCGTCGGCGTCGCCGCGTGGTGGGCGACCGACGCCCTCGGGAGCACCGGCCTGCTCCTCGTCGTCGGCGTCGCGGGCGTGCTCGTCACCCTCCAGTACAAGTACGCGCCGGACGCCGCGCTCAGAGCGCTCGACGCCGACCGCGTGGACGAATCCGAGTACCCCGACCTCCACGCCCGCGTGGGTCGTCTCGCCAGCCAGGCCGGCGTGCCGAAGCCCGACGTGGCCGTCTCGCCCCAGGCCCAGCCCAACGCCTTCGCGACGGCGAAGGGTCGCGACGACGCGGTCGTCGCGGTCACCGAGGGGCTCCTCGACACGCTACAGGGCGACGAACTCGACGCGGTGCTGGCCCACGAGATCGCCCACGTCAAACACCGCGACGCGCTGGTGATGTCGGTCGTGACGTTCCTGGTGACCGTCGCCGCGATGGTCGTGCGGAACTTCTGGTGGTTCGGCGATGGCGGCGGCGACGGCGGTGGCGGCGGCGACGGCGGGATGCCCTGGCTCTGGGCGTTCGTCGCCGTCTCCGCGGTCGCGTGGCTCGGCGGCTACCTCGTCTCCCGCGCCATCTCTAGGCACCGCGAGTTCGCCGCCGACCGCGGCGCCGCCGTCATCACCGGCAAGCCCGCGGCGATGGCCGCCGCCATCGAGACGATCACCGCCGAGATGGCGGCGACGCCCCAGCGGGACCTGCGCGAGCACGCCGAACTGAACGCCCTGTTCATCGTCCCGGCCGACGCCAAGTCGCGGGTCGTGCGGGCCATGCGGACCCACCCCGACCCCGAGAAGCGCGTCGAGCGGCTCTCGGCACTGGCCGGTGAGTTCGAGGGACGCTGACCGGGGCCGCCCGCGAGCGAGCGGGCGGACGGTCCGAGTCGCCGAATGGAAACGCCTTTGGCCCGGACAGTCGCATTCTGGGGTATGAGTAACGGGGACGACGAAGCGGCCGACGAGGAGGCCGCCGAGGAAGCCGAAGAGACGGCGCTGTCGGCCGACACGCTCGACCAGCGCCTCGACGACGCCGAGGAGGCCCTCGAAGCCGCGGAGACCGAGGCCGACCTCGACGAGGTCGAGGAGGACCTGAACGAGATCGAGGCCGACCTCGACGCCGCGGACCTGCCCGAGCCCGACGAAGACGACGAGGACGCGGAGGACCCGGCGGCGGAACTGGAGGACCGCGTCGCCGACCTGCGCGACCAGCTCGAGGACCAGCGCGGTCCCTACGCCGAGGACGTGGTCGCCGCCCTCGAAGAAGCGCAGTCGACGATCACCGACACCCGCTGGACGGAGGACGGCCGACCCGACGTGGTCGCGGCCGTCGACTCCTTCCTGAAGACCGTCGAGTCGGAGATCGACACCGCCATCTCGGCCGAGAGCGGGGACAGCGAGGACCTGGGCGACGCCGTCGATCAGGTCGCGCAGGTCGTCGAGGGCAGCGCCCTCGACCCCGACGAGGACGAGGAGACGATCGCCGCCCTCCTCGAAGCCACGGAGACACTGCAGGACGACCTGGAGGCCGCCGAGGAGTGGGACGATCTGACCGTTCGCGAGCAGCTCGACGCCGAGGGCTTCTACGACGTGCTCGAGTCGGAGAACCGCAAGGACTTCCCCGCCGAGTGGAACGCGGTGAAGGTCTACGAGGAGCTCGGCGAGGTCGAGCCCATCGTGAAGGCGCTGGAGACGTTCGACTCCGACTTCATGGAGGAGAACGTCCTCGACACGCTCTGGCGGATGGGGCCCGAGGAGGCCTACGACGCCGTCCACCAGCGCGCCCAGAAGCGCAACACGCGACCCGTCCAGATCCTCGGGAAGATCGGCAACGACGATGCGACGGAGACGCTCCACGACTTCATCGACGGCGACGGCGACGCCGCCCTCCAGAAGGTCACCCTGCGCGCGCTCGGCGAGATCGGCAGCGAGGAGTCGGTCCAGCCCGTCGCCCAGCGCCTCGACGCCGACAACTACGAGATCCGTTCGGCCGCCGCCCGATCGCTCGGCCTGCTCGGCGACACCCGCGCCATCGAGCCGCTCGCGGACGTGCTCGAAGACGACGAGGCTAACGAGGTCCGGGCCAGCGCCGCCTGGGCGCTCAACCAGATCGGTACCGAACGGGCGCTCGGCGTGCTCGAAGGCTACACCGACGACCGCGCCTACCTCGTCCAGTCCGAGGCCGAGAAGGCCGTCTGAGGGCCGACAGTTCCCCGGTTTCTGCCCCCGTTTCCGTTCGTCGACGACGGTCCGCCTCTCACCGACACCGGACACGCTCCCGCGACGAGCCAGACCTACTGCGACGGTCCGGACCTTTATCACGGAGAGCGCGACCAGCCACTCGCGTGTCCGGAGTTGCGCGACTCGCGCTGGTCTGCCTGCTGGTGGCGGGAGCCGTCGGTCCGGCGGTCGGAGCGGTCGCAGACGCCGGGAATCAGTCGAACGCAACGGACGCGGTTCAGCCGTCACAGCCGCGGATCGCGGCCGTCTACCCGAATCCCGTCGCCGACGGTGACCGCGGCGAGTTCGTCGTCCTCGACGCGCCGAACGCGACGGATCTCGGTCGCTATCGGCTCACGGACGGCGACGGCGCGCTCGCACTGCCGAACCGAACGGTCGGCGGTCGCGTCGCCGTCACGACCGCATCGGCGACGGTCCGAAACCTCACTCGCGACACGGTCGTCGCGGCCAACGGGAGCGTCGCGCTGGCCAACGGCGGGGAACGGCTCCGCCTCCGCCTCCGCCGGGGCAACACCACGGTCGAACGCGCCCGGTATCGCGAGGCGCCGGAGGGGGAGATCGGTCGCTTCGACGACCGCGGCGCGGTCGCGTGGCACCCGCTCGGTCGGACGGATCGATCGGTCGTCACCGCGACCGGAGGGACCGCGCGGGCGTTCACGCTCCCCGACGCACCGGGCGTCCCGCTCGACGTGCTCCGCGGCGCCGACCGCCGAATCCTGCTGGCGGGCTACACGCTCACCTCCGAGCGCGTCGCGCGGGCGCTCGAACGCGCGGCCCGCCGCGGCGTCGACGTGCGCGTCCTCCTCGACGGCGAGCCCGTCGACGGGATCGCTCGCAAACAGGCGCGCTTGCTCGACTCGCTCGTCGACGCGGGCGTCACCGTCGACCTCCTCGGCGGTCCACACGGGCGATACGCGTTCCACCACCCGAAATACGCCGTGGCCGACGACCGCGCGGTCGTGCTGACCGAGAACTGGAAGCCCGCGGGGACCGGCGGCCACGCCAGCCGCGGGTGGGGCGCGGTCGTCTCTCAGCCTCGGATCGTCGACGGACTCGTCGAGACGTTCCGCGCCGACGCCGGGTGGCGGGGCGCTCGCCCGTGGTCGCAGGTCCGGCGCGGACGCTCGTTCGAACGGGGAGGCGCCTCGAACGGCTCGTACCCCAGCCACCGCGCACCCGAGACGGTTGCCGTGAACCGCACCCGCCTGCTGGTCGCGCCGGACAACGCGGGCCGGGCGGTCACCGCCGCGCTCGACGGCGCCGACGACTCCATCGACGTGATCCAGATGAGCATCGACGGCCCGGACCAGCGGTTCCTCCGCGCCACCGTCCGGGCCGCTCGCCGCGGCGTCGACGTGCGCGTCCTGCTGAGCAGCGCGTGGTACGTCGAGGAGGAGAACCGCCGACTGGTCGAACACCTCCGAGAGGTGGCCGAACGGGAGGATCTCCCTCTCGCCGCGAAACTCGCCGAGCCCGGGGGAGAGTTCGAGAAGATCCACGCCAAAGGCGTCGTGATCGACGGCGACCAGGTGCTCGTCGGGAGCCTCAACTGGAACGGCGAGTCCGTCCGGCAGAACCGCGAGGTCGTCCTCTCGCTCTCCGGCGAGGCCGTCGGGTCGTACTATCGGGGAGCGTTCGAGGCCGACTGGGGCGGAGGGGGAGACGGGCCGTCGCTCCCGGTCGGTATCGTCGCGGGGGTCGCCGGGTGCCTGGTGCTCGCCGTGCTGGTCGCCCGCCGGATCGACTTCGGAGAGAACGTGGGTGTCCGCGGTTGAACGGGGAATTTCGGCAGCGAACGGCGACCGCGACGGGCGGTCAGTCCTCGGCGAAGGCGGCGGAGCTGCCGAGTTCCTCGTCGATCTCGGCGTCGGCCATCTTCTCGACGAGGGCGTCGATGACGGTCTCGCGCATGCCGCGGACGAACTTGATGGAGCCGACGACGAGGTGGCCGCCGCCGCTGACGCCGCCGCCGTCGACCTCGGTCTTGAGCTCCTCGACCATGGTCGGGATGTCGAGGCGGACGCCGTCGGACCGGAGGACGGCGAAGTCGGGGCCGTAGCCGATGGTGATGACGGGGTCGCCGGTCTCGGCGACTTTCGAGTCGTGGATCTTGCCCGTCGTCTTGCCGGGTGCGGGGTAGGTGAACCGGTGGGCGTGGTTCTCCACGTCGAGGCGGTAGAGGTGGGCGTCGTTGTCGAGGCGCTCGTGGTCGACGTGGGGCATCGCGGCGTCGAGCTGGCGCTCCACGTCGCGCTCGGCCCGGGTCGCGAGGAAGGAGACGAGTTCGCGGTGGCGCTCCTCGTCGTCGCAGTCGACGTTCAGCGCGTCGGTGACGAGCTGGCCGCCGTCGTCGTACTTCAGCCAGAAGGTGGCGTAGTCGAGCGCCTCGCCCACGTCGCGGAGCTCGGCCTCGTCGTAGCCCTCCTCGCGGGCGAGTTCGAGGTAGTCGTCCATCGCCGCCGCCTCCGAGCGGTCCGAGAGGCCGGCGACGGCGGGGACGTGGCGGAGCTCCGCCGTGATGTCGGGGTCGATCATCCGCGCGAGCTCGACGCACATCATCCCGGTCGTGATGCGGTAGTCCTCGTCGTGGAGGTAGGGGTTGACGTGCTCGTCGAGCAGACCGCCGACGGCGTCGGGATCGGGGTGGTGGTGGTCGACGACGACGATGGGCACGTCGTAGTGAGCGAGGTTGCGGTAGGCGGGCGTGTCCTCCTCGGTCGAGCCGTTGTCGAGCATCAGCAGGAGCGGGAGGCGCTGGCCGTGGCGTTCGCGGTCTTCGAGCGCGAAGTTCAGGTCGCGAGTCACGTCCTCCATCTCGTAGTAGGGCGCCTTGCTCGGCAGGCGCTTGAGGAGGTGCTGGGCGGCGTCGGGGTCCTCGTAGGTGTCCTCGATGAACCGCTCTAGAGCCACCTGCATCGGGACGCTGGCGCAGATGCCGTCACCGTCGGCGTGGTGGCGCATGCGGATCGGACGCCCTTCGAGGATCTCCCGGCGGAGGCGCTCGGCGACGGCGCGCAGGTCCTCGCGCAGTTTCTCGAAGGCCGCCCATTCGACGAGCGGGTCGGGGTCGTGCGGCTCTGCCAGCTCGTCGAGGTCGTCGGCCTGTTCCGCGCGGACGGCCTCGGCGTCGTCGCCGTCGAGCACCTGCAGGTCGTCGATCTCGACCTGAACGGCGCCCTCGCGGGTCTCGACGTAGCCGTCGACGCGGACGACGTCGTCGAGTTCGACGTCCTCGTAGGCGCGGACGCCGGCCTCCTCGAAGGCCGTACAGGGGGCGATGCCGGTCGCGTCGCGGACCTGGAAGACGGTCGGGCCGCCGGTCTGTTTGATCTGAACGACCACGCCCTCCAGCGTGATCGACTCGCCGACGACGTCGCCCAGATCGCCGACGGCGTGGCTGTCGCGAGTTATCTCCTCGAGCTCGTAGTCGGGCAGGTCGACCTCGTTGAAGGCCAGATCGCCGTTGTCGCGGACCTCTTCGAGTTCGACGACGAACTCGTCGCCGACCTCGTAGGTACCCAGCAGGTTCGACCCGTGGACGAGGCCGGACACGTCGTCCGAGAGGTCGACGAAGACGCCGTACTCGACGACGCCGTTGACTTCCGCGAGGTACAGGTCGCCCTCGGAGACGTACTCGAAGTCGCAGTTCGAATCGAGGTCGTAGACGGTCGTCCCACCGTCGGGGACGGCGACGCCGGAATCCCCGGCGTCAGGTACAGGAACCATTTGTACTCGATACCGCTCCGCCGGCAGTTTAACCTTCGGAAAGCGTTCCGACAGCATCTTTTTCATCGAGGGGTGTCCTCGCTCGCTTCGCTCGCGCGGATAGTAACGGCGCTGTAGGCTGTCACAGAACGGTTCAAAAGGTGATTGATTTCGAGTCCGCTGATGATGGATCACCTGCCCAGTGTCCTTGTATATCCCTCGTAATTGCGGTAATTTGTCAGTATTTGGGGAGTTGAATATCTCGCGACTCCCCACAAAGCCTATTGCCTCATCTTGGCGAACCATTGATATGAAATCGAGACGGTCCCTCCTCGCCGCTGCCGTTCCTCTTCTCGTCGGCGGCTGCACTCGTGATCCAGCGCCAACGGATCAGTCATCAACACCAACATCCGACACGACCCAGCGCTCCCCATCACCGACTGACAACCCCGAGACACAGCACCGCTCTCCATCACCAACCAGCAAGCCGGACACGCGGACATCAACCCCTGACTGTATGCGTGGGTATACGGTGTATATTTCGCGTTTTGCACCGACCGAACAGATCGTCACAGGGTTTCGGCCTGCTCAGCAACCGCTTGCTGATCGAATCATTACCGAAGACGGAGTCACTCTCCGGACGTATGGACAACCTCCGATACGAACCGAACAACACACGCGATACGACGAAGCGTACTACCGAATTGACTACGAACAGACGGGTACTGAGGAAGTTCAAGCAGAGCGCGGTGACCTCTCCTGGGAGAGCGGCCAAGAGGCACCCGGGGGCAAACCCGTCGTCAGCTATACTGACCTCCCTGAAGTTGACCAGCACGGACTGGACTACCTGATACACGGGCCGAAGTATGCACGTGAGGGGCATCCCACACAGAGTCTGGGGAAAAGAGATACACCAGTACCCTATCCGCAGGGCACCGCAGATTCTGAACTCGTGGGTGCAGGAACAATGTGGGTTGAGTGGGACGACCGTGTCTACAAAGTGACTATCTCTACCGACGATAGGACGATCGCTCGGCGTACATTCGATTATACCGCGACTCGGGTTGCTGATTCAAAGAAAGGGTTCCGAAAATATGTCGCCGATCGGTATCTCAAGCCTCTTGAGGGGTTATCGAGCGAAGAAAAGTCGGTCCTCGAAGCGGCTATTGAAGCTGGTGAAGAGGGAAAATACGAGGACTGTAACGAACCCTCTCCTGGCTACGAGAAGTTAGAACAACGGATGGAGAACATGTCGGAGCTCCCTGCTCCATATACTGGTCACTGGTACATCTCCTATGAAGGAGAGCAGTATTTCCTCGAAATTGGCGGCTGGGTTGTCTAGGCAATTCGGTGAGCCAGTGATTTTCCCCTTGTTTTCATCTTCGACAAACTCTCTATATTCAGCACACCGCTCCTGCTCAGTAACCCATACGTCTTCGACCGAAGTGTTCTCTCGCTCCGCTGTACTGAGCATCCGCGCGAGCGAAGCGAGCGCGGTTCACCGCTCGCGCCGTCGGCGCGAGCGGCATTTTTCACCCATGTTTTTGGCGGAGGGGTGGGCGCGGTCTGCCCACCCCTCCGAGAAAAAGATGGTTTGGAAAGCCTTGTTACGCGGGCTACCCGACGGAGAGACATGGGACTGTTCCGCTCGGGCGAGGTGGTCGGGATCGCCGAGGCCGCCCTGGAGTTCGCGCTGGAGGCCTCGGAGGACGCCCACCCAGACGAGTACATGGGGTTTCTGCGCGGCGAGGACGCCCGGAAGTTCGACCTGGACTACGAGGGCACCGTCCTGACGGACGTGCTCGTCATCCCGGGGACGGAGTCCAACCCCGTCAGCGCCACCGTCGACTCCAGCATGATCCCCAACAACTCCCGGGCGGCGGGGTCGATCCACTCTCACCCCAACGGCGTGCTCCGGCCCAGCGACGCTGACCTCCAGACGTTCGGCAAGGGGAAGGTCCACATCATCGTCGGCGCGCCCTACCGGAAGTCCGACTGGCAGGCGTTCGATCGCGAGGGAAACCCCGTGGATCTGCCGGTGCTGGACATCGAACTGCCCGAAGACGAGTTCTTCGACTTCTCACAGGAGGACATCGACGCCGAACTCATGGAGGAGCGCGACTACGGCGCCGACGGCACGGACTTCCGCGCGGAACCAGACGACGAGTGGGGCGAGCGATGACCGAGGGGCGAGAGGGGGGCGAGCCGGGCGGTCGCCGACCGCCCGCTGACTCCGACATCGTCGTCGCCCAGGGGACCTTCGACATCCTCCACCCCGGGCATCTCCACTACCTCCGCGACGCGAGAGCGATGGGCGACCGACTGGTCGTCATCGTCGCACGCTCGACGAACGTGACGCACAAGGAATCACCCGTCGTCTCCGGCCCGCAACGTCGGGAGATGGTCGCCGGCCTCGACCCCGTCGACGAGGCCCGACTGGGCCACCCCGAGGACATCTTCGCACCCATCGAGGAACTCGACCCGGCGGTCATCGCGCTGGGCTACGACCAGCACCACGACGCCGACGGCATCCGCGCGGCGCTGGCCGACCGCGGCATCGACTGCGAGGTCCGCCGCGCCACCGCTCACGAGCCCGACTACGAGGGGATCCTCTCGTCGGGACGGATAATCGAGCGGATTCTCGACGAACGCGGGTAGCCGTCCGTTTCGCGTCGCCGAACGGGCTCCCGGGAGTGTCGGCAGGTCGTATCATCAACCGAGGATTTAATTCACAGCGGTGCGCCTCGGGAGGGTATGCAGCGGGTCACGGTGAACGACGTGTCGTCGCGGGCGTATCGGGGGTTGGAACTGTTTCTGTTGATCCCGCCGGTGTTGATGGCGCTGTTCGCACTGGGGACCGTCCTGCTGTTCGTGATCGGGTTCGGCGGCGGATCCACGGCGGGGACGGCGGGGACGGCGGCGACGACCGGGCCCACGGGCGGAGCGGCGGGCACCGGAGGGGCGATGGCCGGCGGAGTCGTCATCGTCTTGCTGCTCGCGCTGGTGTTCGGGCTCGCGTCGGCGGTCGCGATCCCGCTGTTCCTCTACTTCGACGCCGGGCAGGTCGCGGCACAGGACCTCGAGTGGGAACCGAGTCAGGGGCTGTACGCGGTCGCCGGGTTCCTCCTCAGCGGCCTGGCCGTCTGGCACTACCTCTACAAGCGCCACCAGTACGTCGTCGACTGGGTCGACACCCAGGCGTGGTGGTACCTTGCGCTCATGGGGGTCGGCGTCAGCATCCTCGGCATCGCGGGGAGTGCTATCCAGCCGGCGCTCGGCCTCGTCGGTCTGCTCGGCCTCCCGCTTTTCACCACCGGGATCTACAAGGACGCCACCTACGTCCGGCTCAACAGCGACTGGCGTCCCAACCCCGTGAACCACTTCCTCATCGCCTTCTTCTCCGGGATACTCGCGGTCCTCGGTGTCCTCTACTTCGGCTACTACGCGTACAAGCGACACGAACACGTCGATATCGTCTGAGCGTTCTCCGTTCGGCGAGTACCGCTCGCCCCGTGCGTCAGGCCCACCCGCGGCCGTTGAGAGCTGGTACTTCCGGCGACGGAGACGGAGACCGGGCCGGACCGAACGACTACAGCAGGTCGTGCTCGGCGAGACGCTCGACGCCCTCGCGGAGTCGCTCCTGGTCGTTGGCGTAGGCCAGGCGGACCCAGCCGGGCGTACCGAACGCGCTCCCCGGGACGGTCGCGACGTGGGCCTCCTCGATGGCTTCCTCGGCCCACGCGACGTCCTGGGCCTGGTCGCCGTCTCCCTCGACGCGAGTGTCGGCGACGGGCAGCATGATGTAGAACGCGCCGTCGGGCGTGGGCACGTCTTTGCCGTACTCGGCGAACAGGTCGACGAGCATGTCCCGGCGGTCCTCGAAGGCCGAGCGCATCTCCTCGACGGCGTCGTCGGTGTTCTCCAGAGCTTCGACGCCGGCGTGCTGGACGAAGTTGACGGCGCAGGTCACGGAGTGGCCGTGGATCTTGCCGGACTGACCGACCAGCTCCTCGGGCGCGGCGTAGTAGCCCAGCCGCCAGCCGGTCATCGCGTAGGCCTTCGAGAAGCCGTTGAGCGTGATCGTCCGGTCTTCCATCCCCTCCAGCGTGCCGATGCTCGTGGCCTCCACGCCGTCGTAGGTGATCTCCTTGTAGATCTCGTCGGAGATCACCGTGATGTCGTGCTCGACAGCGAGGTCGCGGACGCCCTCCATCGCCTCGCGGGAGTACACCGCGCCGTGGGGGTTACCCGGCGAGTTGACGACGAGCAGTTCCGTCTCGTCGGAGACGGCGTCGGCGAGGTCGTCCAGCGCGCCTTCGAGCTGGAAGTCGTGGGCGGCGGTGTCGACGCGGGTCAGCGTCCCGCCGGCGAGTTTCGCCATCGCCTCGTAGGATACCCAGGCCGGATCGAGCAGGGCGACTTCGTCGCCGTCGTCGATGACAGTCTGGAATATCTCGTACAGCGCCTGCTTGCCGCCGGGCGTGACGATGAGGTTGTCCGGGCCGTACTGAGTGAGCCCATCGTCGTGGAGCTTGTCGGCGATGGCCTCTTTCAGTTCCGGGATGCCGTTGGAGGACGTGTAGCCGGTGTGGCCGGCGTCGAGTGCGTCCTTGGCGGCGTCTTTGATGTTCTCCGGCGTGTCGAAGTCGGGTTCGCCGACGCTCAGGTCGACGACGTCTTTCCCCTCGGCCTCAAGCTCTGCGGCCTTGTTGCTGATCGCGAGGGTCGCGCTCGGTTCTACACGTTCGACGCGGGAAGCGAAGTCCATAGTCATTGTTCGAGTTCGGTGGCGAGTTCGATCGCGCTCTGGACGGCCGAGGCCCCCTTGTCGGTTCGGGCCTCGGCTTCGTCCTGGCTCATGCCCGGGCCGATGATGCCCAGCGTGACGGGGGTGTCGCGGTCGAGGGACACGTCGGTCAGCCCCTGTGCGGCGGCGTTACCGATGACCTGATCGTGGTCGGTGTCGCCGCTGATGATCGCACCGAGGACGGCTACGGCGTCGACATCCGACCGGCGCGCGAGCCGGTCGGCAGCCAGCGGCGTGTCGTAGGCCCCCGGAACGGCGAGCGACGCGACAATCTCGGCGTCGTTGTCGGCAGCGGCCTCGTGGGCCCCGTGCTCCATCTCCTCGATAACTGCCCCGTGTTTGTCGTACTGGGCGACAACCAGCCCGAGCTGCACCATACCTGACACCCGGGGAGGGGCGACTAAAGAACTACCGTTCCGTCCTGCTCCCCCCGGTGTCAACCACAGTCTGTCAGCCGTACAACATCTGTTGGAAACCAGAAGGATTCTAATGCCCCATGTGCTTGAGCCAGGTATGGCTGAGTCGTCCCTGCTGTCTGCCCTCCACGATATCCGGGACCGGGGCCGGTCCTGGT
>ENA-ORCO01000269-ORCO01000269.1-marine-metagenome-genome-assembly--contig:-NODE-269-length-31119-cov-4.130565_pt1 | contig 31119 bp, 29 predicted proteins | sample MGYA00248633_ERZ508508 | MGnify/ENA primary metagenome ERZ508508 (study PRJEB26179, sample SAMN06268845) | marine metagenome | isolation source: A23 P1 aerobic enrichment on pine of planktonic cells taken...
GGCTGGCACCCTCGTGCTGCTCGCTGGAGGGTTCCAGCTCCAGTGTTGCATGATGGATCCCGAAGCGGGATGCCAGTTCCTTCCTGATCCGGGCCTTGATAACCTGCTGTTCCGGCCACGCGTCGTTGGCCACCACCACGTGCGTGTCCAGGGCGGCACTGCTCTCCTCCATCAGCCAGAAATGCGCATGATGGATGTCCTCCACGCCTGCGAGTCCCCGGATGCAGTCGAGTACCGCCTCGGTATCAATCTCCGGTGGGCTGCCCAGCATCAGCACCCGGATCACTCCGCCAACCTCGGTGGCTGAGAGCCAGAGGATGTAACCCGCTATGAGCAGGGTGATCAGTGGATCGATCAGGCGCCAGCCGTACAGCACGATGAGCACACCACTGACCACCACGGCCACTGACGTCAGGGCATCGCTGAGGTTGTGCAGGAAGAGGGCGCGGATGTTGGCGCCGCCCTGCCGGATGGAGCCTGTCAGGATGGCAGTGAGCGTATCCACCACCAGGGCCAGTACGCCCAGGGCGATGACGGTGCCGCCGCCGACCTCGGGTGGATCCAGAAGGCGCATGCCGCCTTCGAAAGCCAGGTAGAGCCCGATCAGGATCAGGGAGGTGTAATTGACCAGGGCTGCGACGGTTTCGATCCGGCGGTACCCGAACGTCATCGCGGGATCGGCGGGGCGCCGTGCAATGCGCCGCGCGACCAGGGCAATGACCATGGAGGCCATGTCCGAGAAATTGTGCAGGGCATCGGCGATGAGTACCAGGCTGCCCGAAAGTATACCGCCAAGGACCTGGCCCAGGGTCAGCACGAGGTTGGCGATGATGGCTCCTATGACGCGGCCATCGCCAGTGTGTGGGTGATGGTGCTCGTGGCTCATGTCGACTGGCTCCGATGGGTGACAGGCGCTGTTATCCTCGGCTAACGGCCAAGGTCTTGCAAGCCGGGCCGGGGGCCTCTAGCATCGGCGCCATTCACGTATCAGGTTCCGGTTCCAATCCATGCTGGATCACCTTCAAGGATTCCATCCACGGCGTCTCCCTCACGGTGTGGCCGTTACAGGGCTGATGCTCCTGCTCGTCGCCCAGGTGCTTCTGGGCACGGCGGTGCACCACCACGTACTGGGCGAGCATGATGGGGCGCCGCAGGGCGCTGTTCACGGGGATTTCGCGCATGTCTGGCATGCCGATCAGCATAACCTGGTCCCGGATGGCCTGATTCCGGATACCCTCGGCGATACGCCGCCCCTGCCGCTCGCAGGTGCGTTTTTCATAGCGGCGGCGCCGCTCGTCTCCCGCTGGATCAGGCAGCCACGGGAACGCTGCACGGGCCCGTCACCCCCACGCTACTGCCTGCCCCAGCCCCGCGATCCTCCCCACCTTCTGCTGACCTGAGAGCGCGCACGGGCCCCTATCCGTGCATGAGCCGAACGATCGTCCGCAGCAGCGGGCGCGTGGAAGCAGGAGTCTAAAGCATGCGTATTACGTCATCCGGCGCCGTTCCGTTTGCGGCGGTGCTACTGTCTGTCCTGATGCTTTCCGGTTGCGGGGAGCATGGGGCGGAGGATCACAGCGGGAACCACGGGGATCATGGTGACCATGAGGAGCACAAGGACAACAAAAACGGAGGACACCGGGATCACAAGAGCGGCAAGGGGATAGCCCTTGATGATGAGGTGATCCACGAATTCGGTATAGAGGTGCGCCGGGCTGCTCCGGGCCAGCTGGCCATCACCCGCACTCTTCCCGGTGAGATCCGGTTCGACGAGGCCCTGATGACCCATGTCACTCCCCGTGTCGCGGGCCGTGCGGAGAAGGTCCGGCGCTACACCGGGGACAGGGTGGAAAAGGGCGAGGTTCTGGCGGTTCTGTCCAGCACCGAACTCGCGGAGGCACGTTCCCAGTATCTGTCCCGTCAGGCACGCCTGGAGCTGGAACAGGCGGATTTCGAACGTACGCAGCAGCTGGCGAAGGACCGCGCTGTTTCCGAGGCGGAACTCCAGCGGGCCCGCCAGGCCCTGAAGGAAGCGCGGGTACGGATGACCCTGGCAAGGCGGCGGCTTGAAGCACTGGGGATGGCGCCGCAGGCGGTTGCGGAGCTGGATACTGAGGGCAGTGACAGCCTCGCCCGCTATGAGCTCCGGGCACCGGCGTCCGGGACCATTATCGAGCAGCACCTGACCCGAGGTGAGCGCGTCGATACGGATCGTGATGACCCGCCGTTCGTCATTGCCCGCCGCGATCAGGTCTGGGCGGAATTCAGTGTCTTCCCGCGCAGCCTGGGCGAAATCCGGCCGGGGCAGGTCGTGGAGGTGAGTGCCAGCGAAGGCGGCAATCGGGCCAGCGGCACCATCAGCTATATCACACCCCGCATGGCGCAAGACAGCCGCTCGGCCAGCGCCCGGGTGGTTCTGGATAACAGCGACGGCCAGTGGTACCCGGGCCAGTTCGTGACCGGTGAGGTGACCGTGCGCGAGCTTGAGGCGGACGTGGTGGTGCCTGCCAGTGCCATCCAGCGGCTTGATGACCAGCCCCATGTCTTCGTTCGCACCGATCATGGCTTCCGGCGCCAACCGGTCAGAACCGGGATCAGTGCCGGCAGCCGCGTGATCATCCGTGAAGGGCTGGATGCCGGCACGCGCTACGCCGCCACCAACACCTTCACTCTCAAGGCCGAGGCCGGGCGTGCCCAGCTTAAGCATGCCGGACATTCCCATTGAGCCGGCTGCGGCAGAGGTGAGCGATCATGATTGAACGACTGATGGACATGGCCTTCCGCAATCGCCTGCTGATGGTGTTGCTGGGGGTACTGGTGCTGGCTGCAGGGATCTGGAGCTGGCAGAAACTGGCCGTGGACGCTGTGCCGGACGTCTCGCCGACGCTGGTACAGGTCTTCACGGTGACTGACGGCCTCGCCCCCGAGGAGGTGGAGACCTATGTGAGCTACCCCGTGGAGCAGGCCATGACGGGGCTGCCGAAGGTGCGGGAAATACGCAGCAACTCGAATTTCGGGCTCTCGGTGGTCAGTGTCTACTTCGAGGACGGCACGGACATCTACCACGCGCGCCAGCTGGTCAGCGAACGCCTTCAGAAGGCCCGTGAAAACATTCCGGAAGGCTTCGGAGAACCCGAAATGGGCCCCATTGCGAGCGGCCAGGGCCTGATTCTCTACTACTACCTGGATGCTCCCGGGGACGAGTACAGCCTGACCCAGCTGCGTACCATCCAGGACTGGCTGATCAAGCCGAAGATGGAGACGGTGCGTGGCGTTACCGAAGTGCTCGGGATTGGCGGGTACAAGAAGCAGTACCAGGTGAACGTCAACCCGGATGCGCTCCAGCGCTATGATCTGGACCTCCAGAATGTCATCGAGCGGGTGCGTTCCAGCAACCTCAACGTGGGGGCACAGTTTCTGGAGGAGGGCGGTGAACAGTTTGTGGTCCGTTCCGAGGGGCTGGCCAAGGGCATCAGGGACCTGGAACGGATCACCGTCAAGACGGTCGACGGCACCCCGGTTCGGCTGTCGGATATTGCCCGTGTTGAGATTGGTGGCGAGGTCCGCCAGGGCCTGCAGACCCTCAATGGTGAGAAGGAAGTGGTCTCAGGGATGGTGGTCAAGCTCTACGGTGCCAACACCTCTGAGGTGATTGAGCGGGTGGAGCAGCGCATGGAGGCCATCCAGAAGAGCCTGCCCGAGGGCGTGAAGATCGTGCCTTACTACGAGCAGAAGACCCTGGTCCAGAACGCCGTGGATACGGTCTCGGATGCACTCTTCCAGGGGATCGTGCTGGTGGTGCTGGTGCTGTTTGTATTCATGGGTGGTTTCCGGCCCAGCGTGGTGGTGGCAGCGGCCATTCCATTCTCGGTGCTTTTCGCGGTCGTCGGGATGTACTGGTTTGAACTTTCCGCGAACCTGATGAGTCTGGGTGGGTTGGCCATCGCCATTGGACTGATGGTGGACGGCACCATCGTGATGGTCGAGAACATCGACCGCCACCTGCATGAGGCGGAAAGCTACGAACCCCGACTGCAGGTCGTGGCCCGGGCATGCCGCGAGGTGGCCGCGCCCATTCTGTTCGCCATTGCGATCATCATCATCGTCTTCCTGCCGTTGTTCACGCTGACCGGCGTGGCGGGCAAAACGTTCCGGCCCCTGGCCTACACAGTGGCATTGGGCATGGTTGGTTCGCTGGCCTATGCGCTGTTCATGACGCCGGTACTGGGCAGCTTGATGATGCGCCGGCCGAAGGCGGATGCCGGTGATGGGCCAGAACGCTGGTGGCACCGTCTTGTCCCGTCCAGGCCGATTGCCAGGGAGTCGGAAGATCATGGCTACCGGCGTGAATCCCTGGTTGTCCAGTGGATCCTGGTGCTCTATCGCCCTCTGCTGCGTTTCTTCATTGCCCGGCGTTCCCTGGCGGTGCTGCTTGCCGTGGGCCTTCTTGGCGCAGGGGCGGCACTGTTCCCTCAGCTGGGCTCGGAGTTCGCGCCGCGGATGGACGAGGGGGATCTGATTGTGAACCTGACCATGGCGCCTTCCATTTCACTCAGTGAGTCGAAACGCAACACCATGCTGGCGGAGAAACGGATGCTCAGTGTGCCCGGGGTGAAGAAGGTCGTCAGCCGGGTGGGGCGTGGCGAGGTGGGGGCCCACGCCGACCCCATCAACACTGTGCACTCACTGGTCGTGCTGGAGCCCCGGTCGCAGTGGGAGAAATACGGCTATGAGTCCCAGGCGGGGATCGAGCAGGCCATCCGGGAGAAGCTGGACGGTATGCCCGGCATCATGACCAACATGACCCAGCCGATCCAGCTTTCCGTGGATGAACTGGTGGGCGGTGTGAAGTCCGAGCTGGCCGTCAAACTGTACGGGGATGATCTGGATACCCTGAAGCAGAAGGCGGATGAAATCGCCGCGGTATTACGGCAGGTGCCGGGCGCCGCCGATGTCCGGGCGGATCAGGTGATTGGCGCTCCGCAGGTGCGTATCCGGCCGGACCGGGATGCCCTGGCGCGCTATGGCATCAGCATGGAGCGTGTGCAGAAGCGCATCCGTAATGCCGTCGGCGGAACTGCGGCGGGGCAGATCTTCGAGGGGGTACGGCGCTTCGATGTCTATGTCCGCTACCAGGAACAGGACCGGAAGGACCTGGAGGCGATGAGCAATATCCTGATCGAGGCCCCTGGTGGCGCCGAGGTGCCCCTGAGCCAGCTGGCGGAACTGGAGAAGATCACCGGCCCGCGCCAGATCAGTCGTGAAAACGCCCAGCGCTACATTACGGTACAGGCCAACGTGGAGGGTCGGGACATCGGCAGCTTCGTGGAAGCCGGCCGTGAGGCGATCCGTGACCGGGTGGAACTGCCTGCGGGCTATCTGCTCGAGTGGGGCGGCCAGTATGAGCTGCAGCAGAAGGCCAATGCGCGCTTCGCGATCGTGATCCCGGTGACGCTCGCCCTGATCTGCCTGATGCTCTACATCAGCTTCCGGTCGGTGCGCAGCACCCTGCTGATCCTGCTCAACATCCCGTTGGCACTGGTGGGTGGTGTCGCCGCGCTCTGGGTTTCCGGCCAGAACCTGTCGGTCCCCGCATCGGTGGGATTCATTGCCCTTTTCGGCATTGCGCTGGAGAACGGCATGGTACTGGTCACCTACCTGAATCAGCTGGTACGCGAGGGGATGAACCTGGATGAGGCCTCAATACAGGGGGCCTGCCTGCGGGTGCGGCCGGTTCTGATGACGGCGCTGACCACCTCCCTGGGGCTGCTGCCGCTGCTGGTGGCCACAGGCACCGGCAGCGGCGTCCAGCGCCCGCTGGCCACGGTGGTGGTGGGTGGCCTGTTGACGTCCACGCTGCTGACCCTGGTGGTGATACCAGCGCTGTACCGCTGGTTCGCGGAGAAAACAGCGCCGAGCCCTGGCGATTGAATGCGCGTCCTTGCCCCACGGACGGGGAAGGAGCGCGTGTGGGTCATTGCGGGCCGTTCCCCGATGGCCAAAAATGCCAACGCGTTGAGAACTGATGGGCATTTGGAGGCTATCCGCGATGGTAGACTCCGGGCACCATCTGAAAACCGATACAACAAGAGGACGTGTTCATGAAACAGATGCTGACCTTCGCGTTTGCGCTGCTGTGCGCCTTAGCGATGACGGCCCAGGCTCAGGAGATGACCGTTGAGGGCGTTGAGCTGCCGGGGACCATCAAGGTTGCCGATAACGAACTCAGCCTGAATGGTGCTGGCGTGCGCTCCAAGTGGTTCATGAGCCTGTATGTGGGGTCACTCTACCTGCCGCAGGCATTCGACAGCGCCCAGGCGATTGTTGAGGCGGATCAGCCCATGGCGATCCAGCTGGACATCATCTCGGGCATGATCAACAGCGAGAACATGACCGAAGCGACCATGGAAGGCTTCAACAATGCCACCGGTGGCAACATGGAGCCGATCCAGGACGATATTGATTCGTTCATGAGCCTGTTCGAGGAAGAGATCAAGGAAGGCGACCAGTTCAAGATCACCTATATCCCCGAAGAAGGGATTGTTGGTTTCAAGAATGGTGACCGCATCGGCACAGTGGACGGCGGCATGGATTTCAAGAAGGCTGTCTTCGGCATCTGGCTTGGCGAGGTTCCGGCCCAGGAAAGCGTGAAAACGGCCATGATGGGCGGCGAGTAAAACGGTCTCAGTCGACCGTTTTCTCCTTGTACTCGCACAGATCCTCGATGACGCAGCTGCCGCAGCGTGGCTTCCGCGCCAGGCAGGTGTAGCGGCCATGGAGGATCAGCCAGTGATGCGCGTCCTTGAGGTACGCCTTCGGGACGCGTTTCATCAGCCTGTCTTCCACTTCCCGAACGTTTTTGCCGGGCGCGATGCCGGTCCGGTTCGCCACCCGATAGATGTGCGTGTCCACCGCCATGGTGGGCTGATCAAACGCGGTGTTCAGGATCACATTGGCGGTCTTGCGGCCGACGCCCGGTAACGCTTCCAGCTCCTTGCGGGTCTGTGGTACCTGCGAATCGTGCTTATCAACCAGCATCCGGCAGGCCTTGATGATGTTCGTGGCCTTGCTGTTGTAGAGCCCGATGGTCTTGATGTACTCCTTCAGGCCCTCTTCCCCCAGTTCCAGGATCGCCTCCGGCGTGTTGGCGACGGGGAACAGTTTCGCCGTTGCCTTGTTAACGCCTACGTCAGTGGCCTGGGCGGAAAGCGTTACGGCCACCAGCAGCTCAAACGGGGAGCTGAAGTTCAGCTCCGTGGTGGGCGCGGGGTTGGCTTCCTTAAGGCGGGCGAAGATGGCTTCACGCTTGGCGTCGTTCATGAGAATGTCCCCGTTACGCGGACCCGCTTGTGCCCGCTTTCCACGGGCGCCTGGCGGGCCTGCTGCTGTTGCTGGATATGGTGATCGATGCGGTTCCGGAGTGCGATGATCAGGCCCAGGCCGATGAAGGCACCGGGGGGAAGAACGGCGATCAGCGCCTGCCGGTAGTCCGGGAAGACCGTCAGTGTCCAGCCCCGGGCGGCCTCGCCGAAGAGCAGGTGGGCGTCCGCCAGAAGCGTGCCGTAGCCCACCAGTTCGCGCATTCCCCCCAGGAGCACCAGGACGGCGAGAAACCCGAGTCCGGTCATCAGGCCATCCAGGGTTGCCTTGGGCAGGGGGTTACGGCTGGCGAAGGCCTCGGCTCGGCCCAGGATGGCGCAGTTGGTGACGATAAGGGGAATGAAGATGCCCAGGATCTGGTAGAGCCGATAGGCATAGGCCTGCATGATCAGCTCGGTACAGGTCACCAGGGCGGCGATGATCATCACGAAGGCGGGCAGGCGCATGGAGTCGGTTACCCGGTTGCGGATAAGCGACACCGCCATGTTGGAGCAGGTGACCACCATCAGCGTGGCCAGGCCCAGGCCAATGGCATTGACCACCGTGTTGGTGACCGCCAGCAGAGGGCACAGGCCCAGCAACTGAACCAGCGCCGGGTTGTTGTGCCAGAGGCCGTCTCGGATGATCTGGTTGGCACCTGTACTCATGGTGTTCCGGCTCCCGTTTCCCCGCCTTCGCTGTTGAACAGACGGTCGTGATGCGCGGCCGTGAATGTAAGCCCGCGTTTGACGGCATCCACGACGGCGCGGCTGGTGATGGTGGCTCCGCTCAGGGCATCAAAGGCACCATTCTGGCCAACGCGCCATTGTTCAGGGTTTGGATTGTCCAGTGAGCGGCCATTGAAATCCAGTATCCAGTTGCTCTTCGCCACTTCGATGGCATCGCCCAGCCCCGGGGTCTCCTGGTGGTCGGTGGCGCGTACGCCCGTGAGCGTCCTATCTGCCCGGATGCCGAGGATCAGCTCGATGCGGCCGGAGTAACCATCCGGTGCCGTGACCGGAAGGATCAGGATGGGATCGGCGTCGCCGGGAGTGACCCGTATGGCCTCGGCGCCTCCACGGATACCGGTCACGTCGTTCCGTGGCAGAGTGATCGGACGGGTGGCCCCGGCTGTCAGGGACACATCGTCCGGCAGCACGGCAGCGCGGGCCCTTGCGGTCGCCAGTTCGCGCTGCTGCTCGATGCGCTCGGCGGTGAGGATCTGGGTGACGCCAATGGCCCCGGCCGTCAGGGCTGCGAACAGGCCCAGTCCCAGGGCATTGCGCTGGATGGCCTGGAGTGCCTCGCTCATGACGGCACCCCCCGCCCCGCACGTTTATGGCCTCGTGTCCGCGGCCGGGTGTAATAGTCCAGGAAGGGCACGGCCAGGTTCATCAGCAGCACGGCGAAGGCGACTGCGTCCGGGTAACTGCCCCAGGCTCGGATGGTGTAGAGCAGCACACCAATGCCGGCGCCGTACCAGAGTTTGCCGCGGTTGGAGGTGGCGGCCGAGACCGGGTCGGTGGCGATGAAGAAGGCGCCCAGCATGGTGCCGCCGGCCAGCAGGTGCAGGCTCAGGGGCACGGACTGGTCCGGGTCATAACCGAACAGCAGGGCCATGATGGTCAATGCCCCGAGCAGACTGACCGGAATGTGCCAGGTGATGATCCGGCGCTGGATCAACAGCAGGCCACCGGCAAGAAAGCCCAGGTTGACCCATTCCCAGCCCAGGGCGACCCGATCGCCGTAGATGGGCGCGGTGGTAACCTGGCTGGCGATGGCACCGTCAATGGCATGCTTGTAGTCATCCAAGGGCGTGGCGCCGGTGAAGGCGTCCACGGAGGTCGAACCCAGGCCGGTGAACACGGACAGGCTGTCCAGGAGGCTGAGCGGTGTCTCCTGCAGTGACAGCGGCAGCGCCCAGCGCGTGCTCATGGCTTCCGGGAAGCTCACCAGAACCAGGGCGTAGCCCACCATGGCGGGGTTGAACAGGTTGCTTCCGAGCCCGCCATAGAGGTGCTTGGCCAGGATGATGGCACTGGCGGTGGCCACCAGCGCGATCCACCAGGGCAGCAGTGGCGGCAGGGACAGGCCCAGAAGCAGGCCGGTCAGCGCGGCACTGCCGTCCATGAGGGTGTGCTGGACCGGGCGGGCGCGAATCCAGAGGATCAGGGCCTCGGTGGCCATGGCAATGCCCATGCACCAGAGCACATTGATCAGCACGCCCCATCCGAAGAAGTGGATGAGCGCCAGCAGGCCGGGCAGGGTGGCCGCCATGACCCAGAGCATGATCCGCTGGGTGGTCAGCATGCTCAGGTATCCTCCTGTGCGTCGCTGAGCGCTTTCTCGGCGGCGTCCAGGCGTTTCTGGTGCTTGTTCAGGGCCCGTTCCAGCTTGGGTACGGCTTCCGGGGTCTGCTCCCGGGCCTCGGCCAGTTGTGCCTGCGCCTCCTCGACTTTCTGTCGGGCCTGGTCCCGGCGCTGGATCAGGGTTTCACGGTCCGGGCCGGGCGCCGTCGGTGAGGTCGCTGCTGCGGTAGCGGCTTCGGATGCCTCTGCGGGCGCCACGTTGTGGCGCTGTTCCCGGGCCTGCTGGCGCGCCCGGCGACGTTCCTCGCGTTCCGCCTGTTCCCGTTCCAGTCGGGCCTGGCGTTCCTCAAACCGCTGGCGGGCATGATCCGCCTCCGCCTGCTCCTTCTGTTCCTGGCGCAGCACGCCCTTGCTGTGTCGGTAGTACTCCGTCAGGGGCAGGTGGCTGGGGCAGACCCAGTCGCAGGCGCCACACTCGATGCAGTCGAACAGGTCGAAGTGCTCGGCCTTGCGGTGCTCACCGGCGCTGGCGAACCAGTAGAGCTGCTGGGGCAGCAGATCCACGGGGCAGGCCTGTTCGCACAGGCCGCAGCGGATGCACGGCTGCGGGATCGGCGGGTCCGGGAATTCCCCGGCGGTGCCCGCGATCAGGCAGTTGGCGGTCTTGATCAGGGGCAGGCCGGTCGTGGTCAGGTCGAACCCCATCAGCGGCCCGCCCATGATGAGCCGGTGCAGGCGCTGGGGATCCAGCCCTGCTTCGAACAGCAGGTGGTCCAGGGGCGTTCCGATGCGGGCCTCGATGTTACCGGGCCGGGCCAGCGCCTCGCCCGTGAGGGTGGTGATGCGCTGGATGACCGGTTCGCCCAGACGCAGGGAGCGGTCCACGGCGACCGCCGTGGCGACGTTCTGGCAGAGCACGCCCACGTCAGCGGGCAGGCCGCCGGAGGGTACTTCGAGGCCGGTCAGCAGCTGGATCAGCTGGCGCTCGCCGCCGGAGGGGTAGCGCGTGGCGACAACCCGTATCTCGACGCTGGTTCCCTCGGCCGACTGTCTGAGCGCCTCAATGGCATCCGGCTTGTTGTCCTCGATGCCAATCAGGCACCGGCCCGCCCCCACCAGTCGCCACAGGGCCAGGGCCCCGGCCACTACCGAGTCCGGCCGTTCACGCATCAGGGCCTGGTCGGCGGTGATGTAGGGCTCGCACTCGGCGCCATTGAGGATCAGGACGTCTGGCGCTGCCTCTGCGCTCTGGAGTTTGTCGCGGGTCGGGAAACCGGCACCACCGAGCCCAACAACGCCTGTCCGGTGCAGGTGGTCGTAGCGTTCGGCGGTACTGGCGCTGTCCGGGCAGGGCGCCAGCTTGTACCACTGGTCGCGGCCATCCGCCTCAATGAGGATACAGGTCTCTTCCAGCCCTGAGGCATGAGGCACTTCGTGCGACTTGATGGCCGTGATGGTTCCGGAGGTGGGCGCATGCACCGGAACCGAGCGTCCCGGCTGGCCTTCGCTCAGTGGCTGTCCGGTCAGTACGTGGTCACCAACGGCTACCACCACCCGCCCGGGGTCGCCGCGATGCTGGCGCAGCGGCACAGTCAACCGATCCGGCAGTGGCGCCTGGCGGATCGGTGTCTGCAGCGACCGAAGTTTGTTGTCCGGTGGATGAATGCCGCCGGGAAAGTCGAATTGCGTCCCCATCAGGCGGAGGCCTCCGCCGGGCGCTGGTCCGTGGCGATCACAGGACCGTCATGGGTCAGTGGCCGGTCCGCGGGGTGAGGCGGCACCCAGTCATCGATGCCTCGGGCGACTTCAATCATGTCGATGCAGTCCACGGGGCAGGGGTCCACGCACAGGTCACAGCCGGTGCATTCGCTCTCGATCACGGTGTGCATGAACTTGGGCGCACCCACGATAGCGTCCACCGGGCAGGCCTGGATGCACTTGGTGCAGCCGATGCACTCGGCCTCGCGGATGTAGGCTACCCGTTTGGGCTGCTCCTCGCCATGTTCGGCATCCAACGGTTGCGGTTCCACATCCAGCAGGTTGGCCAGGCTCTGGATGGTCGCTTCGCCGCCGGGCGGGCACTTGTTGATGGCGTCGCCCTCGGCGATGGCTTCCGCATAGGGGCGACAGCCGGGGTAACCGCACTGCCCGCACTGGGTTTGGGGCAGCACCGCGTCGATCTGCTCCACCAGGGAGTCGTCATCCCGACGCAGGCGCACGGACGCATACCCCAGCAGGGCTCCGAAGGCGCCGGCCAGCAGCAGCAGGGTCGCGATGGCGAGGAGCAGGTTCATCCACATGCCGGTAACCCTCTCACACCTGCACCATGCCGGTGAAACCCATGAAGGCCAGTGACATGATGCCGGCGGTGATCATGCCGATGGCGGCGCCCTGGAATGGCTGGGGCACGTCGGCGGCGGCGATGCGCTCGCGCATGGCGGAAAACAGCACCAGCACCAGCGAGAAACCGGCGGCGGCGCCGAAGCCGTAGAGTACGGATTCCAGGAAGCTGTTCTTCTCCTGGATGTTGAGCAGTGCCACGCCGAGCACGGCACAGTTGGTGGTGATCAGCGGCAGGAAGATGCCCAGTACCCGGTGGAGTAGGGGGCTGGTGTGGCGAACGGCCATCTCGGTGAACTGCACGACCACGGCGATGACGAGGATGAAGCTGATGGTGCGCAGGTATTCGACCTGCAGGGGTTCGAGGATCCAGGTGTTGACCAGATAGCTGCACACGGAGGCCAGTGTCAGCACGAAGGTGGTGGCCATGGACATGCCCATGGCGGTCTCCAGTTTGTTGGAGACGCCCATGAAGGGGCACAGCCCCAGGAACTGGGCCAGCACGAAGTTGTTCACCAGGACGGTGCTGATCAGTATCAGAAGGTATTCAGTCATCGGCTTCCGCTTTGTCGTGGGGAGGGGGTCGGGTGGTTCCTTCCGGGAATCGCCACGAGTACGTCCCTGTAGGCTGCTATTCCGCCATCCATGGCTCCATAGCTTCCCGTAAAGAGGCCCCCAACCCCGCCCTGCAACCAACGCCGCAGTCCAGAGACTACATAACCCGCAACCCAGGCGTCGCCCCGGAGTCGGGAGCCAGAAGCCAGATATCCTCACCCCCGGGCCCGGCCGCCAGAACCATCCCCTCGGACACCCCGAACTTCATCTTCCGCGGCTTCAGGTTCGCCACCATCACCGTCAGCCGCCCGATCAGGTCCTCAGGTGCGTAGGCCGTCTTGATGCCCGCAAACACCTGGCGCTCTTCCGCCCCGATATCCAGTGTCAGCTTCAGCAGCTTGTCCGCGCCCTCAACATGCTCGGCGTTCTCAATCTTGGCCACCCGCAGGTCCACCTTCGCGAAGTCATCGAACTCGATCTGGTCGGCAATGGGCTCCACGTCCGGGGTCTCCTTCTGCGATTGTGCGGGCTGTTGGGTGGTCTGCTGATCCTGGGCCACGTCTTCTTTCGAGGCTTCGAGCATGGCCTCAATCTGCTTGGAGTCGATGCGCTTCATCAGCGGCTTGAACTTGTTGATTCCGTGATCCAGCAGATGATCCTCAAGCCGGCGCCAGTCCAGGCTGGTGTTGAGGAAAGCCTCCGCGTTGCGCGCAGTTTCCGGCAGCACGGGCGCCAGGTAGGTCATAAGGATGCGGAACATGTTCAGCGCATTGGTGCTGATGGCCTGGACCTGGTCGCGGGTGGTCTCGTCCTTGGCCAGGACCCAGGGCTTCTGCTCGTCCACGTACTGGTTGGCCCGGTCGGCCAGTTCCATCACACGCTTCATGGCGCGGCCGATTTCCCGTTCCTCGTAATAGCCCGCAATCTCTTCGGCGGCGTCGGTGAATTCCTTCAGCCGCTCCGGTTCGGTGATTTCAGAGCCCAGGCGGCCCTCGAACTGCTTGGTGATGAAACCGGCGCTGCGGCTGGCGATGTTGACCACCTTGCCCACCAGGTCCGAATTCACTTTCTGGATGAAGTCATCCAGGTTCAGGTCCATGTCGTCCACACCGGCGGTGAGCTTGGCCGCGAAGTAGTAGCGCAGGTACTCCGGATGCAGGTGGTCCAGGTAGGTGCGCGCCATGATGAAGGTGCCGCGGGACTTGGACATCTTCTGGCCGTTCACGGTCACAAAGCCGTGGCAGTTGATGGCCGTGGGCGTGCGGAACCCGGCCGTCTTGAGCATCGCCGGCCAGAACAGGGCGTGGAAGTTGACGATGTCCTTGCCGATGAAATGGTAGACCTCGGCGGTGGAGTCTTCGCGCCAGTAATGGTCGAAGTCAATGTCGCCACGCTGGTTGCACAGGTTCTGGAAGCTGGCCAGGTAGCCCACCGGGGCATCGACCCAGACGTAGAAGTACTTGCCGGGGGAATCCGGGATCTCGAAACCGAAGTAGGGCGCGTCGCGGCTGATATCCCAGTCGTGCAGGCCGGCGTCGAGCCATTCCGCCAGTTTGTTGGCCATGCCGGGCTGTAGAGCGCCGCTGTTGGTCCAGTCCCGCAGGAAGTCGGCGAAGTCCGGCAGTGTGAAGAAGAAATGCTCGGACTCGCGCTCCTCGGGCGTAGCGCCGGAGAGCGCGGATCTGGGTTCAATCAGCTCCATGGGCGTGTAGGTGGCGCCGCAGGCCTCGCAGTTGTCGCCGTACTGGTCCGGGGTGCGGCAGCGCGGACAGGTGCCCTTGATGAAACGGTCTGCCAGGAACATGCCCTTTTCGGGATCGTAGGCCTGCGTGATGCTGCGCGTTGCGATATGGCCGCGGTCGCGCAGTTTCTGGTAGATGTAGGAGGACAGCTCGCGGTTTTCCTCAGAATGGGTCGAGTAGTAGTTGTCGAATTCGACCAGAAAGCCGGCAAAGTCACGCTCGTGTTCGGCCTGGATGCGGCTGATCAGCTGTTCCGGCGTAATCCCCTCGCGCTCCGCCCGGAGCATGATGGCGGTGCCGTGGGCGTCGTCCGCGCAGACATAGTGGCAGTTCTCCCCCCGCAGCTTCTGGTAACGCACCCAGATGTCGCTCTGGATGTACTCCAGCAGATGGCCCAGGTGGATGGGGCCATTGGCGTAGGGCAGGGCACTGGTGACCAGGATGTCGCGGCGATGGGCGCTCGGCTCGCTCATGGGGGTTGGCTGGCTCCGTGTGATTGGTTTTGGAGTTGCCGATGATACCGCTCAGCCGCGTTTTTTTCATCCCGCCTGTATGGCAGCCTCCCCCGCGCCGGGCGTATCATTGAGGCATTGGAATCCTTTGTTTCGGGAGCAGCATGACGGATATTGACCAGAGCGCGGTCGAACAGGCGATCCGCCAGTACACGGACCCCTATCTTAAGCAGGACCTGTTGTCGCTGGGGGCCATCCGGAATCTGTCCATTGAGGACGGTACGGTGTCCTTTGAGGTCCAGCTGGGCTATGCATGGAATGGCATCGCGGGCGGTGCCCGGTCGCTCCTGACCCATGCCATCGAGGATGTGGAAGGCGTGGAGGATGTGCGCATCACCACCAGTCACAACATCCATCCCCACAAGGCTCAGGGCGATCTGCATGCCATGGGTGGGGTGAGCAACATTATCGCCGTGGCCTCCGGCAAGGGTGGCGTGGGCAAGTCCACAACCGCCGTGAACCTGGCTCTGGCACTGGCGGGCGAGGGCGCGCGCGTGGGCATCCTGGATGCGGACATCTACGGGCCGAACGTGGGGGTGATGCTCGGGATCCCCGAAGGCACCCGGCCGGAGACGAAGCAGGAGAAATACTTCGTACCGATTGAGGCCCACGGTATCCAGGCCATGTCCATGGCTTTCATGATCACGGATAAAACTCCCATGATCTGGCGCGGGCCCATGGTCAGCGGTGCTGTCCAGCAGATGGTTGGGCAGACCCTGTGGGATAATCTGGATTACCTGGTGGTGGACATGCCGCCAGGCACCGGCGATATCCAGCTGACCCTGGCGCAGAAGGTGCCCGTGACCGGTGCGGTTGTGGTCACCACGCCCCAGGACATGGCGCTGATGGATGGCCAGAAGGGCATCGAGATGTTCCGCAAGGTGGATATCCCGGTGCTGGGCGTGGTTGAGAACATGAGCACGCACATCTGCAGCCATTGTGGGCATCATGATCCGCTGTTCGGCAGTGACGGTGGCGAACGCCTGGCCGCGGACTATGATGTGGCGCTTCTGGCGCAGTTGCCGCTGCACCGCACCATCCGGGAGCAGACTGACGGGGGCAACCCGACGGTGGTGGCGGAACCGGACTCGGAAGTCTCGCGGATCTACGCTGATCTCGCCCGGCGGGTGGGAGCGGCACTGTCGCAGCGGGAGCGGGATACCAGCTCCCCCATCGCCGCAATGAGTTCCTGATTACAGGTCGTAAACGAGTCTTAATGGCCTGGAGGGTAACCATTGAGTTATAAACGGTGCGCTTGCAGTCTCCAGCATCCATTGGCCAGGGGCGTATGAAACGATTCCCCACACTCCAGGCCCGTTACCGGGTCCTCCGACGCCGCGGCCATAACTGGTTGGTGGGCCACCCCCGTCTGTGGCATCTGCTGTACGTGACCGGGTGCCTCAGAGGCGGCGTTGAGTCGGCGGCCCGTGGCGTCAGCGTCGGTCTGTTCGTGGGCCTGACGCCCACGGTGGGTTTCCAGACGATTTTCATGATCATCGGCTGTGTGGTGCTGCGGGGCAACTTTCCGGCGGCCTTTGCCGTGTCCTGGCTGAGCAATCCGATCACCATGGCGCCGCTCTACTGGGGGTTCCACGAGTTGGGTGAGCTGCTGACCGTGCTGCTGCCGGTGTCCATGGATTTCATCCCCTCATGGATGTTCGAGCGGGCGGGGGACACCATGACGTTCACCATCATCGGGAGCCTGATCGTTGCCGTGCCGTTCGCGGTGGGCGGCTATCTGGCGACCCATGGCCTCTCGCGATGGATTCTTGCCCGCCGTCGCCTGCGCAAGCAGCGCCGCAACGGAGCGGCTTCCGGTCCCTGACTTTCGGTGCCTGTGTCAGCTGCGGTATGATTCCCGGCTATCCCAATCATCCAATCGTGGACGTTGACGCAGCATGAGCATCAAATCCGATCGCTGGATCCGCCGGATGGCGGAGGAATACAGCATGATCGAACCCTTCGAGCCCGGTCAGATCAAGGAGACTGCGGACAAGGGCAAGGTCATCTCCTACGGTACCTCCAGCTACGGCTACGACGTGCGTTGCAGCTCCGAGTTCAAGATCTTCACCAACGTTCATTCGGCCACGGTCGATCCCAAGAATTTTGACGAGGACAGTTTCGTCAACATTTCCGGGGAATCGTGCATTATCCCGCCCAATTCATTTGCGTTGGCGCAGACCGTGGAGTACTTCCGGATTCCGCGCAACGTGCTCACCATCTGCCTGGGCAAGTCCACCTATGCCCGCTGCGGGATCATCGTCAACGTCACACCGCTGGAGCCGGAATGGGAAGGGCAGGTAACCCTGGAGTTCTCGAATACCACCAACCTGCCCGCGCGCATCTATGCCAACGAAGGGGTGGCCCAGATGCTGTTCCTGGAGTCCGATGAGGTCTGTGAGACCAGCTACGCGGACCGTAAGGGCAAGTACATGGGCCAGCGTGGCGTGACCCTGCCCAAGACCTGAACGCCGGGAGCGGCCCATGAACTCGAAGCAGTGGCAGCGGGAAATGAACCGCCTGACCGGCTGGCGCCAGTACGCTTTCATACTGGCGCTGGCTGAAAGGGCTTTCCCCAACTACGCGCTCTTTGCCGAGATCACCGAACCCGAGTGGGGTGACCGCTTCCGGGATGCCCTGGACTGGGGGTGGCGGATGCTGGCCATCAAGGACCATGACGTGGACCCTCTGAAGCAGCTCACCCGCCTGGAAGATGTGTATCCGGACCCCGCCGAGTATGATTTCTACGGGGTGGCCCCGGCCATGGATGCCTGGCACCTGCTGGAGCAGGCCTTCCTGTGCCATGTGAACCCGGAAAAGAAACGCGCCTTTGAGGCGGCAGCCCGGGCCCTGGAGACGGTGACCACCTTCATCGAGGTCACCGAGGGCGAGGGGCTGGAGGACGACGCGCTGGTGAAGCTGTTCGACGGGCATGAACTGGTGAAAGCGGAAAAATCGTTCCAGAAGACCCTGGCCGAGACGCTGCGTCGTGCCCCGGCACCGGATGGCGAAACCCTGAATGAATTGCACGAGATGGCGCACAACGACGGTGTCAGCAGCCTGGGCCTGGAAGTCCCGGAGCGCTGGGCGAACGCGAACCAATCCTGAACGGGAGCCTGCATGAAACTCTCATCCTTCGGTCAGAAGCTGGGCGAGGACGCCGGCATCAATTCGCTGATGGACGATCTGGGCGAGGCCATGGCCTCCGGTGGCGACGTGGTCATGATGGGCGGGGGCAACCCGGGCCATCTTCCGGAGGTGACAGACCGGCTGCAGGCGATCATGAAGGAGCTGGTGGACGATCCGGAGCAGTTCCGGCGCCTGACGGGCGTTTACGACCCACCCCAGGGCGAGAAGCAGTTCATTGCCAGCCTGGTTGAACTGCTCAACCGGGAATACGACTGGGGGCTGACCACGGAGAACGTGGGGCTGACCAATGGCAGCCAGTCCGCGTTCTTCATGCTGTTCAACATGCTGGCCGGTGAACATCCGGACGGCAGCCACAAGCACATACTCCTGCCGCTGGCGCCGGAGTATATCGGCTATGGCGATGCCGGGCTGACGCCGGGCCTGTTCCACGCGGTCCGCCCTGAAATCGAGGAGCTGGGGGACAATCAGTTCAAGTACCGGGTGGATTTCTCGCAGCTCGAGATCACGGAAGACACGGCCGCCATCTGCGTGTCCCGCCCAACCAACCCGACCGGCAACGTGCTGACCGATGGCGAAATGCTGGGCCTTGAGGAGCTGGCGTGGGAACATGATATTCCGCTGATCGTGGACGGCGCCTATGGCTCGCCCTTCCCGGACCTGATGTATACCGAGGCATCCCCGCGCTGGACACCCCAGCATATCCTCTGCCTGAGCCTCTCAAAACTGGGTATCCCGGCGGCGCGCACCGGTATCGTGATCGCCGACAAGCCGGTGATCCGGGCCCTGTCAGGTGTGAACGCCATCATGAACCTGGCCACAGGGAGTTTCGGCGCCATGCTGGCGGAGCCGCTGGTGCGCAGTGGCGAGATCATCAGCATGAGCCGGGATCTGGTGCAGCCCGTCTACCAGCGCAAGATGGAGGCTGCCGTGGCAGCCTTCCGGGAAGCCATGGGTGATGAGTGCCCCTGGCGGGTCCACAAGCCGGAGGGCGCCATGTTCCTGTGGCTCTGGTTCCCTGATCTGCCCATCAGCAGTCTGGAGCTCTACAAGCGGCTCAAGGCCAGGGGGGTGCTGGTGGTGTCAGGGCACTACTTCTTCCCAGGGCTTCCGGACGAGGGCTGGCGCCACCAGCATGAGTGCCTGCGTGTGACCTATTCCCAGGACGCGGCGGACGTGGCCCGCGGTCTCCAGGCCATTGCCGAGGAAGTTAAGCGGGCCTGGGCTCAGGGCTGAATGCGTTCGCCGTCGAGGGTGGCGCTCTTGAGGTAGATCTCGAAGTCCTCGCCCTCGTCATTGGTTTGCTCCAGCCGCACCAGCAGGTGATCCCATTCAGGGGCGAACCACATCAGGGTGGTGCGGGGTGAGTCCTCGTCCCGCACCCGTTCCACCACTACGGTTTCGACCTTGCCGAACTCGCGGGTATCCAGGGTCTCCTCACGCAGCACTTCGAACTGGTAATCCTTGAATTCGCCCTCGTCCGGGATTACGTACTCCATCGTCTCCCTGCCGGCGCGCAGGTCCACCCAGAGCTGGAGCTGGGCCCCGAGCTGGTCCTGAACATCCGGGTGGTCACTCATGTCCGTGCGCTGGTCGTTCACCCGGTCCACAATGACGCTTTCATCCCAGTTGAAATCGAGCTTTTTGTAGCGGTTGGACAGGAAGAAGCCTTCCAGGCTGTAGCGGTACCGCTCTGAGATCACGGTCTGGTCCTCGAAACGGAACCGGCTGGACTCGCGGATATCCGCCACGAAGGAGTCCACATCAAAACGGTAGATCCAGCGGCCGGTGTCCGTGGGTTCCAGTGAACGCGTGGCTTCGCCACTGATGGTGATGCCGCGTTCGAGCTCCGCGCCATAGGTGGTGGTCATGGGGTAGAGGCCCAGGTCCTGCGCGAAAGCGGCGGAAGGCAGAACGGCGGCGGCAGCGAGTGTGAGCACCAGGCGGCGGATCGGGTCCATGTCAGCATCCCTTGTTGGACGGTTTGCTTATACCCTATGAGAACCCTGTGACCGGCTCAAGTGTTTTGGGAGTCGGGGTCCACCGGTTCGTCCAGGGGCGTGCCGTCGAGCTGCGCCCGACCCTGCACCAGGCGCAGCCGTCCCTGGCAGAACCAGCGTACGGCCTCTGGGTAGATCCGGCGCTCCTGCACGCCCACGCGGCCTGCCAGGCTGTCCTCGTTATCGTCAGGGTGTACCCGGACCCGGCCCTGGATGATGCGTGGGCCACCGTCCAGTTCCTCGGTGACGAAATGCACGGTGGCGCCGTGCTCCTTTTCCCCAGCCTCCAGCACCTTGCGATGGGTGTGCAGGCCGGGCCAGGCCGGCAGCAGCGAGGGGTGGATATTGAGCAGCCGCCCCTGGTAGTGCTGTACGAAAGCGTCCGTAAGAATGCGCATGAAGCCGGCCAGGACCACCAGATCCGGCCTGAACCCATCAATGGCGGCCATCAGGGCCTGGTCGAAGGATTCCCGGCTGTCATGGTCGCGGTGCGGAATGGCCTGAGCGGGAATGCCGGCGTTTTCAGCCCGATCCAGGCCCTTGACGCCGGTACGGTTGCTGATGACGCCGGCAATGGTGCCATCCAGCGTACCGGCGGCCTCGGCATCAATCAGTGCCTGAAGGTTGGTTCCCCCCCCGGAAATGAGGACAACGATACGCGGCAGGGTGTCCGGCATCAGCGTTCGTCGTTGTCGGGGACGAAGCGGACACCCGCTGGGTCATCGGATTCCTGGATATAGCCCAGGAGCCAGGCGTCCTCGCCCGCGTCATTGAGGGTTTCCAGAACCTGGTCACGCTCGGTCTCCGGAATGCAGACCACCATGCCGATGCCGCAGTTGAAGGTCCGGAACATCTCGTCGGTGGCCACGTTGCCGGCGCGCTGGAGCCACTGGAAGACGTCCGGCCACTGCCAGCTGTGGGTGTCGATGACTGCTTCCGTGCCCTCGGGCAGCACGCGCGGCACGTTTTCCGTGAGTCCGCCACCGGTGATGTGGGCCATGGCCCGGACGTCGAACTGGTGCAGTATCTCCAGAAGCGGCTTCACATAGATACGGGTGGGGGCCATCAGGGCCTCGCCCAGGGTCTCCGTGCCCACGGACTGTTTCAGGTCCGCGTCGGTGTGCTCGAGGATGCGGCGGATCAGGGAGTAGCCATTGGAGTGGGGCCCCGAGGAACCAAGACCAATAAGGGCGTTACCGGCCTCCACGCGGCTGCCATCGATCAGGCGTTTGCGCTCCACAATGCCCACACAGAAGCCGGCAAGATCGTAGTCGTTGCCCTGATACATGCCGGGCATTTCCGCGGTCTCGCCGCCAACCAGCGAGCAGCCGGCATTCTCGCAGCCGGTTGCGATGCCCTTGATGACGTCGGCGGCGATGTCATTGTTGAGCTTGCCGGTGGCGTAGTAGTCGAGGAAGAACAAAGGTTCGGCACCGGTGACGATAATGTCATTCACGCACATGGCCACCAGGTCGATGCCGATGCGGTCGTGGCGCTCCGTGTCCATGGCCAGTCGGAGCTTGGTGCCGACCCCGTCGGTCCCGGAGATCAGCACGGGTTCCTTATAGCCCTCGGGAACCGCGAAGGCCCCTCCGAAACCGCCCAGGCCACCCAGAACCTCCGGCCGTTGGGTGCGTGCAACGCTCTCGCCGATGCGGTCGACCAGCTCACTGCCGGCATCAATGTCGACTCCGGCGTCGCGGTAGGTCATTCCCTGGTTGGTGTCGCTCATGGGGCGTTCCTCGAAACGGGCATTGCGCGGATTCTAGCACCGTGGTCATCCCCGGCCAAATGCTGTGGGTGTTGTGGTTGGGGTGGTTGTTGTATCCTGAGCCGACCTTTGAGGGCGAGACAGTGGACAATGGGAGTTCGGGTGGAACAGCGCATTGATCGGTTCCGGGCAGGGCTGCTGGCAGGCGGTCTTCTGCTGCTGTTGATGCTGGCCGGCCCAGCTCAGGCAGTGGTTGTGGATCGTCTGTATCAGGCGGTAGTGCCGGTTGAGGATACCGGGACGGGGGCACGGGATGAAGCTTTCCGGGAAGCCCTGCGCCAGGTGCTGCTGCGCCTCACGGGTGATCCCGCCGAGGTGCGGGAGCTGGTTCCGGTTGCCGGTGGGGACAGTGCCAGCGAGCGTGCCCTGGATGGACGCACCACCCGCTTCATTGACGCCTTCAGTTATCGGCGCAATGGGGAAGAGCTGGAGCTCCATGCCACCCTGAGTGCTCCCGCGGTTGGTCGGATGCTGGCTGAGCGGGGCGTGGCGGTGTGGGGCGCCAATCGCCCCCGGGTTCTGGTCTGGTTCGCGGTGGATGACCGCGGTGATCGTGAGCTGATCCACCGGGAGAACACACTGCCCCCCTTCCTTACGGAACCCATGCAGCCTCTGGACAGGGAGGCCATTGCCGCGGAACGGGGCCCCTGGAAAGAGCCGCTCTGGGCGGAATCCCAGCGGCGCGGGTTGCCGCTGGCATTGCCCTTCCACGATGAGCGGGATCGCGCGGAAGTCAGTCTGTCCGAGCTCTGGGGGCTGTTCCAGGGACCTATAAAGGAGGCTTCCCGACGCTATCCCCATGACCTCATGGCGACGGTCAGGGTCAATCGGGCCGGTGGTGGCTGGCGGGCACGCTGGCAGTTGTGGCGAGGGGATGACCGGGTTGCGGAGGGCGTTGCCCGTGACAGCGAACGTGCCATGGTGGTGCGGCAGCTGGTAGATGCCTGGGCTGACCGGTTGGCCGGGCGTTATGCCGTGGCGCCGCCCAGGGGCGAGGACCTGCGTTCCGCCCGTATGCGGGTGACCGGTGTTGGGACACTCGCGTCCTATGCCGGTGTGCGCCGGTCACTGGCCGGGCTGGAGCCGATCCGGTCGGTGCAGGTGGACACGGTGAAGCAGGACCATCTGACTCTGGACCTGGCGTTCAATGGTGATCTGGGCGTTCTGCGTGACTACATTGGGCTTGATGAGCGGCTGGTGCTGACGGGCGGGCCGCCGGACGGTGCGGTTCCGGCTGATCCGCAGGATGACACGCTGAGGCTCTACTATCGCTGGGATGAAGAGCGGGGCAGCAGTATGCTGCCTGGCCGTGGTGAGGTGCAGGAGATCGTGCCGCTGGATTCGGCAGAGGAAACCGGAGGAAGCGGTGCCACGCTGCAGCAGTAGAATGGGGCCATGACACAGACACCTTCCCAGTTTCCCCTGCGGATCCGGCTTCGGGATGAAGCCGGATTTGCCAATTTCCATGCCGGATCCAACGGGGCCGTGGTCGAGCGGCTTCAGGCCTGGCCGGTATCGGCAGACGCCGGTTCCCTGGTGCTCTGTGGTGATGCCGGAGCGGGCAAGAGTCACCTTCTCAATGCCGTCTGCCTGGCCGCGGAGTCTGCCGGCCTCCAGCCGGTGTCGCTCAGTCTGCGCGAGGCGGCGGCACTGGCGCCGGAGGCGCTTCAGGGGTTTGAGGGGTTCGATCCCGTCTGTCTGGATGATCTGGACGGATTGCCTGCGGATCCCGCCTGGCAGGAGGCGTTGCTGCACCTGTTCAATCGTGTGCAGGATGCCGGTGGACGCCTTCTGATCGCGAGCCGACAGCCGCCGGCGGCACTGGACTGGGCCCTGCCGGATCTGGCATCACGGCTCAGGGCCCTGCCCGTGTGGCAGCTGGCCCTCCCGGACGATGACCAGCGTGCGGCCATGCTCCGGGCGCGGGCGGAAAACCGGGGGCTTGCCATGCCGGAGGAGGTGACCCGTTACATCCTGCGTCGTGCCCCCCGGGATCCGGGCCAGCTCCTGGGGCTTCTGGACCATCTGGATGAGGCCTCGCTGCAACAGCAGCGGCGGCTGACGGTACCCTTCGTCAGGCAGGTGCTGGGCTGGTAGACTCCGGATCTGCAGGGATTTCATCGATAACAGCAACAACACAGGGGGAAAGCCATGCGCCGGGTTGTTTTCAATCAGAAGGGCGGTGTGGGGAAATCCAGTATCGTCAGTAATCTGGCGGCCATCAGTGCCAGCCGTGGTGTGCGGACACTGGTGGTTGACCTGGATCCACAGGGGAATTCAACCCAGTATCTGCTTGGCAGACCCGCGGAAGAGCTGAAGGACACGGTGGCCGACCTGCTGGAGCAGTCCATCGCCTTCCGCATCTCCAGCCGTCGCCCTGAGGAGTTCGTGCATGCCTCGGCGTTCTCCAACCTGCATGTGCTGCCCTCGAGTCCCGAGCTGGACTACCTGGAGCGCAAGCTGGAAGCCAAGCACAAGATCTACAAGCTGCGCGACCACCTGAGCCGCCTGAGCGATCTCTATGATGCCATCTACATCGACACGGCACCGGCGCTGAATTTCTACACCCGTTCGGCCCTGATCGCGGCGCAGCGCTGCCTGATTCCCTTTGACTGCGACGATTTCTCCCGCCAGGCGCTGTACAGCATCATGGGCGAGATTCAGGAACTTCAGGAGGACCACAACCCCGACCTGATGATTGAGGGCATCATTGCCAACCAGTTCCAGAGTCAGGCCAGCCTGCCGCGCCGGCTTGTCCAGGAGCTGACGGATGAGGGGCTGCCGGTGCTGCCGGTCCGGCTGCCGTCCTCGGTGAAGATGAAGGAATCCCACCAGGCGGGGCGGCCCCTGATCCACATGGCGCCGAAGCACAACCTCACGGCGCGTTTCCAGGACCTTTACGGCCTGCTCAATGGTGAGACCGTGGACGTGGAACCGCTGGGAGCCTGAGGCGCATGGCAATGGACCGGGAACACGCGCGCCAGGCCCTGCCCGGCAGCATGAAAAGTGTGGAACAGGCGCTCTCGGAACTGGCGCTGCACAGCACTGTGCCGCCATCCCCCGAGGCCTTTGCCAGTGTGCAGCCCTTCTGCGTGGATACCATGAGCTTCCCGGAGTGGGTCCAGTTCGTGTTCCTGCCCAAACTGGAGGGCATGCTGGAAGGGGGCGAATCCATGCCTCCCTGGTGTGATGTGGCCCCCATGGCCGAAGAATACTTCCGGAACCTGGAGCAGGATGGGAGCCTGCTGATCGAGGCGCTCCGGCGGCTGGACGAGCTGGTAACGGCCGCGCGCTAGGTCTCCGTAGCGTCGGCCTCGTCCGGTTCCTGGGCCAGTGGCCAGCGCTCCCGCACCCTGTACACGGGACCGTGCAGGCCCTGCTCGCTTTCGTAGAGACAGACCTCGGCCACTGGCAGTTCCGCCTGCCAGGGCGTGGCTGTTATGGGGCGCGGCTTGCGGTCCCGGAAATGGGCGACCGTGATGTGTGGGCGCCACTGCTGTTCCTGCCGGGAATGCCCGAGTGTCTCTGCCAGGCCCTCCCTGAGGGTGCGCTGGAGCGTTTCGATGGTGGGGGAGGCGTAGCCTTCCAGAACCAGGTGACGGGGGCTGCCGGGATCGGGGAAACCCGCCACCTGACGGAAGTGGATCCGGCCCGGGCGCGCATCGGCCAGCAGTTCACCCACCCGTGGTATGACCTGATCATCCAGTACCCGCTGCGGGACGGCGCCCAGGAACACCAGTGTGAGATGCAGGTTCGCCCATGGGGTAACCCGCAGCGGCGGCAGGGCGTGGGTTGAGGCGTTGACCGTGGCCATCAGGGGTTCCGCCACGGATTGCCCCACTGGCACGGCAAGAAAGCTTCGGATCGCGTCGGCCACCTTCGGATCCTCCTCTGTCGCAGGCACCCCGTCTGACCCTCACTATAGACGTTTACCGTCCGTTGTGCCGTTCAGGCCTCATCCCGTATGCGCAGCGAAAGGTCCACGGCCGTGACATCCTTGGTCAGTACGCCCAGGGAGATGAAATCGACGCCGGTTTCCGCAATGGCCGCCAGGTTCGCCTCCGTGATGCCGCCGGAGGCCTCAAAGCGGGCCTGACCACGGTAGCGTTCCACCATCCGCGCCATGCTCTCCAGCGGGAACTCATCCAGCATGATGCGTTCGGCGCCGGCAGCGATGGCCTCCGCCACTTCCGCTTCGGTTTCGGTTTCCACCTCCAGGGGCACATCCGGTGATGTCTGCCGGGCACGCTCAACGGCGGCGGTTATGGAGCCGCAGCTGGCGATGTGGTTCTCCTTGATGAGAATGCCGTCGTACAGGCCGATACGGTGGTTGGCGCAGCCACCACATCCGACCGCGTATTTCTGGGCGATGCGCAGTCCCGGCAGGGTCTTGCGGGTGTCCAGGAGTCGGGCCCCGGTATGCGCGATAAGGTCTGCATAGGCGCGACAGCGCGTTGCCACACCGGAGAGCGTCTGGAGCCAGTTGAGCGCGATGCGTTCGGCGGTGAGCAGGGACCGGGCAGGGCCGGTGATGGTGAGGAGGTGCGAATCCGCGGCGACCCGCTCCCCCTCACTGCAGTGCCAGACCACGCTCAGGCGCGGGTCCACCTGCCGGAAGCACTCATCCACCCAGGGTCTGCCGGCGACCACCGCCTCATGACGCACAATGACCCCGGCTTCGACCACGCGCGCCGGATCAATAAGGGCGGCGGTGCGGTCACCGGAGCCTTCATCCTCGGCAATACTGGCGGCGACATCGCGTGTCACTGCCTGACGCAGTGTGGCAGCGGGGATCGGGTTCATCATGGTCTGGCCCTTGCTGGCGGTGGTCACAAAAGGTGACAAATTCTGACACAGATTGACGCGCTCCGACTCTATAGTGGAACCGTTGAAAATCCAACCGGCGTTTCGCTGAAGTTCGGGAGCCAGACAGATGAGCCGTGGAGAGAATGTAGTCACCCTGGGGCAGTCCGGGGAAGGGCGCCAGCTGCCATCCCCGCTGATCAGCCTGCGCGACAGGGCGGCGGTCCGTTTCCGCACACTGCTTGACGCTTTCTTCGACAGCGCCGATGACGCGCTGTTTGATCTGTCCGAGCGCTCACGCTCCAATGCCGAGCAAACCACCTACTTTGATGCCATGCGTGAACTGCGCATGCAACGCAAGTCCATGACCCTGGCCTTCCAGCAGTGGCTGAGCCGTGCCTTCAATGAAGGTGGTCACTTCGAGCCCGCGCCGGGCCGGCACAGCGAAGGGGAGTCCGACCTGGAGTCGCTGTCGCTGGTGGAGGACGACGACCTGGAAGAGCAGGTGGCGGTGGACAATATGATCCAGCGCATCCGCAACCGCTACACCGACCAGGTGGAGCTGCTGCGCCAGCGGGTGGCGGAACTGTTGCGGAACCCGGACCTGGCGTCCTCGCGCAATCCCCTCGGGCCGGAAGTCATCTGTCACGGCCTTGCTGAGGCCTGCTCCTCGCTGTCCATCGATATACGCTCCCGGCTGGTGATCTATAAGCTGTTCGACAAGCTGCTGATCAACCAGCTGGATAACCTGTACACCGAGGCCAATCAACATCTCAGCGATGAGGGTGTGCTGCCCAACCTGAAGAATCCTATGCCGCAGCGTCAGCGCCGCAACACCAGTCAGGGTGCGCCGGCCGGCACGGCAGGGCAGACCAGCAGCGGCCCGGCTGCCGGTGACGGGGCCGAGCGGTCCAGTGGCACCGACATCCGCAGCCTGATCGAGATGATGCATTCGGGCGGTGGCCAGGGCGGTGGCATGCCGTCCGGCTCCATGGGTGCCGGTCAGGGCTTCCCGGTCATTGGCGCTGGTCAGGGGGCTACACCGGTGCAGACATCCGAGCTGGTGCAGATGCTCTCCGGTGTTCAGCTCTCGGCCGAGGCCTCACAGGCGGGTGGTATGGTTCCTGTTGTTCAGGGACTGGTTAACAGCAATGATCGCAATGTGCGCCAGGTGGATTCGGACGTGATCAACCTGGTTTCCATGCTGTTCGATTTCATCCTTGAGGATCGCCGCCTGCCCGAGACGATGCAGGCACTGATAGGCCGGCTTCAGATTCCCATGGTCAAGGTGGCCCTTGTGGATCCGGCCTTCTTCGAGCGTGGTGGTCATCCTGCCCGTAAACTGCTCAATGAGCTGTCCTCGGCGGCGCTGGCGTGGAACGAGAGCAACGACAGCAGCCGTGATCCGCTCTACGAGAAGATGGAATCCGCGGTCAGCCGGATCCTGAATGAGTACAGTGATGACGTGAGCGTCTTTGAATCCGTTCTGGACGACTTCACGGCCTTCATGGAGAAGGATCGGCGGCGGCGTGAACTGGTGGAGCAGCGCCTGCGCGATGCCGAGGAAGGGCGCGCCCGGGATGAGCAGGCCAGGGCCGAGGTGGAACGTTTCCTGAGCGAGGCACGGGCCCGGTACACGGTGCCGGAGAGCCTGCAGGGCTTTCTGGAGAGTGCCTGGTTCCGTGTGCTCAAGTGGCATTACCTGCGCGAGGGTGATGAGGGCGAAGGCTGGAAGGCGCAGTGCGAGCTGACCGACAGGCTGCTCTGGAGCCTGGACCCAGCACCCTTCCTGGCCTCCACCCGCTCAGTGCTGTTGCGTGAGATCCCCGGCATTGTGCGAAGCGTGCGCGAGAGCCTGGAAAAGATCGGCTGGGATCCCTTTGAAACGGACCGCAGCCTGCATCAGCTTGAGCTGGTGCATGTGGATGTGCTCCAGCGCCTGAAGACCGCACCGAAGGAAGAAGCGCCGCAGGAGACCACCGGCGGCAGTGAGCTGGATCTCACCAGCGAGGCGCCCCCAGGCCTGGCCGAAGCGTCCGGTGATGAGCTCGCTGCGGAGCAGCCGCTTGAAGCGCCTGCCGAGGTCGTGCCCGAGCAGCCCGAGGAAGAAGCCGAGGCGGTGACGCCCCCGGATCTGAGCGTGGGGGCCTGGCTTACATGGCAGCCCCCTGAGGGCAGCCCTGTGCGCTGCAAGCTGGCGGCGGTCATCCGCGCCACGGGCAAGTACATCTTTGTTAACCGCAACGGCGCCCGGGTGGTGGAGTACATGATGCCGGAGGTCAATCAGGCCCTGGCTGATGGCACCCTCGAGATGCTGGATGATGGCCTGATCTTTGACCGCGCCCTGGAGTCGGTCATCGACAGCCTGCGCCAGGGGCAGACCGCCTGAGGCTTCGGGTTCCCTCTTGCAAAATATGGCCACTGTGCTTCACTGCCGCCTGAACCCGCGAGTGAGGCAAGCGCATTGGCCAGTGATCCTGTTGAATTCCTGATGCCCAACCCGGAGGGATGGCTGCCGGCGGCGCAACCCAGGCCCTCGGACAACCACGATGCCCGGCCTGCAGAAGCCGGCGTTTCGCTGCTGGTGATTCACGGTATCAGCCTCCCTCCCGGTGAGTTCGGTGGCGACGCCATCGAGCGCCTCTTCTGCAACACCCTGGACTGCAGTGAGCACCCCTGGTTTGAGCGGCTGCGTAACCTGCGTGTATCGGCCCACCTTCTGATCCGGCGCGACGGGCAACTGGTGCAGTTTGTTTCCCTGCTGGATCGGGCCTGGCACGCCGGGCGTTCCTGTTTCAATGGCCAGGCGGAATGCAATGACTTCGGCATTGGTATTGAGCTGGAGGGCACCGATGACACGCCCTACACGGAAGCCCAGTACGACTGCCTGATTCCGCTGGCCCGGGGCATCATGCGCAGTTTCCCGTATATTACCCCGGACCGGGTTGTGGGGCATGCCGACATTGCGCCGGAGCGCAAGACCGATCCGGGGCCCGCCTTTGACTGGCCGCGGCTCCGGCGGGGCATTGCACAGACGGCAGAGGGACTGAGCTGATGCGTCTTCTGGTGATTCTTCTGGCCTGGATGCTGCGCCGGCAACTCGATGCCCGCGGCTGGCTGGATCCGGGGTACTGGCAGAGGCGGCTCCTGGAGCATGCGCCGCCGGAGAAGGACGGGGGGCGGGGTACGCTGCGCTGGCTGCTGCCCCTGTACGGACTGCTCGTTGTTCTCACTGGTCTGCTTTCATGGGGGACAAGTGGTATCGCCGGGGGGCTCTGGGCAAGCCTGCTGGCGCTCGCACTGCTGGTGGCCGGTACCGGTATGCCGGGCTGGCGGGCACCGCTCAGGGCCTACAGTGCGGCCTGGCGCACCGGGGATATGCAGGCAGCCTGGCATCATGTCTCGCCACTGCTGCCTGTGGAGCAGCGGGGCGCGGCACTGGCGCCGGAACAACTTCACCTGAGCCTGTGCGGTGCGCTGATCCAGACCACCTTTGAGCGCTACTTCCTGCCGCTGTTCTGGTACGCTCTTCTGGGCCCCGCCGGGGTGGTACTGATCCTGGTCGCCCTGATGCTGCGCGACCACTACCCCTCCACCAGAGTCCGCGCCCGCTTCGGGCGCTGGGTTCACTGGCTCGCTGTACCGCCGCGCTGGCTGCTGTCATTCAGCTTTGCCCTGGCGGGAGACTTCTCCGGCTGGTCGGGTGAACCCCGTAATCGCCGTCCCCGGCGGACCGACAGCTGTGGCGAGGTGCTTCTGATCGCCGCCGGCAGCGCCCTTTCAAGCTACGCCCTGGATCCTGCCCGCTTCCAGGCCCATGACCCGGATGGCTGGCCGGATTACGGTCACAGGAGTCTGCTGGCCGTGCGTCATCTGCTGAACCGCAGCCTGCTTGTCTGGCTGGCGGTTCTGGCTGTGCTCGCGCTCATGGGGATTCTGCCCTGAAGGCTCAAGATCCGCGGGAAAAAGTCGTTAAACAGCCCATGGAACTGACGGATCAGGCTTGTCCCGGTGCATATCTGACCTAGACTTCCGGGCACGGAATGATTCAGAGGCTACTGTGAATCGAATAACGCCGCATCGGAGTGCGGCACATAGGCGATAGCGCCGGCAGGATCCAGGGCCGGCCTGCCAGTACGACTGGTGTGTTTGAACGCTCGGAGGGCGTACCGTGAAGAAACTGCTGACCCCTGCCATTCTGCTGATGAACAGGCTGAAGTTTGTCTACAAGTTCAGCCTGATCAGTGTTCTGTTCCTGATCCCTATAGCGGGACTGGGGTATCTCCTGGTGAGCCAGCTGAATGCCTCCATTGATGACCTGAACAAGGCGATCGATGGTACAGAGGCGGTTGCCGAGGCCAATGACCTGGTGCGCAGTGCCCAGCGCTTCCGCGATTACCACACGGTGGTGCGGGTGCGGGAGCTCGAAGGCGGACTCCGGGACAAGTCGCAGCAGGCCAGGGCGGCCGTTACCGAGCAGCTGCAGGTTCTGAGCGACTATGCGGACACCCTGGATAACGGCGATACGCTGAAGGCCCAGCTGGATGACGTCACGTCGGCCTGGAACCAGATGCTGGAGGA
>ENA-ORCO01000270-ORCO01000270.1-marine-metagenome-genome-assembly--contig:-NODE-270-length-30917-cov-5.245655_pt1 | contig 30917 bp, 25 predicted proteins | sample MGYA00248633_ERZ508508 | MGnify/ENA primary metagenome ERZ508508 (study PRJEB26179, sample SAMN06268845) | marine metagenome | isolation source: A23 P1 aerobic enrichment on pine of planktonic cells taken...
CGGGCGATGTCCTCGGTGACCTCGCGGACCTTGCGATTGACGTCGCGGCCGAGCGAGCGCGGCGGGATCATGCAGGCGGAGTCGCCGGAGTGGACACCGGCGGACTCGACGTGCTCCATGATGCCGCCGATGAGGACGTTCTCGCCGTCGGAGACGGCGTCGACGTCGAGTTCGACGGCGTCCTCGAGGAACTCGTCCACGAGGATCGGCTTGTCCGGGCTGACGCGGACCGCTTCCTCGATGTACTCCTTGAGGTCCTCGTCGCTGTACACCACGTCCATCGCGCGGCCGCCCAGGACGTACGAGGGGCGGACGAGGACGGGGTAGCCGATCTCGTGGGCCAGGTCGAGGGCCTCCTGCTCGCTGGTCGCGGAGCCGCCCTGGGGCTGGGCGATGCCCAGGTCGTCCATCAGCCGGTTGAAGCGGTCGCGGTCCTCCGCGAGGTCCATCGCGTCGACGGCGGTGCCCATGATCTCGCAGTCGAGACCGCGGCGGTCGATCTCGGCTTCGAGCGGGTGGCCGATGTCGACGGAGGTCTGGCCGCCGAACTGGACCATCACGCCGTCGGCGCCGGTCTCCTCGACCACGTCGGCGACCTCCTCGGCGGTGATGGGTTCGAAGAACAGCCCGTCGGAGGTGTCGTAGTCCGTCGAGACCGTCTCGGGGTTGTTGTTGACGACGGTGGCGTCGATGCCCATCTCTTCGAGCGCGCGGACGGCGTGGACAGAGCAGTAGTCGAACTCGACGCCCTGCCCGATGCGGATCGGGCCGCCGCCGACGACCACGACGCTCTCGACGTCGCGGTCGACCTGGACCTCGTTGCGGCCAAGCCCCGAGATGGGGTCACGCGATGAGTAGTAGTACGGCGTCGTCGCCGCGAACTCGCCGGCGCAGGTGTCGACGAGCTTGAAATCGCGGTCTGAGGTCTGCTCCTCGACCTCGTCGACGGTCACGTCGGGGCCGGGCGAAGTCGCGGCCTCGGCGGATTCCGCCTCGGCGCCGCCGTCCGCCATCGCCGTGTCGTCGTCGGGGGCGTCGGGGCCCTCGACGGTCGGCAGCCACGAGACGTGCGTGTCGTTGAACTCGCCGCCGGCGAGGGCGGTGATCTCCTGGTCGGTGAAGCCCACGTCCGCGGCGGCCTGGTAGTCGCCCTCGGCGGCCGCGTCGGCCGCGTCGGCGATGCGCTGGAAGCGCTCGAGGTACCACTCGCGGATCTCCGTGATCTCGTTGATCTCCTCGACCGTGTAGCCCCGACTGAACGCCTCGAAGATGGCGTAGGGGCGGTCCGGCGACGGGCGTTCGAGGTAGTGCTCCTCCAGCTCGTCGTTGAAGACGGTCGCGAAGTCGACCGCGGGGTCGTACTCGCTCGAACGGAGGGCCTTCAGCAGCGACTCCTCGAAGGTGCGGCCGATGGACATCGCCTCGCCCGTCGACTTCATCGCCGGGCCGAGCTCGAACTCCACGTCGGAGAACTTGTCCTTGGGCCACCGGGGCACCTTCGTGACCACGTAGTCGATGGCCGGCTCGAAGGCGGCGGTGGTCTGGCCGGTGATCTCGTTTTCGATCTCGTGGAGGCGCTTGCCCAGCGCGACCTTCGCGGTGACGCGGGCGATGGGGTAGCCGGTCGCCTTCGAGGCCAGCGCGGAGGAACGGGAGACGCGCGGGTTGACCTCGACGACGCGGTACTCGCCGCCGGGCGTGCCGTCGTCGCGCCAGGCGAACTGGATGTTACAGCCGCCCTGGATCCCGAGTTCGCGGATGACGTCGAGCGCGGTGTCGCGCATGACCTGGTGGCCCTCGTCGGGGATGACCTGGCTGGGCGTGACGACCGTGGACTCGCCCGTGTGGATCCCCATCGGGTCGAGGTTCTCCATGTTGCAGATGATGATACACGAGTCGTCGGCGTCGCGCATCACCTCGTACTCCAGCTCGATCCAGCCGTCGATGGACTCGGTGATCATCACGCGGTCGTCACGGGAGAGACGCAGTCCCTTGCGGACGGCCTTCTTGAGTTCGTCCATGTCGTCGATGACGCCCGACCCGGCACCGCCGAGGGTGTAGGTCGTGCGCATGATGACCGGGAGGCCGCCGACGGTCTCGACGGCGTCCTCGACTTCGTCCATGGACTCGATCGTGATCGACTCCGGGACCGGCTCGTCGATGGACTCCATGCGCTGGCGGAACTGGTCGCGGTCCTCCGTCGCGTAGATGGTGTCCAGCGGCGTGCCCATGACCTCGACGTCGTGCTCGTCGAGGACGCCCTCCTCGGCGAGCTCGGCGGTGACGTTCAGGCCGGTCTGGCCGCCCAGCCCCGCGATGACCCCGTCGGGGTTCTCCTTCCGGATGATCTCGGCGATGGCCTCCGTGTTGATAGGCTCGATGTAGACGGCGTCGGCCATCTCCGGGTCGGTCATGATCGTCGCCGGGTTCGAGTTGACGAGCACGACGCGAGCGCCCTCCTCCTGGAGCGCGCGACACGCCTGCGCGCCCGAGTAGTCGAACTCGGCCGCCTGTCCGATCTTGATCGGCCCACTCCCGATCAGCAGAATGGTACGGTCCTCGTCCTGTGTCATTACTCGGGGGGAGTCCGCTCATCGTAATAAACCCGGCGAAAGAATGCGGAAATCGAAACGCAGTTTCGAAAATCGTATCCGGGCGGCCGCGTCGCGCTTCCCCGGCGGATCGCCGAGAAGGGGTCGGAACGGGCGGGTCGAGCGTCGGGGGCCGCCGCCCCAGACGGCGGCCGAACGTCTGTCGGAGCCACGACGAGGGAACGTAAATGGGCGACGATATGGCGACGGCTGGCGGCGGCGAAACCCTTCCCCAGCGGTACGGCCTCAGTTGGTGCGGTCGGCGAACTCGTAGCGGTATGGCTGGTCACGGATGACCTCGACGGCGCCCGACTGCGCGTGGCGGCCGAGGACGGTCGCCACGCGGTGGGCGCTGTCGAACTCCTCCCCGTGTTCGTCGAGGAGGTCCAGGATCTCCCTGGCGGTCAGCGGCTCCTCCGCGTCGGCCTCGTCCAGCACGGCGCGGATCCGTTCGAAGTCGCGCTGCCGTACGCGCATACACCACGGTACACCCTCCACCACCATTAAACGGCGTCAGACAGCCGTCAGACGGCCGATCTCCGGGAATCGCAGGACGGCGACGCACCGAGTGCGTCATCGACTGTCATACGCACCTCGCAACTACGTGCAACCAGACGGAAACGTCCCGGACAGCGTTCGGTATCGTCGAACGACGGTTCGATCGGCTGGCGCTCCGGATCCGGGTGACGCCGGCCGACCGGCCGGCCCCCGGGACGCTCAGACCGCCGAGTCGTGTTCGGTTTCGAATTCGCGTTCCTCGCGGTACTGCGCGACGAACTCGCTCACGTCGAACTCGTGGAGCCACTCCTCGAACTGCGCGGTGGCCGCCTCGTCGTCGGCGTGGCTGACCGCGTGGTCCATCAGTTCGACCACGAGTTCGACCACGACTTCGTGGAGCCGACGGGCGTCGAAGTCGGTCAGCCACAGCATCGAATATCCGACTTCGCCCTGGTCGGACAGGTCCTCGCTGACCACGGCCTCGGGGAACTCCTCCATCACGATGCCCATGACGTGAGCGGTCGTGAACTCGGGGAACTCGTCGGCGGTCTCGATGCTCTCGGTGAGCACTTCGACTAGGAACTCGGGGACGAACCGGCCGAGCGGGTGCACGTCCATCACGACCGCGTGCGCCTCGCCGCAGGTGCAGTCGTACTCCCGCAGCCCCATGTCGAGGTCGTGGACGGCGACGGTCTCCCCGCAGGGCAACTCGACGTCTGCCCCCTGGCTCCCGGGGACGCGCGGTTCTGCCATTACCGGTTCTACCGCCGTCAGCCGTTTAAACGCCGCGGTACCCGGCGAGCGACCGCCGCGAGAGCGTCAGGGCCAGTCGTCGCGTTCGTCGTCGCCCGCGTCTTCCTCGGGCGCCTCCGGTTCGCCCAGTTCCCACTCGGCGGCCTCGGCCGCGTCGGTGACGGGGAGGTACTCCCAGCCGACGTCCTCGGCCAGTTCGGCGTCCTCGTCGTCGGTCCCGACGAAGACGTGTCGTTCGGTGCCGAACTGCTGGGCGACGTTTTCGAGGCTCTCCGCCCGGCTGCGCGGGCCGGAGAAGAAGTCCTGGCGGATGCGGTGTTTGCGCGTGAAGTTCGTCACCACGTAGGTCGGCTGCTCGGAGACGACGCCGACGTACTCGCTCCACTGGCGCGCGTCCTGAAACACCCTGTCGGGGTAGGCCAGGGCCTTCAGCGCGTCCAGGTCGAAGGCGAGGGTCATGTCGCTGCTGCCGCCGCTGTCCATACACGAGTGACGCACTGGCCCGGGGAAAACGGCTTCGATCAGGCCCCGAGCGCGTCGCTCTGGCCCGGCTGCGTCGTCGCCGCGTCGCCACCGACGCCGCCGACCGTCTGGGGTACGCGCTCGCCACCATCGAGATCGCGAACACGACCGCGACCGTCCCGGCCGCTCGAGCGCGTCCTCCGGCGTGTCACCCGCCGATACCGTCACGGGACGAGCGGTAGACCCTCTTTCGTAACCCACCGCATATCAGCAGCAGTTACAGTCAGGACCCGTGGCTCACGCGGTGACGGAGAAACGAGTCCGCGGAGCGCTCGCGGGGGTGATCGTCCGGCGGTGGGAGAAAACGGCTGGAGCGTGGTCGGCGTTACTCGGGTTTGGGGGTGGCCTCTTCGAGCTTGTCCATGTCCACGTCCTCTTCGAGGAGCAGATCCTTGTGCTGGGCGACCTCGCGCTCCTCGCGCATGAGCTTCTTGAACTTGGACTGCTGGGAGAGGTCACCGATGAGGACGCCGCCGACGATCTTGCCGTCGTCGAACGCCAGCCGGCGCCACTCGGTGTCGCTGTACTTGCGGGCGGCGTCGTCGTCGCCGATCGTCGGGTGGCCAAAGGAGAGGAACGGGAAGTCGAAGTGGGTGATCGAATAGGAGGAGACCCAGCGGAACTCCTCGGGGTCGTCGGTCTCGCCGCCGGCCTCGAGGTCCTCGACCATGTTCTGGCCCGCGATCGAGCCCTGTTCCTTCGCGGAGCCCCACGACCCGTTCTGGCCCATCTCGCCGAGGATGGTGTCGTAGAACCACGTCAGGTCGCCCGCGGCGTACACGTCGTCGACGCTGGTCCGCATGTACTCGTCCGTGACGACGCCGTCGTCGTTGGTCTCGACGGGCGTGTCCTGCAGGAACTCGGTGTTGAAGCTCAGCCCGATGGCGACGCCGGCCCAGTCGCCCTCGTAGCGCTCGCCGTTGGGGTCGATGGCCGCCTCGACCCGACCGTCGTCGTCGGTCTCGAACTCGGAGACGCCCGAGTCGAAGACGGGCGTCACGCCGCGCTCGCGCATGGCCTCGTGGAGGATCTCCGCGCCCTCAGTGTCGAGCGCGTAGCGCCACCAGCACTCGCCGCGCATGAGGTAGTTGGCCTCGAGGTCCTGGGCGCCGCAGATGGCCGCCAGGTCGATGCCCAGCAGGCCCGCGCCGACGATGATACCCTGGTCGGCCGCCTCGACGTTCTCCTTGATCGAGCGGGCGTCCTGAAACGTCCAGAAGTGGTCGATCCCGTCCGCGTCGGCGTTGTCGATGCCGAAGCTCGCCAGGCTGGCGGGCGTCCCGCCCGTCGCGACGAGCAGTTTGTCGTACTCGTAGACGGTCCCCTCGTGGGTGAGGACCTCGTTGTCCTCCGTGTCGATCGTCGTGACGTGGGTGTTGAGCTGGAGGTCGATGTCCCGCTCCTCGTACCACTCGGGCTCGTGGATCGAGATGGGGGCCTCGGGTAGCTTGCCCTTGGCGAACTCCTTGATCAGAATGCGGTTGTACAGCGCCTCACCCTCGTCGGTGATGACGGTGATGTCCGCATCGGGGTCTTCCTCCCGAATCGTCTCCGCTGCCGAACTCCCCGCGATGCCATCACCGATGATGACGTGGGATGCGCTCATGCCCAGGGTGTTCGCAAGCGTGGTTAATGTGGGTTGCTATCTCTCCATGCGGATGGTTGGCAAACACATTCCCTCGAACGAAAAATCTGATCGTTCCGGCATGACGAACGGTGACTGGAACGCAAACCGGTAGCCGATCGCCGATCCGGTCGGCGTTCGGGCGCGCCGCCGGTCGGTGCGTACCCGAGACGTTGAATACGCTCGCGTCCAAAGCGGCGCACACGATGAAAATTCGCCAGAACGTCCGTCACTTCGCCGCCAAGCAGGCGTTGACGCTGCCCGTCGTCGGGGAGAAGGTCAACGACCGGCTGGTCGGGATGCACACGGACATCTTCGCCGAGAAGGCCGACCCCGCCCGTCGGGAGGAGCGCCGCGCCCACCTCGACGACTTCTTCGACGCGACGATGGACACCTACGTCGCCGCGCTGGAGGACGGCTATCCGGAGGCCGAAGCCCGCGAGATCACCCACGTCCAGGCCAACTTCGACTTCTACAACCACGGCTGGACCGAGATGATGGAGTTCCCGAGCGACGAACTCGGCGACCACTACGACCGCTACAGCGACTTCTTCGAGCGCTACGACATCACGATCGACGACCCGCTCGGTGCGTTCGCCCCGGCCGACGGCGTCGCCGACGCCCCGTCGACGCCCGAGAAGCTCGACGACCCCGAACACCCCTACGCCGAAGGCGGGTTCGCCGACGACGTGTACGTCGAGACAGCCGACGGCGAGCTCGTCGTCGGCGGCCAGGAGGAGCCCGAGGACGTGTCCGTCGAAGAGGCGCCGGGCGTCGACGGCGACGAAGTCGACGCGTGAGCGGCCGCTCAGTCCGCGTCTGACTCGCCGGCCGCCTCCGCCGCACCCGACAGCGCGTCGACGACGGTCGCGCGCCACTGCTCGACCGACTCCATCTCCTCGCCGAGTCGAGCGAGCTCCGATTCCACCTCGTCCACGGCGTCGGTGAGTTCCGCGCGCGTCTCGCGAACGGTCCCGTCGAGGTCTTCGACCGACTCGTCGAGGTCCTCGACGTCACCGAGGCGGTCGTCGAGCGCTTCGAGTTCGGTTTCGACCGACGAGAGGCGCGCGTCCAGGTCGGACTGGGCGGACTCGACGGTGTCGAGCCGCTCGGCCACGTCCTCCGTGCGCGCCTCGACGCGCTCGATATCGTCCCGGAGTTCCGTGAGCAGTTGCCGGGCGGTCCCCTCGTCGTCGAGGAACGCCTCGAGCGCGTCGACGTAGGCGTCGAGTTCGCCGATCCGCCGCAGGCAGTGGTCGAGCTTCGCGTCGACGCTGCCGTTCGTGTCCGGTCGGAGTTCCCCCCGGAGCGTCGCGAGCGCCGCTTCGGGGGGGTCGTCGCGACGGAGCTCGAGCGCGACCCGTTCCGCGAGCGTCCCCTCGTCGTCGAGGTCGCCGGGCGACGAGTCACGGCCGCCCCGGTCGGTCTCCGACGACGTCGAGTCGGCGTCGGGCTGGGCCGGACCGCGCTCGTCCTCACCCGTGAGCGAGTCGTCGGTCTCGGCCGCCGGCGACGAGCCGTCTTCCGTCCGCTCGCTCTCGCCGGCCCGACCCGGTGTCGTCGACGGATCGGCGCGACCGTTCGTCCCCGAGGCGGTTTTGCTTCCGCCTCGATAGAGGACCTCCTCGTCGGCGTCGGTCGTCTCCGCGGCGTCGGCCTCGCGCTCGTCGGCCGACCCGTCGTCCTGTGCGTCGTCGGTAGATGTGTCCTGATTCATCGTGGTATCCGAACCGCCCCAATCACCGTCCCTCGGACTGGTCTGTGGGTCCGTGGCGTGGATCTCGTTCCCGTCCGCATCGAGGACCGTCACGTCGATCCGGTCGTCGTCCAGCGTCGGCCGGTCGTCCTCGATGATCGTTCGGTCGTCGTCCAGCGTCGCCCCCCGTCGGTCGGGGGTCGGAGCGTCGTCGTCCGGCGTCGCCGCGCGGTCGTCGATCGGTGCGGCCTCGACGCTCGGCGGGTCAAGCGACGCCGACAGCGTCTCGCGATCGGCGGCGATCCCGTAGAGCGTCGAGACCGGGTCGCCCGGTTCGACGACGTTCTCGTAGGCGATCCGACCCTCGTCGACCACGGCCCAGTGTTCGTACCCTTCGTCCGCGTGGAACCCCACGGCGGTCGCGTCCACACCCGGTGGGAGCGACTCGACGAGTCGAACGGCGACCGGGCCCGCCCCGTCCGCCGCGACCCGTATCACGACGGACGGGTACGCGTAGCCGTCCGCGTCGAGCCGCTTCGAGACCGCCAGGGAACGTTCGGCGTGCATTCGTTACCGCCGAGTGAACTGTACGGAATAGTAGTACTTCAGTATGTCCCGGATACGTGCGTTCTCACTGGACAAGAATACCAGATGCGCCCGTTCCGTTTCCGGTTTGATAGAGATACGTGCGAGTCACACACGGGCGGGTCGGGCGACGCCGTCACGTGTCTCTCGGTCGTCTCCGGTTCGTCGGCGGCGTCGTCAGTCGGCCGTGACTACCGGTCGCCCGTGATCAGGTCCGCGCAGGCGTACCCCGCCTCGATCCCACCGTCGAGCGAGCGCTCGGGGTACTGCGCCCGCGAGGCCATCCCCGCGTAGTAGACCCCCTCGGCGACTTCCCCGCCGAGGTCGTAGGGGACGACCATGTCGAGATAGCCGCGCTCGTAGATGGGCGCGGTCCGGGGGTTGCGCGCCGTCTGCACCCAGTTGACCCCGTCGCGGTCGAAGTCGGGGAACATGGCCTCGATCCCCTCGGCCCAGTGGTCCTCTACCTCCCCGTTGGACATCTGCCAGAGGTCCTCCGCCGGGTCCTGAATGTAGCTCGCGGTGTAGTAGAGGTGCTCGCCGCCGTAGCGCTCGGTCGGCACGAAGTTGGTGTGCTCGATGAACACGCCGAACGGCGCCTCGTCCTTGATGTTCAACCAGTACGTGTCCGACAGCGAGCGGTCCATGCTCCAGACCGAGCAGACCGTCCCCTGGAAGTCGATCTCGCAGGGGTAGCCCGTCAGGTCTTCGAGGACGTTCGGCATCGCCGCGACGACCACGGCGTCCACGTCGTGGGTCTCGGTCGCCCCGTCGCGTTCGACGGTGATCGACTCGGCCGCCGGACCGCCGGCAGCCGCCGTCGCGGTGTCCGTCACCGTCGACCCGCCGTCCGACACGGCCCCGGCGCCGACCCCGTCCGCGTGCCCGTCGGCCTCAACTCCGATCTCGGTCACGCGCGCACCGGTCGTCACGTTCTGCTCGCCGACCGCACCGTAGAGTTCGTCGAGCAGGACGCCGAACCCGCCCTCCAGGTACCCCAGCTGCTCGCCGCGTATCACGTCGCGCTCGCCGCGGAACTTCACGCGACCGAGCAGCCACGCCGCCGAGACGTCCTCCTTGCGCGATCCGAACTTGGCGTCCAACAGCGGTTCCCAGAAGGACTCGTAGACGTGGCGGGTCGTGTGGTCGAGCAGGAACTCCTTGATGGGCACGTCCTCGAAGTCGGTGATGTCGTCGTAGGTGTCGAACTTCGGGACGCCGCCGCGCACGTCGATCTCCTTGACGAGCATCGCCAGGCGGAACTTGTCGTAGATCGACAGATGCGGGTAGGCGAGGATCTCCCAGGCTTTCTCCATGGGGTGGACGACCCCGTCGACGTAGTAGGAGTCGGTCTTGTAGCGCCACTCCAGGTCCTCGCCGAGACCGAGGTCGTCGATCAGCTCGACGATGGTCCCCTCGGAGGCCGAGAGGTGGTGGTAGAACTTCTCGATCGGGTCGCCGGCCGTCTCGTAGACGGCGGCCAGCCCGCCCACGTCGTCGCTCGCCTCGAACACCTGAACCTCGCGACCGCGTTGCTGGAGGCGATACGCGGCCGCGAGGCCAGCGACGCCGCCGCCGACGACTCCGATCATACCTCCCGTTCCGCCGTGATCGGAAAAGCCCTTTCGCTCGGTCGACCCCGTCCGTCCGGCCGAGACTCACCGTCGGGCGATCACTCCTCGGCGGAGAGTTCGGCGGCCTCCTCGGCGAGCTGGAACTCCAGCACGACGACGGTCCCGTTGGACTCCCCGCCGGGTGCCGTCGAACGACCCGACGAGGCCAGCCCCGCGCCGTCCTCGAACCAGACGTTGCCGCTATACAGGTCCATCATCACCGAGACGAAGTACAGGCCGAACCCGTGGGCGGTCTGGCTGGTCGCCATCTCCCGCTGGAACACCTGCGTCTGCATCTCCTCGGAGAGCCCGGGGCCGTTGTCGGCGATCCGGACCTGGACCCACTCGCCCATCGGTTCGGTGGTGACCCGAACCCGCGGCTTGGGGCTGTCGTTGTGTTCGACCGCGTTCGAGAGGACCCCCGCCACCACGTCGGCCACGAGCTCGTTCGCGGCGACGGTCAGGCCGTCGGCCACCTCGGTCTCGACGCCCGCGTCGTAGCGCTCCGAGAGCGCGACCGCCTCCTCGCGCAGGACCCGCGAGAGGTCGACCCGTTCGAGTCGCTGGTCCTCGCTGGCGGTGACGGTGTCGTTGACCGCGCGGATCTTCTCGGTCATGTCCGTCAGATCCGAACACCACGTCCGGATCGTCTCCAGTTTTTCGGCGTCCTCGTCGGTCACCTGGGACTGCAGGTGCTGGGCGTGACCGTCGATGACCAGCATGGCGTTGCGGATGTTGTGCCGGAGGACGCCGTTGAAGAACTCGATCTGCTTGTTGCGTCGCTCGACGGCGATCCGGCTGGCGCGCAGTTCCCCCTCGTGTTCGACGCGCGTCAGCGCCGTCTCGGTCGTCCGCGCGAGGATCTTACCCAGCTGTTCGTCGGTCTCGGAGTACCCCTCGCCCTCTTCGGTGCCGATGACGAGGACGCCGTGGTCGCCCAGTGGGAGGAACAGCCCCGAGGCCGACTCGAACGCGTAGGGGCCGATCACGAGGTCGCGCTCCCCCTCGAAGGCCGCGAGTTCGCCGCTCTCGTAGGTCGTCCAGAGCGGTCCCGATCCCCGCGGGATCCGGATCGGCTCGTCCGGCTCGACACGGAGTTCCGCCGCCAGCCGGTCGGTGACCGCCTCGGAGACGAGCGCGTCCGTCGACTCGTCGTACCGCAACAGCGCCGCGTACGCCTGGTCGTGAACCTCGCTGGCGAACCGGACCGCGATGTCGGCGACCTCGGCCGCGGTCCGCGCGCTGATGAACCGCTGGGTGGCCGCCTGCATCGCCGTCAGCTGGTCGAGCCGGCGCTGCTGGTCGGACACGTCCCGCAGGTGGACGAGCCGCCCCTTCGCGACCCCGTACTGGTCCTCGACGGTGGTCACGCCGAGCGAAAACGACGACACCGCCCGGTCGTACCCCGGCGCGTCGACGGTGACCTTCGCGCCGTCGGAAAGCCGCTGCGAGAAGCTGTCGGCGATCGCATCGGCGTGGCGCCCCGAGAGGTCGCCGCCGCTGACGAGGCGTTCCGCGGCCGGGTTGTGGTCGATCACCTCGTCGTCGTCGTCGAGGATGACCACCGGGTCCGCGAGTTCCTCGGCGAGCAGGTCCGTCGCGACGGGCGCGACCCCCTCGAAGTCGTAGCGGAAGAGCACGAGCCCCGCAACGACCCCGTGGACGGCGAACATCGCCGGGGCGACCGAGACGCCCGGGTGGACCCCGCCGGCGACGGAGACGGTGACCGTCCCCGCGGTCGGGAACAACCCTCCGAGGACGAGCGCGCCCGTCTCCGCCCGGTAGATGTTCCTCGGGTCCAGCAGGAAGGCGATGAGGATGAGGAAACCGACGAGCACCAGACCGTACGCGACCAGCGACTGGGCGGCCAGGGCGAGCGTCTCCGCCGCTGCCGGCGCGGTGATCCCGTTCTCGGTGACGACACGCACCGGGACGAGATCGAACCCGTGGACCGGAGCGGTCAGCCGGACGAACGAGTACGCCGTCAGCGGCGTCCACAGCGCGACCAGCCGACCGCGGGTGAGCCACTCGCGATTGCCCGTGTAGACGACGGTGAAGACCAGCCACAGCATCGGGATCTGCGACGAGACGGCGTCGGCGAGCAGGTGGGCGCCGCGTGCGACTCCGGTCGAGGGCGCCGCCAGGACCGTCACCTGCAGGAGCGCCCAGCCGCCGGCCGCGAGCGACAGCCAGCCGAACGCTCGCGCGCCCGGCCGCTCCCGGTGGCGGTAGGCCACCGCCGCGAGCGCGAGCTCGACGACGCCCCCGACCGCCGTCGCGACGACCACGGTAACGAACGCCTCACCAGCCATCTGACGCGTTCACGGACCCGTAATTTCAACTTGTTCGTAATATACGTTGGGACGCATTATCGTGCGGGACAACGCCGCGGCCCTGCGCCGCGGCTCGGCCCCCGTACTCCGCTACCTTTTTGCCCGCAGTCGAGGAAATCGCACGATATGGTGACGGTGCGGGCGCCGGCGACGAGCGCGAACCTGGGGAGTGGCTTCGACGTGTTCGGTGTGGCGCTGGACAGACCGGCCGACGTGGTCCGGGTTCGGCGGGCCCCCGAGACCACCATCGACGTGACCGGTGCCGGGAGCCAGTTCATCCCCGAGGACCCCGCGGACAACACCGTCGGGGCCGTCGCGGAGGCGCTCGACGCCCCCGCCCACATCGAGATCGACAAGGGCGTCCGCCCCGCCTCCGGCCTGGGCTCGTCGGCCGCCTCCGCCGCGGCCGCCGCCGTCGCGCTCAACGAACTCTACGACCGGGGGCTCACCCGCAAGGAACTCGTCCCCATCGCCGCCGAGGGCGAGGCCGTCGTCTCCGGCGACGCCCACGACGACAACGTCGCCCCCGCTATCCTCGGCGGGTTCACGATCGCCACCCCCGACGGCATCTCGAAGGTCGACGCCGACATCTCCCTCGTGACCTGTCTCCCGGACATCGTCGTCTCGACCCGCGACGCCCGCGAGGTCGTCCCCGACGGCGCACGGGTCGCAGACATGGTCGAGACCGTCGGCAACGCCGCGACCCTGACGACCGGCATGCACCGGTCGGACCCCGAACTCGTCGGCCGCGGCATGGAGGATTCCGTCGTCACCCCCGCCCGCGCCGAGCTCATCGACGGCTACAGCGAGGTCAGGCAGGCCGCCTTCGACGCCGGCGCCACGGGCGTCACTATCAGCGGCGCCGGTCCATCGGTCATCGCCGCCTGCTACGAGACCGACCGCCGCGCCATCGCCTCCGCCATGGTCGACGCCTTCGACGAGGAGGGCGTCGAGGCACGCGTCTACCAGACGGAGATCGGCGAGGGCGCCACCTTCCACTGAGCGAGTGCGGGGCGCCCGGGTCGGTGCGGCATTGCCAAGTTACTTGACCCGATGGCCGCTCTGTATAGATACGCGTGTCTTCTCTCCCGTCTCGTCGACAGCGTATCGCTCCCCCGTCCTCACGGCCCCGACGCACGGCCGGTGAACGATGAACCCCAGCCGCGTCGACTCGATCGTCGACCTGTCCTACGGACTGCTGATCGCCGTCTCGGTCGGGCTCATCATGGTCGCCGGCAACACCGTCGGCCTGGCGTTCGGGTTCGGCGTCCTCATCTCGTATCTGATCCACGTGGTCTGGAAGATGGCCCGCTTCGACCCCGACTGGATGACCACCGCGGTCAAGGAGACCGTCGAGGAGACGGTCGACGAAACCGTCGAAGCGAAAGTCGGCGAGACAGTCGAGGAAACCGTCGAGGAGACGGTCGACGAAACCGTCGGTAGCGCCGTCGAGGAAACAGTGGACGAAACCGTCGAACGGACCGTCGGCGAAACCGTCGAGGAAACCGTCAGTACCACCGTCGAGGAGACCGTCGACGAGACGGTCGAAGCGAAAGTCGGCGAGACCGTCGAGGAGAAAGTCGGTGAAACGGTCGAAGAAACCGTCGAAGAGACGGTCGGTGAAACGGTCGAAGAAACCGTCGAAGAGACGGTCGGTGAAACGGTCGAAGAAACCGTCGAGGAGAAAGTCGGTGAAACGGTCGAAGAAACGGTCGAAGAGACGGTCGGTGAGACTGTCGAAGAGACGGTCGGCGAAACGGTCGAAGAAACCGTCGAAGAGACCGTCGAGGAAACCGTCGAAGAGAAAGTCGGCGAGACCGTCGAGAAGACGGTCAGCGACACCGTCGAGGAGACCATAGAGGAGCAGCTCGACGGAAACAGTGACGACGGGGAAGGGGCCGACGAGGAGTCGGGGCAACCGACCGGCGACGGGGAACACTGATGGTCGAGCTCCTGCTCGTCGTCGGTGTCTTCGTCTCGATGTTCGTCGCGTACAACATCGGCGGGTCGACGACGGGGCCGGCGTTCGGACCGGCCGTCGGCGCGGACGCGATCTCGAAGACGACCGCCGCGGCGCTGATGGGCGTGTTCTTCTTCGTCGGCGCCTGGACCATCGGCCGGAACGTCGTGACGAAGCTCGGGTCGGAACTGGTCACCGACCCCGGGGTGTTCACGCTGGAGACGTCGATCGTCGTCCTCTTTTTCATCGGCGTCGCGCTGCTCATGGGCAACGTCTTCGGAGTGCCGGCCTCGACCTCGATGACCGCGGTCGGCGCGATCGCGGGGCTCGGGCTCGCGGGCGGCGCGCTCGACCTCGCCGTCATGGGCGAGATCGTCACCTGGTGGGTCGTCTCGCCGATCATCGGCTTCTGGGTGTCGCTCGTCATCGGCCGGTACTTCTACGCGCGGCTCAACCGGTTCGTGGCGATGGAGCGCAGCACCGGACCGCTGTTCGACGTGGACCGATCGGGGTCGATACCGGGCGTGAGCGTCCACCGGACGACCAACCGCCGGGAACTGGCCGGCGTCGTGACCGTCGTCGCGATCGGCTGTCTGATGGCGTTCAGCTCCGGCACTTCGAACATCGCCAACGCCGTCGCGCCGCTGGTCGGGAGCGACGAGCTGGAGATGAACCCGGCGATAATTCTGGGGGGTATCGGCGTCGCCGTCGGCGCGTTCACGATCGCCCGGCGGACGCTGGAGACGATGGGTAGCGACATCACGGAGCTGCCGCTGACGGCCGCCATCGTCGTCGCCGCGGTCAGTTCGACCCTGGTCGTCTTCCTCTCGGCGCTGGGGATCCCCGCGAGTTTCGTCATCATCGCGACGATGAGTATCGTCGGACTGGGGTGGGGCCGAGCGACACGGCCGGTGACCGTCCCCGAGGCCGTCTCCGCCGAGGACGCCCCACCGGTCAGCGTCGACGCGCTGGCCGCCGACGAGCCGGGCGAGGAGTTACCACCCATCGGTGAGGAAGACGCCGAAGACATCCCGAACCCCGGGGACCTGTTCGACCCCGCGACGACCGCCCGCGTCGTCCTGATGCAGAACGTCGTGCCGGCCATCGCCACCGCCGGCGCGTACCTCACGTTCCGCTACGTTCCCGTGTTCGGGTTCTGACGGCGGCTCTCGGGCCCGCCCGGGTCGAACCGGCCGGAAGAACAGTACAGAAACTCGAAGGGTCGGGGAGAGCCAGACCACCACCGCGGTGTCGCGCCGGCGTCGAGACCCTCCTATCAGTTCAGCGACTGTCTCACAGGGACGTCGAGTTCAGGCCGCTGAGCGTGCTCGGGACGCTGAACGACTCGGTGGTCGTCGCACCGGACTTCGTCGTGATCTTGAGGGTCACCGATTCGCCTTCTTCGAGGCGGGTGTCGGGAGCGCCGAACTCGACGTCGCCGGTCTCCGTGTCCCCGTCCTCGTCCGTCCAGCCGACGGTGGTGTATCCGGTGTCGTTCTCGCCGATGTCGAACGTGAGTATCATCCGGTCGTCGGGCGCGTTCAGCACCGGGTCCGACCCGTCGGCGTCCTTGAACGCGGTGACGGTGAACCGGCCGTCGGTGGCCGACGGGTTCGCGTCGACCGTCGACGCGATCAGGTTGTACGTGCCGCTGGGCCCGATCCACTGGACGGTCGCGTTCTCGAGGTCGATGTTGGACGAGCCGGGGGACTTCTTGACGGTCACGTTCACCACGCCCACGTACTCGTGTTCGGACGGCGGCGTCGGCTTCAGGTGGGTCCCCACGACCGCGTCGACCTGCATCCGGTTCGTCACCTGCTGGCCGCTCTGTTGCCCGGTCTCTTCGGACTTGGTCTGGAGGAATCCGGCGGTGTTGATGAGCACACCCGCCGCGATCGCCGCCACGAGTACCATCGCGATGAACACGATGAGCGTCCCGATACCCACCTGTCCGCGAGGATCGTCGCGCGGCGACCCGTCGGCTACGTCGGTCATGGTTCGAAGAGTCGACCAGAGGCACTTAGCCGCCGGGGCCCGATTATTGGAGGTGATAGCGGCTTCCGACGGGCGGAACGGTCCCGCCCGCCGCTCCCGCAACGGCGGCCCACCTTCGGACCCTGCGTCGGCGGGTCACCGCCCGAACCGCCGCTGGCGCTTCTGGTAGTCTCGCAGGGCTCGCAGGTAGTCGCGCCGGCGGAAGTCCCGCCAGTTCACGTCGGTGAAGTACAGCTCGGAGTAGACGGACTGCCAGATCATGAAATCCGAGAGGCGTTCGGCGCCGGTCTTGATGACGAGATCCGGCTGGACCGGAAAGACGAGTTCGCCCTCGATGGCCGCTTCGTCGATGTCTTCGGGAGCCAGTTCGCCGGCGTCGACCGCCTCGGCGAGGCTCTGCACCGCGGCGGCGAACTCGTGTTTGCCGCCGAGGCCGATACCGATCTGAATCGGTGCGTCGGCCTGCTCGTCGTCGTCGGGGCCGCGGACGGCGAGCGCCCGGGGGGCGTCCACGTCCGCGAGCTCTCGACGGATGGTGTCGACGACTTCGGTGTCGAGGACGCTGACGTAGACGACGACGCGATCGGCGCCGAACTCGAAGGCCCACTCGAAGCAGGCCTCCAGCGTCTCGTAGGCGTCGGCTTCGAGCAGGTCCCGCTCGGTGACGATGACCGCGACCGTCCCGGGGAGGTCGGCGTCGCTGGAGCGTAGCCGGAGGGCGAGATAGCGGTCGTACAGTCCCACGCTCTCGCTTTCGCCGGACGTTCCCTAAATCTCACGTTCGGGGCCGGCGCACCCGGCGGCGGGCCGGTGCGGTGCGGACGTGTCACGCCGCCGCCACGGGCGAAGTGGTTCGGAAACGGTAAGTAGCTCACCGGGGATACCGACAGTAGCGTGACAACGACAGTCCGGCGTGCGGGCGCGTTCGCCCTCGTCGGGACGCTGGCGCTCGCCGTCCCGCCGATCGCCAGCCGAACGAGTCGGGCGCTCGCGACCGTCGCCGCACCCGGCCCGTTCCTCCTCGTCGCCGCCCTCGCGCTGTACGCCGTCGACGAGGGGGCAGTCTTCGAACTGTTCGCCCGCCCGGGCGACCGCCGCGACGGCCGGCTGTACGGCCTCGCCGGCTTCGCGCTGGCCGCCGCGGCGCTGGCGCTGCTGTCCGTGCGATTCACCCTCCCCCCGACGGTCTTCGTCGGGACCGTCTTCCTGCTCGCGTGGGGCAACCTCGGCGGCCACCTCGTCAGAACGGTCCGCGACGAGCCGTTCGCCGCGACCGCCGGGTTCGTCCTCGCGGGCTTTCTCGCCGGGAGCGTCGGCCAGTACGCCGCCGCAGTCCTGATCGAGACCACGGTCGAGTGGCCCCTCGTGGCGTTCCTCTCCGCCAGCGGCGCTCTGCTGGGCGCGCTGTTGCGCGCCGTGCTCTTCGAGCGCGACGACCCCCTCGTGATGGTCTCGATCGGCCTGTTGCTGTGGCTGTTCGCCGACCTGCCGCTGTCGATCGAACCCGCCGTCGTCGGTGCCGCGCTGGCCCTGGCGTTCCTGTTCGGCTACCTCGCATACGCCCTGGAGACGGCGTCGTTGCCGGGGATGATCACCGGCGTCTTCCTCTGTCTACAGACGATCGTGCTCGGCGACTTCGGCTGGTTCGTCCTGCTGGTGACCTTCTTCGGCGTCGGCGGCCTCTCGACGAAGTTCCGCTACGAGGAGAAAGAACGGCGCGGCATCGCCGAGGAGAACGAGGGCGCCCGCGGCAGCGGGAACGTCCTCGCCAACTCGCTCGTCGGCCTGTTCGCCGTCCTCGGCTGGTCGGCGAGCCCGACGCTGACCGGCGTCCCCGCCGATCTCTTCCTGTTCGCGTTCGCCGGCTCCGTCGCCGCCGCGATGAGCGACACCCTCTCCAGCGAGATCGGCGGCGTCTTCGACAACCCGCGGCTGATCACCACCTTCGAGCGCGTCGAACCGGGGACCGACGGGGCCGTCACCTGGCAGGGGGAACTCGCGGGGCTGGCCGGCGCGTTCCTCATCGCGGCCATCGCGCTCGGCGCGTTCGGCCGCGTCGACGCGCTCGGCGCGGGCATCGTCGTCTTCGGCGGCGTCGTCGGCATGACCGTCGACAGTCTGCTGGGCGCCACCGTCGAGGGCGTCTTCTTGGAGAACGAGGGCGTCAACTTCTTCGCGACGCTCGCGGCCGGGGTCGCGGCCGCCCTCGCCGCCGTCGGCGCCGGGTTCGTCGCGATATGACCGACGGCCGTCGGGTCCGCGAGGGTCGGGCGGCCGATATGCCGGCGCTCCGCGCCGTCCAGGCCGCCGTCCTCGCCGAGCCCTGGGAGGAACTACTGGCCGTCGCCGTCGACGGGCCACCGATACTGCTGGTCGCGACAGCGACGGATCCGGGCACCGCGACCGGCGACGCGGCGACACCGGTCGGCTACGCGCTCGCGGTCACCGACGGCGACGACGACGCGGGCTATCTCGCCGAACTCGCGGTCGCGCCCGACCACCAGGGAGCAGGTCACGGGTCGGCGCTGCTCGACGCGCTGGTCGACCGACTCCGCGAGTCGGGCGTGGGGGAACTCCGCGTGACCGTCCGCGAGGTCGACGAGGCCGCCCGCGCGTTCTACCGCGAGCGCGGGTTCGAGCGGCGCGAGCGGCTCCCGGACCGCTACGAGCGCGGGGACGGGTTCCTGCTGGCGCTGACGGTCGACGACTGAGACGGAGTGCCCTCACTGTGTCCCACGACGACCGCCCGACTGCGGCCGGTCGATGTGAAACTGACTGAGAGCGACCCGTATGAGAACCGACTCGGGCGACGAGCGAACGGGGCGGCCGGCGAGGGGTCCGCGTCCCCCGGTCAGACCTCGTCGGCCGTGACGATGCGGACGTTGACCGGCTGTTTGACGTACTCGCCCTCGGCGCGGGGGACCACGAGGTCGACGCCGCGCTGGGCGGCCACGTCGAGGACGCGCTGGGAGAGCGCGTCGTCGAGGACGACCGACGCCGGCACCGGCTCGGCGGACTCGACCAGATCGAACGCCTCGTCGGCCTCGCCCTCCGCGATCGTCTCGTCGGCGGCGTCGAGAAGTCGCACGCGGCCGGTTTCGTCGCCCACGACCGCCTCGACGTGGCTCGCGAGCGTGTCCGGTGAGTCCGCGCCGGACGGGTCGGGGGCCGACGAGTCCGCGTCGTCCGCCGTCTCGGTAGGAGCCGCCGCGTCGGCGTCGGCCACACGTTCGTCGGCGTCTGCGGCGGCCGACGCGGCGCTCTCGGCGGCCGACGCGGCGCTCTCGGCGTCCGACTCGGCGGTGGCGGACGACCCCGCTCCGGTGGTCCCTCCCGTTTCGGTGGCGGCCCCGGGAGCGTCCGGCTCGTCCGGTTCCGTCGGCGACGCCGGGTCGACCGTCGCCGCGTCGCCGTCCGGCGGCGAGGGCTGGCTCGACCCGTCGGTCGCGGCGAGGCCCCGCGCGTCGTCGGTCTCGGCTCCGTCGGTCGCTTCCGCCGGGCCCGTCGCTGCCGTTCCGTCGTCGGTCGAGACCGTCTCGAAGGGCACCTTGTCCCGCAGCGCGTCCATGACGGCGCCGCGGGGGAGGTCCTCGACGGACCGACCGGTGGGTGCGAGCGCGACGTAGTCGACGTCGCCGACCTGCGACAGCTCCTTCAGGATGAGGTCGCCCCCGCGGTCGCCGTCGAGGAACGCGGTGACGGTCCGGTCGTCGGTCAGGTCGGCGACGGCGTCGGGCACGTCCGTCCCCTCGACCGCGACGGCGTTCTTGATGCCGTACTTGAGCAGCTGGAGCACGTCGGCGCGGCCCTCGACGACGATGATCGCGTCGCTGTCGGCGACGCGGGGGCCGGCGGGCAGCCCGGCGAACTCGGTGATGTCCTCGACCCGGACGCTCCGGCGGACCTCCTCGACCAGGTCCTCGCTGGACATCGTGGTCGCGTCGAACTCCGCGAGCAACTCCGTGGCGCGCTCGACGACGCGCCGGCGCTTGGCCGAGCGCACGTCCTCGATGTCCCGTACCTCGACGTCGGCCGTCGACGGGCCGACGCGTTCGATGCTCTCCAGGGCGGCCGCGAGGATGGCCGTCTCGACGCGGTCGAGCCCGCTGGCGATGGTGACCTCGCCGAAGGAACTCCCGCGTTCGGAGTCGACTTCCACGTCGATGCGGCCGAGCTTGCCCGACTCCTGGAGGTCCCGCAGGTCGAGCTCGTCGCCGAGCAGGCCTTCGGTCTGCCCGAAGACCGCGCCGACCACGTCACTCCGCTCGACCACCCCGCTGGTCCTGATGTCCGCGTGGATCAGATACTTCGCTGAATCGTACATTGGTGAACTGCCCCGGTCCGGGGCGTGATGTGGATGATGGTGAATCGCCGTCCATGAACGCCGTCACGGAACAACCCGTAACTTGTCACTCGACGACTGTAATATCTGCCGATACCCTCGATATCTCCGGGACCCGGTGCGACGTTTCGCCCCACCACCCGTTCCAGAATGAAGAGAAATTTTCTTCGAACACATGATTCGTAGGCGTTCGACGAAAGGTTAAGGGGCGTGTGGCCGAACGGTCGTGTATGAACGAGCGCACGCGGCTGGTCGGCTGGGCGGCGATCGCGGTCGCGCTGGCGGCGCTGTCGGTGCCGTGGTTCCTCTGGGGCGCCGGCGGCGTCGTCGCGGGGCTCCCGGTGTGGGTGTGGTACCACGTCGGCTGGCTCTGTCTGGTCGCCGTCGTCTTCTGGGTGTTCACGAAACGGGCGTGGGGCCTCGGCGTCGAGGGGGTGAGTCGCGATGGCTGACACCGGACTGCAGGTCGGGATCATCGTCGGGTACATGCTCGTCGCGCTGGCCATCGGCGTCGTGGCCTACCGACTGACCGATCGGACCGCCGAGGACTACTACCTCGCCTCGCGCACCCTGGGGACCGTCGTCCTCCTCTTCACGACGTTCGCGACGCTCCTCTCGGCGTTTACCTTCTTCGCCGGTCCGAACATCAGCTACGGCGCCGGCCCGGAGTGGATCCTCGTCATGGGCCTGATGGACGGCGTCATCTTCGGGATCCTGTGGTACGTCCTGGGCTACAAGCAGTGGCTCGTCGGGAAGGCCAACGGCTACCTCACACTCGGGGAGATGCTCGGTGACCGCTTCGGGTCGATCCGCCTGCGCCTGCTCGTCGCCGGCGTCAGCATCTTCTGGCTGTTCCCCTACGTGATGCTCCAGCAGCAGGGCGCCGGCACGGCCATCGAGGCGCTGACCGGCGGCGCGGTCCCCTACTGGGCCGGCGCGGGCGGTATCACCCTCTTCATGATCGGCTACGTCGCGCTCTCGGGAATGCGCGGCGTCGCCTGGACCGACACCCTCCAGGGCGCGTTCATGCTCGTGATGGTCTGGGCGGCGTTCGTCTGGGTCGCCGGCGCCGTCGGCGGCGTCGGCACCGCGACCGCGACGCTGGGCGACGTGGACGGGAACTTCCTCGCGCTCGGCGGCGGCACGTACACCCCCGAGTACGTCCTCTCGACGGCCATCTCCATCGCCTTCGGCGTCACGATGTTCCCGCAGGTCAACCAGCGCTTCTTCGTCGCCGAGTCGAAGGCCGTCATCAAGCGCACGCTCCCGCTGTGGCCCGTCCTCGTCGTCTTGCTGTTCGTCCCGGCGTTCATGATGGGGGCCTGGGCACGGGGCCTCGGTATCCAGGCCGGTGCATCGGAGAACGTCCTCCCGCTGCTGCTCGCCGAGTACACCCCCGCGTGGTTCGCGGCGCTCGTGATCGCGGGCGCGATGGCCGCGATGATGTCCTCCAGCGACTCGATGCTGCTGTCTGGGTCGTCGTATTTCACCCGTGACATCTACCGCCCGCTGGTCGAAGAGGCCACCGAGGAGCGCGAGGCGTTTCTGGGTCGGGTCGGCGTCGCCGTCTTCGCGACCCTGTCGTTCGTCGCCAGCCTGTTCCAGCCGGCGACCCTGCTCGAGATCGGCGACACCGCCTTCGGCGGGTTCGCGCAGCTGGCGCTGCCGGTGGCCGTCGCGCTGTACTGGACGAACACCACTCGCTCCGGGATGTACGTCGGGATCGGCGGGAGCCAGGCGTTCTACCTGCTGAGCGTCTTCACCGAGGTCGTCCCCGGGAGCTTCTTCGGCGGCTGGTCCTCGTCGGTCGTCGGGATGGTCCTGGGGCTGGTGCTGACGATCAGCGTCTCGCTTGTCACCAGCCACGCGCTCGGCGAGGACGCCTCGGTGTACGCCACCGGCGCTGACTGAGCGCGGTCGACACCCTGGGCGCTCCGTCGCTCGGAGAGTCTACGGACTTTATACGCCGCGGGGGCCACCTACCGAGTATGCAAACCCACATCGTCCCGGTCGGCTTCGACTACGACCGGCTGATCGCGCCGCTCGTGCGCGACAGGCTCGACGTGGACCGCGTCGTCCTCCTCGAAGGCGCGGTCGGCAGCGAGGCCAACGTCGAGTACTCCCGGAACCTCGCCGCCAAACTGGAGAAAGACTACCGCAACCTCCTCGGGGCGACGACCGAGCGCTTCGTCGTCGAGGACGTCTACGACTACGACGAGGCCTTCGAGCAGGCGTTCGAACTCATCAACGCCGAGCTCGACCGCGAGGCCGACGCCAACGTCTGGGTTAACATCTCCGCGATGCCCCGCACCGTCTCCTTCGCCTTCGCCACCGCCGCCCACTCCATCATGGTCGAACGCGAGGAGGACCGCCAGCGCATCCACACCTACTACACCGTCCCCGAGAAGTACCTCGAAACGGAACTCGCCGAGGAACTCCACCGCGGGATCGACCTGCTCTCGGACCTGGAGGGGAGCGTCGACGACCCCGACCTCGCCGAGCGCGTCGACGAGCGGCTGGCCGCCGCGGAGGAACTGCTCTCGGAGTTCGACGAGCGCGGGACCACCATCGGCGCCAAGGAGTTCGACGGCCAGCACATCCTCGAACTCCCAGTCGCGTCGTTCTCCAACGTCAAGCCCTTCGAGGAGCTCATCCTCTTCACCCTCGGCGAGCACGGGGAGTTCGAGTCGGTCTCGGAGCTGGCCCAGGAACTCGCCCGCGAACTCGGCGAGGAGTACACCGACAGCTTCCGCTCGAAGGTCATCTACAACGTCGACCGTCTCGGGCCGGGCGGGAAGGGCTACATCGAACAGGAGGAACAGGGCAAGTCCTACCGGACGCGCCTGTCGCGCATCGGCGAGCTGTGGGTTCGCGCGCACTCGGACGACTGAGAGGGACCGGAGATGGACCGAACGCGAGTCGCGCTCGGTGCGGCGGTTCTCGGGTTCGCACTCGTCACGCTCGGGTTCGCGGTGACACCGGGCCTGGTCTCGAAGACCGCCGTCGCGTGCTCGTCCCACGAGCGGTCGGCCCTTCGAGGGTTCGAAGGCCTCTCTCTGGTCTGGTACGACGGCTGCAACGACTGGTTCGTCTCCGTGCCGGCCCTGCTGGGCGTCGCCTCGCTCGCCGTCTCGCTGCTCGCCGGCGTCGCCGCGGTCGTTCCGCGGGTACGCGAGACGGTCGCGAGCGGGCCCTGACCGGCGCCGACTCCAAGCGAGATCGGCCGGCGCGCCAAGCCTAAAGGCCACTGGCGTCGGAGACAGGTGCATGACGAAGATCGGACTCGTCGGCGCCGGCGGTATCTCGGAGCTACACCTGCCGGCCTACGAGGACCATCCCGACGAGGCGACGCTGGCGGGCGTCTGCGACGTGGACGCCGAGACGGCCGAGACCGCGGCCGACGAGTTCGGCGTCGACTACTGGACCGACCACGAGACCTTCCTGGCGGAGGCGGACATCGACGCCGTGGACATCGCGCTGCCCCATCAGGTCCACCACCCCGTCGCGAAAGCCGCGCTGGAGGCCGGCAAACACGTCCTGATCGAGAAGCCGCTGGCGCCCGCGCTGACCGATTGCGTCGAACTCGTCGACCTGGCCGACGAGCGCGACCTGACGCTGCTGGTCGGGCAGATGCAGCGCTATCACCCGCCCTACCGCGCGCTCAAGGAGCGCGTCGAGGCTGGCGAACTGGGCGAGATCCGTCACGCCCGCTGCGACGCGCTGGTCAACCAGGGCGACCTGTTTCCCGAGGGCCACTGGCTCTACGACGGCGAGAAAGCGGGCGGCGGGGGCGTCATCGGCTACAGCGTCCACAAGCTCGACCTCCTGCGGTACTACCTGGGTGACGTAGAACGGGCGGCCGCGTGGACCCGGACCGTCGACGACGCCTTCGACGGCGCCGAGGACTACGCGACGGGGATGCTCGAGTTCGAGTCGGGGGCTATCGCCGACTTCTCCGTGGCGCTGTCGGCGCCGGCGATGCCCTACACCGAGTCGTTCTGGCTGCTGGGCGACGACGGCGTCGTTCACACGCTACCGGAGGGCCAACAGCAAGAGGGCTACGTCGGGTCGCCGACGCCGCGGATCAACGCCCGGGACGACCCAGCGGCGCGGAAGGCGTTCGACGAGGTCGAGGGCGGCCGGACGGATCTGCCCACGTCCGACGCGTTCGTCAACGAGATCCTGCACTTCGTCGACTGCGTCGAGTCCGGGGCGGAGCCGCTGACGAGCGGTCGCGACAACCTCGGAACGATGGCCGCCGTCCGGGCGATCTACGAGAGCGCCGAGCGCGACGGCGAGCGCGTGACGACCGACGAGGTGCTGACCGAGGCGCGGGAGGCCGCCCGATGACGCTGGAGACAGCCGTCGAGGACGGCGCCGTCTCGGTCTCGGTCGACGACACGGTGCTGGCCCGCTACGACGCCGAGCCAGCGGGCAGCAAGCCCGGGTTCGACACGCTCGCGCTCCCGCCCGGCGTGGATACGAAGCCGGGCGAGAACCTGGTGGTGTCGTCGCCCCACGACCACCCCTGGCACTTCGGCCTGTTCTTCTGCCAGAAGCTCGTCGACGGCGTCAACTGCTGGGAGTCCGAGCCCAGCGCCGCAGCGGGGAAGCCCCACGGATACGCCGAGGCCGGGGAGTACGACGTGCGAACGGAGGGAAACGGTGGGAGTGCGAGCGCGGTGATCGAGCAGGACGCCACCTGGCGGACCGACGACGGCGAGGACCTGCTGGGCGACACGCGGACAGTCCGCATCAACGAGCCGGGCGGCGCCCCTGATGGCGACGACGGCGGGGACGACGGCTACCTCCTGATGTGGGAGCAGGAGGTGACCGCGCTGGGCCAGCGCCGTCACCTCTCCAGCGAGACGCTACACGGCCACTACAGCGGCCTGAGCCTCCGCTTCGCTCGGAGTCTGCGCGAGGGGCGCGCGCTGTTGCCCGACGGGGCCGAGCCCGGCGAGACCTCGCCGCCGCGGGCCGCGGGCGGCCCCGCCGCTCGGTGGTGTGACTACTCGGGACCGCTCGACGGGCGGCCCGGCGCCGCCGCGGTCGGCGATCCCTGGTCGGCCGGGATCGCGATGTTCGACCACCCCGACAACGGGGACGAGCCGGTGAACTGGTTTATCATGGACGAGCCGTTCGGCTTCCTCGCGGCGAACCCGACCTGGGGCACCGTCGAGACCCTGGACGAGGGCGAGCCCCGGTCGTGGACCTGGGGGATGTGGGTCCACTCCGGAACGCCCGATGAAAGGCGGATCGAGAGTGTGTACGAGTCGTTCGTCGACTCGGTGTAGTCGATTCGGTCGGGCGCGGCGGCGACGCTGGAGCGGCGACGTGAGTCTCCGGGAGACATCTCGTACGTTTTTGACGACCGGACGGCTCTGTCCCGCACGTGACCGGCAGATTCGCACTCGACATCGAGACGGTCAGCCCGTCGCTCGACCGCTACGAGCGGCCGCCCGATTTTCAGGACCCCGAGCACTTCGAACTGCTCGCGGTCGCGCTCGGGCACGAAGGCCCGGACGGCGAGCGGGAGACCGAGGTGCTGTACCGAGAGACGAGCGACGCCGACGGGGAACTCGACCTCGTCGACCGAACCTGGGAGTGGATCACCGAGCGTCCCGGCGATATCTGTCTCACCTACGGCGGCGAGGGCTTCGACTTCGTCCACCTCGTCGGGCGCGCCGAGGCCGCGATGGGCGAGCGTCCCGGACGGACGGGACCGTACCAGCGGATCAGCACGCTGTTGCAGGAGGACCTGACGCACGACGACATCCAGCCGGCCGCGTGCGACGCGTTCGGGGAGTACACCCGTCTCGAAGAGGCGTGTGCCGAGGTCGGTATCGAGACCGCCGACACCGCGTGGACCGACTACGACCACGGCATCGACCTGGACGAACTGCGCCCGCGGAAGTACCGGGGACTGGAGGAAGTGACCAACAAGGACATCCCCGTCTTCGGCGAGCGGTACCTCGCGCTCGCCGACGCGGGAGCGACCGAGACGCTCACCTTCCGGGCGCTCCGCGAACTGCTCGACCACTACGGCCGCGAGGACATCGTCCACCTGTTCGACCTCGCGGACGAGCGGCCCTTCGGCGGCTGATCGAGGGCCGACCCTACGGTATGATGACGGCCCGCCCCTCGATCTCGCCGTGTTCGAGCCGTTCGGCGACGGTGTTGATCTCGCCCAGGTCGTAGCGGCTGGTCGTCAGTTCCACGTCGCCGCGCTCGACGAGGGCGACGAGTTCCTGCAGCTCGGTGTAGCGACCGACGATGTTCCCCTGGAAGGCGAACTCGCCGTTCACGAGCGCCTGGGCCGGCTCGTGAACGTGGCCCCCGTAGCCGATGATCTGGTGGTCGCCGCCGGCGGCGACGATGTCCGGCGCGAGGGCGGTGGTCTGGTCGGCACCGACGAAGTCGAGCACCTGCTCGGCGCCCGCGCCGTCGGCGAAGTCGTCGACCGCCTCGGCCACGTCCTCGCTCTCGGGGTCGACGGTGAGTTGCGCGCCCAGGTCGGCGGCGAGGTCCCGAGCGGATTCCTTGAGGTCGACGGCGACGATGTCGGCGGCGCTCGTCGCGTCGAGACACTGGAGGCCGATGTGGCCGAGGCCGCCGACGCCGATCACGACCGCCGTGTCGCCGGGGTTCAGGTCGCGAACGGCGCGCTTGGCCGCGTGGTAGGCGGTGATCCCGGCGTCGGCGTGGGGTGCGATGTCGACCGGGTCGACCCCGTCGGGGAGCACGATTACGGAGCGCTCGCCGGTGAGCAGGTAGTCGGCGAAGCCGCCGTCGACGGTGAGACCGTTGAACGCCTGGTTCTCGCAGTACATCGTCTCGCCCTCGCGGCAGGCCCGGCAGACCCCGCAGGTCTGGACGGGGTGGCAGATCACCTGGTCGCCGGGTTCGACCGTCCGCACGTCGTCGCCCACCTCGACGACGGTCCCGGCGTTCTCGTGACCGAGCGTCAGCGGGAGGTCCTGGTCGACGTAGTCGGTCCACATCCCCTCGATGATGTGGTTGTCCGTCTGGCACCAGCCGGCGCCCTCCACCTCGACGACCACGTCGTCGCCCGCCGCTGCCTCCGGACGGTCGGTCTCCTCGACTGTCAGCCCGTTCGCCATCTCGTCGGTGTACTCGTGGAGTCTCGCGGCGCGCATATTCGGAGTTGGGGCGTCGTCCGCATAAATCTACAGTTGGTACCACACGACAAGGGAGGCCAGAACGCACAAGCCGGTCTCGCCCCAACGGCCTGCTATGCCCACGGTTCGATACGGTGACCGCGAGATCGACTGCGAGCGCGGTGCGGTCCTGCGCGACGCGCTGCTCGAAGCGGGCATCGCCCCCCACAACGGTGCCGCGACGCGAGCCAACTGCCGCGGGCACGGAACGTGCGGCACGTGTGCGGTCGCGGTCGACGGCCCCACGAGCGCTCCGTCGGCCAGAGAGCGCTGGCGGCTCGACTTCCCGCCTCACGACGCCGGCTCGGGGCTCAGACTCGCCTGTCAGACCCGCGTCGAGGGCGACCTGACCGTCGCGAAGTTCCCCGGGTTCTGGGGCCAGCACACGGACGAGCCGCCGGCGACCGACGAGCAGTAGCCCGCCGCCGCCGCGTTCGCGTCGACGGCACGGCGTGTCGCGATGACGTAAGCGTTATGTTGGCGCCTCGTCCACTCTCTACCGATGACAGGGCCGTTCGACGGAGTCGCCGCTCGCGCCGCGAACGGGCCTCGGCTGTCCGCAGCCGTCGCCGTACCTGTAGGGGCCCCCTAGCCCCGACATCCCTCCATTCTGACCGTGTTCGCACCGTTCGACGACAAGTTGACAGACAGACCGATGTACGACACCACGACACCGACCGACCGCACGAACCGACCGATAGCCGCCGCGCTCGCGGCCCGACCGCGACGGACCGCCGGGGGTGAGTCGCGATGAGTACCGACAGCGACGCCGGCGAGGCCGACGCCGCGGACTCGGAGTCCCGCGCGGCCGACGACGCGCTCCCCGGCGAGTACGACCCCGAAGCGGTCGAGCCCGAGTGGCAGGACCGCTGGGTCGAGGCGGGCACCTACGAGTACGATCCCGACGGGGAGGTCGACCCGAACCTCGTCTACTCCATCGACACGCCGCCGCCGACGGTCTCGGGGAGTCTGCACATGGGGCACCTCTACGCCCACACCCTCCAGGACTTCGCCGCCCGGTACCACCGGATGGCCCGCGAGCACACGTTCTTCCCCTTCGGCTACGACGACAACGGCATCGCCTCCGAGCGACTCACCGAACAGGAACTGGGCATCCGCCACCAGGACTACACCCGCCGGGAGTTCCAGGAGAAGTGTCGCGACGTCTGCCAGCAGTACGAGTCGGAGTTCACCGACCAGATGCAGTCGCTGGCGATGTCCATCGACTGGACGAACACCTACAAGACCATCGAGCCGCGCGTCCAGCGCATCTCCCAGCTCTCCTTTATCGATCTGTACGAGCAGGGTCGGGAGTACCGCCAGCGCGCGCCGACCATCTGGTGTCCGGACTGCGAGACGGCCATCTCGCAGGTCGAACAGGAGGATCTGGACAAACACACGAAGTTCAACGACATCGACTTCGACCTGGTCGAAACGGGAGACGGACCGGCCGACGAGGACGCCACCTTCACCATCTCGACGACCCGTCCCGAACTCCTGCCGGCCTGCGTCTCCGTGTTCGTCCACCCCGACGACGAGGACAACGCCGACCTCGTCGGCGGCACCGCCAAGGTGCCCATCTTCGGCCAGGAGGTCCCGATTATCGAGGACGAGCGGGTCGACCTGGAGACCGGCAGCGGTATCGTCATGTGCTGTACCTTCGGCGACCAGACCGACATCGAGTGGTACCAGGCCCACGACCTGCCTCTGCGCATCGCTATCGACGAGTCGGGCACGATGACCGACCTCGCGGGCGACTACGAGGGCATGACCACCGAGGAGGCCCGCGCGGCCATCATCGACGACCTCGACGACGCGGGCGCGCTCGTCGAGAGTCGCGACCACGACCACACCGTCCAAGTCCACGAGCGCTGTGACACCGAGGTCGAGTACCTCGTCACCGAGCAGTGGTACGTCGAGATGCTCGACCGCACCGACGACTACCTCGAAGCCGGCGAGGAGATGGACTGGTATCCCGAGAAGATGTTCACCCGCTACCAGCACTGGATCGAGGGCCTGGAGTGGGACTGGTGTATCTCCCGCCAGCGCGACTCGGGCATCCCGATCCCCGTCTGGTACTGCGACGACTGCGGCGAGACGGTCGTGGCCGAGAAGGCGGACCTCCCCGTCGACCCGCTGGCCGACGACCCGCCGGTCGACGCCTGTCCCGACTGCGGCGGCGACGACCTCCGCCCGGAGGAGGACGTCTTCGACACCTGGGCCACCTCGTCGCTCACCCCCCTGATCAACGCGGGCTGGGACTGGGACGCACAGGAGGAAGAGTTCACGATGGAGCGGCCGGAACTCTACCAGTTCGACCTGCGCCCGCAGGGCCACGACATCATCTCCTTCTGGCTCTTTCACACCGTCGTCAAGTGCTACGAGCACACCGGCGAGGTACCCTTCGAGAGCGTGATGATAAACGGGATGGTCCTGGACGAGAACCGCGAGGCGATGTCCAAGTCGAAGGGCAACGTCATCCCGCCGTCGGAGGTCACGGAGAACTTCCCGGTCGACGCGGCGCGATACTGGGCGGCCGGCACCTCCATCGGCGACGACTTCCCTTACAAAGAGGGCGACCTGGAGGCCGGCGAGCGCCTCCTCCAGAAGATCTGGAACGCCTCGCGGCTCATCGATCAGCTCACCCCTGCCGCCGACGCCGTCTCCGAGGTCGACGAGGCCGACCTCGCCGCGGTCGACCGGTGGATCCTCGCCGAACTCGACGACGCCGTCGCGACACTCACCGAGCAGTTCGAGGCTTACGAGTTCTCGAAGGCGCGCAACGAACTGCGCTCTTTCTTCTGGAACACGTTCTGCGACGACTACCTCGAGATCGCGAAACAGCGCCTGAGCGGCGACGACTCCGGGGCCGCCGCCTCCACCGAGTACGCGCTCGTGACGGCCCACCGGACCTTCCTGAAGGTGTTCGCTCCCTTCCTCCCGCACGTCACCGAGGAACTGTGGCAACGGCTCTACACCGACGGTGCGGTCGAGGGCGACGGCGAAAACGGCGAGGCACTGGACTCCATCCACACGACGGACTGGCCGGAACCGCGGGGCTACGAGGCCGACCTCGAGGCCGGCGAGACGGCGATGGAGGTCATCTCGGCACTCCGGCGGTACAAGACCGACTCGGGGCTGGCGCTTAACGCCGACCTCGGCCGCGTCCAGGTGTACGGCCACGTCGCAGGCTTCGAGGACGCCATCGCCGAGGCGATGCACGT
>ENA-ORCO01000271-ORCO01000271.1-marine-metagenome-genome-assembly--contig:-NODE-271-length-30854-cov-3.777594_pt1 | contig 30854 bp, 28 predicted proteins | sample MGYA00248633_ERZ508508 | MGnify/ENA primary metagenome ERZ508508 (study PRJEB26179, sample SAMN06268845) | marine metagenome | isolation source: A23 P1 aerobic enrichment on pine of planktonic cells taken...
GATCCAGACTTGAGGCGATTCGCCCGTCCCGACGGCAACACCCAAATATACGTATCCTGGTGGATTCGAACTGAATTTCATCCTAACCGCCATGTAAAGATAAAGCCGACCGGAATTGACGGCAACTTCGACTTTGGGGAGTCCGAATTAACCCGCGGCGAGCGCTTTGTTGTTCCCGGCGGTGGCGCGCAAGGTATTGATGTCGATGGCTGGGTTATCGGCATCAACGACGACGGATGGCTCGAAGTCGAGTTTGACACCATGTCGAACCTCCTGCGGCTCGCAGGCAAAACGCTGGTTGGGCAATCGACTGGTGCAGAGGCTTACATTTCAGAGGACACCGGAACGATTGATTCATTCACCAGTCCAGAAAAATACGCGCGCATCTGGGAAACAGGCGGCGGCAACAGCGGCATTCGGGCCTCTTGGGCACTTAACAGGATTTATGTTGCTTCAAGCACGGGGCCTGGCGACGGGGGCAACGACGATTTTCGACCCGACCTGAAACCCCAAGCCTGGAATTTAATGGAATTCATGATTGATAAATCTCGCGGCACTGCCGAGTACTGGGTTAATTTCGAAAAGAAAGGAAGCTTCAGCTTTGATCCCTCCGTCGTTGAACATTTCGAATCCAGTCCAACCCTTCAATTGGTAGGTCAAAACACTGGAGACTTCGGGCTGAACACCTTCGAAATCAGTGAACCTTACATGGATAGCTCCTGGCAACGAGTCATCGTAGCCGATTCAAAGAACCTCGAGTCAGCAACTTCCTACGAGTTGCAGCGACCAATAAGTTGGTCCCAAAATAGAATGGAATTCGCCTTTACTCGAGGTCAGCTATCCACGGATGATAATACATATTATCTCTTCATTTTTGACCGCAGTGGTGTGAAAAATCCAGAGGGTCACCCTTTCAGGGTGGTATCGCCCCCGAATCCACCCGCCATCGAATCGGTACAGTGACAGTTTTGAACATTATCTGCGGCAGTGTCCTTTTGGGCGAGCGTTTGAGCCCGGAAAAGATTGCCAGGTTCATCGAGCACTGTGGAAGGCCAGAAATCCAGAACGTTGGCCTCAAAATCCCCGGATTTAAAACCAGTTGGTGACGTCTGGCGGGACCAAGAGCCAGGATTAGAGGCCAGTTCATTAGAAATCCGGGCCAGTTTGCTTCAATTGCTCGCTGTCACCTGAACACCGTTCAACAGCGTATCTAGATCTTTTTGGATAACGGACACTTCCCGGTCCCAATTATACCTCTGCCGGTACTTCTGGTACCCATTTTCTCCCAAAATATTCCTATACGCGGGATCACTGAGCTTTATTAGGTTTCGCGCAATTTCACCCTTATCTGTTGCATCAGCGACAAGCCCACACTCACATTCCGCCATTATCCGAGCGATTGGCTTAATATCTCCAGCAAGCACAGGCAGGCCAGCAGCCATATAATCAAAGAGCTTGTTTGGGATCGTATGATTCCAATGGCTACAGTTCCGATAGGTCAGTGCTCCAACATTCGAACTCTGTACCAGTCGGTCGACCTCATCTTGCTCTAACCAACCATGGATCGTTACTACATCTGCGACCCCTCGTTGCCTGACCAACTCCTTGAGAGATTCAGCCTCTTTACCTTTGCCAATGATATCAACAGAAATCTTAGACCGATCTTCTAATTCACAAAAAGCACTTACCCCTTCGATCAACAAATCAAGGCCTCGGAGCAGGCTGAGAAAACCGACATATACGATCCTCACCTTTCTATCATTGTGATATCCTGAGTAATCGCGTTCTTCCCTCAGTATTGGAGTATTACTAACTATACTTACCTTATCTGGGGGAACGCCAAGGTTATTTATCAATCGATCCCTGGACTCCTCAATCATAACCCACACCCAATCAACCTTGTGAACACACTCCTTTTCATATAAAGCTGCGAGATGACTGTTTTTAAGGAGCCGAGAGCTTATTCCGTTTGAGCCAACTGACTGAATTGAATCATACATTAACGGGTAGCACTCAGCCATATCATATATTACTTTGGTTCCTGTAATTTTTCCGACAACAATCGCCGCTTTGACTAATGGGAGGTCTCTAACAATTATTACTTTATAACTATTCCTCTTGGTTAGAGAATAGATAGACCAGATCCAAACCGGATTAAACCACAGCGGCAGGTTTATGAGAAAACGAATAAACGCCGGGACAGAGGAAATCTTTGGCAGCCTATTTACCAGAATACCATCCAAACACTCTTCAGAAACTCTACAACTCCTGTTTCTAGCAAGGACTCCCCCTGAGTATCCAAGGTCATTCAGGGTTCGAGTGATCTTTTCAACACGCACGTCCCACGGGTAGTCTTCTTTATACACCAAAAGAAAATACATATTAGAAATCTCCAAATTAATCAGACATACGTGTTTTATATTTACTCCCCGGAAAGACGCCTAAACAGTGTTCTTAACAATGATTGATAGACGAAAACCATCGGATACCTAAAAATATTTTTGATAAAGAATTTGTAACTGGAGTATCGAAATTCCAATTCTTTTTTTCTGTAGATTGCTTCATACTCTTCGTGGCTTATCAACGAATCGCTAAGAGTCTTAGGAGTGCTAGGGTCTAATCGGTTATAAATCCTATTGCTATCCGCGGCAGAAGATGGCACCATCAAGGCACAATCCTCTCCGATGACAACGGGCTCAAAGCAGATCTCCGGTCGTACCCCTTCTTGCAAGGTAATAAATGCAATCACAGTTTCCTTGAATTCAGGATTCCATAAGTCAAAAAGGAAATTTCCGAGCGAGTAACAGATCAAACCGTCATTATGGTATTCATAGGGCTGTAGAACATGTGAGTGATGTCCAATGATAACATCAACACCAGCATCAATGAGCCGATGTGCGAACCTTCGCTGATCTGGCGATGGATAGTCCAGAAACTCAAGTCCCCAATGCAAGAAACAGATGATAAATCCGTTTTGGGTCTCACGAATTTCTAGAACTTCGTTGATTATCTTTTCCTCGCTCTCTCTCTGGCTATAAGGAAGAGGTCCTTCGGCTCTCTCTTCGGGCCTCATGGAGACGGCAAAAAAGCATGTCTGAGTGCCACCAGGTCCATCGGCTACGTACAGGTTGGTTCTGCCAGGAACCTCTTCCAAACCGATGACCTCCAACCCCTCATTCCGGAGGTTACGGACCGTGTCAATAAATGCATCTCTCCCATGGTGCATTGCATGGTTGTTTGCAAAGCCAAGAATATCAAAGCCAGATTCTTTCAAAATACTAACGGAAGAAGGAGATCCACGCATCTCATGTGAAGCGATACTACCAGGATCATACCCAATATCAGATGCAACCGTTTCGAGATTTCCGATTGTTAAGTCAGCTTTACCTATGAGGTCCTTTACATCTTTGAGTAACTCCGCTCTTCTTTTGGAGAGTAATTTACGGGTTCCAAATCCCGCTCTAACTGGATGATCCCCTAACGATATATCACCTACTGCTGCAATTCTAAGAGTTGGTGTTGGCATAAATTCCTGTTTCGCTCCAAATACTAGGTATCACCAGCTACAAAATACGTTTTCTTTTTTTCTGATCTATTAGGTTCTTTATTAGTTATCACTTGAATCGAATATCCAGTTTTCCTAAGAATCATATCTTCCACGTATCTTGCGACAACTTCTATGCCTTGCTCCGGAATTGGGGAACATTCAAGCCTAAAACGCCCTGGAACGTCTTGAATGAAGGTGAACTGAAAGACATCTCCAAAATCACTTTGATACCGTTCTATAATATGACCAAATTCCACGGCGTGGAACTTCTCAGACTGGGCGGTGACAGCGAATTGATTGCTGAGGCGCCCCTCAAGCACAGAAATTACTTGATGATCACCCAAGCTATGGCATTCCGTGGAGTTCATCTGGAGGACGTCACCCAACTCGTAGCGAATCAGTGACTGTGTCTTCCTAGAAACATCCGTTACCAAGGCCTGAGCCTCCGGTCCTGATTCAATGATTAGCCACGGGTTAACCAAGTGCCGATGCCCGTCCCCGCACTCAAAGGCAATGATGTCGAACTCTGAGGCACCGTATTCCTCGTGGACCGAGCAATTAAAAGCCCTCCCCAGGAAGGCCTTCTGGCTAGGAATAATGGTCTCAGCCGTAACAATGACGCACTTTAGTCCTGGTATGGATCGTTCTGAACGCTCGACTTCCTGGGCGCACTCAAGAAGCAATGACGCATAGCCATACAGATACGTTGGACGCCACTGGATGAGGCGCTCGACCTCTTCCTTCAGGAAGCGTCCAGATGGGTGAAAAACTTGCCGGTTGAGAAGGAATTGCTTGATAATGCTCTTCAACCCTCTCTCAGGCCTTCCCCAAATTCGCCCCTCACGATCGCCGACGCGGATCCCGCAATGGCGATAGCAGTAATCCCGTACGCCGAGCATCCGCCCCAATTCATTACGATTCAACCACACATCGGTCGGGGTGCCACTACTGCCAGCTGTGTGCCTATGAAATCTGGCTTTTTGACGGGGTGTTGAGCCTGACTGGATGAAATCTTTTTTCGTTAGGATCGGTGCTTTCTCCAGTCCCTGAAGTGTACTGATCAAGTTGCCCGCAGCATCTCTCAGGTTAGATGTACGCAGTGTCGACTCAAGGTATTGCTCCCTGGACTCGACCGACCATGCGCGTTCAACTGCCTGGCGCCAGTACCCGATTCGCAGCCCTGTAAAAAAGAAAAGGCCACGCGCGAGAAGATACCTTAAGACTAGGACAACCCGCATTAAACAAGCATCCGGCGATAGAGATCATTGTAAGTGGCGGCCATGGCACTCGCGGAGTAATCACTTTTTAGCTTTTGCCTTGCACGTCTAACTTTATGGCTTGTCTGCTCAACCTCGCCCAGACATTCCCCCAGTGCAATTGCAATGTTCCCAGCAGAAGGTTCCCGAAGCACCTTACCTCCCTTCCCGCTCTCCAACGCCTGCGGCATTGCACCGACCGAAGACGCAATGACCGGCAGCCTCAGCGTCATCGCCTCAAGGAGCGTGATGGGAAGCCCTTCTGTTCGGGACGGAATGACGAGTGCAGTGGCACGGGCCATCAGAGCGGGTACATTATCGCAATATCCCGGCATCAGAACTCTATCCCCTAGGTTGTGGTTCCGAACCAGGGCCTCAAGTTCAGCTCTTAGTCTGCCTTCCCCCACAATCAGGAGCCCAGCCTTTGGATGGTGCTGGCTGAGTGTTGAAAAGGCTTCTATCAGCCTGTCGAAAGCCTTCTCCCTGGAAAGACGGCCAACACCGAGGATTACTGGTGTGTGAGCTTGGAGAAAGCAGCTTAATTCCAGGGCCAGTTCTGTTTGAGCTCGAGTTTCAATATCCGAAATATCCACCCCGTTCGGAATGACGTGAACACGTCCAGACTTGTGCATTCCCCGGCCCAGATCCGCCTTCATGCTTTCATCAACCAGAACCACCGCCTGCATGCGGCGCAGAATAAACCGATCAGCACACTCATAAAGCCACATCTTTGAGAATCGGGGCGTTCGAACGTAGCCGTGCAGGGTAGTAACCAATGGGGGACGCATACCCCGGGGCCAGAGTCCGGCCAGGATATTGAACTTGTAACCATGGGAATGCATAACGTGAAAGTCCTGCTCTCGCGCCCACCTGATAATCTTCCTCGCTTCAGGGAGGTTGATGCCGGGCCTCATTCGCCATTGAATAATCGGTAATCCAAGGCGCTGAGCTTCCATCTCCAGCGGCTTCTCACCGCAACCAGGCTCTCCGGCGCTCAGAATAGTTATATCCAGTCCGAGCGCTTGCTGCTCGGTGGCCAAACTCAACAGCATCTTTTCGGCCCCATAAAGCCCGCCACTGTCGATCAAATGCAAGACTTTCATAGCTCTGTAACTGAAGCGGAGGGAGCTATTACAGCCGAGCGATCTCTCGAAATGATGCCGGCACACTCTCTGACAATCTGCGCATCACAGCATTCAGCATCGATCTTCACGAAACTGACTCGAAATTCCTGAAGCAGGAACTTCCTGAACGGGTAGCCCTTAATCACAAAGTCTCCGCCTTCAGAGGTCATTTGACACTGATAGAGGTTCCCGCTCGGAATCACGAACGCTAGAGGGGAGCAGGTCAAGCGGAATCGATTCCGGTCAATAAGCTTGCCATAGCGCCACCGGCGCACTTCCTGCTTAACGGAAGGCGGCAGCTTTCGGAATAAACTGGCTTTCATTCCCATAGAGTTAACCTTTCCTTGGCGCCCAGGTCGTCCGCTTCTCTCCGCGCTGAAATGCCTGGGCGGCGTAAAGGCAAGCCAGATTGAGAAGCACAAAGTAATACGGTATCGCAAAGAGGCTCGAGAGCTCTTCCCCTTTGCCCTCTTTCCTGTGCCCTGCCCAGGCCACACCGTAAAAGCCTAGCTGGACCCAGAACGCTAGCGTGTACCAGGCACCGTCGTTGGACAGCACAGTGGAAACCAATGCCAGTATTACCAACGGTACGAATGCGTAGTACCGCAACACCTTGTGGGACAGAAGCTGGAACGCGTACAGGCCGTGGCTGAACGGATTGAGTAGCTGCCTCATGTCGTACAGTGCCCAAACCGCCCGAAGCGAAACGCGCACGCGCATGGCGAACTCGCTGTCCGAGTCCTTCAGGGCCTTTTCCTTGAGCAATGCCTCGGGTTCGTAGATAGCACGCCAGCCCTTCTCCACCACCTTCAGGGGCTGGACGAAGTCCGGAAGCTGGTCCGGGCTCAACGGTTCGTAAAGATTGCGTCGCATAGCGTCGATTCCGCCGTCCACGCCCACGATGGAGCCCACGGCGGTTTCCTTTTCCCGCAGCCAGTTCTCGTACTTCATGTAGCTGCTGCAGCCGTCGCCCATCAGCGAGCCGTCGTCGTGGGTATAGACCATCTTACCCGTCACATAGCCCACTTCCGGGTCCGCAAAGTTGCGCACCAGCTTGGCCACGGCGTCCGGGGCCCATTGGGAGTTGGCGTCCGAGAAGATGATGATCTCGCCCTTGGCCTCGGGAGCAATGAGGTTGAGGCCGGCGGTCTTGCCCTGGCGGGGGGTCTGGCGGAAGAGGCGGATGGTGATGTCCGACGTGCGGGCGTAGCGCTTGACGATGTCATCGGTGTCGTCGTCGGATTCGTCGGAGACAACGAGGATTTCCAGGCGGTCCCTGAGGTATTCCTGGGTGATCTTGTTCTCCAGCGTCTCGGCAATGTCCTTCTCCTCGTTGTAAGCGGCGATGAGGATGGAAACATTGGGTTGATAGCTGTCGTCATAGGCCACGGGGCGTTTGTTCAGGGCCAGCAGGCCCATCAGGGCGGGGTAGCCGATGTAGATGTAGACAACCAGGACGGCAGAAAGCCAGAAGAGGAATTCGAGCATGTTAGGGGTTATCGCGTGCGGAGCACGCTCCTGCAGAGGATTGCATTTCCAGGACGTTGGCGACGGTGGTGAAGTTGAAGTCGTTCACGAGCTTCTTAAGGCGGGCTTCGCACTTGTCCAGGTTGTTGTAGTGGCGGAACTTTGAGAACCGGCTGACGTTGAAACGGGGCTGCTCTGGGTCAATCTCCCAGGGGTGCAGGTAGAAGATAAAGGGTTGCCCTTCCCGATTGGCGCGGGCCAGGCCCCAGCGGCTGAAGCCGTAGGGGTAGAGCCGGAAGTAGCCGCCCCCAGCAATGGGCAGGGTGTAACCCGCCAGCTTCAGGGTGGTCAGCGGGAACTCGGTCAGCTCGTACCCCTTGTCCGTGGTCAGGCGGTGGGGCCAGCGGGGGGTGCCAGGCATGCCGTAGCGGTCGTGGTGGACCGGGAATATGGAGGAATCCCAGGTGAAGCCGGCCTCGGCCAGGATGTCCAGCGCCCAGCGGGACTCATTGGTAATGGAATAGCTCGCGGCGCGGTAGCCGTTCACGGGCTGCTGCACCTGGTCTTCCAGCAGGGCCTTGGATTTGATGGTTTCCTCGCGGAAGACCTCCGGCGTCTGGTTGTAGACCAGTTGGTGGCTGTAGCCGTGGCTGGCGATCTCGTGGCCGGCTGCGGCGATGCGCCGCACCAGCGCCGGGGATTTTTCCGCCACCCAGCCGAGCACGAAGAAGGTGCCCTTCACGCCTGCGTTGTCGAAGATCTCCAGCAGGCGATCGGTGTTGGCCTCGCAGCGGTATTCCATGGAGGACCAGTCCTCGGGGCTGATCACCTCGGAAAGGGCCGCCACGTGGAAGTAGTCTTCCACGTCGATTGTCAGTGCATTGGGTATGCTGTTCATGGGTTACCTGAGGTTGTAGCGAACACCGACCTGGACCCAGTTCTCGTCGTAGTCACGAGCGCCCTGGCTGTCGGCGGATTGGGTCTCGTGGCCAATGCTGGCGTTCAGGGTGAGATCCCGCGTCCGGCGGTAATCCAGGCCCAGTTGCCCGCGCACGGTATCCCGCTGGTCATCGCCGCTCTCGCCAAACTCCTCCCGCGCGTATCCCACACTGCCCCGCCCTGTGAGATTCGGGGTGAGCTTGTGGCTCAGGGCCAACTCACTGCTGAGCCGGTCCTCGGTCGTGCCTGAGGCTTCATAGTCGGATCGGGTGGCGGAAATGCTGAGGTCCGTCCGGGTTCGCCCTGTCCACTGCTGACCGGCGCCGACGGTGAACGCTGTAACCACAACGGCCGAGGTCTCGGTCAGATTCAAGTCCAGTCCGGGTATTCTGAGATCCACTTCTGAAGAGACATCCGTGATGGAGCGGCGGAACTGCGCGAATGCGCTGGTCCTCTGCCCCCACTGGTGGCTGTAGCCCAGCTCGCCCGTCATGCCTTCCGAGTCGTTCACCAGTGGGCCCTGCTCACTCTCGAGCCAGGAGTAGCCCAGTTCCCCATTCCAGGCGCCATTGCCCCGCTGCCAGCTGAAGAACCCGTTGGCGCTCCGGCGCGTCAGTTCTTCCTCGGTGCGCCGGTACTCGATATTGCTCTGGCTGAGCGCCAGCCCCCCGTTCAGGTTGCGGGTGAACAGGCGCTGCCAGCGACCGGTAGTCACGAGCCGGTCACTGTCGTCATCCGAGGACTCCTGAAAGCGGGTCATCTGGTATTCCACATCCAGCGTCAAGGTATCCAGGCGGCTCGGGTAGGCAATAAAGCTGGGGCCGGTTGCCAGGAAACTGCGCCGTTCACGGTTAGCCGGGGAATCCGGCGCCTGGGTGGTGGTTCGCACGTCGCGGACGCTGCCCCGTGCGCTCCATCGGACATTACGATTGGGCTGGCACTTGCCGGAAGCATCCAGGTCGGCACTGACTTCGTCGCTGTTCGTGCCTCGTTGATAGGTCACAAAGGCGATGTCGCCCCCAATGCCCGTTTCGCAGGTGCCGGGGTCTGAGTTCTTATTGATGCCCAGGCCAACCCGATGCTGGAAATCGCCTTCCTCGTTGCCGGAGGCGCGCTTGTCGATGTTGTCCGAGTAACGGGTGTTCGCGAACACATCCACGGTGGCGGGATTCGCCCACGCTACCGCCATGGGCCACAGTGTCAGGACTGCACCGAAAACCGCTTGTTTTGTTCCGTTCATCCTTGAACCGGGACCTTGAAGGGTCCGTTCAGGCATTCAGTATGGCTCCGACGAATTTGTTGGGGTCGATGCCCCCAACGGCGTTTTCCACCTGGGTGGTGGTGACCTTGCCGTGGGGGACCACGAGCATGGTGTAATCACAGAGTTCGGTCAGGATCCGGGCATCCGGTGAATCCGCGATGCTGGAGGTATCCAGGATGATGAATCGGTCCGGGTAACGCTCGCGGATAGCGCTTATGAATTCCTCCATCCGCCAGCTGGTAAAGAATTCCGAGGGCGACTCCCGTCGGCTGCCCGCAGGGATCAGGCGAAGGCGCGGAATCCCTGTCGGATAGATGATCCGGCCAATGTCGTACTCAGGATCTTCAATGAAATCGGTCAGTCCCGCGTCCGGCATGATGTCCAACAGCGAATGCAGGCTCGGATAGCGAAGATTACAGTCCACCAACAGGGCCGTCTTGGACTGGTCGAACGCGAATGCAGCCGCAAGGTTCACTGACATGAAAGACGCGCCAGCGCCTTCCACGGCACCTGTTACCACCAGTGAGAAATTGGTGTTGTTACTGACTTCCAGCAACTGGGTCCGCAACTGGCGGAAACGGTTCACCAGATTCCGGTCCGGCGATTCCGGGTAGATGATGCGTCGCTCATCCAGGTCATCCCGATTCAGACGCCGGGGCTCCTGCATGTTGGCGATCTGCTTGCTGGCCTGGATTTTCTCGCTCAGGTCCCCCCGCTTACTGACCAACTCGTGGCCGTCACTGCTCGCCCCCTGGGTCTGGCGCTTCGCGTGGGGCCCGCCATCGCCTTTTTCGGTTGCGTCCGGCGGTACCCGATCAAAACTGGCATCACCACCCCACTCGTTCCCGGTGTTCGGCGATACTTCCCGATCCTGGTCGTCACGCCCCCGCCCTGAATCACTCATCCAAGTACCCCCGTCATTCTCAGGAACACCACGGCACCGTAAGCACCGCCTACCGCGGCAACGCAGACCACCATAAGCACGTAGCCCCGCTTTTCCCGCCGTCGCTCGTAGGGTGTACGCACCCTTGGAATACTTCCCAGCAAGGGGATATCCAGCGCATCACGCATCTGTTCCGTGGTCCTCACCCTGGGATCGATCTGCAATATGCCGACCAGCAGGCCAAACGGCGCCATCAGCCCCAGGAGCCACCCCACTGAGGCGAAGGTCTCGAACTGGAGACCTGACGGATTAAGGGGATACCGTGCCTGCTCATGGACCTGGAAGGACATGCCCTGCCCTTCAACATCCAGGTGCATTGAGACTCTGGCCCGCTCGCGACGCTTGAGCAGATCATTGAAGATCTCCCGGTTCACCTCGAGATCCCGGGTCAGTTCCGACCTTTCCGCTTTGTTCTCCTGGATCGTTTCCATCCGGTTTTTCTGCTCGGCAAGGCGCCTTTGGAGGGCACTGATGCGGGTTCGGAGGGACTCCTCGCGAGCGGTAACACGTGACAGCTCTGTCTTGAGCTCCTGATAAAACGGGTTGAACATCAGGTTGCTGCTGTCATTCTCGGGCCCGGCAGGCTGGCCACTGGACTGGCGCTCCTTCAGTTCCCGGATCTGCCGCTCAAGGCTTGCCACATCCGGGTAGGAGTCTTCGTAACGGAGCCTGAGTTCATCCAGGCGTTCTTCCATACGACTGATGCGTTCGGCCAGTGGGCCCGCAGCGGCATTGCTTGAGCTGCTCACCCCTTCACCGCTGGAAACCTGTTCCAGCTGTTCTTCCAGCGAGCGCTTCTGGGCCTGAACCTCTTCCAGCTCCAGTTCAGCGGCATCGATGTCGCTGCGGATGCGCGCCATCCTGGAATTGGCTTCCTGCTCCGTGCCCTCAACGTTGCGCGACAGGAACTCCTTCAGTTTCTGTTCGGTGTTGCTGATCTGCTGCTCGTAGGACTTCACCTGCTTGTCGATGAACTCGTAAGCACTGCGGCTTTCTTCACGTTTGCGCCGGTTTGTTTCGGCAAGAAACAGCTGCCCCAGCCGCTGGGCGATCAGGTAGACCTGCCTGGGGTCCGTATCCTGGTAGCGGATCGTGAAGTAGCTCTCGCCCTGGGCGCTGACACCGATATTACGCCTCAAACGTGAATAGAGCCCTTCCAGGCGCTCCGTGGACATCTGGGAAATGTTCTCGTTGAAAATCCGTTCGGACTCCAGAAGCCGTTCCAGAACCCTGCGGGAGTACAGCAGTTCGCGCGCCGATGAAGTCTGGTCCGAGATCCCGGTCATCTCCGCGGATCCCTCCATAAGGGGCCGGATGATATTGCTGTCATCCACGAATATGACCACTTCCGAGCGGTACTGATAGGGGTAGATGAACCCAACCGCAAGCACCGCAAAGCTGACCAGGGCGAACAGCCCGACAGCCGCCCATCGGTAGTGGCGGAGCTCACGCAACAGCTCAAAGGGAAGGCGTGACAGTGGCAATGCCATCGGTATTTACCTCCAGGGGCCCGTCAGAAGCGACGTTCCGGAATTGTTATGATATCGCCGGGAACCAGGCGATGGTTCGTACTGATGTCCCCGTCATTCAGGATGGCCTCCAGATCCAGGGGGATCGCCACCACCTCACCATCCATCTGGCGATACAGTGTTGCCGCATCCCCGTTCGCAAACTCATTCAATCCTCCGGCACCCAGGACCACATCCATGACGGTCATGCCCTGACGGTAGGGCTGGGAAGCTGGCTGGCGCACGGCACCGGTGACCCGGACCCGGTGACTGAATTCGTGGCTGCCCATCTGGGTCACGATAACGCTGACTTCAGGCTGGCGAATGTAGGGATCCAACCCCTTCTCGATCTCCCCGGCCAGGTCTTCAGGGGTCTCGCCGCTTGCGGGAACGTCCCCGACGAGCGGTACCGAGATCCGGCCATCCGGTCGTACCGGCACCTGGACGCTGAGGTCCTCGTTGCGCCAGACGACAACGCGGAGGACATCCGATGGGCCAATCCGGTATTCCTCAACCGGCTCAGACTCACGCTCCAGGGCCTTCTGGATACGGTTCTCAGAAGAATAGGGGCTCCCTGAACAACCCGCTATAAGCATGAATACCAGCAGGAGCAGGCTTACGCCCTGAATCCGCCTCATTGTCAATCTCCATGGCCGCTTCGGATCCCTTTGACCCTTGTATGATTCTGTCAGACCTTGCCGGGATCTTTCGGTGAAATGCATTACAGATTGCGCGCCCATCATTGCGCTCCTTTCTTGAACAGCACCACTTCCACTGTCTGTACCATGGTCAGAATATCGAGAAGCAGGCTCTGGTTCTTGATGTAATAGAGGTCATACCGGAGTTTCTCCCGGGTGTCCTCCTCGCTGTCCGCATAGGCGAAGCACAGCTGCGCCCAGCCTGTGAGCCCCGGCTTGACCCGGTGGCGTTCACTGTAGAACGGAATACTTTCGGAAAGCTGATCAACAAATACAGGGCGTTCCGGACGCGGCCCAACAAAGGCCATCTCGCCCTTGAGCACATTGAAGATCTGCGGCAGTTCGTCGATACGGACCTTGCGGATGACATGCCCAACCCGTGTGATCCGATCATCGTCCTTCTGGGCCCAGACAGCACCGCCCTTCTCCGCGTCAGTGCGCATGGAGCGGAATTTGTGGACCCGGAAGATCCGGCCGTTCAGACCAACACGCTCCTGGCTGTAGAGCACCGGTGCTTTCAGGCCGTCCTCAAACTTGATCGCAATCACGGTCAGAAGCATGAGCGGCCAGGTAACGGCCAGCAGAACCAGAGAGGCAGAGAGATCAATCAGCCGTTTACTCAATCGCGAAATGGCGGATAGTGAGAACCCTTCCGAGAACACCAGCCAGCCGGAGGTGATCATCTCCAGCGCCACCTTGCGGGTCTCCCGCTCATAGAAGCTGGCGCCCTCAATGATCCTCACACCGCGCATGCGGCACTCCAGCAGCCCCTCCATCGGGAGCCCGCCGTGACGCCGGTCATCCACCGCAATCACGATCTCATCAATCCGCAGCCGGTCAATCAGGCCAGGCAGATCCTCGTCTTTCTTTTGATGGCACAGGCGCTGCTCATCCACCTGCACTGAGTCCTCATTCGCGGGCAGGAATCCAACCAGCACGAACCCCTTGCGGTTCATGGGGGACTGCAGCTCCTGCTCCATCTGGTAAGCCCGACGCCCCGCCCCCAGCATCAGAACCCGGCGGCGGAAACGGTTCGCACCGATCAGTCGGAAGAACAGACTGCGGACGATACCCAGCATCAGGAAGCCGAAAACAGAGGCGGACGTTACGACGCCTTCGCCTCCCAGATACCAGAAGTAGTCCGGCAGCAGAAACGCCAGGACGTAGGAAAGTGGCAGGCTGAGGATCAGGGTCATGATGGTCCGGAGCATCATGCCGGTGAGGCCTTCCTCGAGCTTTGCCTGGTGAACCGCCAGCGCGACCATGACAACCAGGTTTACAAGCCCGAAGGCAACGGCCGAGGGCAGGACATAGGTCCAGTACTCGGCCAGCATGGCGGGATCACCGAAATAGCGGAAAAACACCGCCAGATACAGCGCGAGCACCAGGGCCAGAAAATCAAGCAGCCCCAGAATCAGAAATGGGACATGAAGATAATGTCGAAACAAACGGACGTGCGCCACAGCATCTCCTTCCTTGCGCCGTCACAGAGCGGGACAGCTGGCAGCACACCCTGTGCCACCGGGCCTGAAGCCCTGCTCAACTGACTCCAGTCTACACTGGATTAAATCAATTTCAATTTGTAACGCTGCTGGTTTTGAGGTTTTTCTCACTGTCTCGTCAACCCAGTCACCATGAGGCACAATATCCGCTCTTCATCAACGAGGGACAGCAGCAACATGGCAACCGTTCAGGACGTTCGGATCGGAATCATCGGGCTTGGTTACGTAGGGCTGCCTCTGGCAGTGGAATTCGGCAGGCTGTATCACACCACCGGTTTTGACATCGACAGCCAGAGAATTGGCCAGCTCCAGGATGGGTTCGATGACACACGTGAGGTGGAACCCGATGAGCTGGCGGCCTCAGAGCGGCTCCGGTTCTCCTCTGAACTGGAAAGCATCCGTGACTGCAACGTCTACATCGTAACCGTCCCCACACCAATCGACGCCTTCAAAACGCCCGATTTCGGACCTCTTAGGGCTGCTTCCCGATCTGTCGCCCAGGTGCTCAGTAACGGGGACACCGTGATCTACGAGTCCACGGTCTACCCCGGGGCTACCGAGGAAATCTGCATTCCTATCCTGGAAGCCGAATCCGGCCTGACCTTCAACCAGGATTTCTTTGCCGGCTACAGCCCGGAACGGATCAACCCGGGCGACAAGGAACACCGGGTCACCAGCATTCTCAAGGTGACGTCCGGCTCCACGCCCGAAACAGCGCGCTTTGTCGATGACCTGTACGCCTCTGTTATTACGGCGGGCACCCATCTGGCCAGCTCGATCCGCGTAGCCGAAGCCGCCAAGGTCATTGAGAACACCCAGCGGGACGTGAACATTGCTCTGGTCAACGAACTGTCCCTGATTTTTGAACGCCTGGGGATCGATACCGAGGAAGTACTGCAGGCCGCCGGGACCAAGTGGAACTTCCTGCCCTTCCGCCCCGGGCTGGTGGGTGGCCACTGCATTGGTGTGGACCCCTACTACCTGACCCACAAGGCCCAGGCTGTCGGCTACCATCCGGAGATGATCCTCTCCGGGCGACGTCTCAATGACCGTATGGGGGCTGAGGTGGCCGAACGCGTCATCAAGATGATGACCAGGAGCCGCATCCAGGTCGTGGATTCCAACGTCCTGATCATGGGGCTGACGTTCAAGGAGAACTGCCCGGACATCCGCAACACCCGCGCCATCGACCTGGTCCACGAATTCCAGGACTACCATGCCAACGTTGACGTGTGGGACCCCTGGGCGGACGCGGATGAAGTCCGGGAGGAATACGGCATCGAGCTGGTTAAGAGCCCTGCCGAGGGGCATTACGACGCGATGATCCTCGCGGTGGGTCATCGGGACTTTGTGGCGCTCGGTGCGGAGAAGCTGCGGGCCCTGGGTAAGCCCGCCGGCTCCATACTGTTTGATGTGAAGTACGCGCTGCCCAAGCAGGCTGTCGACGGACGACTGTGAGGCCTCGGTGATCGCTTCGCGAGTGTCAGTTTACTTTACAGGCAAAGGACAAGCGATCCTCCTAACCATTTATAACTAACTGTATTTTAGGGCTATAAATTTATGGCCTGCTCCTTGCATAAGCTTTCCTGCGTTCCACCTTATATGCAAGGAGCATAGTGCGATGAAAACCTATACAAAATTGTTTAGCGTCGGTCTGCTGGCGGTAGGGGTAGCTACAGCGAATGCAGCGCCAGTGTTGAAAATCAGCGGTGAGGGCGCAGCCAACGCCAATGCGGCCCAGGCCTCGTTCCTCAGCACGCTGCAACCCGGCTATGCGCCGCCCGAGGATTTTGAAAGCTACGACGTAGCCACCGACTTTAACGGTCAGATGACGTCCTTTGCCACCAGTGTCGGGACCTTTGACGTGACTCAGCCGGCTTTTAATTCACCGACTGATAGCTGTAATGATGAAGGTTTCCAGTGTGGTGCTGGCATTGCGGTCCTTAACGCTGATGAGACACCGTTCAACGGCCGGTTTGCCACGTCCCCCAGCCAGTGGCTGGACAGCATGGATGCGCAGAGCGTGAAGTTTACACCGGATGCTGATAACAACGCGGTCGGTTTTTTCATGACTGACCCGAATGACGCGGGCGGCCGCTTCAGCATCGATGGGTTCGATTTCGCGTTCAGCGACGTTTTCGGGAAATCCCTGGGTAGTGGCGGCCTGTTCTACATCTCACTGTATGATGGCGAGGGGCTCGACAACTTCGAGATCCACTCCAACGATCCGAACGATGGTTATGGCATCGACGACGTCACCGTCGGCCGTGTGCCGGAGCCGGGCACCCTTGCGCTGCTTGGCCTGGGTTTGGCGGGTCTTGGCTTCAGCTACCGCCGCCGTGCCTGATTGCCCTGTAGGGCTTAGAACTGGAACGGCACCCTTATGGGTGCCGTTTTTCTTTCTGGATGCTTAACAGAACCTAAACGTCAGTTCATTTAACACCCTTCAAACAGGTCCATGAACTCGTTGACCGGGGTGTTCTCGAGCGTCTTCTGGTCCTTGCAGAGGCTGAAGATCTGCTCGGAACGCTTCTGGGTGAAGCGGGTCGCCAGGTTGTTGCGGAACTTCTGCTCCAGCAGCGGGATGCCGTCCTTGCGGCGGCGGCGATGCCCGATCGGGTACTCCACGGCCACGTTCTCGGTGGTGGACCCGTCCTTGAAGAACACCTGGATGGCGTTGGCGATGGAGCGCTTGTCCTCTTCCAGGTACTCCCGGGTATAGCGCTCGTCCTCCTGGACCTCCATCTTGCCCCGGATCTCGTCGATGATCGGGTTGTTGGCGTGGAAGTCGTCCTCGTAGTGCTCCGCCGTCAGGTTGCCGAAGATCAGCGGCACGGCGGTCATGTACTGCAGGCAGTGGTCACGGTCGGCGGCGTTGGCGAGGTTGCCTTCCTTGGAGATGATGCGGATCGCGGATTCGTGGGTGGTGATCACGATCTTATCGATCTCGTCCAGCCGGTCCTTCACCTGGGGATGCAGGGTCACGGCGGCTTCGGCAGCGGTCTGGGCGTGGAATTCGGCCGGGAAGGAGATCTTGAACAGGACGTTCTCCATCACGTAGCTGCCGAAATCCTGGGGCAGCTTGAACTGGCGCTCCCCTTCCGGTTTGACCTGCTGGTCACGGTTGGTCTTGCTGAACAGCACGTCATAGAAGCCCCACTGCGGCGCGCTCAGGGCACCCGGAATGCCCATTTCCCCACGCTTGGCAATGTCAGCCAGGCGCACGGCGCGGGAGGTGGCATCACCCGCCGCCCAGGACTTGCGGGAGCCCGCGTTGGGCGCGTGCCGGTAGGTGCGCAGGGACTGGCCGTCAACCCAGGCGTGGGAGAGCGCGGCCATGATTTCTTCGCGGCCGCAACCCATGAGCTTGGCGGTTACCGCGGTGGAGGCGACCTTCACCAGAACCACGTGGTCCAGGCCAACGCGGTTGAACGAGTTCTCCAGTGCCAGCACGCCCTGGATCTCGTGGGCCATGATCATGCCCTCGATCACGTCGCGCATGGTCAGCGGGTCCTTGCCTTCAGAAACACGCTTCTGTGACAGGTGATCGGCAATGGCGAGGATGCCGCCAAGGTTGTCTGACGGGTGACCCCATTCAGCGGCCAGCCAGGTGTCGTTATAGTCGAGCCAGCGGATGATGCAGCCGATGTCCCAGGCGGCCTTGACCGGATCCAGGCGGAAGGGGGTTCCGGGCACGCGCGCGCCGTTGGGAACCTGGGTGCCTTCAACGATGGGGCCGAGGTGCTTGGTGCACTCGGGGAAACGCAGGGCCAGCAGACCACAGCCGAGGGTGTCCATCAGGCAGTTGCGGGCGGTGTCCAGGGCTTCCTTGCTTTTGATGTTGTAGTCGAGGACGTAGTCCGCGATTTTCTGGATGATGTCGTCGTAGTCCGGGCGGACGTTGGATTCTACGTTGGCGCTCATGATGTTTCCTTAATGGATTTTCCTGATAAAACCAGCTTGTTGATACTCCAGCCTACTCGCTACCGCTTCACTTGTAGGAGCGGGCATGCCCGCGACAAGGGCGGCCTGGCGCTGACATGGCGGCATCGCGCGCATGCGCGCTCCTACAGGGGGCTTCAGCGCTCGTCGATCGGCAGCCAGTCCTGGTGCTCCGGGCCGGTATAGTCGGCGCTCGGGCGGATGATGCGGTTGTTGGCACGCTGCTCCTTCACGTGGGCCGTCCAGCCGGAGACGCGTGACATCAGGAAGATGGGCGTGAACAGCTTGGTCGGGATGTTCATGAAGAAGTACGCGGAGGCGTGGAAGAAGTCCGCGTTCGGGAACAGCTTCTTCTCGCGCCACATGACCTCCTCGCACCGCTCGGAGATGTCGTAGAGGCTGGTGTCGCCGTAATCCTCGGCCAGTGCGTGGGACCATTTTTTGATGATGGCGTTACGCGGGTCGGCGTCGCGGTAGACGGCGTGGCCGAAGCCCATGATCTTGTCCTTGCGCTCCAGCATCCCGAGGAGTTTCTCCTCGGCGTCGTCCGGATCGTTGAAGCCTTCGATCATTTCCATTGCGGCTTCGTTGGCGCCGCCGTGGAGCGGGCCGCGCAGGCTGCCGATGGCGCCGGTGACGCAGGAGTGGATGTCCGAAAGCGTGGAGGCGCACACCCTTGCGGTGAAGGTGGAGGCGTTGAACTCGTGCTCGGCGTAAAGGATGAGCGAGACGTTCATCACATCGGCATGCAGCTGGCTGGGCTTGCGTCCGTGCAGCATGTGCAGGAAGTGGGAGCCGATGGTGTCGTCGTCCAGATCGGTGTCGATGCGCACGCCGTCGTGGCTGTAGCGGTACCAGTAACAGATGACGGCCGGGAGTGCCGCGAGCATGCGGTCGATGTGGTCATCCTGCTCGTCGAAGCTCTGTTCGGTCTCGAGGTTGCCCAGCATGGAGCAGCCAGTGCGCATCACGTCCATGGGGTGGGCGTCCGCTGGGATCCGCTCCAGCACCTCTTTAAGGGCATCCGGCAGGTGACGTTTGGCTGCCAGGCGTTTTCTGTAGGCTTCAAGTTCCCGCTGGTTGGGCAGGTGGCCGTGGATCAGAAGGTGCGCCACTTCCTCGAACTGGGCATTGTTGGCCAGATCGGTGATGTCGTAGCCGCGGTACGTAAGGCCGGTCCCGGTCTTGCCAACGGTGCAGAGTGCGGTCTCCCCTGCTACCTGGCCACGCAGGCCAGCGCCGCCTTGTGGTTTATCGCTCATGGTTCTTTCCTCTCACCTGTCATGCTTTTTGTTGCTGCTAGTTTTTCTGCGCAAAAAGTTCGTCGAGCTTGGCCTCGAATTCGTGATAGTCGAGGAAGTCATAGAGCTCGTCACGGGTCTGCATCTGGTCCACAACGGCCTTCTGGTCGCCGTCGTTGAGAATGTGCTGGTACACGTTGAGCGCGGCTTGGTTCATGGCCCGGAAGGCACTGAGCGGGTACAGCACCATGCCTACGCCCACATCCGCCAGTTCCTGCCGATTGAACAGCGGCGTCTTGCCGAACTCGGTGATGTTGGCCAGAACAGGCACATCCAGTTCCTCGACAAAGGCCCGATAGTCCTCCAGGTCCGCCACCGCTTCCGCGAAGATGGCGTCCGCTCCGGCGTCGACGCAGGCCTGGGCGCGGTCAATCGCGGCATCGCGACCTTCCTGGGCGAACGCGTCAGTGCGCGCAATGATGAAAAAATCCGGGTCCTGCCGGGCATCGGCCGCGGCCTTTACCCGGTCAACCATCTCGTCCTTTGAGACGATCTCCTTGTTCGGCCGGTGACCGCAGCGCTTCTGGGCCACCTGATCCTCAATGTGCACAGCGGCGACCCCGGCGCGCTCCATCTCGCGGATGGTACGGGCGATGTTGAGGGCCCCGCCCCAGCCCGTGTCGATATCCACAAGCAGGGGGATGTTCGATGCGGCGGTGATCCGGCGTGCATCCTCGACCACATCGTTCATGGTGGTCATGCCCAGATCCGGCAGGCCGAAGGAGGCGTTGGCGACGCCACCGCCGGAAAGATAGATCGCCCTGTGGCCGCTCTTCTCGGCCATGATGGCGGTATAGGCATTGATAGTGCCGACGATCTGGAGCGGCTGGTCTGTCAGCGCATCGCGGAAACGCTTACCGGGGGAACGGGAATCTGTCATGAGAGCACCTGTCGTGTCGGATCTCTATAAATGGGGCTGTCAGCACGGAATACTCGTGACTCAGCGCACAACTGTCAATCACCCTGCGTTGCCGATCAGCCTTGGCTCAATTTCCAGCGCCACACCAAAACGGGCCCGTACATCCTCGCGGATGCGCTCGGCCAGCGCCAGCAGTTCCGCCCCGGACCCATTGCCGTGATGGATCAGGACCAGGGCCTGTTTCGAATGCACCCCGACATGCGCCTGCCGGTGCCCTTTCCAGCCGCACTGCTCAATCAGCCATCCGGCCGCCAGTTTGACCCCGCGGGGATCCGGATGGGCCACCAGTTCCGGAAACCGTTGCCTCAGCGCATCGCCGGTAGTCTGATCCACCACTGGGTTCTTGAAGAAGCTGCCGGCATTGGGCAGTACAGCAGGATCCGGCAGTTTCGCCAGACGGATACGGCTGACCAGGTCGGCGATGGCCTCCGGTGTCAGTTCCTGTTGAGGGTCGTCATAACCGGCAACTTCCCGCGCAAGCTCGCCGTAATCCAACCGAAACGCCGCCGAGCGCGACAGGCGCACCCGTACGCGCACAATGATGAAGCGTTCGGGGTCACGCTTGAACAGGCTGTCCCGGTAGCCGAAGTCGCACGCTTCCGGTCCCAGGGTCCGGAAGCGCCCTTCCCGCCGGTCCCAGGCGTCGAGGCTTTCGAACACATCACTCAGTTCCCGGCCATAGGCCCCGATGTTCTGGATGGGTGCCGCTCCCACGGTCCCCGGGATCAGGGCCAGGTTCTCCAGCCCACGATACCCGATGGAGGCGGCGTAACGGACCACCGAATCCCAGTTCTCCCCGGCTCCCAGACTCAGGATGGCCCGGTCATCATCAAGAACCTGCCACTGGCGTTCATGGATGGCCATGCCCAGCACCAGGCCATTGATATCCGAGCGCAGCACCACGTTGCTGCCGCCGCCCAGGACCTGAACCGGCAGCTTCTGGTCATCCGCCCATTCCAGCAGCTCTGGAAGCGCCTCCGGGTTCACGATGTGGGCGAACCACTGGGCGTGACCCGGCAACCGCAGGCTATTGCACGGCTGCAGGTCGACCCCCTGTTCAAGAACCCCCTGGTTCATAGGCCATGCCGCGTACGCAACTCGGCAAGCAGACCTTCGCCCGCATCCGTGATCAGGTCCAGAACCCGCGCAAAGCCGGACTCTCCGCCATAGTACGGATCCGGCACCTCCTGCGTATCCGCATGGCGGGCGTAGCTGAGAAACAGTTCCACAGAGGCATCCGCATTGGGCGGCGCCATGGCTCGCAGATCCCCGTGGTTGGCAAGGTCCATCGCCAGGATGTGATCAAAGGTGTAGAAATCCTCCAGCGAGACCTGGCGCGCCCGCTGGTCCGTCAGGTCAATGCCGCGCTGGCGGGCGGCGTCGGTGGCCCGGGGATCCGGCGATTTCCCCACATGCCAGTACCCTGTGCCCGCGGAATCGATCCGGATACGGTCCTGCAGCCCGGCATCCTGCAGCTGCTTTGCAAACACGCCCTGGGCCGTGGGTGAGCGGCAGATATTGCCGAGGCACACAAACAGAATGGAGACCGGTTGTGTCATAGTGCGTCACTCCTGATGGGGTGATGGGCCGGCAAGGCGTGCACGGACCCGTTCCAGGTCCGCTTCCGTATCCACCCCTGCCGGCGGGGTCTGTTCAGCAATGCCCACCTGGATCCGCGCGCCGTGCCAGAGCGCCCGCAGCTGCTCCAGGGATTCCGCGCGTTCCAGCGGCGCCGGCTGCCAGCCCACAAACTGGTGCAGCAGGCTGACCCGGTAGGCATAGAGGCCAATGTGGCGGTACCAGCCGGCTGTCTCCGGCACCTGTTCCAGCCGGCGCCGGTCCTCGAAGGTCTCCCGGTCCCAGGGAATGGGCGCACGGGAGAAATAGAGCGCGCGCCCGGCTTCATCCATGACCACTTTCACGGCATTGGGATTGAAGAGTTCCTCCGGGTCCCTGATGGGCTCACAGAGGGTGGCGATGGCGGCATCCGGCGCGCCCTCGAGCAGCCCGGCCACCTGGTTGATCAGCCCGGCGGGCAGCAGCGGCTCATCCCCCTGGACATTGACGACGATCGCATCGTCCTCCAGCCCCAGTGTGGTGGCCACCTCCTGAAGGCGATCCGTACCCGAGGGATGATCATCCCGGGTCATGACGGCCTCGCCTCCAAAGCCCCGGACTGCCTCACCAATGCGCTCGGAGTCGGTAGCAATGATCACCCTGCCCGCCCCGCTTTCCGCGGCCCGGTCCCAGACGTGCTGGATCATGGGCCGGCCGCCGATGTCCGCCAGGGGCTTGCCCGGCAGGCGGCTGGAGGCATAACGGGCGGGGATGACGACAGTGAAGGCCATGGGGAATCCGCTCAGCGTACCGGCGTAAGCCGTTCGTCAGTGGTCAGGGAGCGGGCTTCCTCGGGCAGCATCACGGGGATGCCCTCACGGATGGGGAACGCCATGGCATCATTGCGGCAGATGAGTTCCTGCGCCTCGGCGTCGTAGATGAGCTTGCCGTGGCACACGGGGCAGGCAAGCAGTGCGATCTGGCGTTTATCCATGGGTTCTGTCCTTCCCCGGCAGTTCAAGCTTTTGATCCAGTTCGGTAACCAGTGCGGCGTCCGGCCTGGCGATCACGTCCAGGACCCAGACATCGTCCCTGGCGATTGTGCGGCATTTTACGCCATCCTTGGCGGTCATCACGACCGGTCCATGTGGAAAGTCCAGGTCATCCGAACGGAAACGATGGTGGTCGTCGAACGGATGGGGAATGACCCGGGCACCGAGGTCGTTAAGCGTATCAAAGAAACGCGCGGGGTTCCCTATCCCAGCGACCGCGTTCACCACGCGCCCGCTGAGCCATTCCAGGTCCCGGGTCTCACCGCTGCTCAGGTTGCGCAGCACGGTTGGCACCAGGGTCACTGCGTAGCACTGCTTAGCGCCCGGCAACCCGCCCCGGAACGTAGCGTGCTCCGGTTGGCCCGTGGTCAGGCAGAAATCCACCGATCGTACCCGCTCCAGCGGTTCACGCAGCGGGCCCACCGGCATCAGTGCCCCGTTGCCGACACCCCGGGCGCCATCGAAAATGCAGAACTCCAAGGTCCGTGCCAGGGCGTAGTGCTGCAGGCCGTCATCACAGACCAGCACATCCCCCAGCTTGTCATGTTCCGCATAGGCCGCGGAGCGGGCGCGTCTGGGATCCACGAGAACCGGCACACCGGTCTGCTGCGCCAGCATCACCGGCTCATCACCACAGGCCGCGGGGTCCGAGTCGGGGGCCACGGCACAGGGATAGTGATCCGGCCTGGCGCCGTAGCCCCGGCTGAGGATGACCGGTCGCCACCCCTGCGCTTTCAGATGGCTTACCAGCCAGGCCGTGAAGGGGGATTTGCCGGTACCGCCAACCGTGATGTTGCCAACAACCAATACCGGCAAGGGGGAATGATGGACGGGGCGCCGCCCATTCCGGTAAGCCCTGCGGCGCCGGTTCACCAGCCAGCCGTAAAGCCACGCCAACGGTGCGAGCCATCCCAGGGGGCGTCTATCCGTATACCAGAGGCGTTCCAGCGTATCCCCCATAGTCCGCGGCCCTGTGCTCAGGCGTCGTCTGAGAACTGGAGGCGGTGCAGCGCCGCGTAGGCCCCGTCATGCTCAATCAGCTCACGGTGGCTACCGATCTCCACCAGGCGCCCGCCATCCATGACCGCGATTCGATCGGCGGATTCGATGGTCGAAAGACGGTGGGCAATCACCAGCGTGGTCCGCCCGGCCATGACCTCTTCCAGCGCCTCCTGAATATGACGCTCAGACTCGGTATCCAGCGCGGAGGTGGCCTCGTCCAGGATCAGGATCGGGGCATCCTTGATCAGGGCCCGGGCGATCGCCAGGCGCTGGCGCTGGCCACCGGACAGCAGCACACCATTATCCCCGACCATGGTGTCAAAACCCTGGGGCAGATCCTCGATGAACGACAGCGCATGGGCCTTGCGTGCCGCCTCCCGCACGACCTCCCGGCTGGCGCCGCTCATCTCGCCATAGGCGATGTTATTGGCCACGGTGTCGTTAAACAGGACCACGCTCTGGGTCACCAGCGCGATCTGGCGCCGCAGTGCTTCGAGCTTGAAGTCCCTTACGGAGACATCGTCGATCCGGATATCCCCATCCGTCAGTTCGTAGAACCTCGGGATCAGGCTCACCAGGGTGGACTTGCCGCTGCCGGAGCGCCCCACCAGCGCCAGGGTCTCCCCCGCCGCCACGTTCAGGTTGATGCCCTTGAGCACGTATTCGTACTGCTCCTGGTAATGGAACCACAGATCCTGGAAATCGATGCGGCCATCCACGCGGCCCGGATCCCGGGTCCCGGTATCTTCTTCCTCGGGATAGTCGATGCTTTCGAAAATACTCTGGGACGCCGCGATCCCCTTCTGGATCTTGGCGTGGACCGAAGTCAGCTGGCGCACGGGCTTGGCCATGGTTGAGGCGGCGGTGATGAAGGCAACGAACTGGCCTGTGGTCATGGCGTCCCGGAATTCCGGCGACAGGGCCACCCAGATCAGGAAGCCGATGGCCAGCGAGACCAGGACCTGGACCACAGGGGTACTGATGGCCTGGGTCTTGGCCATTTTCAGGCTCTGGCGCAGGTTGTCCCAGCTGACCTTGCGGAAACGCCCGGATTCACGCTCTGCGCCCCCGAAGGTGCGCACCACCCGGTAGCCGGTGATGGCCTCCGATGAGACATGGGTCACATCTCCCATGGAGTACTGGATACGGCGGCTGATACGACGGAAACGACGGCTCACATAGCTGATGATCCAGCCGATGATCGGCCCCACCGCCAGGAACAGTAAGGTCAGCTTCCAGTTGGTGTAGAACATGAACCCGAGCAGGCCGACCACGGTCAGCCCCTCGCGCAGGATGATGGTCACGGCCTCGGTGGCGGCGTCCGTCACCTGCTCGATGTTGAAGGTGATCTTGGAGACCAGGTGCCCTGAGGATGTCTGGTCGTAGAACCTTGAGGGCACCCGCATGAGATGGTCGAACACCTGCACGCGCATCACATTGACGATGTTACGCCCGACATAGTTCATGTAGTACTTGCTCAGGAAGAAACCGACGCCGCGGATCGTGAACACACCGATGATCAGCATCGGCAGGAAGCGCCGGTTTTCGGGCGTGGGGTTCTGCAGCGCCTCGATCACGAACTCCATGGACCAGGCCATGGCCGTGGAGGCACCGGCATACACCGCATTGCCCAGGGTCGCGACGGCAAACGCCACCCAGAACGGGATCGCGTACCGCAGGAGTCGTTTATAGACCTGCCAGTTGGTCAGGTCTGAGATATCGGAATCATTCGCCATTGGCGTCGGGGCTGTTCTGGGTGCTGATGCTCAGGCCGGTAAAGCCGAGGCTGCCAGCCACGTCCATTGCACGTACCACCAGCTCGTGGCGGGCATCGGCGTCGGCGGTAATGATGAACGGAAGCTCGGTATTGCCTTCGGCCACGCTCTGGATGCGTTCATTCAGAGCCTGGCGTTCAACGCCCTCAAGGCGTTCGCCGTTGATGGAATAGACACCATCGGCACTGATCTCCACTTCAATGCGCTTGTTTTCCTGCTCCGCCTCGGTTCCCTCGGCCTCGGGCAGGTCGATCTGGAGTTCAGTCTCACGCGTGAAGGTGGTCGAGACCATGAAGAAGATCAGCAGCAGGAACACCACGTCGATCAGTGGCGTGAGGTTAACCGAAACCTCCTGTTGCGACTGACGCCGGAACTTCACTGCTCACCGCCCTCGTCGACAATGATGTCACGGTCACCGTGGACCACTTCCACCAGCTTGATGGCTTCCTGTTCCATGTTCACGACCATCTCGTCCACACGACGGATGAAGAAGCGGTGGAAGACAAGAGCCGGGATGGCCACGGTCAGGCCCGACGCAGTCGTGATCAGGGCCTCGGAAATGCCGCCCGCCAGAACGCCGGGGTCACCCACGCCAGCCAGCTGGATCTGGGAGAACACCTTGATCATACCGATGACCGTACCCAGGAGACCCAGCAGCGGCGTGATGACCGCGATCGTTCCCAGCGGGTTGAGGAAGCGCTCAAGCTCATGCACCACCTGGGAGGCTTCGTGTTCGATGCTCTCCTTCATGATGTCACGGCCATGCTTGGCGTTACTGAGCCCGGCCGCCATGATCCGGCCAATGGGCGAGGATTCCTGGATCGCCTTGAGGCGGCGTGAGTTCAGCTCCTTTTTCTTGATCAGCCGCCAGAGCTCATTGGTGGTCGCCGCCGGCGCCACGCGACTGATCCGAAGCGCATAGAACCGCTCAATGATGATGGCCAGCGCCAGGATGGAACAGATCAGCAGCGGAATCATGATGAATCCGCCGGGCCTCAGAAGCTCGAGCACACGCCTTCTCCATGCTGTTGAACAAGCGCCGACACTTTAGCACAGGCGCACCTTCTGGCCACAATCCCGCGCGGGTTCCACGCGCCACCCGCCCTCTTCCGGCAGCAATCGCAGTTCCCCGGTGCGCGGTGTGAACAGCACCCGCGTCGCCGCATTCTCATATCGCTCAAGGGCCGGCGCCCCGGCCTCTCCCTGATACCAATCGGGCGGTGCCAGCACCGAAACCGACGGCGACAACGCCTCAATGAAGCCGAGTTGCGAGGACCGCCCCTGACCACCCCTGGGCGCCACCAGCAGATCGACCTCCAGGCCCTTGCCGAGTCCCCTGAGAATACGCCTTTCCCCACGGCGGTCCACGGGCCCGGCAAGCAACGCCGTGCGTTCTCCGCTGCGCAGCAGCAGACTGCACTGTCCGCCCGCAGCCATCCCACTCAGGGTGATACGCCCCCTGCCGGTGTGTTGCTCCAGCGTACATGCGGGCGTTTGAATAACACGGCGGACATCCGGAAGCCTGGGGGACACCCAGTATTGCTGCGGGTCCATATCCGGATCCCCCAGCACCAGTTGATCGATCACGCTGATCCCCAGCGTATCCAGCCAGGCACCTATTCGGTCACGGGTAATCGCCCGGGTCCGCGAACCGGGCTCACGCCCATCAAACAGCACCGTCCACGCCCCATCCCGGATCACAACCACCGGCCCACCCACGCCATCCGCCACCCTCACCTCATGGGCACTCCCAACGGGTGCCACCGGCTGATGCCCAGCCAGGGGAACCAGGCCCAGCACAGCACCGGCAAGCAGGCGGTAGGGCCAGCCAACCGGCAACATCGCACACAGGACAAGAGCAGCACCCACCAATGCGGTGCCGGGGGCGGGCACGGGCAGTTCAAAGGCCCACTGCTGGGCCCAGCCCAGGAATGACCAGAGCACGGTGACCGCCATATCCACCCCCGGAAGGACCCAACTGGCGGACTCCGGATGGAGCAGCAATAAGGGTGCGGCAACCAGAATCACCGGCATCACCACAACGGAAAGCCAGGGAATGGCAACCAGATTCACAGCAAAGGCAACGCCGGACGGGGCCATTCCATGCCACAGCAACAGCGGTGCAAGACCGGCCACCACGGCAAACTGGGCCAGCACCAGACCACTCACGGCACCGGGGGAACGGAGGCGGGCGCCCAGCCCCAGTATGAGGCAGGCCACGGCGCCGAAGGACAGCCAGAAACCCGGCCCCCACAGGGCCCGTGGCTCCAGCACCACCACCATCATCAGGGCCATCAGCCAACCGTCCCAGAGCCGCCATTGGCGTCCGGAGGCGAGCATCCAGCCCGCCACGGCCACCATCACCAGCGCGCGCTGGGTCGGCACGGTCAATCCAGCAAGCAGCGCGTATCCCGTCGCCACCAGCCCGACCAGGACAAAAGCGATCATCCGACCCGGGGCAGGTCGCCTGTGGGCCGCGCGGGTAATGGGCGCCCCCAGGACCGCGCCGGCAATGGCGGCCACCAGTCCCACGTGCAGGCCGGAAATGGCCACCAGATGCTGGGTCCCCGTGGCATCAAGCCGACCCCAGTGCTCTTGCTTGAGGCCCGCGCGGCTGCCAAAGAGCAGCGCCTCCACCAGCTCAGGATTGCGAAGGCGCTGTCCGTGACGATTGAGGCGGTGGATCAGCCCAATGCGGGCTGCATGGTAGTGGCAGGCGAGGCCACAGAATTCGGGGGCGGGCTCCATGCTGCGGACCCTGGCAATGGTGCCGATGCGCTCGCGCCAGAGCCACTTCTCAAATCCGCCACCGCCGGCGTTGAGCGGGGCACGCGGCGGATTCAGGCGAGCTTCAAGCACCACGCCGCCACTGATCCGGTGGCGGGAAGCCTCGCCGTCCAGCGTGGCCCTGATCCGGGCAGGCAGGTGTCCATCCCCTCCGCTGGTACAGACCACAAAAGCCAGGTGACCGCCGCTGGTGGGCCGGGCGGGGTCACAGACATAGCCGTTAACAGTAACCGGCTCCGTCCATGCCTTTGGCTCTGTGGGTGGCTGTACCCCTGGCCATTCCAGTAGGATAAGCACAACTGTCAGCGCCAGCATCCCTGCGCGCATAGCACCCTTCCCTGTCATACCGTGTTTTCGTTCGGATGAGGTGAGCTTCACTCATGGACAGACGTTTCTTCAAGCGCCTCATCCCTCACCCGGATCAGCTCCGCCGGTTCCGTGCCCTGAAGCTGCTCGGCGACGTCCTGCATGAACCCAACCTGTGGCACATCAACCGCCACTCGGTGTCCAGGGCCATCCTGCTCGGCGTGTTCTGGTGCATGGTGCCCATGCCGTTCCAGAGCCTGCCGGCCGCCATGACGGCCATCTGGTTCAATGCCAACCTGCCGCTGACACTGATCACCCTCTGGATCAGCAACCCACTGACAATGGGACCACTGCTCTACGCCGGTTACGCCGTCGGTGTCCTGGTGCTCGGGCGCCCCGGGGAGGCCGAGCAGTTCCAGCTCAGCTGGGAGTGGATCAGCAGCCGCCTGATCGAGGTGGGTGTGCCGCTGTACATCGGGTCCCTGATCCTGGGCGTGGTCTTTTCGCTGAGCGCCTATCTCGCCATCCAGCAGTTATGGCGCCGGCGTGTGCGCCAGCGCTGGCATCAGCGCCAGTACGAACGCCGCCTCAGGAATCGGCCTCACTGAGCCCACCGTGGTCCAGGCGCAGCACGCGTCCCATCCCCTGAGCCAGCTCCAGGTCATGGGTGACCACCACGAAGGCGGAATCCAGCTGCTCGTTCAGTTCGCGCATCAACCCCTGGATCCGCTCGCCGGTATCGTCATCCAGATTGCCCGTGGGCTCGTCCATCAGCACACAGCGCGGGTCGTTGACCAGTGCCCGCGCAATCGCCACCCGCTGGCGTTCACCGCCGGACAGCTCCGATGGCTTGTGCCTGAGGCGCTCACCCAGGCCAACACGCTCCAGCAGATCCCGGGCCTTCGCCCTCGCCTGGCGGGGACTGTAACGCCCCAGCGCCGCCGGAAGCGCCACGTTGTCGAGCGCACTGAACTCCGCCAGCAGGTGGTGGAACTGGTAGACGAACCCCAGGGTGCGGTTGCGGAAGCGGCAGCGCTCACGCTCGCGCATGCCATGGATGGCCTCGCCGTCGATCCAGACATCCCCCTCGCTGGGCCGGTCCAGCCCACCCAGCATGTTGAGCAGTGTGGTCTTGCCGGAGCCGGAACTGCCCACAATGGCCAGGGTTTCCCCGGGCGCAACGCTCAGGTTCACGTCCGAGAACACGCGCAGGGTTTCGCGCCCTTCGCGGTACGTCTTGGCCAGGTTACGGCACTGGATGATCGGTGTCTCACTCATAGCGCAGGGCCTCCGCCGGCTGCACCCGGGAGGCGCGCCACGCCGGGTAGATGGTTGCAAGCAGGCTCATGGCAAGGCCGGCGCCACCGACAATGAGCACGTCGTTGAGCTGCAGTTCCGACGGCAGGTAACTGATGAAATACACATCCGCACTCAGGAACTGCATGCTGAGCACGCTCTCGATCCACTCGATCACGCTGCTGATGTTGAGCGCCAGCAGTACGCCCAGGCCGGTGCCGATGAGGGTGCCGCCCACGCCGATCACGCCCCCCTGGATGATGAACACGGCCATGATGCCGGCCGGGGTCATCCCCATGGTCCGGAGAATGGCGATATCCGCCTTCTTGTCCGTCACCACCATGACCAGCGCCGAGACAATGTTGAATGCGGCCACGGCCACGATGAACATCAGCAGCAGACCGATCATGGTCTTTTCCATCTGGATCGCCTGAAAGAGGTTGCCGTGGGTCTGGGTCCAGTTCATGGTCCGATAGGCGCCCGGCAGCGACTGCGCGATCTGATTGGCCACCCGCGGAGCCTGGAAAAGCTCCTCCACCTCGATCCGCACGCCCTGAGCCTTATCCCCGAGACGGAGCAGTTTGCCGGCATCCTTGTAGTGGATCAGGGTGTAGCTGCTGTCGAGTTCCGCCCCGACACTGAAGGTGCCCACCAGCGTGAACCGTTTCATCC
>ENA-ORCO01000272-ORCO01000272.1-marine-metagenome-genome-assembly--contig:-NODE-272-length-30843-cov-5.857635_pt1 | contig 30843 bp, 20 predicted proteins | sample MGYA00248633_ERZ508508 | MGnify/ENA primary metagenome ERZ508508 (study PRJEB26179, sample SAMN06268845) | marine metagenome | isolation source: A23 P1 aerobic enrichment on pine of planktonic cells taken...
AAAAACGTGATTGGGTTGTTTCCGGAAACCATCTATTCAGTTCCATATTACTTGTCGTATCCCCCTGCTGTCGTGCGATTTCTGATCGTGGAAAACCAAGATTTCCGGGAATTTCCGGAATCGGCTCACTAACGGGAGAAATATAATCTCCCGATCGCTTTTTGTCGCCGAGAACCCATACTTGATGTCGGATTGGATGGACAGCAAATTCCTGATTGGAGATCATCCGTTCAAGATACCCTGATCGTGTTCAGGTTCGATCTGGATATCGTCGATACAGACGGTATTCACCCCGGCGTTTCCGACGCATCCCGGAGATTGTCGATATCATCGACGGAGTAGGTCTTAATGACCTTGGGCGCAGTTCCGTTGAGTAGGATTTCGTCACCAGAGGAGAGGTCAATAGACATTAATGGGTAGTCTTGATATACATACTTACAGATGCTTCGCGGTCATATAGCAGTGATCCGCATCTCCGCGCTGGGAGAAATCCGATATACAGTTCCAGTCTAATGTCATCCTTCAAGCTTAATGAAGAAGAGTTGTTGGCTGCAGGTATTGAGGTTAAGAATATAGTGGCAAAGCTTGAGCTTGGGATCGAGTTGGATTTGACATATCTTTCAACCAAATTATCAAACTCTAGCTATGAACCCGAACAATATCCTAGTCTTGTGTTTCGCCCTGCGGGGCTCTCTACCGTATTAGTTACACGGTCTGGAATTTTATTGTTTACTGGTGGAAGCTCAATTTCTGACTTGGAGGACACTTACGGACGTATCTCTAGTGAATTGAAGGAGATCGGGATTGACGATGTCAAAGATATTGAACAGGTTGAAATTGTAAACGTCGTCTCAACCTTCGAATTGAGTTCAAGTGTTGACTTAAATCACTTGTCTATCAACTTGGGTTTGGAAAATACGGAATATGAACCTGAGCAATTCCCTGGTCTTGTATATCGTATTGAAAATGGACCGGTGGTACTAATTTTTTCCTCGGGTAAGATTGTGATTACTGGTGCCGAATCGACATCTGAAATTTTGAATGCATTCCACACTATTGGCGAACTCATTTCGGTATGAATAACTTTTCCTAAGAAATATTAACGAAATCCAATACAAATTCTTTAGAGAAGACACCACCGTGGTAAAATCGGGCATCGGGGAGTCCTTGATTGTGGAAGCGTTGAATCGGATCTGGAAGGACACTTACTCTCGTGTCGTCATCGAGGTATCCGAGGTGAGCGTTCTTATTGAGAAGAGCAACGAGTGTATCCTCGTCGATGCTCTTTCCGGCCACTCAACGGCGTGTGACTCGTTCGTGTCCGGCGGTTTTGTTTGTGGAATATTCTCCTCTTTCGGGAACTTCGGGAAAGCCTTCTGCTTCTGGAAAGTGCCTCTATTCTGTAGCTGGAAGTTGGGATAACCAGTCCAGTACAGTTTGCTCTGCATCGTCGATATCTGAGACCGAGTTCGTCCCCCCGAGGAGATTTTTCACACTCTCACTCGTTACAGCTGGTTCTACAACAGTCGCTTGTTTGGCTTCGGCGACCTGACTACTTCGGGTAACAGACGATCCACTGTCTCCACGCTGACCACAGACGAACTCCACATTATCGACTTCTGCTGGGGCAGCTTCGCGGACGAGCGCTTCGAATAGTGGATCTCCAGGTAGGAGCAGCCGAATCGACGGGAACTGCTCAGCAATCTCTGGGTTGAACGTCACAACAACACCGCTACCCCCTCCAAGCTCTGCCTGAGCTGTCTCTCCGAGCGACTCCGGCATTGCTACTGCATCCTCCTCCGGCAGTTCCAGAACGTATGCATCGTCGACAATATCTTCGAAGTCGTCGGCGCGGTTATGGTTCCGGAGGGCAGTAAACGACCATTCTGTCTCTTCGAGGCGGTCGCTTTGCGTAAGTTGTGTCTCGATCGTCTCCAAGCTCACCAACGGTTCATACGACCGATCACCGGTCCCGATTTCATCGAATGCGGGATAGCAATAGGGTTCCCACCCGTCAAGTCCGGAACTCTCGATAATCGCCTCTTTCGTCGTTACCTCTTCCGGTTCACCTGCTAGCCCGGTCTCCTCGGCTTTCTCCTGGGCCCGTTTTGCCCGTGAGTCCGCTTCTTCGACGACTTGCTCACTGGGCTCTCTGGTGTCATCCGACTCGGAACTACCCATAACGGCGTCTTTGATGTCCTGCTCGATGCTGTTCAGTACTGGACGCATCGGGCCAACCACGTTCTCGAACAGCTGTAACCGTCCCTCCAGTTCCTCGTAGATGTCGCCGTCGATGCTGTCCTTGTAGGCGTAGTTGATGATCTTCACGACCTCGTTCTTCTGGCCAATACGGTCGATTCGACCGATGCGTTGTTCAACCCGCATCGGATTCCACGGCAAATCGAAATTGATCAGCGCATCCGCGGTTTGGAGGTTCAGCCCCTCACTCGCGCTGTCTGTACAGATTAGGATATTGGTATCGCCGTCAGTAAAATCGCGCTTGATCGCCTCTTTACCGACGTTCACCCATTCTCCGGTTGTTTCGTCGTACTGCATCCCACCACCCCCACTGTACGTACCGACGTTCGGGTGTGTGTCTGTCAGGGTCTCACGGATATGCTCGAGGGTGTCGTGATACTGCGTGAAGATGATGATGTTATCCCGGGCGCTCTGACGGAGTGAACGAATGTCACGGCGCAGCTGCGCTACCTTCGGGTCGGTGTGGGCCTGCTTGAGATCGTCCACGAACTCTTGGAGGGCCGTCCGCTCCGCCTGAATCACGTCAGCCGCGCCACGACTACTCGGCTGATAGGCGTCGAGGGATGCTTGGCCGATTGCCTCGTCGATGGTCGCTTCCGTCACTCCGGCGTCCCTACTAAGCTCGGAGACTTCCTCGGTCATGTCCTCAACCTTCTCGTCGAGCTTCTCCATCCGGCGCTGGAGGCTCTGCTTGATGGCGTGGAGACTGCTCGTCAGGCGCTGGCGATACGTGGTCATCACGAAGCCCAACGCAAGCTTCTCCTTCCCTGTCAGGACTTTCTGCGACTGCTTGTACGTCTCATCAATATACTGCTCTACCTGATCGTACAGCGGGGCTGCGTCACCCAGTTCGATCCGTTTTGTCTCGACATCCCGAGTCGGAACCGTATCATCGAGCAGTCCGAGATCCTGACACTGCTCCAAGACTGCTCGAGTATTCCGGAAGATGCGGGACTGAACCGGCGTCGCCCACTGAGAAGCCTCCACTAGTGCGCTCCACTCCGTTGGCCCACAGTCGAAAATGAGCGAGCGCGGATCGTCAAATCGGGGTGAGGTTTCGCGCACCCCGACGAGTTTCTCGAGGGCTTTTCGCTGTTGAATCGACTCCGTGTCGGTCGCCTCAACTAGCGCCTTCGCCTGCTCGTCGTAGCCGGGATTCGACGTGAGATGTTCGTGAATGAGCTTCCCGAAGCGTTCGATTCTTGGTCGGCCTTCGTCCTCCTCCAGATCGAGCTCTTTCTGGAACTGCTGGAGGACCTGTTGCTGTCCATCAGCTACATTCTGATAGCGAGAGCCGACGGTACCGAGGCTGTCCTCGAGTGCCTGCCGTGTTTCGAAGAACTCGACGAATCGGTCCTTGTCGTCCCAACCCTCTGGAAGATCGCACAGTCGAAGGAGATCGTAGAGCTCGCCAACATTCAGCTGCATGGGCGTCGCTGTGAGAGCGTAGAGACACCGGGAGGCCTCTTCGGCCTGTCCGAGCAGGTCGTAGAGTTTCGTCTCCTCGCGAGCACTGTGTGCCTCGTCGACGACCGTGAGATCCCACACGTTCTCGTCGATACGTGGGGCGACGTGTTCCTGATTACCTTCGCGGCGGGCGGTATGCCACGACTCGATTACGACGGTTGGCTCATCCCTCTCCGTAACGAACGAACCAATCGGCGTGTTCTCCCACGCGTCGGCGTCGACCGCTCCGGATGTGGGGATGCGGTGATCCTCTGCGTCTCCGAGAGGGCCGATAATATAATCGCCGTCGTAAGACCGTTCGTGATAGTAGGCGTGGATATTGAAACGGTCGAGGAGTTCGTTCTGCCACTGCTGAACCAACCCTGCAGGAACCAGAAACAGCGCCTGGTCAGCCTCTCCGACCTGCATCAGCCGTGAGAGGGTCAGGCCTGCCTCGATAGTTTTGCCGAGGCCCACCTCGTCACAGAACAGGAGGTTATTCGGATAGATACTGACCGCGGTGTCGGAGATCGTTCGTTGGTGGGGCCAAGGCGTGACAGTGCTGATCTCCTCTGCGAGGTGGATCCCTCCCGGTGTTCTCCCGGCGATTGAGACGACGCCGGCGGTATCGTCTTCGGGCACCGTCGTCTGGGGATCGTGATTCTGGACCCGCTCGACGTGTTCCTCGAGCGTTCCATCGGTGTCCTTCCAGTCGATGAGGTCCTGGCGTGCAGCTTCGTCGAGCTCGAAGACATCGACGGAGGGGTGGAAGCCGTTCCAGAGTGCGTTGAACGTCGACACGTCTTCCTCGACGTACTTCGCTTCGCCGCGACTCCAGGAGCGATGAACTTTGAAGCGTTCGTAGTTGTACTGCCACGCACTGAGCGTCTCGTTGATACTCCCCTCGAAGCTGATCTTGTTGCCCTCGCGATCGACACCGATGCCGAGCTTCGGGTGGAAGAGTCCGTCACCGCCTTTGGGGTCGCCGACCTTGATTTGGAGGTCGCCGCGGTCGAGGAGGGTCGCGATGATGGTGAGTTGGGACTCAACCCACGGTTCGAGGGGTTCATCTGCGTCAGGGAACATCGCTCCCTTCTCGCGCTTCTGGAGGTCGGCTCCAGCGATGACACGTACTGTTCCATCCGTCTCGAGGAGGGAGTCAACCCCTTCGAGAGCGTGCGCCAGACTACGTAAACTCAGATAGCCGGCGAGCCGGTCGTAGCGGATAACCTCGTTAAGGAATGGGCGGTAGAACGTCTCCATGAGCGTCCGGTTGGTCCGGAACTCGCTCTCGTACACCGGTTCCCACGAGACGTCCTGTAGGGACATTATTGATGATCGCTGAGTTCGGTCTGTCCCTCTTTCGTCATATCGATGTGGCTGAGATTGATATCCAGGTAATCACCAGTCTCACCAGAGACGAGATTAATAAGGGTTTCACGCATGTTAGACTCGGCTGGAAGTACTTCCAGTAGTGCGGTGATCGTCACCTCGAACTCTTGATTGGACTTGAGATTTCGATCCGAGAGCCACTGCCAAGCTGCGCGCGCTCCTTCGCGTTCGTACACATGGATGGCTGAGTGGACGGCGTCGATGTTGTAGGTAAACCGGGTGTCGGTCGGATTAACCGGATACTTCCGAGAGGACGGATTGTCGGCGCTGTCGCTCTTCAGCATGACGATGTCCTGAACGCGATCGGTGTGATCCTTCAGCTGGATATCTTTCCCACTCTTTCCCCAGATTTTCGTTGGCCGCTTGATGTTGTCAATATCGACGTTGGCAGCCACACCCAGCTGTCGCGCCTCATCGTAGGGGATAGTGTCGTTCTCGTATATGAGCCACGAGAGGATGTACCAGCGCGAAAGTGAGTCGATTTGCTCAATGCCGTCCGTCTTGAGAAATCGCTCTGCGAGGACCCCGGTGACCGCTTCCCGAGCCTGACTCAGCGCCTCTCGAGGACGGATTTCTTCGCCCTTCTTGTTCACGACAGGATACTCCTCAGCGTATTTCTGTAGCGTCGGACCGTAGGCGGCGATAGCCGTGTCCGTCTTGGAGATGTTGTACCCGGAATCGAGGATCTCTTCGGCTTGGTTCCGTGCTGCCTGTCGGATATCATCCTGTACGTCTTCCCAAAGCGTGCGGGCAGTGGACTGTGTGTCCTCCTTACGGGCGACAAGGAAAATCGAACTATCGGCGCTAGCCTTCCCTTGGACACCAACTCGGTCAGACATCTCCGTCTTGATTGGGTGAGTGGCAGTGATAGTGAATCCTGCACTGATAAGTGCAGAAGTGAGCGTATCCCACGCGTCCATCTCCCTGTGAGTGAACATAACGGTCATCACACCGCCGGGGCTGAGGAGTTCCTGTACCTCTGCGAAAATATCCTCCATCTTGCTCTCATAGTGTTCGTCTGCAAGGTCATCCTTCGACTGCTCGTCGTCAGCGATATCCTCAAAACGATATGGGTTTGCGACGGCTTCATTATCCTTGTCGGTGAGGCCAGACGAGTATAATTCGGGATACGTGTCGCTTAGGTACTCCTTCTGGAGCACGTAAAACACGTCAGAGAGTTCTGCGTACATTATGCTGCTATAGTATGGCGGATCAACTATTGCAGCATCAACGCTCTCCGCCTCCCAGTGGGATGTGAGGTTCGCAGCATCCAACGATGCGATCTCCGCAGGCTCAGAATCTTCCACATAAGTGACAAGAGTTTCGTATGAGTCAATCACGTGCTCCGAATGCTTCTGGTACCCTCGCCTCGGTGCCGCGAGGTTATTATCTACAGACATTCTCTTGAAACTCAAATTGTTGTCAGAGAAGAGGTGACTCCCATATCCTCTCAAGTCATGCCACTGATTCAGCCGAGTATTATAATACATCGATCGGCTGGCTGCCAACGTAAGAACCGTGAGGATAGCCTGAGCCTTGTCAGACTCATACTTTTTCAGAATCTGCGGTTTATATTCTTCAAAGGCAGATAAGAACTCATATTGGACTACAAGCTGACGAGGGGTGAAAATATCTCGCCATTCGTCCATCCCATAACTTGTAGGATCATTTGTACGACTGCTCACATCCACGGGTTCACTGAGAAAAGTGAGCATATCGAAGTCATTCTCGATGCGCTTTGATGCCTTCTCTAGCCCTTTTTGATCTACCTCTGATCCAGCACGGTAACCTCGCTCTCCAGTCTTGGTCTCAAAGTTGACTCCATAGATGCTATACTCGAAATCCCCATCGTGTATTTTTTCCTGTATTTCCCCCTTCTCGTTGACGACTCCACAGTGAGGACATTCCGCGTCTCGCCCCCTCAGGGGTGCGTCTTCTGGGTCATATGAACTGTCCTGATCCTCCACACGAATGTGCTGATACTCGACTGTCCCATCTTCGTAACTGGGCTTAATCGCGTCCCCTCCATCAGAGTCCTTGTTCAGCCACCACTTCGATACGAGAGGGATTTCTCCTTGACATGAATCACACCGTATAATGTAAGTGAGTGCAGAGTTCAGAATCTGGCGATCGGGCTCCTCTGTAGGGAAGTAGGGCTCAATATTTTCCTTCGCCATCTCATGGATTTTATCTCGCCACTCCCAGATATCTGGGTCAAGTGATCCAACCTCTGGCGCATACTCTAGCCCAGCCTTCAAGATGAGTGACGGAACGGGATTCAGTTCGTTAGCCCTTGCCGGGAGTCCATAGCGAATTGCCTCAAAGGGAATGATTCCCCGACCTGCAGTTGGATCTAGGATGGTCGGAAGATCTCCTCCCCAAGCCTCTCGGAGTGTTTTCTGAAGGTTCGCAATCTCCGTTTTGGTCGGCGACTGTGTGTTGGGGTTTGGGTACCCGTAGTGGTCATCTATGGTACCGCTTCCCTTTTCGTCGCTATACTTGCTCTCAACGAACTCTGCGAGACCACTCTCGAGTTCCTTCGGTCCGATTTGCATTAGGCGCAGGAGTTCATCGGAATCAATTTCACCGGGATATACTGACGCGAGAACAGCAAGCCTGACCGCCGGCGTCGGGCGAGCTGCGAACCACTTGTGGAGGCTACGAAGGGCGTGGTATCGCCCGGACTCCATGTCTTTCTGGCTCTCGATGTCGATGGCATTCAACGGGAGCTTGGACTCGATAGCAACGGTATCTGGTACACCTTCTTCGTCGGTGAATGATTGTTCTGACATAGTTTTCTAGATGTGGTCGGCGAGTAGGACGCGGAGTGCTTTCGTACCGCTGGGTGAGGACGGAGAGCGAGCCTTGGCGTGCCAGTAGTAGCACTCACCCAGGCTCATCTGGTCAATTCCCTTTGCGACTTCACGGAGACGGTCCCGGCGTCGCATCGGCTTCATCGCACGGAACGCGATCGAAAGCCGAACCCCGGCCGCTTCGGGGAGACTCACGCTTGCTGGGTCTCCTGTACAGACGGTCTCGGGATCAAGACTCAACTCTCGGAAGGTGGATTCGATGAGGAAACTAACCTCGTTGAACGCCCCGCCGCGTAACGTCGCGATACGAATCGCACACCAGTCATCCCAATCGTACGCTGCGTCATCTGCCCCGGGGAGTTCGGACGGAGAACGGTCGCCGATAATGGCCTCCTCCAGTTCACGTACTGAGACGCTTACTGCTTTTTGCACTCTCTCGAACCGTTCTCGTCGAGCCGTCGCGATATCACGGGGCGCCAGCTCGTAGAGCGTGATTTCGTGCTGGTCGTCGACCCGATCACGCGTCAACACGAACGTCGGTCGATTCCCGTACGCGCCGGTGGTGAAGGCGAACGAATTCCCCTCGGCGATGCCCTGGCTCATACTTGGGTCACCTCGCTGGATTCGATCACACGGATCTGCGTGTGCATCGTGACGGTGAATGCGTTGTCGACCGCGAGGAGTTCGTCCAGGGCGTCGAATGTGTCGCCATAGAGGCGGTCATCGCCCTCGTCGAATTCGATGGCGAACTCGGCTTCAGCGGTACGACCGCCATCCGGATTCGCGAGATCTTCCGGCTCCATGTTGAATCGGAGGTGGCTTGCGAAGACCTCTGGGCGTCCATTGAAATCGACTTCGAACTCCGATTTCGAGTCGGCTCCGTCGTTGGCCTCATAATCGAAGTTCATCGTCGTGTCCTCTGCGAAGTCCTCATCGTTGCTGAGTTTGTTCGCAGTGAACCACGCACCTTTCCACGCATCGGCCCCGTCCAGATGGATCCAGACGCCTTCGACGATGGGCGTCAGTTCGTCAGGGTGTCCGTCGTATTCCTCGCGAGCGCTGGTAAGCTCATCCGCGATATCAGCCCGCATTTCCTGCAGGGCCCGAGAGACGTGTGCGGGCTCGGAGGTTCGAACTTCGATGAGTTTACTGAACGGCTCAGGTTCGTCATCGCCACCTGAACCGCCGCCACTACTGCCGCCAGTCTCCTCATCATCGTCGTCAGTAGTCTCGTCCTCTTGCTCTTCGTCTTCGTCAGGTTCCTCCCAGTCGATCTCATTTCCGACGTCGTCGACCAGCTCCTCGAGCGAGGTATAGAGTGTGTGCGACTGCGAGAGCTTTACGTCCTGATAGCTGAGGCCTGCGTGCAGATTCTTCGCGTCATCGAGTTCGTGATCGGTCGCCGTGAGCGTGGTTTCGGGTGTGTAGTACCCGGTCTTCTGCTCCTCGTCCCAGTAGGCGTACCCGTCTTCTCGGACGAGCTGGGCGATCGTCTTTCGCAGTGGGATGGGTGACAGGAGAATCTCCGCATCCTGGCGCTTCCCGAACTGTTCTTCGATCGCTCGGGTCGTCATCGAGGTCGAGCCGACGTTCCAGATCGTCGCCTCGAACCAATCAACACCGTAGGCATCCTCTCCTTCGGGGATGATTGCGCCTGCCTCATCGAGCTTCTCGATAACACTCTGATGGATGGTACTGTCCGTCGTGACGTTCCGATGAGCTAGGCCATCCCCAGTCGGGAAGTAGAGGTGCGTATACGCCTTTTTGATGTCCTGATCGAGCGTGCCCTTCGCGCTATCGAGGCGCTCACCGAGCTTGTCCTGCTGTTCGGTGTTGAGCTCGTATTGATCGCCGAGATTATTCTGGATGTGTTTGATAGCAGCGACGCGCTCTGCAGTCCGTTTCGCGTCGGTCACGTCGTTCTCGCTCGCCGCGAGGAAGACGACGTTGTTCTTGAACACCCGTGGCGTCTTCTGCCCGCCACTCGACGATGCTGTATTCTTGTACAGCGTTTGGATTGCCTCGGGGACGGTCTCGTAGTCCGTGATGGTGACCGTATCAAAGTCCATCACGCACAGATGCGCTTCGTCGGCCGTGTCCGGGATCTCGTGTGGCTCCTCCGGTCCGACAATCACGTTCAGACTACCCTGACCGAGCGCCTCGTCGAGGGCTTCCTCGAGATGCCTTCGGGCGAGCCCGTCTTGCAGTTGCTCGACGACGGAATCGATGAGTTTCGTGAGGTTCGGCTCTGACTTGAACTGGATCTTCTCACCGTTGTCTCCGTGCAGGTAGAAACACGCAGACCGACGTCCCTCTCCAAGGAGGTTATTGAGCGCGTCGTCGTAGTGCGCTAGCTCGACTTCGGTGTTGGCAATCGCGTGCCGGAGGGGGCGGCGTGTAGTGCCGCGCCCATCGGCCCCCTTCACGATGCTTTTCCAGAGGATCGCCGTGGTCAGATGGGTTCCGAGCGGTGGGTGTCCGTTCTTGACCCAATTTCGGTCCTCTTCCTCTGCGTTTGCCGTGCCATCTTCCGAGAAGATGTCGGCCTTGATCGCGGCCTCGAAGTCCATGTCCACCGACGAGAACAGCCGGAGAAGTGTCGAACGAACGTCCCCGTCGGAGGGATGCATATCGAACAGACGGACAAAGTGGCGTTCTTGGTAGTCGCTCTGGTGCTGCCAGAGGCGGTAGACTGCGCGGGAGAGCAGCTTGAGCGCACCACGAGTGCGCTGGAACGACGGAAGGGAGTCCAGTTCCTCAGTGAGTGTATCGATGACCGTCGGATGAATCGGGTAGCTGTCTTCGAGGCGCTCCCGGTGTTCCGGGTTAGTCGTACTGTCGGGGAAGGAGTCACGATCACCCGTGTAGAGGGACATATAGGCATCAACAGTCGTATCGCGCCCATCTTCCGCGACGCTCTCGAACAAGCGGTGTCGCAGGACTGCCGCAATTTCGTTGTCCTCCGTCGGCGTGATGGAGCCCTCGACACGGTCGCTGATACTGTTGAACTCAGAGATGGTCTCGGAGACGAGACCACGGACGTCTTCGGCTTGGTCGGCGAAGGCGGTGTCCGCGATACTGAGGACAACAGTGACCTTGTCGTTGTTCTGAGTCGCGGACAGTAGCGACATCAGGAAAGTATTTGTCTGCTTTGCGAGGGTTGAATCCCCGATTTCGACAGCGGCAGCTTGCTCGAGATATGCGGCGATCTCGTCGATGAGAATGAGCGACGGATTGTCGTTCCGCTCGAAGAGCCGCTCGAGTTTGGTTGTTCCTGGAGGCGTCCGGTTCTCGTCGTTTTCGCGCAGGAACTCGTAGCCTTCCCGCCCGAACAGCTGGTAGGCCATTTCGCCCCACATCGTCTTCGTCGCGGGGGCGTCAGGGTCGTCGTAGTTTGAGCGAGCATCCTCGGCGTCGACGTGTGTGCCCACGAAGACGGCTGAGTTGACGTCGAGACCGAGTGCAGCGGCGTCAGTATACTCATCGGCGATGTCTTGGTCGAGGATGAAGTCAGACAGATCGGGGACAGCACTCGGCGATTCTGCGAGGTGATACGCGGCAATCTGGTTGTGGGTTTTCCCGCCACCGAAGCTGGTGTCGAGTCGGAGAATGCCGTTCGTGCCGGTGTAGTCGTCGTTATGTGCGCCGACGAAACGGGTTGCGAGACGCGTGAGAAGCTCCTGCAGACCGCTAGTGGGGTAGGTTTTCTCGAAGAAGAGTCGAGGGTCCGCGTAGACATCAGGAGCGTCGTCGCTGTGGGCGACGTCCGCGAGGCTAGCCGCGAATTGGTCCTCAGCGAGTTCACCGGTGAGAACGTCCTGGCGAGGTTCGCAGGAGTCGAAAATACTCGGCGGGCGATTCGTCGTGCCGGTGGTTGTGGGCGTATCGCTCATTCGTTTGTCGAGGTGGTTTCGTTGGTGCGTTCTTTGAGGAGCGTCTTGATTACTGAATCGAGGGACGTGTGGTCTTCCTCGTCCTTGATCTCCTCTAGCTGTTCTTTCGTCCAGTCCTGTACCCGTATCATCGGCATAATTGTATCACGAAATGTCCGGTCCCCTGAGTTTCGCGCACAGTAGGTTATCACGATGTATACAGACAGTTGACTTAGTCATTTGGTATTTTAAAGATGAGTAGAGTGCGACAAGCCTGAGGTTCGACTATGATACTGTCTCTCTGGCCGATCTCACATTCAATCCCGAGCTATTAGCCATCTCTTTGTAGCTCCAATTAGACTCGGACAATATGCCGAAGCCGGATATCGAAGTCCTCGACGACGGCGACGCCTATCCGTATTCATCGCATATCAGCGTAGACGGTACAGAACTCCAGCTGGGCGATCTTCTCCTTGTGTTTGAATCTCCTGACGATAATGGTGTCAGCTTCTTTGAGCGCATCTATGGGTTCACTTGGCCGGGAATCATCACTCACGTCGTCGATGGGCCGGTTCCTGCTGAGTTCCACAATTTCGAGGACTTTGCTGCGGATCTCGACAGCGGGAAGTTCGCGGTCGCCAGCAAACGCGAACAAACGAGCTTCTTTGTCGACGAAGACACCGTCCGCACTATCACCCTCTACCGATACCAGTACCAGGGCGGGTGGCAGCCGATAGTGATTGACGAGCGACGAGATCCACTTGAGAACACTCCTTTCAATGAATCAATTACTCTCTGTGAGGATGGAGAGCAGGTGATTGAAGAACTACTCGGGATGAGTTCACCTGAGGAGAAGCAGGAGGTTGAGCATCTCCGTGAATTTCTGCGGTCTGCTGGCTATCAGTTAGACTCAATTCTTAACTCGGATGGCTCTCCAGATTGACCCGTTCGAACGCTTCGGTCTCGCCAACCTTACGCTCCAGTAGCGAGGCGAGGTTGTCGTTCGCGGTAGCGAATATGATCTGTCGATCTCCCCGGACCGCAAGTTCAATCACGAGATTGAAGAACGATAGCGTATTGAGCTCGTCCAAGTGAGCGAATGGTTCGTCTAGCAGCATCAGAGGCGGCGCAGAGTCGTGTGCGAGGTTGTTGGTGACAAATATAGCCAACACGAGTGCCGTCCGCTGCCCAGAACTCATCTCATCTATTCCTACTACCTCCCCACTGTCTCGCCGAACGACCTGAAGTTCTTCGTTGTCGTCAGTGAGTTCCACGCGCTTGAAGTCGTAGGGGCGCTGGAATACTTTGAACAGTATCGTGACTATCTCGGTATACTCTCCGAGCACCTTGTCGAGACTCTCCTCAACTCCCACGAACGTTTCCCCGAGGTGCTTTCGCGCCACCTCCAATTGTTCAATACGATCTTTCAGACGGTCAATCTTCTCTGCCTTTGTGTCAATTTCGTCTGATAGCTTCGAGGCTGGCTTTGATTCGGCCGCTTCCGCCGCCTCTTCGACTGCAAACTCAATCGTCCGAAGGTCAGACTTGACCGCGGGGCTGGCATCGAGCAGTTCTTCCGGCCATTGATTTTCCAGGACGTCAACTCCCTGCTGAACGGCCGACAGTCGATCCTCACAGTCGTCGATCTGTCGCTGTATCTCTGTACCGGGATCGAAGTCACGCATCTCCGAAGTTTGCTCTGCGATGCTGCTTTCGATCTGATCTATTACGCTTGATAGTACCGCATCAGCCGAACGGTTGTAGACCGTCTGGTCCTGTGTTAGCCTAGCAATGGCCTCCACCGTCTCAGGAGTCGTCTTGGGAGACAGAGCCCCCTCTTTACCGTCCGCAACGAAACCGAACAGCCGCGGGACGTCGTCGAGGCCACACAGTTGGTTCCTGTACCGACGGATGTCGTCGTCAATGGCCGCCAGATTGCCACTCTCGACTACCTCTAGCGCCTGCTCAACATTCTCCAGCGACTCAATAAGGCTCTCCGGAACACCGCCCGCGTCGTGTGTGTGTTCGGGCTCTTCGCGTGTCCGGATGTCCTCGGCAGACTGTTCGACGTAACAGGCTGGGCAGTGTTGAACGTCTTCATCGTCGGTGATCTCGAGGTACTCCTCCGTATCCGTACGGATCTGCTCACGGAGTTCTCTCCGACGTTCCTCAAGATCACCGAGCTCTACTAATCGGTCGCGGGTTTTCTCCAAATCTTCGTGCTGTTCACGTAGTGCCGACTCGAAAATCGCATACCACGGCTCGGCGGACTGTATAGACTCGACCTCGTTAATTTTGAGCTCCGTCTCTTCGATTCCCCGGACGAGTCGCCGTATATCCTCGCAGCTGATTCCATTAGCAACGAAGAGGAGTCCAGTGAAGAACGTAGAAAACGGCAGTTCTGCGGTGTTCTCGGACTCAGCTTGTTTCGCGACCTTGACCACCCGTCGACGCTCGTCTTTCAGATCCCGGATATTGTTGAGATCCTTCCTTTGCTGATTGAGAAGGTCCACCTCGTCGTTCAGTCTCGACCGTAGGTCGCGGGTAGTCTCCCAGGCCAGATCTGACACCGTAGCGTCGAGTGCTCTCTCAAGCTGTTCGAACCGTCGCATCCAGTCTCGCCACCGAGAGATCCGATCACTTGGCGGCACCTCATCTTCATGTTCGCCTTCGTTCTCGACGAGCGCAGACGCTGCTGACGAAAGGTCGCGTCGGGCGCTTCCGAGCGTCGAGAGTGCTTTTTTCACCTCGTTTCGCCGGTCTTGGAGTTTGTCTCGTTCCGCTTCGACCTCTTCGATATCCTCTTCCGCATCCTCGATTTTCCCGTTGAGCAGGTCCAGAAGCTTGTCCTTCTCTTTCGTGGCATACGCGAGATCTTCGCCGTAGAGGAAGTTCCTAAATACTCGCTCGATCTCCAAGTCGGTCGACGGTTCGAGCAGTCGCGTCGTCTCGCCGGCCTCGTGATAGTTGACCCGGTAGAACTCGACGTGCCGTCTCGCTGGCCCTTGCGGCCGGAACCCGAACCAGTCGGCGATTCTATTATTGATTGACTTCGAATCCGTAGGAAGCGGTTCGTCATCACCCTCTAGCGTGACACTCAGCCCGTCGTAGGAGTCGACACGCTCGTCGTCACGTCGGGTCTGACCGACGAGCCCCATCGTGATCCCGTCGAGTATGCTCGTCTTCCCGCTCCCATTACGGCCGTATAGGAGTGTGAATTGCGACGCCTCAAGCTCCCGTCTGGACGCGTCTTTTCGGAAGTCTCCCAGTTCGACAGTGTTGACTGCCGATGGACGGTCGTTGGTCGTCGGTGACGCCGACTGGACGTGAACGTCTCCGACATCATCGATATCAATTTCTAACAGTCGTTCGAACTTCTGGTCAATACTGGTCTTCTGATCGAACAAGAACCCCAGACTGTTGCCGGTCACCCGCTGGATGAGTGCATGGCGCCCGAATTCGTCGTTCACCTCGGATAGTGCCCTACGGCTGTGCTCCAGCGGCCGGAGGAACTCCTCTAGCGACTCGCAGGGGACACACCGTCGGATGGCGAATTTCGTCTTTCTCTCAAATTCGCGGCGAAACTCGGTGTCAGGCTTACTCTCGTCCTCGTAGACCCAGAAAAGCTGAATGTTCCATTGGTTCGGCGTATCGTCGTCGTAGAACTCCAATTCAAGCTGTCGTGTGTCTATATCCAGTAGCGTCTCCCAGTCGTGATCGTTATCACCCAGCAGTCGCACGAACAACACCTCGTCATCGAACCCTTGTTCCCGAGTCCGTTCTATTCGATACAGCGGACCCGTGCTCTCTATACCTTCCGGCTCGTCAGCACTGTCTTCCCTCGGTTGGACTGTAGTTACCTCTCCAACCTCTTCCAGCTCTGTGGGGATATCGGTCATCGGTTCACCTCTACAAATTTGACTTGCGAACCACTCGCGGTGACGTCTTCTGGTTCAACCTTGCCATTTGTCACGTCCTCTAGTCCGTCTATTCCTTTCAATTGAGTCTCAGCAGCCGATACCATCAAGACAAGCGGTTTGAAATTCCTCTGTTCCTGATGGATCCACAACTTAGCGATGTCAGTGAGGCGTTGTCGACGTGTCCCAGCCGTCGGATCGTCAAGCCGCGAAAGCGAAATATCGACGCCACGTTCACCATTGTCGGTGGCATTAATCGGGATATCTAATGGTCCACATCGGCCCGCTGGGTCAACGGAACGACCATACCCCTCGCTGGCCGCTTGGAATGTCTCTAGGAGTCGTCTCGAATTCTTTTCCACACTGTTACCACGGCGGTGTTCGTGAACCGCGAACGAGTGCCCCAGTTCCTCATCTCCGTTCCCTTGGAGATTCTTGAGTGCCGTCAGCGGCACGTCCCACCTCGTATCGAGACCGTCCATCTCGTCTACCTCCAGGCGCCAAAGTGTGACCGCAGTGACTAGCTCCGCGTCACGTGGCGTGTCGGGAAGTTGTCTCTGCCGTTCCAATCGACTGCAGTTTGAGCACTCCTGACAGTCGCAGTTGACGCAGACCTCACACCCGCACTCGTCTATCCCTCCCGGAGGTTCGTCATACGCGGATCCGCCCCAGGTGGATGTACTCAGTATCTGTGGTTCTGGTCGGCGTGCCTGAGCTGGAGCGGAGCTGTTCCCTTCTCGTCGTACACGCAGTTTGCTCACCCCGTCGTCCACCAGCGTCCAGACGTATTCAGCGTGGTTAGACAAGCTCGCTCCGTGCAAACCTGCGTTGTTGTATGTTCTGTCGTAGTTTACGAGTGACGACCACTTTTGCGCCTTCTGATATACACCTGAATACCCCCACTGTACTTCGTCCTCGTCGACACCTGGGACGTTTCCCCAGTTGGCACAAACGTACGTTACGTCATTCCTGTTATTGAATATACGCGAGCGGAAGTCGATCCACTCGGGGTGAAACGGCTCCGGGTTACACTGTGGATGTACAACGATGTTGCCTCTCTGTGCGTAAGTGATTACTTGATCCCGAAGGTCTTCATTCAGTAGGTCTGAACAAGTCCAGACGACGATTCCAGGACCGCTCGACGGACCGAAGTGATGTATCCGGCTGCCTAATGCGAGGTTGTCGGCCTCGTTAGGGTTGGCCCCTTCGCTCATCGGGTATGTCTTGTACTGGATTACGATTATCGGATCGTCGACACCATCAAGCGCATCGGCACGCAGCGGGATTATAGTCGGGGTTACGAACTCTTTGCCGGGTTCGTCCGGTAGGTCCTCTCCAATCACGCGGAAGTCTTCATTTAGGTTTTCGAGTGTCTCCCGCATCTCTTCGATTTCTACTGGACGACAGCCCAGGACAAATAACGGGCTCTCGTTGGCGAACAGTTCGTTGTGGTCCCTCACCCAATCCACACTGTAACTCCACTCGGGAGCAACCGCGAGGTCGCAGCTATTCGCCAGACTCAGGAACGACTCTGCCCTCTGTTTCGCCTCTCTCGGGCTGGGGAGTGATTGAATATCTTCGACGACGGTCCCTGGCTGCCATAGTGCGATGTCTTTCTCGCGACTGTCCTCGAAAATAGAATATGTACTCCTCTGAAATTCCCCGGCGATCCTGTCGACCGAATGAATATCATCGCCGTCCGGCATCTTAAGAACAATTAGAATCTGCGTACTTAAACTGTCTGTACAATAGTACCCAAACTGTCGTCTCTGGCCTGCCTCGATTTACGACGGTCCCCCAATCGTTGGCTAATCTCATATCGCCGCGGATGTCGGTATGCAATTCTGACTTGTCTCGTATGTTTCAGGAAGTCGAACATCAACCCCACCAACAAAGAAGAATTTGAATGAGATCAGAGTAGAATTCTATGATCGACCACTATACACCGTAATTCCACTTTCACTACGAATGGGGAACTAATATACGGTCTGGTGTACGACAATCAACAAGCAACGCTGCCGGAGGTACCTAATGCATATCCCAGAAGGACAATACAATCTCAAGGAGTTCTGCCGAGTGATTTTCGACTCGCCAGAGCGTGTCCTCGATGGGTACCACGGTCAGCGCATCAAGTCTTTCCTCTATCTTTCTGACGACGGCTGGCGCGACTACCTTGAAAACCACTACGAGACTGAGGAACTTGGCGGTATCACAAAGTTCGTCGGAGAGTATAGGAACCGAAAGGGTGCGGAGCAGCCGGCCAAATTCTACGTTGGCCAGTACAAAGACGACCTTCAGATGGTCTTGACTGCTGAAACTGAGGAAGCGATTAGGCAGGCGCTCCGTCCGGTTTCGGAGCACAGCGATAGCTTGTCGCCGATGCCGATTATGACTGAGGACTTCCAGACGATGAACGAAATCGTCCTCAGTACCTACGACGATATGCGGATTTCCGAATTTAAATCAAAGCGAGTGCCAAGCCTTGCTGACGCTCGGACGCGACCGGACGTTGACCGGGAAATCGAATACAAGGGCGCTGATGGTCGGGATCGATTGGATGAATTCCGTGACGAGTATGGCGTTGTTCCGACCCGAATTCAGTACGAGCACGAGAATGTCTCGATTCGAATCGATACGTCCGGTAAATTCACGCTCGAAAGCGTCAACAAAGAGAGCTTCAACATCCTGTTTGACCTACTGAGCGAGGTCGTAGTAAACGTGCTCGAGTTGCTGGATGTGGCGAACCAGATTAAGTTCGAGAAGCGGGAGGTGGTGCCGGGAAACTTGAAAGTACAAGTGCCGGAGGTGAGTTCTGGTGAGATAGATTTTGATCAGCAAGTGTCGTTGATGCAGGCCGAGAATTTTATCAAGGGCACAAAGAATAGCGATGACCTGAATTTTAGCTTCACCGATGTCACCAAGCAGGCTGGGTCGCTCGACTTCTCCGCGCAAGTTACTGACGAGAACCGAGGCTCCCTATTCAATGTGAGTGCCACCGAAGAGTCGATGCGTATCGTGCCGAAGCACGACTGCTCGTTCCCGTCTCTCGTCGAATTCTATCTAGCTGTAATACAGCTGTTAGATGGTGGCGCCGAAATGCGACTATACGAGTCTCAGTCAGCAGCCTAACGCATGACGAATGTTGACCCTCCTGAATCGGTGCCTGAGGGTCAAGAAACAAAGTATCGCGGGCTCTACGGCAAGTGTGTCGAGCATAAGCTCGAAGGGTTCCCTGAGCAGTCCAAGAGTGAAACCCTGCGTGAGGAAATTAATGTTCAACGGCAACATCGAAAGCTCATCAGTTACTCTATTTTCCCGTTCGTACAGGGGCGACCGGCTGGCTACAAGTTCTTCACCGCCGAACCGCTAGAGGAACTTGGCGTTCCAAACTTCGATTTCCTATTGTGGAACTTGGATGGGAAGGTGATTTTCGGTGAGGCCAAGTCTTCGGTCCCGGCGAGCGCCGATACTGTGGTGAATCAACTTGAGGAGCGCAAAGAGATTGCAGAAAACCACAAAGAGCACATCGAAGAGGAGTACCTTGGAAGCGAGATCGACCATATGGAGTTCGTTGTTTCTACGTACGTCAATCACGGCGACAAAATCGCGAAGGCCATTATTGAGGAGGGGGCCGAGTTCATTACTTGGGTCGTGGACGCCCACCACGACGAGCTGTGGATTCGCCAAGCCCGCCCAACCTCTTTCCCGGATAACTTGGAGGCTGACGATCCGGATGCGATGCTTCAGGAACTAGACCGCCGACATACGCACGATGTGTCAGCGCTGAACGGAGAGCTAGACCGAGTTACCACGAGTTTTGGGCAGGCAGATGTTCTACCAACCGCAATTATTGTCGATCAACTGCGAGTCGTAGTACAGGCACGTCGGGTCGAAGGACGACATCCTTGTGTTGATCGTGCAGATATCGAATCATACGTCTCGAGCAGTTCACTGAACTACCCTGAGGAACGGGTGACGGACATTGTAGATAACCTGATTGAGTCGGGTAAACGCATTAATTTCCTCTCTGAGTGGGACGACGAACGTGCTGATTTGAAGCTGGTATCGAACTATACGGCTAAAGACGATCTGGAGCAGGTTCTTGAGGATAAGTGGGTTGATTGGCGAATAGAGGATATGAAAGATGACCTCCGTAAAGAATGTGAAGAGCGAATTACTGCTGAGTTGGGCAGACAGAAGCAGCTCAACGAATTCGGTGTGGGCCTTCCAGCGGAGGAATCGGAAGACGAGTCTTCGTAACCACTTCTGGGTAGAGAATTTTGACCCGGCCTCTGCTGGTAATCCGGGTGATAGTATTGTGAAAGTCGAGCGTGGCTATGTAGTGTTTGTCCCCAATATCGCCGATAGCGATCCATAAGTACACTAATTAGTACCCTCTGGGGTTTGTCATTGTTCTCGGTAAAACACTGGTACTGAGAAGGCTTCGTTCGAGCTAATCTGATGGAGGTGGTTCTGAAAGTAACGCCTTTTCCACTCGTTCAAAATGGGACAGTCTTCCAAAGCCGAAATCCAATCTATGACAGAGAACCCAATTGACGTACTGGACGATCTGGCCGACCAGGTCGCCGAAGAATTCGAGGCTTATAGACAGCCGGACGAATTCAAAGACGTATCGCTTGTCATCGACAACAACGATCTAGACCGACCTACACTAATCGTACACGTCGATAGAGAGGAGGCCGATATGCTCGCCGATGAGATCGAAGCCTTCCTAGAGGAACGGGGTGCTCGAACTCAGCGTGAACGGCACTCGGACACAGATGTCCGGGTGCTAGCGACCGTCGACTGAGTTCTCAGCCCTCCCTCATTTATTTGGCCGCTTTCGGTAAGCCGCTCCTAAGCTGTCAGTCTCGCCAAGAGTGAAGTGAGACCGATATCTTGGTAGGGAGTGTTCGATGGATTCAACGCTTCTCACCGGCCCGAAACACGCCCGATTGGAACGACGGGCATTTCAGCGGGCTGATGACATTGCCACCGATTCGCTGGGGAGTATCCTCTACATAACGCGGAACGACGCTCGCCGGAGTACGGTTGAGGACCGCTGGGCCGCTTCGCACGAACCCCTCTGTCTTCGTGCCGAGACGCTCGATGCGATCGTTCGTGAGTGGTACGAGCATCTTCACGGTCCGGTCCAACCACTCTCCGGACAGCTGAATCGCCGACTTGCGGAGTACGCGCTTGACAGAACGACAGTTGAAACAGATGGCGCTCTCGCCGGCGAACCCGCCTCGGCCGCCCTCGCGGATTCGTTCAGTAGCCGTTTCTCACTCTTCGATGACGCCGGCGTCGGGACCGCCGACGCACTGGCAGCGGAGTTCGAGGGCTCCGCCCTTGATGATCGAATAGCGACGGCCACCGTCGACGCCTACCGTCACTATCGGGATCTCCACGCGGACTACGCCGACGAGTGGGTCTGTACTCGTGGAGAGATGTTCGACGTCATCGCGGCGGCAGACCAGCCACTCACAACGCTCTCGCCAGAACTAGACGTCGTGATTCTCTCCGGGTATCACGAGTTTCGGCCCGTCGAACGCCGCATCATTGAACGTCTCGCAGACGAACTTCCGATGATTGCACTCCTCCCGATCCATCAGGGAGGCCGGAGCGGTGTCGACGCCGTCGCGACCGATGCGCTCGACGTCTACGAGTCCCTGGACTTCGAGACGGTCGCAGTCGAGCCCGCTGATGATGCCGGGAAGACGTTTGGAACGATTACTGAGGCCCTCTATCGACCGGACCCCGACGCTGTCCCGGTTCCTGATGCGCTCCGATGGCGGGAACTCCCCACCCCGGAGCGTGAGATCCGCTTCGTCGCTCGCGAACTCCGAACCGAACTGGCCAACGGTCGTGAACCCGACGACATCGCTGTCGTCATCCCGGGGACTGAGGCCTATTCGGGCCATGTTGAGGACACATTCGAAACCTTCGACATCCCGCACGTCACCACCGCCGCCTCACAGCTGAACCGGACGTTCGCCGGGAGCGTCGTCCACGACCTCCTGAACCTCGCCGAACCGGATCCACGCGCTGAGGACCTCACGTCGCTACTGGCAAATCCGCTGGTCGACCTCGTCGATAGCGACCAGGCCAACGCCATTACGGCAGCTGCCCGCCGGCGCGACACGGTTTCGGTGTCACCGCTCCTCAACGATGTTGACGATGAGGCAGAGGCGCTGATCCAGGATCTGCTAGCTACACTCGAGACGCTCCGAACGGGGAACGTTGAGGACGCAACCGAGACGCTTCGCCGGCTGTTGGACGCCAAGTTCGATCTGGAAACGGCGACGGAAGACTACGCTAGCGGTGCCGAGCAAGCTGTCGAACAGCGAGCGTACGACCTCGTGGACGAGGTTCTCTCTTCGTTCGAGTCACTGTCGGCCGTCGATAGCGACCTCTCCCCGTTGGCACTGTTCACTCGTGCGTTCGACGGCGTGCCGATTCGGGTTCCCCAACGCGCTGCCGGTGGCCACGTCGAAGTGATGGGATTGCTCGACGCCCGGATGCGCTCGTTCGAGAAGGTGTTCCTCGTGGGACTGACGAGCGAGCACTTCCCGGTGAAGCCGGAACGCCCGGCCTTCTTCGAGGAGATGACCGATGCTCATCCACGGTTCGACACCGGGGACGAGCGACTTCGTGGCCGCTATCTCTTCGCGACGCTGCTCGCGAACGTCGACGAACTCACGATTACCACACCTGAGACGGGCGACGACGAATCCGCCATCGTCCGGTCGCCCGTCATCGACGAACTCCAGCGTGTGACCGATATCGAATCCGAAGACGGCGTCGACGACCGCGTAGGCTCCCGCGAAGACCTCCAACGGCACGTCGCCGCAACAACCGACCGGCGTGCAGCAGTCAGCCGCGCCGGCGACCGAGGTGACCTCTCCCCCGAGCAGACCAAGCGCACGGATCGAGGCCTCCACTGTGCGGACAACAGGGGCACGGCTGGCCTCTCCGAACACGACGGCGTGTTAGATCCCGAGACAGTCAATGAGGTCTACCCCCCGTCCGAGCGGGAACCCTACAGCGCCAGTCGGATCGAACGATATGTCGAGTGCGGGTTCAAGTTCTACGTCGACAAGGTTCTCGGAATCGAGGACCCTGACGATGTCGAGGTCGTCCCTACGCCGCTCGAAACCGGATCGTACGTCCACGATGTCCTCGAACGGTTCTTCGCCGATCTACAGGACGAGGCCGAAGACGGTGTTGACCTCACCGCGTTTGACCGGGATGAATTGGCCGCCCATCTCCGCGATATTGCCGTCGATGAACTTCGAGACGCTGACTTCGAGTACGACGGCCTGTTCTATGAGCGGTGGAAGGCGGAACTGTTTGCAGGGCTGGATGAGGATGGAAGTGCTCTCTACAAGTCGGGGATCAAGCCCCACGACGCCCCCGAACAGGGATTGTTCGCCACGTTCCTCGACAACGAACTCTCTCGGGATGGTGCGGCCCGTCCGCATCTGTTCGAGGCGCCGTTCGGTGAGGGGCTCCCCGACTCGGATGCTGGGCCGTTCACCATCGAGCGTCCGGATGGCTCGACCGTCGCGATTCGTGGGTACATCGACCGCGTCGATGTGAGCCGAGACGGCGACCAACCGACGCTCACGCTCTACGACTACAAGACTGGACGGGCGCCGTACATGACGAAGACGACTGGCGGCACGAAGTTCCAGCTCCCCATCTATCTGCTCGCTGCGGCCAACGTCGTCGACGGCGATCTCTTCGACGAGGGGTCGCTTTCGGCGACGTACTACCAGGTGCGCCCGCCCAACGACCTCAAGTTGCCACGCGGCGTCGAGTCGAAGTTCGATTCAGAGGTTGAACTCCGTCGCTTCCTGGAGGATATCGTTCCGGAATGGCTGGGGAAGATCGATGAGGCGATCGCCAATGGACGGTTCCACACGACGCTCCTGTCCGCCCGCGGTGCGAACTGCCGGTACTGCGACTACCGGCGGGCCTGTGACGTTCGCCATCACCGCAAGCGGGAGTTCGTCGACGAGGTTCACGATGACGACGCCGCCTACGTTCCACTCCGGGTTCGCGACGACGAGGATCTCGAGGCGGTGATGAGCGATGACTGAGGAGAGCGAGGATATCCAACTTACTGAGGAGCAGGAAGATGCCCTTGTTCAGGGTCGGAACGTCGCGATCACTGCTGGCGCCGGGACCGGGAAAACGACGACGCTCACCGAGCGATACGTGACGATTCTGGCCGAGAATCCGTCGCTCACGCCGGAGAACATCGTCACTATCACCTTCACGCGAAAGGCTGCTGCCGAACTGACCGAGCGCGTTCGCGAAGAGGTCTACGACCGACTCGAGGCCGCCGACTCGCCGGCGGCGTATCAGCGCTGGCGAAACGTCCTCGACGATTTGGAGGACGGCTACGTCCACACCATTCATGCGTTCTGTACCCGGCTCTTGCGGGAACGGGCCGTCGAGGCTCCGGTCTCGCTTGGGTTCGACGTGCTCGACGAAGACGGCGCCGCGACACTCCAACGCGAGGTCGTGACCGAGTTCCTCGAACGTCACCAGGACGATGACGATGTTGCGCTCCTCGCGCAGCTCTGGGGCCGTGACCAGCTGGTCGATGTACTCACTGGACTACTCGGTGAGCGGCCACAGAGCGAGGCGGTCCTCGAGGAGTGGCGTGATGCGGAGGTCGACGACTACGTCGATATCTGCTGGGAGGTCGTTTGTGATCTCGACGTCGCCGATGCCCGACAGACGCTGTATGCGGACGGACTCCCTGACCAGCTACGCACGATTGCGGGCCGTGTCGACCACGAGGGCGCTATCGCCGACGCGGACGGCCTTCGGGCCTACCGGACCTTCTCCGAGGTCGCGACGACACTCCCTGACGATCCCGAGGAAAGCGATCCCCGCGACTGTCAGCGGGCGATCCTCGATCTGTACGAGGCCTGTGAGAAGAAGAACGGCGGCCTGTACAGCAGTTCCGGGTACGTCGTCGGTGACCGAGACGACTGGGGTGAGTATGGTGACGTCTACGATGACCTGAAAGACGCCATCGACACGGTCATCGATGCCGTCGAACCGCACGAGGATGCCGTTGAGACGACGCCCGGGGAACTGGAAGCGAATAGTGCTCACTACGCGCTCGCTCTGATTCGGGTCTTCGACGACGTCCTCGCAGCCTACACAGCCGAGAAGGATCGCCGCGATACGCTCGACTTTCCCGACGTGATCGAGACGACCCTCGAATTCCTGCGAGCCAACGACGCGGTCACGGAGCGGCTTCGAGAGCAGTATGCGGCCGTGATGGTCGACGAGTTCCAGGACACGGACCCGCGCCAGTGGGAGTTGGTCAAGCTCCTCACGGGCGTCGACGAGCAGACGGCATCGAATGTCTTCCTGGTCGGCGACGAGAAACAGAGCATCTACGGATTCCGCGGGGCCGACGTGACGACGTTCGGGGCGGCGAGAGCAGAACTTCAGGCCGTCAACGAGGCCCGTGGGGTTGATCACGTTCCCGGCAGCGATGCCGAGAGTCCGACCACGCTCGAACTCTCCGGAAACTTCCGGACGCTGGACGAGCCGTTATCGTTCCTTAACGAACTCTTCGACCACCTGTTCCAGCCGGAAGGTGACGACCACCTCCCCTTCGAAGCGCCACCACAGGACCTGACCACTGAGCGCGACCAGGTAGAGGACATCGAGGGACTGACCGGGAGCGTCGAGTATCTCGCTGTGCCCGACGACGCCGAAACGGCAGCGGAACTCTTTGGCGACGACCATCCGGTTGCCGAGGGTGCCCTAGATCACACTATCGAGGCCGAGGCACAGGCGCTCGCTGCTCGACTGACCCACCTGTTCGACGAACCACCGCAAGTCCAAGACCCCGACACGGGTGCTCATCGCGATGCCACACCCGACGATACGGCGATTCTCCTTCGCCGGCGAACTCATCTGGATCGGTATCAGCGGGCCCTTGAGGAGTACGACATCCCCTACACTGTCGTCGGTGGCGTCGGGTTCTACGATACGCCCGAGGTCCAGGCACTCACGAACCTGCTTCGGGTACTCGGTGATCCACAGGACGATGTCTCCCTCTACGGGGTGCTTCGGTCGCCGCTGTTCGGATTCGCGGATGATCGCCTTGCACCGGCTGTCGCAGAGGCTGATTCAGTATGGGGTGCCCTCGCCGAGACGGACGATCCTCAACTCGCGGACGCATTCGACCTTCTCACAACGTGGCGGACCCTCAGCGGTTGTGCGACGCCGTCCGAGGATGGCGTCCTCCCGTGGAACCGCCTGCTGTCCCGTGTGATCGACGACACCGGGTATCTGGCGAGTGTGAGTGCTGACGAACGCGGTCGACAGGCCGTCGCGAACGTCGAGAAGTTCCGTGATCAGGTCCGCACCTGGAGTGAGAACGGCGTTCACACCGCTGCCGGGTTGCTCCACCGCATCGACCGACAGGCCGAAATCGACCCCCGTGAGGGGGAGGCCGATATTCCTGGTGACGCTGAGGGCGTTCGGATCATGACGATCCATTCCGCGAAAGGACTCGAGTTCCCGATCGTCACCGTTCCTGATCTCGGAAGCGATCTCAACTTTGGGCGGTCGGTCGACGACCATGGATACGTTCAGCTCGTAGACGGGACTGGTGACGCGCCGCCGCTGCCGGCGGTTGGTGGGCCGAATCCGAATGATGCGTTCTCGATTGAGAAGACGGCAGTCCACGAGTACGCCAACCGACAGTCGTTGCCCCAGGAGCGAGCGGAGTCGAAGCGACTTCTCTACGTTGCATGTACGCGGACTCGAGATCATCTACTGCTCTGCGGAACCCACAAGATCGACGTCGACGAATCCGACACTATCCAGCTTGACGAGCCAGCGGCCTTTGACGAGGCCGATCGGTGGCGAGACTGGCTTCAGCCGGCACTCCTCGATGGCACTCTCCTTACCCGAGCAATTCGGGAGGGACGAGCCCGTGGAGAGATCGGAGAAGCCAGCTATACGATTCAGAGTCCGCCGCGTCCGGTCGACTGGAATACTGACGACGATGCTGTGGATTCGGCACCGAAGATCTCGATTCCTGAACCGCCATCGTTGGCACCGGCAAAACGGATCGCAGCCACGACGCTCGTTAATGCGGTGGCGGATGCATCTTCGGACGGGCACAGTTACTCTCAGCGTGAAGAGTCGGTCGGGTTGAGTCCAACGACGTTTGGAACGGTGGTCCACCGGATCAACGAACTCCGTCCCCCGAGAGACGAGTGGACAGCTCTGATTCGACGTCTGAGTCGGATGAATGGTGAGGAACCGACGGAATCAGACCTCCACGATGCTGTTGAGCACGCCGCTAATGCGGTGGAATTTGTGAATCAGGTCGAGGCGAATGCCCAGCTCCAAGCGGTCTACGATGAATACTCTGTTGTCGCCCGAATTGATGGGTCTCGGATTGTCGGTGATATCGACCGGCTGCTCGTTACGCCAGAGGCCTACCACATTATTGACTACAAGACAAACGACCTTTCATCGACGACATCGACTGAACTCGCAGAGCACTATCGACCCCAGATGCTTGCGTATGCCCTCGCACTTCTACAACATGACCAGAGTCGGGACGTACGAGCGTCACTTCGGTTTACTGACGCTGGCGTAGAAGAGCGGTTTAATTGGGGCCTGGATCAGATGGCGGATATTCAATCGGAACTTCGCCCGATGATGGACTTAGTGGAGTGATCATCCGACTATTCGACAATCAAGTGTTCGCAGAATAGTCTATAGCCACTACTAACGCTCAATCCAATCTATTCACCTGTTCTCTCAGATACTCCTGAAGGGCGTCGACTGTTTGTTCTGAAACAGCTGAGGCCCCGAAGTCGCTCCGAAATCCGTGCTTGAGTTCGTCGCTCTCCAAGATTTCCAGTCCACGCTCAAGCTGCTTCCGTAACGCATCGTCGTCCCCTCGCCGTAGGTGGGGCGTGACAGCGTCAAGGTCGATCTCTTCTGCCACTGCCAGGACGTCCCGAAGGTCTGTTTCACGGCCGCTGTGGAGTTTTGCCGCGACGAGGACTGCCCCATCGATAACTCTGCCAGTCGTCGTCACCGTCCCCCCACTCACCTCCTGGTGGTGGCTGTGGTCGTATAGGTAGTCGAACGACCACTGTGCCTCTGTTTGGCGACACCCGAGTCCGTTCACCAGAAGATCGAAGCCGATCGGCTGTTGCGGCGTGAGCCGCTTTTCGTACTCGATCACTTCGGTGTCGTAGAACCATTCCTTGGCGTGGCTGTCTGTTTCCTCGAAGCCCTGTTGTTGCAGGAATTCGACGAATTCAGCCTTGGAGTCAGGTGCGACGACGATGTCGAGGTCCGTGGAGAAGCGTGCGTTGAACGCGGAGACAGCGTAGCCGCCGACAAGGACGTACTCGTGCCCCGATTGCGTGAGCTCCTCGAGCAGTTCGATGAGTGCGTCACTCCGGTTGTTGAAGCTCATGTCTGTGCCCGTTCCGTCTCACGATACGCGACGCCGAGGTCGAGGTCTTCGTACATCCGGTCGAGCATCGCCAGCCCCGACTGGAACTGGGCGTAGTTCTCGCGCATATACTCGATCGTCTCAGCTCTCGGGATCACCGGGTACCCTTCGACGTGATTGACGTCGAGTGACGGGCGTGGCTCAAGGACGATCTGTAGCGATCCATCCAGTCCGCCTCGGGGCTGTCGTTCGAATGCGGTGGGGAGGTCGAACGCCTCGAAAAACGTCTCCCAGGCGTCGACGTCTTGCTCGCGGACGGCCAGGAAAAGCGGATAGTCATCGGGGTCACGACCGACTTGATAGCCACCCTGGGTCCATACGTAGACGGCGTCAATCCGCGTAAACGCGTACGGTCGGTCACCGAACTGTGGGATGACGTATGCCTCCTCAATCGAAGGCGGACTGACGCCGGCGCTGGCAGTCACGAGATCGCGTGCGGCGTCTCTCACGCGCTCGTCGACGACGGAGAGGCCATCATCATAACTGATGTAGCCTGCGTCTTCGAGACGGTTCACAGCCTGTCTCACCGTCTCGTACGGCGCGTGAAGGTGTTGTGCGACACGGCGGATAGAGTCACCACTCTCGATAGCGAGGATGACCTGCGCCGCCGTGTCATCGAGCACCTCGTACATTTGGTAGTTACCACTATTCCGGGAACAGTAAAAAGTCTTACTAGAGGTCTGGGTGAGTCTCTCCAGTCACGGGGCATTTCTCCGATAAATTTGAAACGGTGACTTCCGTAGCGACGGATCACTCCTCCTGGTAGTCGTGTTCCTCGTTTGTTGTGGGCCTGTTTGAGTGGTCGTCCAGTCAACTGAGCGCTATCGAGTCTGAGCTTCGGTCGCTGTTAGAACTCGTTTCCTGATCCTGCGTTCTCTTCTTCTATCCATTCTATTCGGGAATAGATTACTATTCTAAAATAGCCTTACCGGAAGGGATAGCATACTATTCAAACTTTTCACCACAGAGTTAAGTTGTGAGGGGATGATACTGTTGAATAGTATGAGTGGCTCAGATAGCAAGAATAGTATAGATAGCACAAATAGCCCAAATAGCCCATATAGCTCGGTACAGACTGACGAGAACTCTCGCGCTGTGTCGGTTTGTATGCTGAAGGGGGGCGTTGGTAAATCAACGATCGCAGTCAACCTCGCTCGACAGTTGGCCGCTCAAGATCACGATGTTCTTCTTATTGATCTTGATCCGAACGGTCACGCATCCGTCGGATTAGGCTATGACGACGAATACCACAACACCGAGGAAACCATTGGTGACGTCTTCTTCGACGATGCTGACCCAACCTCTGTCGTCTATGATACCGGCTACGAGTTCGACATTCTCCCCTCCAGCGAGGATCTCGAGCAGGTTGAGCGGGAGATCGTGGTTGGCGACGTCTTCCAGCCCTCTGCGCTGCTCAAGCGGGAGGTCGTCGACCCACTTCTCGAGGACACCTACGATTACATCGTCACGGATTCGCCGGCGTACCGATCCCGACTCACGGACAACGCACTAGTTGCGACGGCAAATTTGGTTCTTCCCCTTGCACCTGGAAATGAGGCGATGGCTGGCCTTGAGCGAACTATTGAGCGTCAAATTTCCCCACTTCGTCAGCATATGGACGTGGACGTGCTGGCGTTGGTCCCGAATATGCTGAGCGGTCGTATCGACCAGCAGACCCAGGATCGACAGCTCCTCGAACGATTGAATTCCCACGATAGCCTTCAGGACCGTATTCCGAATTTCGCGCGGATCACAGACTGGGAGGCCGTTGACGCCGGCGACCTCAAACCCTCACCGGGCATTCGGGACCGTACCAGCATCACGAAGGCCTACGGCGAGCGCAAGCCGCTACTGGACTACGACCCTGACTGTGACCAGCTGACGTGTTTCGACGAACTGGCTCACATCGTTGAGGCCGGGGAGGTGGTCCGCCATGACTGAGGACGATCCGTTTGCCGACCTCGGAGAGACGCTTGAAGATGAACCGGACGACGAACCACAGGATACGGATGAGGCGTCCGAACCGGAGACGACAGAGGAGACCTCGACTCAGGGCTCAGTCGAGCCGCGGGACCCGATAACCGATTCTGCGTTCAGCTACGAGGCTGCCAAACAGCGCCCCTTCTATGCCCGCGAGGCTACGATCGAGGACTTCGATTCTTGGCTGAAGTACGAATTGGAGCGCGAGCTCAATCAGCAGGGCTACCAGAACATCGTCGTTCGGGAGATGACGGATGCACTTCTCCGAACTGTCGTGGAGGAGGACCTCGTCGACGAAGTGGCCGAACGGTTCGGACAAGCCCGCGAATCTGCTTCTTCAGAATCAGATGAATAGTTTACTATTCTAAAATAGAATACTATTCTACAATACCTCAACAGCAACCCCAGAATCCCTGAATCTCCCGCTCGTAGGCTGGGCTCAGCCGAGACAGCCGGCTCATGATAGTTGAGGCCGATGTCCTCAATGCATAGAATGGAGATCCAACGCACCATTTTCCACTTTGGCGTGACCTTCGAAAACGGCGATCTCGACGTTCCCTGTATGAACCGACTGAGGAGTTCGCGAATCACACCACCTATCTCGTCCGAACCGTCTTCTGCGGAGTGCGATGGCGAAT
>ENA-ORCO01000274-ORCO01000274.1-marine-metagenome-genome-assembly--contig:-NODE-274-length-30639-cov-5.997382_pt1 | contig 30639 bp, 43 predicted proteins | sample MGYA00248633_ERZ508508 | MGnify/ENA primary metagenome ERZ508508 (study PRJEB26179, sample SAMN06268845) | marine metagenome | isolation source: A23 P1 aerobic enrichment on pine of planktonic cells taken...
TCGGCATCCCGACCGTCACCGCCGACCACGAGACGATCAACGCGCTCCAGCAGTGGGTCGACGACAACCCCGACGGCGAGATCGAGGTCGACGTGCGCGCCGAGACCGTCACGTACGGCGGCAACGAGATCAACGTCAGCGTCGACCGCGCCCAGCGCGAGGCCCTCGTCGAGGGCAACTGGGACACGACCGCGCTGATGAAGGCCAACCAGAACGCGATCAACGAGACCGCGGACTCCCTGCCGTATCTCGAATCGGCGGACTGAGCGACGCGACCGGCCCCGGCGAGTCGGACGCCCTTTTGCGGTCTGTACCGCTCCGAACCGTCCATCACGTACCGATCTCACGACCGCGGAGGACCGCCTCCGCGCAGCCGTGACTGTCGGGTCGGAGATCGAGCCGGAAGTCCTCGCCGCAACGGCCGTCAGTCGTCGTCGGCCGCGGCGCCCAGGTCGTCGCCGTCGCCGCTGCCCAACGCGGGGTCGTCACCGTCGCCCAGCGCGGGGTCGTCGCCGCCGTGTTCGCTCCCGTCGTCGACGGTGAACTCGTCGAGTTGCTCGCGCAGTCGGTCGGCCAGGTCGTCGAGTTCGTCGGCGGTGCCGGCCATCTGCGTCGCGGTCATCGTCTGCTGTTCGGCGGCGGAGGCGACCTCCTGTGCCTCCGAGCGGGTCTCGCGGCTGGCGTCGGCAACGTCGTCGGCCATCGCGACGACCTCCTGTGCGGACGCGGCCTGCTCGTCGGTGGCGTCGTTGATCGACTGGACGCCGGTGTTGGCCTCCTCGACGTGGTCGGCGATCTCCTCCAAGGTGCGCAGGCTCTCGTCGATGGTCTCGCGGCCGTCCGCGACGGCCTCGTGCATCTCGCGCATGTCGCCGACGGTCTCGGCGGTCGAGGACTCGACGCCGTCGATGAGGCCGGCGATCTCGTCGGTCGCCTCGCTCGTCTCCTCGGCGAGATGTTTGACCTCGTCGGCGACGACGGCGAAGCCCTCGCCGGCCTCGCCGGCGCGAGCGGCTTCGATGGAGGCGTTCAGGGCGAGGACGTTCGTCTGCTCGGCGATGTCGTCGATGAGGGTGACGATCTCGTCGATCTGGTTGACCTCTGCCTCCAGGCGCTCCATCTCGTCGACGGTCGCGTCGGCCTGGTCCTCGATGGTCTCCATCATGTCGATCGAGTCTTCGGCCAGATCGGTCCCCTCGCGGGCGTCGACGGCGGCCTCGGCGGAGAGCTCGGCCACTTCGTCCGAGGAGGAGGCGATCTCCTCGACGGTGGCCGACAGATCGTTCATCTCGCCGGAGACCTCTTCGAGGCTCCCGGTCTGCTCGGCCGCGCGGGCGGCGATCCCCTCGATGGACTCGGCCACTTCGCGACTGGCCGAGGAGACCTCGTTCGACCCGCGCGAGACCTGTTCGCTGACGCCGGCGACCTCGTCGCTGAACCGTTTGATGTCGACGACGGTGTCCTCGAGTTCGCCGAGCATGTCGTTGAACTCGGTGGCGATGGTCCGCATCGCGTCGCTGTCGCGCGCCTCGTCCATCCGCGCGGTCAGGTCGCCGTCGGCGGCCCGTTCGAGCACGCCCGCGGCCTCCTCGGCCTGCCGTTGCAGGTCGGCGGCGAGCGCTTCGGCCTCCTCGCGGGCGGCCTCGGCCTCGCTGCGGGCCTCGTCCAGATCCGCGACGAACGCCTCGGTGTTCTCGTGCATCGTGGTCAGCGCGGCGCCCAGCCGGCCGGGCACGTCCTCGTCGAGGACGGGCGCGTCGAACTCCTGGTCGGCGAGCGCGTCGGCCTGGGCGGCGGCCGTCGAGATGTTCCCGTGCATCTCCTCGAAGGCGGTGACCATCTCGCCGATCTCGTCGTTGTCGGCGTCGACGTCTAACTCCTCGTCGAACTCGCCGCGAGCGAGTCGCTGGGCGTGGTCGCGGACCTGCTCGATCGGTTTGGCGAAGTACCGCGCGAGCCCGTAGCCGGTCGCGACGACGCCGACGAGGATGGCGCCGAGGATGAGCAGGATGGTCTGTCGGGTCGAGGAGGTTTCCTCGCGGAGCTGCGCGCCGAGGGCGGCCGCGGGGTCGGTCACGTCGGACTCGGGGACGGTCGCCACCATCGTGTACGTCCGTTCACCCATGTCGAGCGGGCGGAAGCCGATGTACCGCTGGGCCTCACTGGAGCCGTTCCCGAGGCTGTACGTCGCCATCCCGGCTTCGCCCTGGAGCATCCGATCGCTGACGATGGTCGCCAGCGAGTCGCCGAGCGCCCCCTGCGCGAGGTTCGCCTTCTCCCGCAGCAGCGACTCGCGCGGGTAACTGACGAGTTCGCCCCGGTCGTTGACGATGTAGAGGTAGCCCGACTCGGCCACGGTGACGCTGTTGGTGATGTTGGTGACGTGGTAGTAGTTGAACTCCGCGGCGAGGACGCCCGCCAGGCGACCCTCGTGGTACACTGGCGTCGCGAGCATGTTGCGCTGTTCGCCGTCTCGCATCGTTATCTCGCCGACGACGACCCGACCGGGGCGGGCGCTCTTCGCCCGGGAGAACCACTCGGCGTCGGCGTAGGAGGTGCTGTCCTCCGAAACGCTGGCCGAGCCGTCGTCGGAGTGAGTGACGCTGACGACCTCGCGGCCGTCGGCGTCGGTCAGGTGGAGGCTCCGGTAGGCCTGGGCGTCCCGGCCGTCGACCGTCATCGTCTGGGTCCAGAGCGCGCTCTCGAAGGAGCCCGCGATGTTCGACCGGGCCTCGGCGACGTTGCCCCGGCGGAACTCGTCGGCGAAGACGCCCGGTGCGATCACCCAGTCGAACCGGTCGTAGTAGGTGTAGGAGACGACGCGCGTTCCCTCGCCGCCGTCCGCGCTATCGGTGGTGTAGGTCTCGGTCGCCCAGTCTTCCCCCGCGCGGACGCGCTCGTCCTCGCGGACCGTCCGGTTGATCGCGTCGTAGACCATCGTCAGCCCGCCGACACCGTTCCCGAGGCGCTCGCCGTCGCCGACATCGTGGTGGACGACGACCGCTCCCTCGCGGTCGGTGACCATCGCGTAGCCAGTCTCGCCGACGTAGCCGGGTCGGAAGGTGTCGGCGAGTGCGCCCTCGTCGGCCGTCCCGTTGCCGGCCGTCCCGGCGATCCGCCGCTCGACGGCCGTCTCGACGGCCCGTCGCTCGTCTGCGCTCAGGTCTTCCCAGGCGCGTCCGTCGTAGCGCTCGGCGAGGAGCGTCTCGACGGTGCTCTCGACGGCGTCGCGGACGTGGAGCGCGACGTAGCCGAGCTGCCGTGCACTCCGCTCGCGCGCCCCGGCCGACTCGCCGCTCGCCGCCGAGTAGTAGTCGTCGATCGCGGCGGTCCCGGCCAGCGACTTCACGTCGGCCCGTCGCTCGTTGAGGAGGTTCCCGATCTCCTCGGTGCGGGCTTCGACGCTGTTGTTCAGCTCGTCGGTCACCTGCGCCTCCAGCGACGCGGCGCTCGCGCGCTGGGACTGCTCGCTCAGATCCGTCATCGACTGGTTCGCCGTCACCCCGACCACCGCCGTCGGGATCAGCGAAACCACCAGGAAGACGAGGATGAGCTTCGCACTCAGTCTCATTATCACTCCAGCTATCGCCGGCTCTCTTATGTTTGATTCATCAATTATCAGGGTTGATAGCAACCTGTGTGATAGTATCGGCGACCGGGAGGGCGATCGAGCACCGACGGGGCTTTCAGCCGCGGTCGAGTATCGCCTCGGATGTCCGTCTTCGACCTCTCACAGTCGCTGGCGACCGACATGCCGGTGTATCCAGGGACCGAGCCCGTCCGCGTCGGATCAGACGCCACCCGCGATTCGGACGGCTATCGGACGACGCGTCTGGATCTGGACTCCCACGCGGGGACCCACGTCGACGCGCCCGCACATCTCACAGGTGGCCCGTCGCTCGAGGAGTTGCCCGTCGACCGGTTCCGGTTCGACGCCGCCGCGGCGGATCTGCGGCCGCTCGACGCTCGCGACCGGATCGACCGCGACGCGCTCCGTGACGCGCTGTCGGTCGACCCCGACGAGGTCGACCTGGTCGCGGTCCTCACGGGCTGGGACCGCCACTGGGGAGACGAGCGGTACTTCGAGCACCCGTATCTCACCGCCGAGGCCGCCGAGTGGCTGGCCGGGCGCTCCTGCGATCTGGGCGTCGACACGATCAACCCGGACCCGACGCCGACCGAGCGGGCGAGCGAGGGCGAGCCCGACGGGTTCCCCGTCCACGAGCGGCTGTTCGACGGCGACCGGCTGATCGTCGAGAACCTCCGCGGGCTCGACCGGCTCCCGGAGCGGTTCGACCTCCACGCCTATCCGCTCCGGTTCGACGGTGCCGACGCCTCGCCCGTGCGTGCGGTGGCGTACGCGGGAGACGGCCACGCGGAAGGCGAGCACGCGGGGCGCGACCGCCGCGGACGCGACCAACGGTGAGGACCCGGCCCGCGGGACTCCGAGACACATCGACACCCTCTTTTCGGCACCCTGTGGAGCTAGCGCCATGACTCACGAGATCGCCGTGATCCCCGGCGACGGGATCGGACAGGAAGTCACGCCGGTGGCCGTCGACGTGCTCGAAGCGGTCGACGCCGACTTCGACTTCGTCGAGGGCGACGCGGGCGACGCCGTGAAGGAAGCGACCGGTGAGGCGCTGCCCGCGGAGACGCGCGAACTGGCCGCCGACGCCGACGCGACGCTGTTCGGCGCCGCCGGCGAGACGGCCGCCGACGTGATCCTCCCGCTGCGCGACGTGGTGGGCTCGTTCGCCAACGTCCGCCCCGCACGCTCCTACCCCGGGCTGGACGCCGTTCAGCCCGACACCGACCTGGTGTTCGTCCGCGAGAACACCGAGGGCGTCTACGCCGGCATCGAGGCCGAGATCGACGACGGGGTCCGCACGCTCACCCGAGTGATCACCGAGGACGCCTCCCGCGAGATCGCCGAGTTCGGGTTCAAGTACGCCAAACGCAACGGCTTCGAGAACGTCACGATCGCCCACAAGGCCAACGTCATGCGCGAGACCGACGGCCTGTTCCTCGAAGCCGCACAGGCGGTCGGTGACTCCTTCGATATCGACTACGACACGGCGCTGATGGACGCGCTGGCGATGCATCTGGTCATGCGTCCGGAGGAGTACGGCGTCGTCATCTGCCCGAACCTCGCGGGCGACATGCTCTCGGACCTGGCGGCCGGGCTGGTCGGCGGGCTGGGCCTGCTCCCGAGCGCGAACGTCGGCGAGGACAACGCGCTGTTCGAGCCCGTTCACGGCTCCGCGCCGGACATCGCCGGCCAGGGCGTCGCCAACCCCTCGGCGATGATCCTCTCAGCGGCGATGCTGCTCGACCACCTCGACTACGCCGACGAGGCCGCCGCCGTCCGCGAGGCCGTCGAGGGCGTCCTCGCCGACGGCCCGCGCACGCCCGACCTGGGCGGCGACGCCTCGACCGACGACGTGACCGCGGCCGTCGTCGACCGCCTCTGAGATCGACCGTAACCGCAGGACCACTCACTCCCGCGCGAGGACGCAGACCTCCTCCCACTTCCCTTTCGCCTCGAGTTTCTCCTGGAGGTCGCCGGCGTACATCTGGGCCATCTCCTCGGCGGCGGCGAGTTGCTCGCGGTCGATGCCGTCGCTTCCGCCGCCGAGCCCGAGGGCGTCTTTCACGCCGTCGAGGATCCCGCCGGAGTCGTCGTCCGGTCGCCCGCCGCCCGCGGCCATCCCCCTCGCCTGGTCGACCTTCTCCAGTTCCGGGACGACGCTCTCGACCTTGCTCGTGTCCGCCACCAGTCGGGCCGAGTCGGGGTCGTCGGGGCCCTCGATCTCGAACTCGACGGCGGTCATGATCAGCCCCCACTGCTGGCGCGAGAAGTTCGAGGCGGCGACCTTCTCGGCGAACTCCTGGTCGGTCTGCATCCGCTCGCCGACGATCCGGTCGCTCCACTCGGAGTCGCTCATGCCTTCGAGTAACACGCTCTCCGGTATGTATCTCCCGCTCGTCGCGCCCGCTCGCGCGCCGGTGGTCGCCGGTTAGCCGCCGTTGCTCTCGCCGGCGGAGTCGACGCCCATCGCGTCGAAGAGCTTCTTCCGGACGGCCTCCTCCGTGAGTTGCAGCAGCGTCTCGCGGTTGTCCTCGCTGGTCTCGATACCGGTGAAGATGCCCAGCGGGATCTCGACGGCGGCGTCGGTCGAGTGGCCCTTCGCCTCGCCCATCTCGCCGAAGGCGTCGTCGAGGACCTTCCCGATGTTCATGCGGATGTCCTTCGAGCGGGCGGCCAGGTAGATGGTGTCGTCGGCGATGGCGAAGACGGCGGTCGTCGTGATCCCCTCCAGATTCAGGAGGTGCTGGGCGGCCTGAGCCAGCGCGTCGCGGTCGCGGATGAACCCGGCGTTGGAGACGAGATGAGAGCCGCTGACCTCTCGGTTCCTGATCGCTTCGGCGAGCACGTCCAGCGTCTCCGGCGACATCGACGGCGACTCGACCTGTTCGAGCGTGTCGTGGTCGGCGAAGGGATAGAGGTAGGCGGCGGCGGTCAGGTCGGCGGGCGTCGTGTCGCGCTTGAAGTCGAGCGTCTCGGCCCGGATGCCGTACAGCAGGGCCGTGGCGACCTCCTGGCTGAGGTTGAGGTCGAGTTCCTGGATGTACTTGGTGAGGATCGTGGAGGTGGCGGAGACGTTCGAGCGCACGTCCTCGAAGCTGGCGTCGACCTCGTCGTCCTCTTTCTCGTAGTGGTCGACGAGGATGTCGATCGCCTCGGCCTCGGCGGGCGCGCCGCCCTTCGCGTAGTCGACCAGGGCGACGGTGTCGTAGTCGGCCATCTCGATCTCGTCGCGGGAGACCAGGTCGATGCCCAGCAGGTTGACGAACGCGCGGTTCTCCTGGTGGCCGATCTCGCCCTCGTAGATGATGTCGGCCTCCACGTCGCGGCTGGCGGCGATGTCCCGGAGCGCCGCGGCGCTGGCGATGGAGTCGGGGTCGGGACTGCGGTGGACGAGGATCGCCATCCGGCCGTCCGTGTCGTCGATGACCTCGGCGAGGTTGCGGGCCTTGTACTCGAGTTCGCCGGTCTCGAGGGCGCGCAGCGCGGAGTCGGCGATGACGGCGGAGGGGTTGATCACCACGTCGGCGCCCAGCTCCGTGAGTTCGTCGGCGGAGACGGGGTCGGAGGCGCGGGCGACGATGAAGTGGTCGTCGCTGCGGCCGCGGATGTTCTCGACGGCGGCGGAGTTGGCCTCGACGTCGGAGGACATGATGAGGACCACGTCGCAGTCGGCGACCTGGTCGACGACTGACTCGTCGCTGATGTCGGCGACGTTCGCGTCGAGGTCCTGGTCGCGCAGCGCTTCGACCCGGCCCTCGTCGCGGTCGATGATCTCGACCTCCTTGCCCTCGCTCACGAGTTCCTCGGCGACGGCGTGGCCCACGCTCCCACACCCGAGGATAGCGTAGCGAGACATCGACGCCATCGTGATGCCGGTACTCATAGTGTCACGTCAAAGGCGACGACGCATATAATTCCCCCTTGTTCCGAACCTCCGGGTCCGAACAGTAACGTATTTCAACCAACCTCCGTAACCTGAATTCGTGGGCCGGTAGCTCAGTCCGGCAGAGCGTCTGACTCTTAATCAGACGGTCAGGGGTTCAAATCCCTTCCGGCCCGCTCACTCTGGCGCTCGCAAATCGCGAGCCCCTGCTGTGCGTCACGGAACGGATTTGAAGTAGACGAGTCACAGCCCGGGAAGCGAGCGGAGCGAGCGACCCGGAATGTCTCGGCGTAGTTCAGATCCCGAGAGACGCGGGGCGTCTCTCGACCCTCGCGAAGCCTCCGGCTTCGCTCAGTCCCTTCCGGCCCGTGTTCCGTCGTGAACGACTCGCGAGCACCGCCCAGCGTGCGCTCGCGTTTTCGTCTCTGCGCTCGCGGCCCGCGAGCGCCGGCCCCCCTTCACTCGCGTCGACGTCTCTCTCCTCGTCACGTCGGCGACGGAAAACGATGAGAGAGAGCGAGAGCGTCGGCGGTGACCTAGCACCACTCGTCGAGCGAACACGCGTCACTCTCCGGAGCGGAGACCCACGCGTCGTCGCGGACGATGTCGGCGACGACGAAGCGGGCCCGATCGCCGGCCCCGTCGACCGTCGCGACCACTTCCCGCTCGTCCACCGACCGTTGCTCGACCGACCGGACATCGGTGCTCATATTCAGATATTCCTCGGATTGTATGATGAATGTTTTGGTTTGGGCGCGGTTATGGCATACATTCAAAGAAGTATCCGGGATCGCTGAACTGCCGTCTCGATCTCGACTTCAGATGTGGACGGTAACGATCACGGGCGTCGCGAACGAGACACCGGACCGTCCTCGCGGTCGGACGACGAGGAGTGCGAGTCGCGGTCGACCGCCGCGGGAGAGAGAAGGGCGAAACCGGCGGTAGGTGCGACCGGTCGGGGCCGGCTACTGATGGATGCCGTACACGTCGCTCGACCAGTCGCGCGCCGGGTGGTCGTACACCGGTTCGTCGCGGTCGCGGTCGTCGAGCGTCTCCAGGTCCTCGTCGGCCATCGACCAGTCGAACAGGTCGAAATTCGACTCGACGTGTGCGGGCGAAGACGACTTCGGCAGGACGGCGATGTCGCGCTCGGTCGCCCACTTGAGGACGATCTGGGCGGGGTGTCTATCGTACTCGTCGGCCAGGGTCTGGACGACCTCGTCCTCGAAGACCTCGGTGCGCGCCAGCGGCGCCGCCGCCTCGACCACGGTGTCGGTCTCGCGGCAGTACTCCACCAGATCCGGTCGCTGGAGCCACGGGTGGAACTCGATCTGGTTGACCGCTATCGGCACGTCCGAGATGTGGTGGGCGCAGCTCAGCTGGTAGGCGCTGAAGTTCGACACGCCCACGTTCCGCACGAGCCCCTCGTCGTGCAGCGTGGCCATCGCGTCCAGCGTCTCCCGCAGCGATATCGCGGGGTTCGGCCAGTGGATCAGGTACAGGTCGAGGTAGTCGGTGCCCAGGCGTTCGAGCGAGTCACGGCAGGACTCGATCACCGAGTCGTAGTTGAGGTTCTTCGCGAGCACCTTCGACGTGAGGAACACGTCGTCGCGGTCGTAATCCGCCAGCGCCTCGCCGATCTCGGCCTCGTTCTCGTACCCCTCCGCCGTGTCGACGTGGCCGTACCCGGCATCGAGGGCGGCGCGGACGCCCTCTTTCACGGTTTCGCCGTCGATATTCCACGTGCCGTACCCGATCTGCGGGAGTTCGTCGCCGCTCGGCAGTGTCTTCGTCGGAACCGTCGTCATAGAACTGTCACCGCCTCTCGATTAGGCGGGAACCGGGTTCAAACTACTGGTCCCTCGCGTTCTCGCCGTTTCTTCGGCGGGTCCAGAACCTGCGGACGCTCAGTCCGACCGCACCCGCGAGTGCACCGCTGACGAGCGGCAGCGCGAAGCGATGCAGTTCTCACCCGTCGACGGGCGAGACGGCCAGCGGCGCGGGCGTGAGTCCGATCGCCGTTCCGGCGACCGTCTTCGATTCGTCGGCCGTATATCCGTCGGATTCCCCGTCGGCCATCCCGATAGCAGAACTGTCGTCGGGATGTGTGGAAGTAGTGATGCGGCGCCGAGTGGATGGGTTCGGGCGGTCACCGACCACTCGGTTTGAGACCGCTGTACGGCGCGGCGATTCGACTGTGCTCGTGGTGGACGAATGGACTCACTCATGGTCTGGATCGTATGACAGTTTTTCGAGGTGTGGACGGCGCCGCCGCTCCATGCGCTTGCGGGGCTCCGTCTTGTCGTAGTGGTTCTTCAGCGTCTTGATCGCGACGTTCGCTCGCTCGGCGACGACCTTGATCGGGACGCCACAGTCAAGCTGCCAGCTGATCGAGCCGGTCCGGATCTGGTGGGGGGACCGACTGGACGGGCACTTGCTCTCGTGGTTCGGCTCCCGGAAGTCGCAGGTCGGGATTTCGTGGCTGTGCGGGCACTTGCCGTAGCTGCACGGCTGTGTCACCTGGTAGGACATCCGTCGGACGGAGTTCATCCCCAGCCGACCCTGGCGACTCGTCAGCAACGGCTCACGGCCGTTCTCGTCGCGCTTGTCCCACCGGTCGCCCCGGATGTAATCCTGCACCGCCTCGGTGACTTCCGGGGGAAGGCCGACCGCGCGCTCGCCGTCGGTCTTGTTCTTCAGCGGGGTGTCCGTCTCCGGTCGGTGCTTGAACTCGACGAGCTGCTCCTCGGCGTCGAAGTCGCGGCGGTCGAGCCCGCGGAGCGCGCCGAGACGCGCGGCCGTGGACCAGGCGAGTTCGAGGAACGCATGATAGCGCGTTCCGCGTTCGTGCTCGCGGTAGTAGTCGAGTAGCGGGAGCGCCTTCTCGGAGGCGAGCTTCTTGTCGCTACTTCTGGCCTCCTTCGGGATGTGGACGTTCGGGACCTTCTCGGACAGTCCGTCGTCGACCGCCTCGATGCGCTCCAGGTACTCGACAAACCGGCGGATCGTCCCCATCTCTTTCCCGAGGGTCATCACTGCCAGATCTCGGGAGCGTCGCTCCGTCTCGTACTGCTCGAAGTGCCAGCCGTTGAGTTCGCTGGCGCGGTCGATCCCCTGGTCCTCGCACCACTCGACGAACAGGCGGATGCGGTAGTAGATCGACTTCATCGAATGATCCGTCCGTTCGGGGCGCTTGCGGTCGACGTAGCGCCGCCACGCTTCGCGTGGTCGCAGGTCCGGTCCTTCGTCACTCATCTCCGTCGAGACCCGAACAGTTCTGGAAGTGGTCGATGGTGATACGTTCCCCGTCGGAGACGAGGAACGTCTGCCCGCAGTGTTCGCACCGCAAGCGCCCTTCGGCGCTCACGCCGACGCACCTCCCTTCTCGCGGGCCGTCTCGATCAGGTCCTCGTCGGCGAGCCGGCGGGACCGTAGGCCGTCGTCGCCGCGCTCGCCGTACCGCTCGACTGTCACCTCGCGGACGGCTTGGACCTTGTGGGGCGGGAACTTGACGCGCTCGCCGTCCCACTCGGTCACGCGCACCCAGCCGCTATCGAGCACGTGGTAGTCCGCGACGAGTTCGTTGCCGAGCCCGTTCCGCTGGAGGAACGCGGGCGTCGCGCTCCCCGGTAGGTCCTCGGGGTCGTAGGCCCCGCGACCCTCCTCGTCGGTGTCGCTGCTGCGACTCTTGAGAACGCCGCCGTCCGTCATCAGGTCCGAGTCGGCGAACGTGTCGACGGCATCGAGGTCGACGCGCTCGGTCAGCTCCAGCGCGCGGTCCTCGATCGCGCCGGCCTTCCCCTCCGCGGAAAACTCGTGGGGAAGGTCGCCCTGCTGCAGCCGGCGAAGGGCGGTGAGTTCGTGAGCGAGTTCGAGTGTGACGGCGTTCTGAACGCGCGACTGTTCGGCGATGGCTTCGAGCGCGTCCGCCTGGCGCTCGTCGACAGGCTGACCGCCGTCGGTGACTGGTCGACGGGGTTTCTTGATCTCGACTGAGCCGCCCGTGGCTTCTTCCGCGTCGGGAACGTTGCGGTAGATCGATAGCGTCGGGGCATCAGTTCGCTCGCCTTCGGGGAACGCTTCACGTTTCCACTCGACGACAATCTGTCCGCTGGACATGAGCGCGCCCAGGGCGACAGCCTCGCCGTCTCGGACGATTTCGACAGGGTTGACCAGAAAATCGCCGTTCATGGGCCTTCCTCCGCGTCGTCGTCACTCTTTTCCTCGCTCGCCTCGGTATCAGAAACGGGGGCTCGCAGGCTACTGGACATAGTTTAGGCGGCCCCCTCGTTCTGACGACCGTTCTCGTAGTTTTCGTCCCTACACAGTACCTCGTCCGGAGTGTCGAAAGGCGAGTCGTTAGCTTGCCGGACGCAGTGGCGGATGTATTCTGCACGGCTCATCCCGTGCCTCTCCTTCTCTTCCTCGATCTTCTGGAGCATGGACGGCTCCATGCCCACGGTCACATTTGCATGTGGCATGCATTGTTGATTGATTGCCCGATGAGTAATATAGTTAACGGCGAGTGTGATGAAACAGTTTGAGTGGTTAGAAACTCCGACGGCAGTATAAAATACCGGCGACAATCAATCATTCATTGATGAGGTATTCCGGCGACTGGATGGTGCTCGCCGACGATCGGATTCTAGAATATATCCGAGAAAAGGACTCAGGTCGCCCAAAAGAAATGACTGATAGCGGGTACGTTCGATATACGCGGTCGTATATCTCTCAGCGATGCAAGAAACTCGTCAAGCACGGGCTTCTCCGAGATCTCGGTAACGGCGTCTACGTCATCACCGACCGAGGCGAGCGGTATCTCGACGGCGAGATCGATACGTCCGAAGACGCCCCTGACGAGGTGGAGTCCCCCTTCGAGAACGGGAACGGCCCATCTGCAGGTGAAAACCACGAGCAAGCGTGACGCATGTCTCTGAGAAAGTCGGCCTTCTGGATGAAACAGTTGGACGAACGGATCTTAGAGACACTGGACCGGAGGGGGATGTCGACCCCTCGGATGATCGCCCGTGAGAGCCGAACCTCTTGCTCGGCGGGCCACATTCGAGAGCGAATCGATAAGCTCCGACACACCGGTTTCGTCGTGAAGTTCCACGGCGATACGTTCGTGCTGACCCACGACGGGCAGCTCTACCTCGATGGGAAGATCGATGCGAATAATCGGCCGTGGCCACCGGGGGACCGTGTTTTGAGGAAGTGAATATGACTGATAGTGAAACAAACTCAGCGGAGGGCTTCCGTGTTTACGCCATGACTCTTCTCGTTCCTGCTCTGCACATTCTGGCAATTGCCAATTTATTGGCGTTGTCTTTTGTTTTACTGTCCCTGTTTTTGAACGAAAGTGGAAGTCTAGATCCAAGTCTGTTTGTTCCAAGTATGATCTTGGTAGCTGGCAGCTTTGGCGTGTATTTCCTCAGAAGGAAACACGACAGAGAACGGCTAGAATCTGCGATCTTAACTGAAATTGAGAATCTGGATGAGATCGAGAATATGAAACAGAATCTTGACAGCCTCGATGATACACAAAAGCCTCCAGATTCCCCGATTCCTTCTCGAATGATCAGTCCTTCTGATTCTTTCCCGACTACTGTCTACCAAGAGAATGCTACAGAGATCGGTAGATTGGAATCACCGAAAGCATCCGAGATTGTGACGTTTTATTCGAAATTGGAACAGATGAAGTCAATTATTGTGCGGGCGCAGAGTATCAGGTCGCAGAAAAAGGCCTCTGAGGGCGGGACTGCGCTTGATGAACTTGATAGCGTTGAAATAGCCCTCCACAAACGGCTCAAGAGCCTGATTGAAGACCTACACGAACGTCAGCAGAATCTTCAAGAATCTCTTTCTGAGTAGCGCCATGACTGAGAGACATATAAAACCTTATTGGTTCCTACGCGAAGAACTAGGTATCCAAGCGAAATCGAGGTATACCAGAATTCATGTCTATTAAAGAGGAGCGGGATTTTCTGGACGCAATTGATCTTAAATTCTCCGGGATAGATGACTTTACAGACTATATCAAAAATGAGGTGAACGTCAGTGATATCGATGGGAACCTCAGTATCATCGGTTCTATCCGTGATTTTAACACTGACGAGGAATTTGCTCGCTCTTTGAAACGGCATTTTAAGATAGAAGACCGTTCAGGCGACCTGGTCCTCCTATGGTCCCCGAACAAGCAAGTCTCGCACTACGTGTACTTCAATGACGAATTCCCGATATTCTTTACCACAGCGAGGAAGACAGAAGACCTGCCTGTAACTCTCTGGGATTATTTGCGCGGAGAGAAGCAAATGAGCAGGCTGTGGATAGGGAAGAGGCAGATGGAAAATCTTAGAAAGAATATCGTAAGAGAACATCCTCAAGTGAGTATCCCATATTTCACTGGCAATCGTAGTAGATACTCTGACGTGAAAGCCGAGCGGAGGCCTGGATACAAGCGCACTATCCAATATTACGGTAAAGACGGTCTTCAGACTTTCAAGGAGATGAAATACCAATACGGTATACTCCCTACCAATCTCCAGTTTGAGAAGCCGAATTCATTCAAGTTCCGTGTTAAGCAGAGTGGGATCTTTACGATTAACAAGGCTGGAATTCCTGAAGTCGTAGATATAATCAAAGACTCTATAGACCGGTTGAACACCATCAAGAAGATTATTGACACCTCTGATTTTGATGAGCGTCAAAATGATTATGCAGAAGGCCAGCTGACCCACAGCACTCCCTGGGGAGTGAAGGCAACCAGTGGGATTACAGAAGACGATATTGATCACTTTGAGGATAAAATTGAGCTTGATGAGTGGGAATTCACGCTATCTAAATTCACACCCTCAATAGAGGAGACGGGATTCAATGCCGATCTCATGGATGAGTATAATCATGGAGAAACCAGCGTTAGGACTAAGGATAACGTCATACGGGTATATCCAAGAGAAAATACAGGGATAGATCAGTCTGTCCGCATCTATAATTTCGTCAACGATCATATCGATCCTAACTGCGAGCCTACGAAGGTTGTATGACTTCTCTTGAAAATCTCGACAATGGGTATTACGCAAGCCTGAGGGGGGATGACATTCAGCGGTTTGAGGACCAGTACAAACAGAACCTGAATGAGTTAGACGAGGAAGCAATAAGAGATCGTCTGAAACAGGAGCTTACAGATAATCATAGTCCGAAGCTCGAATTAATTGAGGCTATAATCTCTGGGTTCGACCAGGACGAAAACGCAATAGGAACGCAAAAATCAGGATTTAGCTTTGCTTTTGAGACTCCACTTATAGAAGAGGTAGAAGACCCAGCTGACGTGATCCTTGTTCAGGATGATTTTGAGTCCTGCTCTCTACACGTGGTCACCTGTGAAGTCGGAGAACCTAAAGAAACAGACTGGGTAAACCGAATTAACACTATCTATGGGCAATATCAGGTTGACAGCAACCTTGAGAAGCTCTCTAATCAAATAGGTATCCAGTCGATTGAATCAATAGGGTATTCGCTAGTATCAACGGCTCCCAACCTCCGGGGTATGGATACGAAGCAAGTGGTCCAAGAAGCGGAGCCAGACCGCGTCTCTATCTGGAGCTGTGATAGGTGGCAACGAGAATTAAGGCATCACGAAGGAAGAGTTGGACATTATAAACTAAAGAAACTGCTCGAATCCGGCTTTGATTATCTCAAGATCCAAAACCGAATTGAGTTTATTGTAGGATCTCATGCATTGATTGGTATTGAAGAGATTCTGAAGACCATTTTAAAACGCTCTCTGGGTGATGATGAGCATCAAAAAGAGTTTTATCAAAGCACGTTTAGAAAGGTGTTTGAGTCACATATCTCGCTGGGTTGTGAGGGTGAAGAGCGGGAATCAGTAATTGATCGCGAAGTAGCCCGTTTATTACACCTTGCGCTGGAAATCGGAATCTTGAGTGATGAAAGTGACGCGATCAACTCTACCAAGGATTATCGGATGGTTTTCCGGGGGAAATCTCCGGAAAGGGTCGCAAAAAAAGCTGAAGAGAAGTACTTAGACACGATGAAAACTAAGAAACGCGAGGAACAGGCTTTCAAACATACAAAGTCGAATTTTGATAGGCAACAGAGTGGGTTTGATGATTCAGGGGATTTCCAACTGGATGACTGAGGATAAGAAGCTTCGATTCATCGATCGAGCGTTTCTTCAACAGATTTTATACGCTATCGAAGTGGTCGTATTTCTGCTCCGTCGTAGACAGCCGTGAGTGGCGCAGTCGGTTCCTGACGTTGTAGAGGGTATACCCGTCGTAGGAGTGGAGCATCCGGTAGGCGACGCTGTGGCGGAGCGTGTGCGCCGTCACGTCGCCGCTCTCACCGCGACCGGTGAAGGTGTGCGGTCGCACCTCCGCGCGAGTCGCGAGCCGCTTCACCACGTCGTTGATGGCCTTCCCGGTCATTCGCTCGCTCTTCTGGCTCGGGAACAGTGCTGGACTGCTGTCGTCGCGAGTCGAGATGAACGACCGGACGGTTCGGATCGTCCGCAGATCGTTCTCGGGATCCAGCTCGATGGTCACGGGGTCGGGAGTCCCCTCGTTCGGGTAGTCCTTCTGGATGTGGCCCGGCAGTCGGAGCTGCCCGTCGTCGAGGTCGACCATGTCGCGGTCAACGGCCGATAGCTCCGACCGACGAAGCCCGGTGTCGTAGAGAAGGGTCACGATCGCGTCGTCGCGCTGCCCGTGGCGGGACTGGTACGCGGCGTCGCGCATTGCCTCGATCTGATCCGGCTTGAGGAACCGAATGTTCGTTTTCTCGTTTCCGGGGGGTTGCGAGGTGGTGCCCATATAAACAACCCCCGTCCGAGGCTCCTAGAATGTTCGGGTCTGTACAATAGAATCGAACATTCTTGATTGGGGGTCTTGGGGGGTCGGCCAGGACAAAATTGCAGGTGGATCCGATTTTACTGGAAACCGGAATGGCTGTCCATGACTTCACGAATATCGGATAAGCAACTTAGAGAATTTTCCCGAGGTTTACTAATACAGCGACTCATCCTCAGATTCCCAATTGGCCACTTCCTCTCGGTTGCGTCGATGCTGTTCAATAACAGTGTCAACTCTCGCTGTATCCTGTTTAAGACACCATCCACCACCGATTTCATCCACTAATTGTTCTGATTTTAGGCGCTGAAGGTGCTCAACAGTTGTCGCTTCACTCATGCCGGTAGTTTCTGAAAGCTCAGATTCAGTCTTCGCCTCTCTGACCGAAAGTTCGTCGAGAAGCAAGTTACTCGGAGAGCGGAACTCCCCATCTTCACCATGAGCAGTATCTACAGTCTCGAACTCACCGTCATCCGGTGAACGCTGCCTATCTCCATCAATATTCCAAGACCGCTTATGCTCGGTCATGATTAACCGACGAAATAGTGCCAAATAGTGCTGTTGATGAACTATTGTAGGATTAGAAAATACGATGTGTGAACAGGGTGTCCGACTCTTGGCCGAGAACTGGACGAAAACGCCAGTGAAATGCCTATCTACTAACTATACTGGTTTTCGCGGCGACCAGTCTTGTAGACCCGGATGATGTTCTCCGTATCATCAATGGTTGCGAAGACGCGGAGGCCGTTCCCGATACGGAACCGGCCTCCGGGCTGTCCCTCCAGACGCTTGAAATCCCACTGGGTAGGGTGACGAAATTCCGAGGTAGCGATCTGGTCGAGCTTGTTCTGAATGTAGCACTGCTCGTCATTCTCAAGGCTGTTCAACGCTGTTTCCGCAGAACCAGTGTACGTGATGTTGTAGGCCATTTTGCTCTCCACAGAACAGGAGAGGCGGACGGTCCCCCCTGTTCCGTGAATCGGACTGAGAACCACAGATTCAGGCTCTCGACCGGGGTTTTTAGGAGCGCATCTGGATTTAGCCTACTCGGTAACTAATCCGTATGCATGCCCGAAATAAATAATTTTCTCTGAGAGTTGTGCTAACGAGATTTCTGGTCTACCTGAGGATCTAACCGATACAGTTCGTTATAGACTTCCTCTGTACAGATCTAATTCCTCCCTGGAGGGAGAACCGGACACTAGTATTCCGTTAAATAGAATCTGCCTAAATATGATATGCAAGTTGTCTGTCGTCGCAATATACATACGCATACAGTCGGAATATTTGGTATGGACCGCGAGGATACCTATGAGCAGTTTAAGAATGAGGAGATACCAGAATATCACACTCAGGAAACGATTGACCGTATGGCAGACGAACACAATTGGCCTGCATGTCCGCTAGTTAATCCTCCTGGAGGGGATGATCTATAGTTTAATTGTACTGGTCAGATCCGATTTGTGGGGCCCGACAGAGTAAACGAATGGGCGTGATCAAGCCCAAGTCACAGATTCAACTAGTTCTACATCCACTACTGAGAACTTTTGATCACCGATCCTTTTCCAAGTGAGCTTGGGGTCTACTTCGAACTCACGGTTTAGACCCTCAAAAATTAATAGCGTGTTGCCCCCGTGCGTAAGGTGGTTCTTGACGTGTTTTTGTTCTTCTTCGTCAAATTGATTGCGTCCTTCACGATCGACATGAGTCACTCTCATTTGTGTGAGCTCAACGCCATCCTTACTCATCACGAGACGGAATTCTACAGGAATTTTGTGGCGTGGTTTTTCCAATTCATCATTCTCAAAGACTAATAACCCAGTATCTCCAGAACTCTGCTCGTTTTGTAGTTCAGTAACATGCCGCCGCGTCGCCTCACGCACAAACTCACCGGTGGTCTGATAGCCTTCATCCCAACAGACTTCAGTGATTCGCTGTTCAAGGGTATCTGGAATCTCTGGCCTCATATGTACGTGTATGTCGGCATTTATATTAGGACTTTCGCCTGTCGAGATCTTGCCAAAATCAAACACGGCCTCAGGTCAAACCTAAAACGCCGAGCGGCGATATTTCACCGGGCTCGGTCGTCCAGTCGACCCGCGGCGGGTTCCACGCCTCGTAACTGTCGTCGCCACCCTGTCGCTCCCGATGAAACATCTGCGCGACCACACCGAAGTTCTGGCAGACTCGTCGGTGCTGCTCCCCTGTCGAGTCGTTCCCCGACCGCGTCTCGACGAGATCGTGTTCTACCAACCGAACGCCCGACCCCCCGGCGTCGTCGAGGATCCGTAACCAGAGGTCGTAGTCCGCGCAGAGGCTGAACTTCTCCCGATATCGGTACCCAGATTCGAACATCGCCGACGAGTGAACGAGCGCACAGCCCTCTTCGAGCGATTCGATCGGGAAGTGGTCAGGCTCGACGTACTCCCCGTCTGGCCCTATCTCGCTGGCGTACTTCTTGAGCTGGCCGACGAGCACGGCGTCGGTCTCGTCGAGAACCTGGCGCTGGTACTCCAGCCGACCGGGGCACATCAGATCGTCGTCGTCCAACATGGCTACGTACTCTCCCTTCGCCAACTCGTGAAGCTTGTTGCGCGCTTCCGGCATCGTCCCCTCTGCACGGACAGTCCGCCCACGCTCGGGGAACATCCCCGAGACCAACCGGCGAACGTACCCGTGTCGGTCGGCGTGGCCGACGAGCACCTCGACATCTTCGAGGTTCTGCTGCCGAACGGAGTCGAGAGCGGCGGGGAGCGTCTCGCGACCGAGGGTGATGATACAGACCGAGACTGTAGTCATGGGGAGTACATGAAGTCGCCCGACGCCTCCCACCAGCCCTCGGTCTCGTTCCAGACGAGCCAGGCCATCATCCCGGCGTTGACGCTCGGATTGGATAGGGAATAGCCCTCGTGTCGGATCGGAGCTCCCGCGTCGTCGGACAGCACGGCACTGAACTCCCCGAAGTTCACGATCACGAGAAAATCACCGTCCGATGGTTCGGAACTCGACAGGGTCAGGTTGGACCCGTCGGTCAAGACGAGACCGTTGTAGCTGCCGGAGTGCGTGCTATTGGAGGTGTACCGGGCGAGCACGCCGAGATTCACACCACCGAGTCCACCTGTGTGTGTCGTTCCACCCGGATCGGTGAACTCGCTGCTCGCTTCGATCGAGTCGAACACGAGGTCGGTCGACTGGTAGTGCTTCAGGTTACCATCTTCGTCGTAGACTGGTACGTAGTCCTCACTCATGGCTGTCTCCGCTGTCGTCGGTCTGTTCGTCTTCTGCGCTCTCCAGCGCCGCCTGCATGGCCTGCTGCTCGTCCATCCCCGGCGGCGGACGGTAGGCCGGGATCGCGGCGAACATCGCCCGTCCGAACCCGCGCAGGCGCTCCTGAGCGTAGTAGGCCGGACAGAGCGACCCGGCGAGGAACGAGACGAGTATCGTCGCCAGCAGCGTGGTCGGGATGTCGTACCCGAACATCAGCTCTCGCCCTCCTCGTCGTCGACGGGCTGGCCGCCGTCCGTCGCGGGCTCGCCGCCGATGAGGTAGCTCTCTGCCCGCTTCACCCGCTGCTCGACGCTCCCCATCCGGTCGTGGACGTGCTCGATCCGACGGTCGAAGTGACGTGTCTGCCAGGCGTTCAGAGCGAACAGCGCCACGAGTACCAGCACGAGCGCGGCGTTCCCGCCGAGCGCCTGGATCATGATATCGGTCAGCTCGCTCAACTTCCATCACCCCCGAGGTCGACGCCCCAGATGCTCCCGATCGCCGCGACGCCGACCACTTCGGAGATGGGGCCGGGCTCGACGACCAAGCCGGGAATCATCAAGACGAGTACGATCAGGGTCAGAAACCCCTTCTGGAGTGCGTCGTCGGACAAGTCGCCGCTCATGCTGACCCTCCCGACCCGCTCACTTCGCGGGCGATCAGGAACGCGACCGCAGCGATCGCGGTCATCATCGGCCACGAGGTCGCACGGCCGATCGTCTCATCGACATCGCCCATCGCCCAGTCACCGGCGGCGCCGACGGACTCCCAGAACCCGTCTGCGAGCCCGCCGCCGGGCGTATCATCGAACTGGCGGCCGACTGCCTCATCTGTACTGCCAGCAGCGTGATCGGCGGCACCGGCTACCGAGTCGTAGATACTGTTGACGGTCTCGGACGCACCAGCACCGATACCACCGCCGGGAGTATCGTCGAACTGCCGGCCGATCGCCTCGTCCGTGCTACCGGCGGCGTGATCTGCGACACCAGCCACCGAGTCGTAGAGCCCGCCCGCTGTCTCGGCCACTCCGTCGCCGATACCACCACCGGGGGTATCGTCGAACTGCCGGCCGATTGCCTCGTCGGTCGACCCCGCGGCGTGATCTGCCGCTCCGGCGACCGTATCGTAGGCGTCGCCTGCCGCCGACTGGATGCCGTCGAGAAGTCCGGCCACGGCTACGACCCCCTCTGTGACACTGCGTAGGCCCCGCCGAGCGCAACGACGGCCAGAACGGCCATCATCGGGTCGAGACTGGCCAGCATACCGCCGCTGCTGCCGCTACTACTGGATGACCCACCGCCTCCACTGCGCGGGGTCGACGTGAGCGCGGTGTAGGGTAACGGGCTACTGGACTGCTCGTCGGAGTCGGCCCCGCTCTGCTGGCCCTGGCTGTCCGGCGACGTGCCCGAGTTGGTAGAGTCGATGTTGCTGGAGGAGTTGACGTTGCCGCCGTTCTCCTCGTAGCGGGTGAACGTCGCCGAGTCCATCTGAGAGCCGTTGATCGAGACCGTCGCGGTGTAGGTGCCGGGGCCGAGGCTTCGTGCGCCTTCGAAGGTGAAATCCAGCGACTGACGGGACCCACCGCCGAGTTCTACCGTCTTGCTCTGGGACATTCCAGTCCCCGAGATCGAAGCCGTGACGGTTGCCGTCCCGCCCCCGTTCGTTCCGCCAGGACCGTTGTTCATCACGAGCGCGGAGACACTCACGGGGTCGCCCGGCCACGTGTTCTTGGTGACGTTCGCACCGGCGTCCCATTCGGGTCCACCGGAGTCGTTGGAGTTGTCCGAACCGTCCGAGTCGTTAGAGTTGTCCGAGTCGTCTGAGTCGTCGGAGTTGTCCGAATCGGTCGACTGAGCGCGCTGGACGGCCTCGGCAACTCTCGACGTGTCTCCGGGCCGTCCCGCATCGACTTCACCGGTCTCGGTATTCACCGAAGCCCCAGTACCGCCGTCACCGCCGGTGACAGCCTCGGACGCGACTGCGGTGACTGTCTTGTCCAGGGACTGGGTGTCGCCTGCGACAACATCAGGCGACCCTTCGCCAGTGCTGATCATATCGACGCTGGTCCCCACCCCAGAGTGCTTGTCACTCTGGATCTCCTCCGATCCGGCTTCCCCGTGGAGGCCAGCCCTGATGAAACCGCTCGCCGCTTGGGTGGCCCCGCCGCTGTCGCTTCCGCTCGTACTGCTTCCGCCGTCGTCCTGATTCTCCTCTTTCTCCGTCTCGGTGTCTGAGGAGTCCGATCCGCCACCGCCGGCCATGTCAGTGAACGCTTTCAGCATCTATCGATTGCCTCCGTTGTAGTCGAGCGAGTAGGCCACGAACGCGTCGAGATCGCTGCTGTCGCTGACGTTGTTCGCGGTGACGCCGATGTCCTGGCCTTCGAACACCTGCACGGAGAGATCGAAGGTGTAGGTCGCGCCGCTCCCGATGATGTACTCGGGAATGTCCTCGCTCGCCTTGGTCGACCGGGACCGAGTGACCGTATCGCCGGCAGCCGTCAGCGTCAGCTGCAGGTCGGCCGCGGTCCCCTTCGGGAAGAAGACGACGACTCGCTCGATCGTGGCGTCCCCGTCGACTTCCTGCCGGTATACCTCTTTCTCGCCCTGCGTAACGCTCAGGGGAAACGTGAACGGGACCATCCCGCTCATGCTCGAACCTCCTTCACCGCGACGTAGAGGAGTAGGGTCGTCTGGATGAGTGCGAGATACAGCTGTAGGTCCTCGGCAGTCAGCACTACCTCGGTGCCGTCTGCCATCGAAAAGGACACGGACGGGCCGGTCTCGGCCGCTGCAGCGCCACCTTCGGCGCTACTGCCCATATCTGCCTGCTGGTTCCCGCGGCTATCCGCAGACGCCCCACCCTGCTCGATGAGTGGAACGGTCATGCTGGGTCATCCCTGCGTGGGGTCGATGATGTCCTGCTTGACGGCTTGACTCAGGTTCGGCAGGTCCTGGGTCGCCCGGTTGACCGGGATCGAGACCACCGCGTTCGTCGCGGTCGTCCCCTGGCTGTTGGCTGTGTCCGAGTCGTTCCAGGCGAACGGGACCGGTCCCTCGGCGTAGATGTCGATGGTCCACTTCCGCGGGACCATCGGATCCAGCGGGTTGCCGTCGGTGAAGTCCATCTCCGGCGGCTCCTTGTTCTGGTTGCGCTCGTGGAGCATCGAAGTGGTCGCGTCGAAGACGGTCTCCTCGACGCGGCCCTGGGACTTCGGCGCGGTCTTGACGATCTCGACGTACGAGGGGTCCCGCGGGACGTAGTAGGCGTGCAAGTACTCCTGCGAGCCTGGACCCGTGTAGGTGAACGAGTTGTCCGCGTAGTCGACGGTGTCCACCGAGACGCGGCTCCCGCCTTCGAACAGCACGAAGTCGGTCGTGTTGTTCGTCGGGAGCGCGTCATAGGACAGATCGTAGGAGGTCTGACTGCCGTCACCGGGCGTCTGGAACTGCTCGACGGTGATGAACGACAGGCGGACGGACTCCTCGCGAACCGCGAGCGGCGTCTCGACCTCGTAGCTGGCGATCTTCGTGCGAGCACCGGACACGTCGGTCAGATACTCGAAGTCTTGGCGCTTGAGCCGCTGCTCTTTCGCCGGCATCTTCTCCAGCTGCTTGCGGATCTCTTTGGTCGTAGGCATCCGTGGTCACCCCGAGAACGGCTTCTCTTCGACGCCCTCGCGGGGAATGTAGAACTCGGAGTTGCTCCAGTCGATCTGTTTGCTGCTGTTGATCTCGACGCGGAGCACGTCCTTGTCGCGGACGTTGACGGCGTTGCCGTTCATCCGGATCTTCACGGCGTCGATGTTCTCCTCGTTGCGCTGTTCCTGCGTGTTGAGACCGTTCCAGGCGGCGATGTTGTCCTCCTGAACGCTCACGGCCACGGGGGAGTCGTCGGTCGGCCGAACGACGCGGAAGATCAGCTCCGTGTCGGTCGGAAGCGGGCCTTCCACACCTTCGAGGTTGGCGATGATCGGAAGGCCGCGAGCCTCACCCGTCGGCACGGAGTCGAGGAACCGGAGCCGCGTCCCGTTCTCGGGCTCGATCTCCAGAATCGGCGTGAGAACGCCGGTGTCGTTGGTCCGCTGGGTGACTTCGTCGGAGAGGTGACTGAGAGACTTCGGCATGTTCAGTTACCCCCCAGCTGAGTGACGCGCTGCTTGACGTTGGCGCGCTGCAGGAGCTTGTCGACGGTGTAGGTCGCACCGCCGAGGGTGATCATGTTCGAGTAGGCCGGGCTCATCTGCCCCCCGGCCATCACGAGCACGCCGTACAGCTCGTCCGGCGCGTCGAAGGGAGTGTTCGGTTCGATGACGTTGCGGGCCACAGACGGCGCGAGGAAGCCCGCCATCGTGGCGGCAGCTTCCTCCCATACGTCAGTATCGGCCACGGTTTCGAAAGCCTCGTTGAGTGAAGCCATACGGGTCGGACAAGCCCGCCCGATCATGTAAGATACCGACAATATTTTGCGGGTATAGCACTGGATTCTCCGCGAGAGTCGCGGAGACTAGCATATCCGGACCGCAAAAACGACTCTCCGTGTATTCTCTCGGGTAGAATCCAACTGCCTACTTGTCCTTACAGGCCCTTGGCGCTCATCTCGACGAGGTTGCGGTTCGAATCGAGATACGCCCGGATCTGACCAGATGCCGTATTGAAATGCTCCACAGTGGCCGTACCGCTGCCATAGTCGACGGTCTGGTAGGTCCGCCAGTTGTTGCCGTCGGTAGACACCTCTACGGTGAGAGTCGCCGCGCCAGAGGTGTCGACGTGTACGTCCACAGAACTCCGAATCGGCCCGAGGTCCAACTGTGCCGCGTTCCCCGATCCCGTCCCGGAGTCAGACGCCGTGATCACAGCGGCGTCATCCTTGGCGAGCGGATCCACCTGGGTTCCCGTAGTGTCTTCAAGTGCGGTGGGGACCGTCCCGGCACTCCACTGGGAAATCTCTCGCGAGAGCGTCGACGAAAGAGTGGTGTCAGTTGCGGGATCGACTTGTGCGCCACTGGTGTCTTCGAGTGCGACCGGTGAATCCTGCTCGACAGGGAGAACGCCCGCACTCCACTGGGATATCTCCCGCGAGAGCGTCGACGAGAGAGTTTCGTCAGTTGCGGGGTCGATCAACACCTCGTTCTTGTCCATCAGGCGCGTCTTCCCGTTGTTCCGACTTGCGCGGTCGACGGGGTTGGTGTCCTGCGTGTCGTTGCCGTACTGTTGCGAGTTCGCCATCTCTACGGGGAGTCTCGATTCTCTGAGACTTAACAGACCGACAAGATGAGCCGCGAAAGTCGCGTATTCTCCGGTCCTACTGCTGTCTATCGAGGCTGTCTTCTGCCAGATCGCAGAGTGTGCGGACCGTCTCGGCGTTCGAGGATACCGACCCCGGAAGTTCGTCGTTCAGTCGCTCTTTCAACTCGTCTGCGCGCTCTGCGTCTTCACCGTAGAGTGTAGCGTGCCATTCACTCATACTTTCAGCCCCTTGCCCTGCTTCCCGTAGTGGGTACTCGTCATCTCAGCCGCGAGACCGCGCGTGTTCCGCCGCTCTCGCGTTCCCTCGTTGTCCGAGTAGATCCACTCGGACCCAACCGTGTCGTCGCCCTCGACGTGCTTCTGTAGGCTCTCCGGCGTTTCCCGTCCGTCCGGTTCCAGCTCGCTGGGGACGTGAGGAACCGTCCGCACCTGTGGGTTGTGGAGGTCGACGGGGTACTCCGTGATCTTCTCGACCTTCTTCAGGTCGGCAGAACTCTCGAACCCGCCGAGTAGCCTGGCCTGGCACTGGCTGGCTACGTCCTCCTCGGCCTTCGCGAGCCGTTGGGTCACCCAGATCGAAGACGCGCCCTCGCCGCGCCCGGTGGTCGCCAGCCCCGTGATGGGCTCGGGGACCTTCTTCTTCTGCGGAGCGACGAAGTGCGCCTCGTCGATGACGATCAGCACGTCGCCGGTTCGGCGAGCACCCGATACTACCCGGGCCGACATCTCGCGCCACTGGTCGGGCTGGAGCCGCTCGTGACGGGCGAGAACGACCTTCTCGTTCTCTTCGATGAACTCCTGCCAGGTGGACGCCGACCACTCCATCTCGCGGGGGCCAGCGATCCACCAGCTGGTCAGGTCGGCCTTCGGAAGCCCGCGGTACTCGTCCTTGTAGTCGAGTACGACGACGTGGTCGTAGTCCGGGATGTTCTCCTCCATGACGTGCTGCGCCTTGAAGGACTTCCCCCATCCAGACTGCGCCGCAAGTAACAGATTCATGGGTCGTTGTGGCCCTCCTCGGGTCGGCCGGCGTCGACGACGATCGTCCCGTCGAGCACGAGATCACCGCCGTGCCAGCGCGAGAGCTTCACCGAGTCGCCGTCTTCGAGGCGCTGCAGGTGGTCCTCGGAGAGCGTCATCGACTGCTCGGTCCAGGTCCGGGAGCCGGTGTCTGGGTCGGCCGTGACCGCCTCGTAGACCCACCAGACGAGCAGCCCGACCACGTAGCCGATGAACACCCAGTCCGATACAGAGAGACGTCGAGTGTCGACTCTCATGCCGAATCGCCCCCTTCGACGGTCGCCGTCGCGGCGTTGATCCCGTCTTCGACTGCTTCGAAGTTGCCGGCGAGGATCGTCCGCATGGCGTCCTTCCGGCTCCACTCGATGACTTCGCGCTCGAACTCTTGCAGGGAGACACCGAATTTCCGCTCTACGTGCAGGCGAGCGAGGTCCTCGTCGGTGTGCTCGGCGAAGCTCTCGCCGCCGCGCTCGCGCCAGGTGTCGGCCCACGTCTGTTTCTGTCCCTCCCACTCGCTCTCGCCGAGTCCGGCGTAGGCTTTCGCATCGGCGGCATTGTCGAGTTTCCCGCCGACCACGTCGGTGAACCACCAGTCTTTGAACTCGCAACTCGCGATGGCGTCGACGAGGTCGAGAAGTTGCTGTTCGCGTTCCTCCTCGTCAGCGTTGATCTGCACGCCGTCGATGTCGAGCGAGTTGTGCAGCCCCTTTACCGCCCGGAGTTGCCGGAACTCTAGGGTGACGAGGATCTGAACGAGGGCCTGCACCAGCTCGCTCTCGGTCGGGTCCTGTGCCACCTGTCGAAGTTGCTGGAATCGTTCCATTCCGCTTCCGAACATCAGAGATCCGCCTCCTGTAACGCCTTACTCGCCAGATCTGTTTTCGTCCCGACGACCACGACCATGAACATCGTCGTGCCGATGAGAAGGGCCTGCTCCGGGGGCATGTCGGACTTCCCGCGGCTCTCCATCCACTCGTCGAAGTACTCGTCCAGATGGAGCTGACGAGCCAGATCCTCCTCGACCGTCTCGGCGTCGTCGGTGCCGTGCTCGTCGATGATGGCGTTGCTGACCGTCGTGAGGGTCCCGACGTACATGTCGCCCCACGACTCGCCGTCAGATACGTCCGCCTCTTCGACGGCTTCCTCGACTTCCTCGTCGGCCGCTCCCTCCGGTTCCTCGCCGTCGGCGCCGGCTTCGGCTTCCACCTCGTCGGCGATTGCGTCGAGGTCGGCGTCAGCGAACTCGGACTCGTCGATCTCGGGAAGGTCGCCGTCGCCGGCCGTCTCGTCGGCGTCGGGCTGTTCCTCCGCGGCCGTTTCGGCTTCTTCAGCGCTCATGCCGCGTCCTCCGGACAGACCTCGTGTCGCGGTTCCACCGCGGTCGTTCGTCGCACCTCGCCAGTGATGGGCTGGTTACAGACGTAACAGAGGGTTCTACTCAATCAGGGACACCTCCTCGGTGTCGTCGGACTCCTGACCGCCGTCCTCCGTCTCGGTAGTCTCCGAGTCGGGGAGCGGCTCCGCGTCGTTGCCACGGCGTTGCGCGATGACGTAGAGGAACACGAGAACGCCGAGAACACCGACGAGAAGCATCATCGTCCGCCGGTCGAGGGACGGGAGCGACAGGCCGCCCCCGCCGCTGTCGCCGTCGTCCGTTTCCTCGTCAGCGCTGTCCTGTTCGTCGTGCTGCTGCTGATACTCCTCCTCGGTGGGCATGTCCTCGTTCTCCTCCGTTTCGGTTTCCTCGGTGTTCGCTGTCTCTTCGTCCGCTTCTGCTGATTCCTCGCTGTCTTCGGCTTGTGCTCGAACCTCCGCTCTCAGCTCGCTCCAGTCGTGGTCGTTGTCGACGCTGCCGTTGATGTGGCCCTTCACCGAGTCGAGGGCCTGCTGTTCGTCTTCGCCGTAGTCGCACCCCTCTACGGGGCAATGGTGATCGCTCATGTCTGAGAAGTCGCTTCTGCGTGTGGTTCGCCCTCGTGGGCGTCCGTTGCTCGCGCTTCGAGCCGGTCGCTCAGGTCCTCCAAGCGGTCGAAGGTGATCGGGTCCTGACCGTGCTGCTCGCGTATTCGGTTGATCGTCGCCCCCGCCTGCTCGGCGTGGGTCTTCGCCTCGTCGGCGTCCTGCAGCTCTTGGTCGAGGCGGGTCACTGCGGCCTTGTACCCCTGCCAGGCCCGCCCGAGGGCCCCCGCCGCGGCCCCCTTGATCGCTTGGTCGTCACCCCCGTCGGGGGTGGTCTCGTCGGCCCGGTCGTCGTCGAGCAACCGAGAAACTTCAGATTCGTCGTATCCGCACGCGTCGGTCAGAAACTCGCACGCCTCGGGGTCCCCGTTCTCACAGTGCCCCCGGGCGTGGTCGCACCCCTCGTCCTGGGTGCGACGGGCGGCACGACCCGCCTTCTGGGTGGGGGTTTCGCTGTCTTCGCGACGGCGACCACCCCCCTCACGGCCTGCTCGTTCCATCACCTCCCGGTGTTCGTCGACGGTCAGGGTGGGGTCGTAGTGCGCCAACCAATCGGACACCCCCTCGGAATCGGCGATAGCCTTCACACTACGGGCGTGAGGGACTGACGCGCGGGCTTCCGAGAAGTCGATCTCCCCCCGTTCGTGGTCAGAGAGGGGGGCCTGACCAGACCCCCCTTCCCGCTCGGCGCGGGAGTCGAGGGCCCGTTGCTGGGCCTGGTCGATGACGTGGTCGGGGGCACTGGACGCGAAGACCACCTCTTTGAGGCGCCTGTCGTCGTCGCTACACAGGTGGTCGCTGTGCTCGTCTCGAACGGCGTCGGCCGCTGTTTTCGTTCCAAACTCGATGGTCGTCACAACTGCCTCCGAAACGACCAACGGGCACACTAGAAATAAAAACTGTCAACGAGTGAATAATTGAATGAGTGATTGACTATGGCCGGTTTCTGCGGCGGGCGAGATCGGTGAGGTGCGTCTGCCGCAGGTCCGTGAGCGCATGGTAGGCGCGGGTGTCGACGCGGCTCAGGTGGCCGGTGTCGGCGTCGGTCATACGGATCGAACCTCGCTGTAGGCCGGCTGGGGGTTCTCGACAGCATTGAGTATCGCATTGGAGAGTTCTCGTGGCATCTCCGCCCTTTTAGCAGGGTCCCGGATGTGGGTCGTGTCCTCGTCGCCATCGAAGCCGCTTTGGCTGGAGACGTGACAGCTCGCTCCGGGGGAGCAGCGCCGATAGTCGAAGGTAGGCGGGTGCTCTCCCCAGAGATCAGTGGGTTTCTGCCACTCGTAGCCGTACTGGCAGAGGGTGATCTCACCGGTCGGCTGGCCGAGATACCGGCGCATCCGTCCCCGCGGGTTCTCGATGAACCACCAATCGGGAGCGAGAGCGCGGCAGAGACCGACGACGTGGTACGCGAGAACGACGTGCTCGCGAGCTTGGTCGCTGTTCGGATCGCCGTCGACGTAGTGATCGGTCTGGTTGCCAGCGACGGACAGCGTTGTGCACGGCGGCCCGCCGACCACCACATCAGCCTCCGGAAGATCGTCGGGCCGGAGGTCGAGCACGTCGGCGCAGATGTCCGGGTCGAACTCCGGGTTGATGTCGACCGTCACGACGCGCCAGTCGTCGGCGTCCTCGAAGGACTGTGACAGACCGCCGAGGCCCGCGCACAGGTCGAGACAGATTCGCTCAGCACCGCCGTCCCCCTCGTCAGTCGGCACGAACGGTAGCACCTCCCGTCGTGGAGGCCTTCGAGAACGGGCGGATGTACACCGCCAGGTAGTCGCTCGGGGGCATCCCGTTCTGGAGGTGGACGTATCCCCGCTCGGCGAGCTTGTGGAGCAACACGACCGCCTCGTCTTGGTCGGCGTCGCCGACAGCCTGCGCGAGCGCCTTCTTCGCCGCCTCGCCGCGGACGATTCCGCTCTCGTTGCGCTTCTTGCACAGCGTCCGGTAGGCGACGGCGAGATCCCGGTCTTTCGGCTCCTCCCACGGCTCGATCTCGTCGCTCTCGTCGGGGGCGTCGACTTGCTGGCGGACGTAGCCCTCCAGATCGGCGCTCATGTTGTCCACCTGCTCCTTGTACCGCTCTTTCAGCCGGGTGGGGAGCCGGAAGGTGATCTTGTCGCTCCCGTCTTCGTCGTGGAGCTGGGAACCGCCGGGCATGTACTAACAGCACCCCCCAGCGTAAGACGCGACGAAACCCCAACACGGCGGTCGGATCGGCACGGATGTTGGTACGTGTAGGACAGCCCCCCGTGGGGTGCTGGTCAGGACTCGCGCTAGCGGGCGGGCGCTCGTGCGCGTCACCGGCCAACACCTCCCATCGTGTCGCGGGCTCGACGGAGCAGGTTGCCAACTGTACCGGGCGAACGGCCGCTCATGTCGGCGTATTCGCGGACGCCCATCTCCCCGTGGTCGCAGGTCAGATACGCGTCGAGTTCGGCAGAAGTGAGATCGTCGTAGCGGTCCGGGTCATCGTCGAGGCGGAGCCACGCTGGTGGCTCTGGGTAGTCCCGACCCGTCTCGACGTGGGAGACGACGATCCGGCCACGGGTCCACTGCCACCACAGCGAGGCGACGTGGGCGCACCAACCGTCGTTGAACCGGTGGCCCTTGCAGGGACAGTCGGCGAGCAGTGTCCGACCCTTCAGCGCCCACGTCACTCTGTGCTCGCTCTCGCCGTCGCTCAGGCGGACCATGCGCTCGGCGTCGTTGATAGGGCCGCCGCTGTCCGTCTCTTCCTGAGCGCGCTGCCACGGCGTCGAGAGCGTCCAGTCGTCGGGCATCGACAGCGTCGGCGGG
>ENA-ORCO01000290-ORCO01000290.1-marine-metagenome-genome-assembly--contig:-NODE-290-length-29080-cov-6.505775_pt1 | contig 29080 bp, 27 predicted proteins | sample MGYA00248633_ERZ508508 | MGnify/ENA primary metagenome ERZ508508 (study PRJEB26179, sample SAMN06268845) | marine metagenome | isolation source: A23 P1 aerobic enrichment on pine of planktonic cells taken...
TCAAGCCGCTCGTCGGCCTCCGCGGACGCCTCTTCCTCGGCCGTCGAGCGGATCTCCTCGGCCCGCTCGCGGGCGTCGGCGAGGGTCTCCTCGGCGTCGGCTTCCGCCTCGGCGACGATGTCGTCCGCCTCGCGTTCGGCCTCCGTCACTCGTTCGAGCACCTCTGGTCTCGGCATACTCACTAATCGTCAGAAAATCCAGGAGCGACGTATAAGGTGTTTGCGAAAGCCATCGACGGCGCGTCCGGCACGCAGTCGACCGTGCCGCCGATCCGGACCGCCAAACCGTACTGCCGAACTGCATCCCGAATCGTCCCCCGATCCGAACCGCCATCCGACACGAAACGTCGAATCCTTCTCGCGTACTTTTAAGTACTCGCTGGCGGTCCAACGAGGTATGGTAACGGTGTATACGGTCGCCTCGGCGAAGGGCGGCGTCGGCAAGACGACGACGGCGGCCGCGATCGCGACGCTGTTGGCGGATGCCGGAGCGTCGGTCGTCGCGATCGACGCCGATCTCGGGATGGCGAACCTCGCCGGCGCGCTGGGAATCAACGTCGAGGGAGAGACGGTCCACGACGTGCTCGCCGGCCGCGCGGAGCCCGAGGCGGCGGTCCAGGAGGGCCCGCGGGGGCTCCGCGTCCTCCCCGGTGAAACCGACCTGGATGCCTACGCCGACGCGGACCCCGCCGGCCTGGCCGACGTCGTCGCGACGTTCGCGGACGCCGACTACGTGATCCTCGACGCCGGCGCAGGCCTATCACACGACTCGGCGCTTCCGCTCGGGATCGCCGACCGGACGCTGCTCGTGTCCACTCCCGAGCGAGAGGCGCTGCGCGACACGGCGAAGACGGGCGAGCTGGCCGATCGCCTCGGCGGCACGGTCGACGGCGCGGTCGCGTGTTTCCTCCGCCCCGACCGGATCGACGTCGACCCCGACGACGTAATCGCCACTGCGGGCGGTTCTGAGGCGCTTCACATCGCGTTGGAAGCCCACGTCGATGCCGGCGACGAAGTCATCATTCCGGACCCCGGATTCGTCTCTTACGACGCGCTCACGCGGCTCACGGGTGGTACGCCCGTTCCCGTTCCGCTTCGCGAGGACCTCACGATCGATCCGGACGCCATCGAGGCGGCGATCACCGACGACACCGCGGCGTTCGTCGTCAACAGCCCCGGCAACCCGACCGGAGCGGTCTCCCCACCGGAAGACGTCCGCGAATTCGCCCGGATCGCCGACGAACACGACGTGCTCTGTATCTCCGATGAGGTGTACGAACACATCGTCTTCGAGGGCGAACACCGCTCGCCCGCCGAGTTCGCGGAGACGGACAGCGTCGTCGTCGTGAACGCCTGCTCGAAGGCGTACTCGATGACCGGGTGGCGACTCGGCTGGGTCGCCGCCAGCGAGGAGCGCGCCTCGCGGATGGTTCGGGTACACCAGTACATCCAGGCCTGTGCGAGCGCGCCGGCCCAGTACGCCGCCGAGGCGGCGCTCACCGGGCCACAGGACAGCGTCACGGAGATGGTGTCGGCGTTCGAGGAGCGCCGGAACGTCCTCCTCGATGGGTTAGAGGAGATGGGCCTCGACGTGCCGACGCCGAAGGGGGCGTTCTACGCGATGCCGAAGGTGCCCGAGGGCTGGTGTGACGAGGTTATCGACCGGGGCGTCGTCGTCGTTCCGGGGGACGCCTTCGGCGCGGGCGGCGAGGGGTACGCGCGCATCTCCTACGCCGCGAGTTTGGAGGAAGTGAAGGAGGCCATCGAGGTAATGGACGAGGCGACGCGCGCGCTTCGATAGGCGCCACCCCACGATACGTTACGCCGTCGAGGCGATTTTTATCACGTCGCCTTCCTCCAGTTCGTACTCCTCGCTCACCTGTCGGTCCGCGCGGGCGTCGACGGCGTGGAGGTAGCCGTCACCGATGTCCTGGTGGACGGCGTAGGCCAGGTCAACGGGGGAAGAACCGCGCCGGAGGAGGTGGGCGTCCGGGAGGACGTTGCCGGTGGCGTCCGTCCAGTGGGTCGCGTCCTGAACGGGATACACGGTGACCTGTTCAAGGAGTTCGTAGACGGCCTCGTTGATGGCGGCCTGAACGCCGGTGCCGTCCCAGCGCTCCATCGTCGTGGCGAGCGCGTCGAGTTGCTCGCGTTGGCCCTCCGGCAGGTCGCCCGTGAGGTCGATGGCGACGTGGTCGTGAAAGGAGATGACCAGATTCTCGTCGCCCCGACGGGCGTGACCATCGACCGCGAGAAGCTCTCCTAGAGTCCCCGGAATCGACAGGGTTTCACCGGTCCGGCCCCCATTCGGCCGTAGATGAGCAAGGACTATATCGAGGTTCGCGGGGCCGAGGAACACAACCTCAAGGACCTCGACGTCCGCATCCCCCGCGATGAGTTCAGCGTCGTCACCGGGCTCTCCGGTTCGGGCAAGTCGTCGCTCGCCTTCGACACCGTGTACGCCGAGGGCCAGCGTCGCTACATCGAGTCCCTCTCCGCCTACGCCCGCAACTTCCTCGGGCAGATGGACAAACCGCAGGTCGAGAGCGTCGAGGGGCTCTCGCCCGCCATCTCCATCGACCAGAAAAACGCCGCCAACAACCCCCGGTCGACCGTCGGCACCGTCACCGAACTCCACGACTACCTCCGCCTGCTGTACGCCCGCGTCGGCACGCCCCACTGTCCCGAGTGCGGACGCGAGGTCGGCGAGCAGAGCGCGAGCCAGATGGTCCGTCGCCTCCTCGACCTCCCCGAGGGGACGAAAGCGAAGCTCTGTGCGCCCGTCGTCCGCGACCAGAAGGGCGCCTTCGAGGATCGTTTCGACGACTTGGTGAGCGAGGGATACAGCCGGGTCGAGGTCGACGGGGAACCGTACGACCTCACGATGGACCGCCCCGACCTGGACGAGAACTACGACCACACCGTCGACGTGGTGGTCGACCGCGTGACGGTCGACCCCGACGCCCGCTCGCGCATCACGGACTCCGTCGAGACGGCGCTGTCCGAGGCCGGTGGCGTCCTCAAGGTGATCCTGCCCGATCCGCCCGAGGGCGTCGAACTCGGCGGGTCGACGGCGCGGTCGACCGGTGATCTGGCCGACGCCGACGCCGCGGCCGACGAGGCCGACGCCTCCGACCGCCTCGTCGTCGAGTTCTCGGAGGAGCTGGCCTGCACCCACTGCGGCATCGACATCCCCGAAATCGAGACGCGGAGCTTCTCCTTTAACAGCCCCCATGGCGCCTGTCCCGAGTGTGAGGGCATCGGCAACGCGAAGGAAGTCGACCCGGATCTCGTGGTGGTCGAGGAGAGCAAGCCGTTGAAACACGTCTTCGAGCCGTGGAGCTACAACCGGTCGTACTACCGCCGACAGCTCGACTCGATGGCGCGACATTTCGGTGTCTCCGTCGACACGCCCTTCGAGGATCTGGATGCGGACGTACAGGACGCCTTCCTCTTCGGCACCGACGGGGACGTGCTCTTCGAGTGGACGACGAAAAACGGCGTCCGCCGCAAGGAGCAGCCGTTCGAGGGCGTGATCGGCAACCTCGAACGCCGGCACGTCGAGACGGACTCGGACAACACCCGCGACCACATCGAGGAGTTCATGGCCGTCACTACTTGCCCCGAGTGCGACGGCACGCGCCTCAAGCCCGCCTCGCGGGCCGTGCTCGTCGACGGCACGGCCATCACCGAGGTGAACCGCATGTCCATCGCGGACGCCCTCGACCACTTCGAGGGACTCGAGAGCGCGCTGACCGAGCGCGAGCGCACCATCGCCGAAGAGATTCTGAAGGAGATTCGCGCCCGCCTCGGTTTCATGCAGGAAGTCGGGTTGGATTACCTCACGCTGGACCGCGAGGCGGCGACCCTTTCGGGCGGCGAGTCCCAGCGCATCCGTCTCGCCACGCAGGTCGGCTCGGGGCTCGTGGGCGTTCTCTACGTCCTCGACGAACCCTCTATCGGCCTGCATCAGCGCGACAACGACCGCCTGCTCGACACGCTCGAAGGGCTCCGTGATCTGGGTAACACCCTCCTCGTCGTCGAACACGACGAGGAGACGATGCGGCGGGCGGACAACGTCATCGACATGGGTCCGGGGCCGGGCAAGCGCGGCGGCGAAGTCGTCGTACAGGGCGATTTCGACGACGTGGTCGCTGCCGAGGACTCCGTCACGGGCGACTACCTCGCCGGCCGTCGCGAGATTCCGGTGCCCGAGGAGCGACGCGACCCCGACGACGGCGAACTCACGATCCGCGGTGCTCGCCAGCACAACTTAGACGACGTGGACGTCTCCATCCCCCTCGGCCAGTTCGTCGCCATCACCGGCGTCTCCGGCTCCGGGAAGTCCACGCTCGTGCACGACGTGCTGTACAAGGGGCTCGCCCGCGAGATGAACGACAACACCTCGGTCGACCCCGGCGACCACGACGCCATCGAGGGGTACGACGCCATCGAGACGGTTCGGCTCATCGACCAGTCGCCCATCGGCCGGACGCCCCGCTCGAACCCCGCCACCTACACCGGCGTCTTCGACCACGTGCGCGAACTCTTCGCGGAGACCAAACTCGCCAAGCAGCGCGGCTACGAGAAGGGCCGCTTCTCGTTCAACGTCAAGGGCGGCCGCTGTGAGGAGTGTGGTGGGCAGGGCACGGTCAAAATCGAGATGAACTTCCTCTCGGACGTGTACGTCCCCTGCGAGGAGTGTGACGGCGCCCGCTACAACGACGAGACGCTCGACGTGACCTACAAGGGCGCGACCATCGCGGACGTGCTGGATATGGAGGTCGACGAGGCGCTCGACTTCTTCGAGGCCAATCCCGGCATCCGCCGTCGCCTCGAACTCTTACAGGACGTGGGGCTCGGCTACATGCAGCTCGGCCAGCCCTCGACCACCCTCTCCGGTGGCGAGGCCCAGCGCGTCAAGCTCGCGGAGGAGCTGGGCAAGAAAGACTCCGGTGAGACGCTCTACTTGCTGGACGAGCCGACGACCGGCCTCCACTCCGAGGACGAGCGCAAGCTGATCGAGGTGCTGCACCGCCTCGTCGACGCCGGCAACACGGTGATGGTGATCGAACACGAACTCGACCTCGTCAAGAACGCCGACCACGTCGTCGACCTCGGGCCCGAAGGTGGCGAGGGCGGTGGCGAGGTGGTCGCGACGGGGACGCCGGAAGATCTCGCCCGACTGGACGACTCCCACACCGGGCGCTACCTGCGCGACCTACTTCCGGCCGTCGACCTCGCGGGACCACGGTCGGATCGGCGCAAGCCGGCGAAGGCTGCGAGCGACGACTAGTCGCGGCCGGACACGCGGTCACACGCGGCCCAACGACCGGTCGCCACACTCGACGGGGCGTAGCTCACAGGAGCGAGAGGTACGCCACCCCACCGAAACCGGCGGCTATCAGGACGAGGCCGGGAATCTGGTAGACCCAGTCGGGAAACATCTCCACGTATTCGTCGGTGGTCTCTTGTGTTACTTTGCTTGCCATACTGTACCATGGGCGCGCACACACATATAGTCTCCCCAACACGATCGCGAGTCGGACGGGGCCGTTTTACTCGCCGAACGCCCGCCGCACTGCGTCGGCCATCGCACACGCCCGCTGGCCGTGTTCCGTCTCGTCTCGAATCCCGTTCGTGACGTAGGCCATCGCCAGCCCGGACTCGGGGTCGCCCCAGCCGACGATGCTTCCCAATCCGCCGTGACCGAACGTCGTCCGCGGCGCCAGTGTTCCGTACTTGTCCCACGCGGTACCCGCACGCTCGAAACCGAGGGCGTACCGCCGCGGCACCTTCATCGTCGCGTCCGTCTCCACCTCGACCTGCACGCTCGTCGCCGTCTCGACCGTCTCCGGGTCGAGCAGCCGTGTCCTGTCGAGTTCGCCCCCGTTCGCGAGGCAGGCGTAGAAGCGGGCCATGTCGCGTGCGGTGCCGACGCCCGTCGCCGCCGGCACGACTGCCCGGTGCATCGACTCGCGGTTGAACAGGGCGGCCGCCTCGTCCTCGCGCCCGTCGAGACCGATCCCCGCGTCCCGGCACCGTTCGCCCGGTTCGAAGCCGGCCAGCGTCGCCACGTCGTCCGGGTCGTCCGCGGGCAGACCGATCGACGTGTCCGTCATTCCCAGCGGGTCGAAGACGTGCTCCCGGGCGTAGGCGTCGACCGCCTGCCCGCTCACCCGGCGGACGAGTTCGCCGACGAGGAAGCCGTAGGTGAGCGTGTGGTACGCGGCGGTCGATCCGGGGGTGAACGTCGGGTCCAGGGCTTCCATCGCGCCCACCGCGTCCTCCCAGTCCAGCCACCGCTCCGGCTCCTGATCCAGCGGCCCGTACGGGAGGCCAGCCTGGTGGCTGAGGACGTGCCGGACCGTCGCCTCGGCCTTCTCGCTGCCCGCCTCGGCGAACGCCGGCCAGTGCTCGCGGACGCGGTCGTCGTAGCCGATGCGACCGCGCTCGGCGAGGTGGTGCAGACAGACGCCGGCGTAGGGTTTCGTACAGGAAAAGAGGACGTGCCGGCGGTCGGGCGTCGTCGCCGGGCCGTCGGGGTCGGCCGTCCCAGTCGCGAGGTCCAACACGAGTTCGTCCCCGACGTACACCGCCAACTGCGCGCCGTGGTGGAGGCCGACATCGGCGTGACGCTCGAACAGCCTTCGAACCCGGGTCGCCGGATCGGCGTCGAATGGGTCGTCCATACCCCGCCGTCGTGACGGAGACACCGAAAGTCCGTCGGCGGCCCCGTCCCCGACGCGCGGCGGTGGCTGTGGCGTTCGACGTGCGCAATCAATCCCACTTTCGTTAGATAAATTTATATTGCCAAAGCCGATCGAAGCGGACGTGAACGCGATACGACTGACCCTCGCCGTCCTCGTGGTGACGGCAGTGCTGGGACCGCCCGGCGTCGGCGCCGCGACGGCCGCCGAGGACTGTTCGTTCCCCATCACGCGGACCGATGCGACGGGGACTGCCGTCACCGTCTCCGAAGACCCCGACGAGGTGGTGACGCTCAACCCCAGTGCGGCACAGACGATGTACGAAATCGACGCGTGGGACGAGGTGATCGGCGTCTCGACGTACGCCTCCTATCTCTCCGGCGCGGACGAGAAGACGACGGTCGGGACGGGGTACGGCGACGCGACGGTCGAGCAGACCATCGCTCTCGATCCGGACCTCGTTCTCGCGCCGAACACCATCTCCGATGCCACGGTCCAGCAACTCCGCAACGCCGGACTGACGGTGTACAAGTTCGAGGCCGCGGAGGATCTGGAAGACATCGAGGAGAAGACGCGCCTGACGGGCGAACTCGTGGGACACTGTGAGAGCGCCGACTCCCGCGCCGACGAGATGGTGCGACAGATCGACGTCATCGAGGCCGCCGTCGAAGACGTGGACCGACCGACGGTGTTCTACACGTTCTTCAGTTTCACCGCCGGCCAGAACACGTACATCCACGAGATCATCGAGACGGCGGGCGGCGACAACATCGCCGTCGACAATCCCGACATCAACGCGAGCGGCGGCAACACGGAGGGGTATTTCCTCGCCAACCCCGAAATCGTCGTCGCGGCCGATCCCACCTGGATCGTCGTGGACAACAACGAGTACGACACCGCGACGGTGCCGTCGGGCCCCGGCGGCGTCTACGAGGGGACGACCGCCTATCGGGAAGGGAACGCCATCCTCCTCGACGGCAACGAGATCAGCCAGCCGGCCCCGCGCATCGTCGCCGCCCTCGTCGACCTCGTGCGGGTACTCCACCCCGAGGCCTACGAGACCGAGATCAAGGAGCGAATCGACTCGGGTTCGCTCGACGGTCAGCGACGAACGACGGCCGACCGACTCGCGGACGGAAGCGTCACGCTGACCGCGGCCAACATCGGCCGCGCCGACCGCGTGAGCTTCGATCTACCGACCCGCACGAACGCCACGGTCGACGTGCGCCGGGTCAACGTCTCGCTCTCGACGATCAACCCGAGCTTCCAGCTTCGCGTGCGCGACGGTGGTAACCGCACGGCGCCGAACGGGACCCGTTCCCTCCACGCGATGCAGGTGTCCGGCAACGGCATCTACGCCAGCGATATCGACCACCTGACACTCAGACTGGCGGTAAACCGGAGCCGACTCGGCGACGCCGACCCCGACACGGTCACGCTCTATCGCTCGAACGGTACGGACTGGGTCCCGCTGCAGACGACGCGGGCCACGGACGCGAACGCGACGGCCAACGGGACACTCGTCTATGAGGCGCGCACGACCGGCCTGCCGACGCTGCTGCTCGCCGTCGACGAACCCCGTGTGCCGTCGACGAACGTATCGACGCCGGCGCCCGCGACGGCGACGGCGACCCCGACTGCCGAACCGACGGCGACGCCCGAATCGACCGCCACCCCGACTTCGACGGCGTCGACACCGACACCGACACCGACGCCCGGGAGCGCTCCCGGGTTCGGCCCCGTGGCGGCGCTGGCGGCGCTGGCCGTCCTCGCGCTCGGTGGGAGGTGGGGCCGATGACGCCCGGACGGCGCCCGACGGCGGCCCTCGCCGTCTTGCTCGCCCTCTGTCTCGTGGCGACACCCGTCAGCGGGGCGACCGTCGGCGTCGGCGAGGCGTCAGTCTCGCCGACCGCCGTCTCGACCGGGTCGACGACGACACTCGACCTCTCGGTGAACGCGACGGCCGTGAACACCACCGACGGGACGACTGGTGCGAACGTCACCGTCAGCGTTCCCACCGCTCTCGACCTCTCGGGCGCGACGGTCGACGCGAGCGACGCGACCCCGAACGCGACCGGCGTCAGCGGATCGATCGACTCCGCGTCGAACGCGGTGGTCGTCTCGTGGGACGACGACGGCGGCGTCGGATCGGAGACAGTGACCGTCACCGTCACCGTCTCGGGTGTCGCCGTCGACCGGACGGGCGAGTACGAGCTGGCGGCGACCGTCGACGGCGACGGCGACGGCGTGACGGACGCACGAGGGACGGTCGGCACCGTCACCGCCACCGCCGCGGACAGCGACCGGAGCGTCACGGCCGCCGACGCCACCCTCTTTCTCGGCGAGGAAGACGTGGATCTGACCGGCCTCGACGCCGCGAACGCGGCCGGCGAATCACAGCGGATCTTCGGCAACGGCGGCGACGCCGACGGGAAAATCGCGACCGTCGAGGACACCCTCACGGCCGACGTGACGCGTGGTAACGGGTTCGTCACCGGGACGTACAGCTTCGCCTCCAGTAGCAGCGCGTCCACGCTCACCGTCCAGCGACCGGACGTACGGGACGTGGAGCTCTACCCCGGGGCCACCACGAGCGGGACCGAAGTCGACGGCTCCTCCGTCCCGCCGACCGTCGAGACACTCACGGTCGACCCGCAGTTCGACTTCGAAGCCGCCGACGACGCGACCGTGATCGTCGAGAACGCGAACGGCCTCGACCTCACCGACGAACTCACCGCGGATCCGACGGTCGCCACCGACGACGGGACGGTAGCACTCGACGTGTCCGATCTCTCGGTCGGCACGTACACCGTCCGGGTCGAGGGTGCGGACGACCTCGATCACGTGAACGCGACGGCGACCGTCGGCATTCGCGCGGAGGCACGCACCGTCTCGGTGAGTCGGACACGCGTCGCTCGCGGCGAGTCGACAGTGGCGACGGTCAGCGGCGCACCCGGGACGGTTCGATACCTCCGCCTGTCGGGCGCCGTTCTCCGCGATGGCGAGCAGGTGAACGTCCCCACCGCGAAGGCGATGTTCGGCGCGGCCGAGGGGCTCGTCCTCGTCGGTGCGGACAGCGAGGCCAACGCCCTCTATGCCGTACTGTCGCTCGACGAGAACGGGTTCGCCAAGGTCGAACTCGACACCGACCGGCTGGAGACGGGCACCCACGATGTCGCGGTGGCGCGAAACGTCACCGTGCCCGAGGAGGCGAGCGTCGCCCTCACTGTCACCGACCGAAGCGTCGCCGTGACGCCCGCCCGGGAGCGGGTGACGGTCGGCGAGACGGTGACCGTCTCCGGCACGGCCCGCGGCGCCGACGACGTGAAGCTCTACGCCCGCGTCGGCGGCGAGTACGTCCCGCTGTACGAGGACACCGAAACCGACGCCCTCGCCGAGACGAGCGTCGACACCGACGGCTCCTGGGAGGTCGACCTCGACACCAGATCGGTCGTGACCATTCCCGGCACGTACCGACTCGTCGCCGTCGCGGATCCCGGCGACGACTACCTGGAAACGACCGATCGCGTCCCGGAGTCGACGCTTCGTGACTTCGACGCCGTCGGCCGGGCTTCCCTCGCCACCGTCGACCCGTCGCTGTCGGCGTCGGTTTCACAGTCGCGGATCGCCACCGGAGCCGGCGACGAAGTCGAAGTCGCCGGTCGCGCGTCCGGTCCCCGCGAGACGGTCCGGGCGTACGTCGTCTCGCCTCGCGGGGCCGTCGACCCCCTCCAAGTCACCGTCGACGACGCCGACGCCTTCGACTTCGACTACGCTCGCTTCGACACGCCCGGCCGGTACCGCATCCTCCTCGTGACGGCCGGTCGCGACGCCGCCTTCGCACTCGACGACGACGGCGATGCGGCGTCGATCCGGAGCGAACTCACGGGATCGGAGACGGCCGCGCAAGCCGAGGCGACGATACGCGACGCCTACGGCGGCGCCGGCGTCGACGACCAGCGCCTCGCGCTGAACGTCACCGCGACCGAACCCCGAATAGCCGTCGAGGCGGTCGACCACCGGAACGACAGTCTCGTCGTCACGGGGACCACCAACCGCGAGAACGAGACGGTCGTGAGCGTCGACCTCCAGCGGGAGACACGCGTCGTCGCCGTCGGCGACGCCGCGGTGAACGCCTCGGGTCGTTGGCGAGCGACGGTCGACCTCTCGGGCGTTCCCGACGGCGCGTACACGCTCCGCGCCGAGACGGCCGACGCGACGGACACGCGGTCCGTGCGGGTGGGTTCGCCCACGCCGACGCCCACGCCGACGCCCGAACCGACCCCGACCGAATCCGGCGCAATCGCGGCCGCCGGCACGCAGACGTCGACGCCACCGCCGACCGAACCCGCCGCTGCGAAGGGAACGACCGACTCGCGCGACGTGACTGGCGCCTCCCAGTCCGAGACGGCCGGCACCGGCGACGGGTTCGGCCTCCTGCCCGCCGTCGCGGCTCTCGTGGCACTTCTCGTCTCGATCGCTCGACGCCGCCGTCCGTGACGCCCCGTCTCCGTCGCAGTGAAAACCCCCGCGCACCAAGCGGAGGTGTGATGGACGACGAACTCCCCCTCCCGCCGGCGACGGCCGGCCGTCGTGGCCGCCTCGCATGAACGTCCGCTGCCGCGGTATCTACACGACGGCGCTCACGCGCCGCTTTCTCGACGCCGACCACGACGTGGTCGCCGCGTCCGACCCCATCCGCGAACGCTTCGATGCGGACTTCGGGACCGGCCCGTACGACGTGACCGTCGAGACGACCGACGACCGCCAGGGCGTCGGCGTGACCGGCGCTCCGGACGCGGTCGACCGGGCTGTCGACCACCTCGACCACTCCCGCGACACGTTCGCGTGGGCCGCTTCGGCTCCACAGCACGCCGTCTTCGACGCCCGCGTCACCGAGACGCGCGGGAGCGGTGCCGTCTGTGAGCTGGGCGATTCCGAGGGCTTCCTCCCGTTCGGCAACGTCGACGCCCACGTCGACGTGGGCGACGAGGTACGCGTGCAGGTCACCGAGTCCGCTCCCCCGTGGCTCGACCGCCGATCCGTCCTCGACGGCGGGATTCGAGCTCGGGCCGGCCCGGCGACCCTCGTCCGCGGCGAGTCCGGTATCTCGGTCGACACGTACGACGACGAGGCCGGGCGCGAACTCGCCGGCATGACCGACCTCCTCGGCATCGAACCGCCCGACGGCTGGGGACTCGTCTGGGCCGCCGCGGCGACGGAGGCCGACATGGGGGCGCTGGAGACGGCCCTCGACCGCGCGGTCGAGCGCGCCGAGGCGCTCGAAACGGCGCTCGACTCCCCGGTCGATCCGCCCCGCCGTCTGGCCGCTCCCGCCGCGACGACGTGGGTGTGGTTCGGCCGCGAGGCGCGGTTCGACCTCGACGCGGAGCGGCGCGCGGTGACGACGACCATGACCGGCCACCATCGCGTCAAGGCCGCCTCCGACGAGGCGAGCCGGGCGGTCGACTTGGTCGAGGCACTGGAGACCGACGGCGGCGACGGCGAGGACTTCCCCTTCGAGGCGGTGACTGACGTGTTCGGCCCCGTCGCGGGCGATCACGTCCGCCTCGACCACGGCAAGCCCGACGGCCGCCGGATCGTCCTCGGGCGCGCGGAGGTGGTGGGCCGCGACCCCGACGGCACGCTCACCCTGCGCCGTGAGATGACCGCCGGCGGCACCTACGACGCCCTCGGCGTCGACCGCGAGGCCGGCGACGTGGCGATCACCAAGGTCCGCGAGGGGCGGTGGTGGTATCCCACCGTCTACCGCGGCGACGACGGTGATCGGAAGGGAACCTACGTCAACGTCTGTACGCCGGTGGAGTGTTTCCCCGATGCCGTCCGCTACGTCGACCTCCACGTCGACGTGGTCAAGGGACCGGCCGGGGAGGTGCGCCGGGTCGACGACGACGAACTCGACGACGCCGTCGACGCCGGACAGCTGTCGGAATCGCTCGCGGAGAAGGCGCGCTCGGTCGCGTCGAGTCTGGAGAACGCGCTCTAGCGCTCCGTCGGCGCACCCGTACCCCCGGTGATCGCGCTCGCCAGCGCCCCTCGGACGACCGCGTCACCGTCCTCGTCGGTCGGCCGAAGCTCGGGTACCGCCGTCGCCACGTGATCCGGGAGTTGCTCCCTGATCGGCCCGAGCACGCGCTCGGGATTGTTGCGCGCCACGCCGCCGCCGACGGCCACGACCCGTGGCGCGTAGGCGTGGACGAGCGTCGCGACGCCGAGGGTGTTCCAGCGAGCGAGTCTGTCGACGACCCGTGTCGCGAAGTCGTCGCCCGCGGCGGCAGCGTCGAACACCGCGACGGCGTCGATTTCGGCGTCGGGGTCGTCCAGTGGCAGGCCAGTCTCGTCCCCCTCCCCGTACAGTTCGCGGGCGTACGCCGGAATGTTCGCCCCACCGCAGTAGGCCTCCCAGTGGCCTCGCCCGCCACAGCCACAGCGCCGGCCGTCCGGATCGAGGGTCACGTGACCGATTTCGGCCGCGTTTCCCTGCCACCCTTCCAGGACGTGGCCGTCGACGACGGCGCCGGCACCGACGCCCGTCGAGAGCGTGAGGTAGACGAGGTCCGCTGGTCCGTCGCGGAAGAACCGTTCGCCGATGGCGCCCGCCGTGGCGTCGTTGTGGAGGAAGAGCCGGTCGGTCGACAGGAGCGTGTGTAGCGGCCCGATCAGCGGGATGCGGTCGACGGCCGCCGGCAGGTTCGGCGTGTCGATCACTGCGCCGCTGTCGGGGTCCAGCGGCCCGATGGCGCCGATGCCCGCGGCGACCACTGCCTCGGGGCTCACGCCCGCGTCGGCACACGCCTCACGGGCGGCATCGAGCATCGCCTCCGTGACCGCGACGCCGGTCGGTCCCTGTGGCGTGGCAGTACGGTGGGCGCCGGCGATGCGACCGGCCCGATCGCCGACCACCGCCCTGATGGTCGTCGCGCCGAGGTCGACCCCGAGATAGACCGCCATCTACTCCGTACCGGTGCGGACGTACAGTGTCGGACACGGTGCTTCGAGCATGATGGACTGGGCGACGCTCCCGAAGAGAGCCTTCCCGGTCGGTGACCGCTCGCGCCCGCCGACGACGACGAGGTCGGCGTCACACTGTGCCGCCAGATCCACCATCGTCTCGCCGGGGTCGCCGACCGTCCCCCGAATCGTGTAGTCGATGTTCGCCGCTTCCAGAACGCCTTCGAGGGTCCGAATCGTCGTGTCGCGCTCTGCCACCTCGTCCGGCGTCGCTTCTTCCAGGTGGAGAGTCGACCGCGACTCGTCGTACCCCTCTTTGGTGAACGCGTGTGCGAGAACGACATCCGCACCCGTCGGTCCGGCGATGTCCACTGTCTCCTCGGCCAACCGCTCGATCTGGTCGTACTCCCGTGCCCCGACTGCGACCAGAATTGTCTCTACAGCCATGCCGGGGTCGTTCGCGGGCCGGACACAAACCGTTACCGACCACCACCCCTTTGCGCTCCCCGCTCCATCCGTCAGTATGCTCACCACAGACCTCTCCGGCCGGGTAGCGTTGGTGACGGGGAGTGCGACCGGTGTCGGCCGCGAATTCGCCCTCTCGATGGCCGAGGCGGGCGCGTCGGTCGCCGTCCACTACTATTCGAGCGCCGAGGCGGCGCGCGCCACGGCTGCCGTCGCCCGCGAGGAGAGCGGCGCCGCGACGACCGTCCAGGGCGACGTGACCGACCCCGACGAGGTCGACGCCCTCTTCGACGCCGTCGAGGCCGACCTCGGGAGCGTCGACATCCTCGTCAACAACGTCGGCGACTTCGCGCCTCGCCACTGGGAGGAACTATCCTTCGAGACGTGGAACCGCGTCATCGACACGAACCTCACGGGGACCTACCTCTGCTCGAAGCGTGCACTCCCCACGATGCGCGAGGCCGGATTCGGCCGCATCGTCAACGTCGGCTACGCGGGCACGGAGAAGGCGCTCGTCTATCCGAAGAACTTCCCGTATCTCGTCGCGAAGACGGGCGTCATCATGTTCACCCGGATGCTCGCGAACGACACGAAATCGAACGGCATCACCGTCAACTGCATCTCGCCGTACGTCGTCGAGAACTCCGACGAGTTCCCGGACGAGGCCCCGCGAGGTCGCTGGGCGTCCTTCGACGACCTGCGGCAGGTGCTCTTTTTCTTCCTCGATGCCGACAGCGACTACGTGAGCGGCGAAAACGTCGAAGTCGACGGCGGGTGGATTCCGGAGGCACTCTAGTCCGCCGTCGGACGGCGGCTCGGCCGGTGACGGTCCGCCGCTGTGGTGTCCGGCGGCGACGTTACGCGTTCGGCACGTCGTCGGGGTCGTCCTCGACGGAGCGTTTCATCGAGTCGCGGCGGGATTTGGCGTCGCGTTTCGTCACTTCGAGCAGGAAGTCGTTCTTGGCGCTGACGGCGTCCTCGGCGGCGTCGGCGTGGCCCTCCTCGATCACCTGTGCGGCGGGCTTCTCCTCGAAGTGAACCGCGAGCTTGTCTTTCTTGCCGCTGTACTTGCTGGCTCCCGCGACGATGCGCTCGAAGACTGGGTTGTCCGGTTCGCCGACGACGTAGAGGTCGTTCCCTTTGTACTCTTCCGTCCCCGTTACCGGCCCGAAGTACTCCTCGATGGTTCCCTTGAGGTCTGGCGCGTTCTCCTCTAAGGTTTCCCCACGACGCATCTTGTACTCCTTCATGGACCCTGCTTCGAAAGGCGGCGGTTTACCAGTTTCGTCCTCCCGTGGTCACCGCTCGCGTTCGGCGATGTACCCCTTGTGACAGTCGGGGCAGATGTCGCCGGCCCGCATCGACGATCCGCCGGCGACACGGGCGTGGCCACAGTTCGGGCAGAAAAACTCCGTCTCCCCGTCGCTCTCCTCACCGACCCGTTCGACCTCTTCGGCGGCGACGAACTGCTTGCCGGCGACCGACCCCCCAGTCGCGCCGTTCGTGGCGGCCGTCCCCACCTCGCCGTTCGCGGCCTCGTCGCTCCGCTCGGGTGTCAACCCGCCGCCGAAGGTGGCGTCGGCGGGCGCCCCGTCGTTCGGTTCGGCGTCGAAGCCCTCGTCTTCACCGTCCGGTTCGGGCCACCCTTCGTCGCCGCTGACGACGGTCGCGCCGTCGTCGACGGTGTCGGGTTCCGGTTCCGGTTCCCGTTCGGGCTCGGCGTCGACCGTCTCCACGTCCGATGCTGGCCACTCGCCGTGACCACGCTCGGGGCCACTCGTGTCAGCCGGCCCGTCGTCGAGAATGATCGCGTCGTCCACATTCCCATCCTCGTTCGGCGAGTCGGGCTCTGCTTCCGGCTCCGCGTCGACCGACGCCGCCCCCTCGGCGTCGGGACCGTCGGTCGGCTCCGGTGTCGGCTCCGACGGCTCGCCGCCGGTCGTCGATCCGGTGTCCGCCGCAGGTGCGTCGCGCTCCTCGGTAGGGTCGCCGAGGTCCGGCGTCACGCCGCCGTCGTCACCCAGTCCCGTCGTCACGTCGTCGTCACGGGGGTTCCGAACGGGCCGCACTTCCTTGTTCTCGCTGACGATTCGGCGCTCGCCACAGCGATCGCAGGTCTCGACCGTCCGGTACGTCACGACCACCTCGTTGCCGCGCTCCTCCCGCTCCCGCTCCACCTCTCGGTTCGCGTATTCGTGTCCCAGTAGGCACCTGAGTCCCATTGTGTAGGGGTAGCGGGTCCCGACACCAAAAGCGTCCGTCAGACGGGCGTCAGACTGCGCCGTCGCCGGGCGGTACTGGTAAACCATCTGCGGTCGTTACGTCCGCGCATGAAGGCCAAACGGGAGTTCCGCGACCGTGAGGACGTGGAGGTAGCCGTCCTCGACGCACTGGTCGACCGTGGGGGCGAGGGGATGACCGTGTTCGAACTCCGTGCGGCCGTCGACGAAGACATCGACACGCTCGAAGACGCGCTCGGAGAGCTGAAAGACGATTCGCTCATCTCGGTCGAACGGGACGACGGACGGACGGTCGTCCTCCCCGACAACCGGGTCGTGCCCGATCCGAGCGAGGCGCCCGCCGACGACGAGGGGCTGTTCGACGCCATCCGCGACCGACTCGGGCTCTGACGACTCGGCGTACGTCACGGGCGGTCGCCGCCGTGATCGGCGACCGCCGAGACGCCGCTGTCCGCGTTCCGTCGGTCACGACGAGCGTTGGAGCGGACCGGCGAGGGAGTCCCCGACGCGGCTCCTCCGCCAACCGCGTCACTTTTTCCACCTGCCCGCCTACCTTCCGGCAATGAAACGGGGTCGCCACGCCGGCTACGGCGCCGAGTTCGAGACGCGCGGCGGACGAGAAGTCGTCGCTCACTACGGCCGCCCCGAGCGCACCCACCTCGCGGTCCGGAACGGCGTGGGCGTCATCGAGATGGGCTACGGCGTCGTCGTCGTCGAGGGAGCGGACGCCGTCGACTTCGTCGACAACGCCGTCTCGAATCGCGTCCCCGCCGCCGACGGCGAGGGGTGTTACGCCCTCCTGCTGGACCCGCAGGGCGGCATCGAGACGGACCTCTACGTCTACAACGCGGGCGAACGACTGCTCTGTTTCACGCCGCCGGACCGCGCCGAACCCCTCGCCGACGACTGGGGCGAGAAGGTGTTCATCCAGGACGTGGCGATCCGTGACGCCTCCGACGAGTTCGGCATCTTCGGTGTCCACGGCCCGACGGCGACGGAGACAGTGGCGACCCTGTTCGCCGGGTCCGGCGCGCCCGAGGAGCCCCTGACGTTCGCCCGTGGATCCATCGCCGACGCCGGCGTCACCGTCGCCGCCACCGACGATCCGACCGGTGAGACCGGCTACGAGGTGATCTGTCACGCCGACGACGCCGACGACGTGTGGGACTCGCTGCTCACCCGCGGCACGCCGACGACACCCGTCGGCTACCGCGCGTGGGACACCCTCACGCTGGAGGCGGGGACACCGCTGTTCGAGACGGAACTCGACGGCCGGATTCCGAACGTCGCGGGCGTCCGCAACGGACTCGATTTCGACAAGGGCTGTTACGTCGGCCAGGAAGTCGTCTCCCGCGTCGAGAATCAGGGCCGCCCGAGCAAGCGGCTGGTCGGCCTCGAACCCGACGCCGTGCCGGAGCCGGACGCTGCGGTCTTCGCGGGCGATACGCACGTCGGCGACGTGACCCGGGGCGCGGAGAGCCCGTCGCTCTCCCGGCCCATCGCGCTCGCGTACGTCGACAGCAGTACGCTCGATGCCGCCGACGATTCTTCCCTCGCGGTCCGCATCGGTGGCGACGATGTCGACGCGACGGTCACGGCCCTCCCGTTCGTCGACGGCAGCGGCCGCTCGGGTCGACTGCCCCGCTATTCGGACTGAGACTGCGGGCGCTCGTTCTCGCCCGCCCGCTCCGTTTTCCCGCCACTCACCAGCGCCCGCAGATGCTCGGCCGAGAAAAACGAGGTGGGGCGGTCCATGTGGACGGCGATTTCGCCGTCGAGCGCCCACAGCCCGAGTCGCTGGATCGGCGTCGGGAGCGAGTAGGCCCGGCGAATCAGGTGGCCCAGTCGGATCTCCCGGCGCAGGTCGTCCCGCCACGCGCGTTCGTAGGCGTCGAGCGTCGACGGATCGTCGGGATCGACGGCGTCGACGGCGTGATCCGCGGCGGTCATGCCGTAGAGGATGCCGCCGCCGGTGAAGGGTTTGGTCTGCGCGGCGGCGTCGCCGACGAGGAAGACCCGGTCGCTCGTCACCCGATCCGGCGGGCCGATGGGGATGGCGCCCGAGCAGCGGTGGGTCGTCTCGGCGCCGTAGGCGTCGGTCAGGCGGTCGAACCGCTCGCTCACGTCCGTCCCCGGCGGCGCCGCGAGGCCGTACTCCACGCCCGCGTCGCCACGGGGGATGCGCCACGCGAAAAAGCGCGGCACCGTCAGATGCACGTCCACGAAGTCGCCGTAGTCGGGCGTCTCGTCGAACGCGAGGACGCCGTGGAGTTTCTCGGCCGGTTCCGGTAGGCCGACTTCGCGGCGGACCCGCGAGACGGGGCCGTCACAGCCGGCGACGAGGCGCGTCTCGAAGCGGTGCGTCTCGCCGTCGGCGCTGGCGGTCACCGTCACGCCGGCCGCGTGTTCGTCGACGGCGGTGACCGTGTGTCCTTCGCGCACGTCGGCGCCCGCCGTTCGCGCCGCGTCCGCGAGCGTTCGATCGAGTTCGACGCGGTCGACGACGTTCGACACCTCGGTCGACTTGTAGAACGGGTAGGCCCGCGAGTCCGGGCCGCCGAGTCGGAAGTTCGCGCCGTACACCCGGTTCTGGAGGAGGGTGTCTCTCGCGTTTTCGGGGACGTACGCCCAAATGTCGGTGCTGACGTGGCCCGAACAGGCCAGCGGTGTCCCGACCGTCCCTTTCTCGAGGGCGAGCACGTCGTACCCGGCCTCGGCGGCCCGCCGCGCGAGGCGCGCGCCAGCGGAACCCACGCCGACCACGACGAAATCGTACATGCTCGCCGTTCCGGCGCGACGAGACAAATACTCGGCGGTCACGGGTTCGCGAGGCGAACCGATCGCCCGAACTTCGTTGAAGCCAAGAACTTAACGGCTGGCGGTTGACGCCCCGGTATGTCGCGCAGACGGGACCCGGTCGAGGAGCGGGCCGACGATACTCTCGATCTCTACGACGTTGCGACGTGGGAACGTCGGGGTCCGCTCGACGCCGTGGCGTCCGGAATCTACCGCGTGCTGGTCGCCTCGACCCGACTGTTCGTCGTCGTCGTCGCGCTGCTCATCCTGGTCGGAATCGGTGGACTGAGTGCGGTGACTGACCCGCAGATCGGCGCGTTGACCCTCCTCTCTGCACTCCCGGCGCTCGGGCTCGCCATCTACGTCCGCCAGACGGACGTAACGAGCGGCGAACCCCTCTCACTCCTCGTCGCTACCTTCCTTCTCGGCGTCCTGACCGCCAACTTCGCGGCGGTGCTCAACTCCGTCACCAAAGGCACTTTCGCTGGCCTCGGATTCGTCGGCAACGCGCTCTTTTTCTTCCTCATCGTCGGTCCCATCGAGGAGACGGTGAAACTCCTCGCTGTCCGGCTGTACGCCTACGGCACCGACAGTTTCGAGGCCGTCGTCGACGGCGCGGTGTACGGCGCCGTCGCCGGTCTCGGCTTCGCCACCATCGAGAACGCCATCTACATCACCCAGGGTCTCGACGCGCCGACGGCGACCGGGCTCGGCCTCATCGGCGCCGGCGGCGGCATCACCGCCATTCGCGCCCTCGCCGGCCCGGGACACGTCATCTACTCCGCCTTCGCCGGCTACTACCTCGGCCTCGCGAAGTTCAACCCGACCAATCGCGGTCCGATCATCGTCAAGGGCCTTCTGATCGCCGCGCTCATCCACGCCACCTACAACACCACCGTCGGCATCGGATCCGCGCTGATCGGCCTCTCGACCGGCCTGTCACAGCTCCCGGCCTTCCTCGTGTACGTCCTGCTCTACGACGGAATCTTCGGCTTCATCCTCTTCCGGAAGATTCGCCGCTACAGCCACACGTACCGGGAGGTCCACGAGAGCGAGGACGCTGAGGAGTCGGCGTTCGACGTGGAGACGACGGAGTTCGAGTCGTAACTACCAGCGTCGGATCTCCTGGCCGATGCCCACTATTCCGCCGACGACGAGCGGGTACGTCTCGTACGCCACCACTGGCGCCCCGCGGACGGCGAGAACGATGATCAGCGGCAGGCCCGCGACGACCGCCCAGCCCGGATACCACACGACTCGAAGAGCCTGCCGACGGTCGGCAATCAGGCCGTCGGTAACGGCGGCGACGCCACACCCCAGTGCCGTCGACAGCAGGAGGGGAGGGGCATAGCCGTACAGCCCCGGATCGACGCCGGACCCCGGAAAGTAGAGCGAGAAGAAGACACCGTACGTAACGAGCGTGAGACCGGCCAGGCCCGTTCCGACGAGTCGCCGTCGCATGCTCTCATCCGGATCGTTGTCACTGTGTCCCGGTGGCTCGCCAAGACAACTCGACGACCCTCCGATACTGACTCGCGACTGTCCGTCTCATTCGACCAGTCGCTCGACGTACTTCGCCACCACGTCCACCTCGACGTGGACCGGATCGCCCGGTTCCTTCGCCGACAGCGTCGTCAGGTCGTAGGTGGTCGGGATGATGGCGACCGTAACCGTCTCCTCGTCCCGTTCGGCGACGGTGAGGCTGATGCCGTCGAGGGCGATGGAGCCCTTCGAGACGACGTATCCTCGGAGTTCCGGTGGAAGCGAGAAGGTGAACGCCCAGTCGTCGCCGACCCGTTCGACCGCGTCCACCGTCGCTACGCCGTCGACGTGGCCCTGGACGATGTGTCCGTCGAAGCGGCCGTCGGCGGGCATGGCGCGTTCGAGGTTGACCGTGTCGCCTACGTCGAGGTCGCCGAGGTACGTCTTCGCGACCGTCTCGCTCGCCAGAAACACCTCGAACCAGTCGGCGTCGAAGCGCTCGACCGTGAGACAGACGCCGCTGACGCTGATGGACTGCCCGTGTTCGACCGCGTCGAACCCGTGACGGATGCGGAGGCGGTGGCCCTCCTCGGTCACGTCGACGCCGACCACCTCGCCCGTCTCCTCGACGATGCCCGTGAACATGCCCGCCCGTTCGCCGGCGCCGGAGTAAGGGGTTGCGATCCGCCGTTTTCCCGCCCAACCGCCCGAACCCCCTGGGACCGCCCTCGCTCGTCCCCGGCGACGACGTGTCCGACGTAGAGCTGTCGGTTCGGCGGCGGCGCCGGCTCCTCGTCACGGCGGGAGCGACCGTCGACGACGCCGACGAGGCGCCGGTGGGCGTCGCGGAGTGAGCTTATCTGCCTCCCCGCCGACGGTGGCGACATGCGACTCGATCCTCGCGTCCTGAAAGCGTATCTCGACCACTTCCTGCCGCGCGACGTCGTCGGCCCCGTCATCATCGTCTTCTCGCTGGAGGGCGTGATCGACGGCGTCTTCGGCCTGTACGTCCCCGACGAGTACGCGACGCTCGGCTGGGGAATCGTCTTCGCTCTCTCCATCGCCCTCGTCGCCTACTGGGGAACGGTCGACGAACCGGCGGTCGAGGAACTCCACGAGCGCATCGACGAAATCGAGGCGGAGGCGACGACCGAGTCGACCCCGAACGACGAGTCGGCCTGATAGTGATTAGTGTGAGTCATTTCCGGTGGTTCGCCGACCCGTCTTGGCGAACCACCGGTAAACGGTTACACTAATCACTATGAGTGGAATCGTCTCCCCCCTGGCGGATTCTCGCCGGAACGGGTCGCCGAGAATCCCGACGGCTTCCGCCGAACGCCCCATTTTTAGCCCCATCACCGTCTACGTCCGACAATGCGTCTCGGGATTCTGGAAACCGTCGGCCTCGCAGCCTCGCTCATCTTCGCCATCCCCGTCGGCCTGTACGGCATCGAGGCGTTCGTCTCCGGGAATCGAGCGCTCGGGGCCGGCCTCCTGATCGTCGCCGTGCTGATGGTCGTCCTGCCCCGCCGACTCACGACGCCGGCCGACCTGCCCGGCGCCATCCTCGAACGCGTCGTCGGGACGGCGGTGAAAGAGCCGGATGCGGACGAGAACGGAGAGGATCAGCAGTCACGATAGCTCACACCGTCGACCGTATGCCAATCTATTGAAACAGTTAGGGCCGGCCGTCTCATAGTGATTAGTGTAAGTTATTTCCGGTGGTTCGCCGACCCGTCTTGGCGAACCACCGGTAAACAGTTACACTAGTCACTATCAATAGGCGTCCGGCGACAGCGACGTGGGCAGTTGACTCAGCGGCCGACAGTCCGACTCGGTGAGCACGTACCATCCACCGATCCGGATCCGTCCGCGATCCGTCTCCGGGTCCGGATCGCGCGCCGCCGGATCGAGGGCGAACCGCTGGCCAGCGTCGAGTTGCGCGTCGGTCGAGAAGTCGATGTCTACCCCGATTCCGTGGGCGACGGCGCCGTCGTCGACGGCGAGACCGTACGCCCCGAGTTCGGCGACCGCCTCGTCGACGATCCGGCGGGCCGGGACGCCCGGTTCGGCCACCCGACGGACGGCGTCGTGCGCCATCTCGACGGCGACGGCCGCCCGACGCTCCCAGCCGCCGCTCGCGTCGACGACGAGGGTCCGGGAGAGCGGGGCGATTGCCCCATCGACGTGGGGACCGAGCGTGATTCCGATCGGTTCGCCCGCCCGGAGCGTCCCCTGACGCGTCTCGATGGTCGCCGCGACGCCGCCGGCCGCCTCGCTCGCGGCGTCTTCGAGACGGGCTGCGGTGAGCGGGTCGCCGTCGACGGACAGTCGGCCGTCGACGACCGCTGCGTCGGCGAGGCGTGCCGCGGCGGCGACGAGTCCCGATTCGGCGCTCGCCAGCGCCGCCTCGACGCTCACGGCTCGGGTTCGGGTGCCGGCGTCGCCTGTGCCCTCTCCAGCATCTCCTCGACCTCCTCGTCGCGGAGCTCGTTGTGGAGGACGACGCTGATCGGGAGGGTCGGCGCGCCGCCGATGAGGTTCTCCAGGAGGACGAGCCGTTCGCGCGCCCGACTCATCCCGACGTAGAAGACGCGGCGCTCGTTGTCGGTGAGGACCGGGACGGGGCTGGTGTGGGCGGTGAACTCCTCGACGCCGTTCACGTCGGTCGGGTCGTCGACGCTCGCCGCCATCTGCTCGACCACCTTCTCCGTGAGGTCGGTGCACACGAACACGTGGTCGGCCTCGCGGCCCTTCGCGGAGTGGATGGTGCCGACGCGGACGCGACTCGGATCCATCCCCTGATACTCGCCGCCGAAGTAGGCGTCGACCGAGTTGCGCTGGAAACTCGTCACCTTCCGGAGCATGTCGCCCGCCGAGGCCGGATCGGGCATGAAGGGGATGTGGTCCGTCACCACGTCCGGCGACACCTCGATTTCGGCGATGTCGTCGACGTCAGCCTCCTCCTCGCGGTCGTCCAGCGTGTCGTAGAATTCGTCTCGCTCGTTCGTCCCGAACGCGGAGTCTTGGAGCATGTCGGCGAGCCGACGCGCCTCCAGCCCCGTGATCGGGTCGTCCGCCTCCAACTTCTCGACGGCGCGGACGTACTGTGTGAGGCGGTCGGTCCACATCCGCTGATCCGTCATCACCGAGAACGGGATGCCTTTCGGCAGGAAGTCGTCGATGAACTGGAACATCTGGTATCGCGCCCGGAAGAGGATCATCAGCGTCTCGTCGGTGGTGTCGACGGTGTGTTGGACGTTCCGCACCACCTCGAACATCGACGGGCTCTGAATCCCCTCGACGACGCCGCCCTCTTTGCGCGGATTCAGGTCTTTCTCCTGACGTTTGTCGATGTGGCGGATCTCCCGGTTGACGACGTTCAGGATGCGCGAGGGAAGGCGGTAGGAGTTGGGCAGGACAACGTCCTCGTGGACTTCGGCGTCGAGGAGGATGTTGGGGTCGGCGCCCTGCCAGGCGTAGACGACCTGATCGTCGTCGCCGGCGATGAGGACGCCCTCCATGTGAGGTTTCCACTCCTCGTACACCTCGTACTGGAGCGTGGTGATGTCCTGGAACTCGTCGATGACGAGGTAGTCGACGTGAGGGACGAGCGAGCGCTGGGCGACGCGTTCGAGCATGTCCGCGAAGCCGACGAGATCGTGTTCACCCTTGTACGACCGCCAGGCGCGGATGACCTCCGGTACGTCGATCCGGTCGTCCTCCGTCGGCCACGTCGGCGTGTACTTGTTCCCCTCCTGTGCGTTCGGGTCGATGTCCGGCGGGAGACGCACCGCCTCCACATCCCACTGGAAGGGCACGTCGTACCAGTCGGCCACGTCGCGCTGGGTGCGCTGGAGCCACTGGCTGGTGGCGATGATCTTGTTCCCGAGCGTCGTCGACCTCGCCGTCCGACGGCCGGCGCCGCCGTACTCGTCTTCGTACTCGACGCCGTACTCCTCGCAGAACTCCTCCTTGTCGGACTCGCCGACCACGTCTCCACGCGAGAGGTCGAGCAGTTCGTACGCCTTCGCGTGCATCGTGCAGACGTTCCCCTGGAGTGCACGGGGCGATACGTCGAGCCGTTCGGCGAGGCGTTCGCGCACCTCCGCAGCCGCCGCTCGAGTGTACGAGACGACGAGTACGTCGCGGATGCTCACGTCGTCGTCTTCCAGCAGTTCGTCCACACGGTCGAGGAGGGCCGTCGTCTTCCCGCTACCGGGGCCACCGAAGAGGCGGGTGACCGTAGCGTCGTCGCTCATTGTCCTCTCACACGCCCCGAGGCTGTATAAACGGCGTGGCTCGGGGGACGGGCGCCGACCTCGGTGCCGACCCGGCTACGCGGCCGGGTCCCAGCCGCAGACCGAACAGTCCGTCGCGGCCTCGTCGTGCAGCGCCCCACAGTCCGGGCACTGCAGCTTGTTATAGGATCGTTCCCAGCGTACCGGTGTGGTCTCGTGGCCGTTGTCCGCGAGGAACTGGTCGAACAGTTCGTCGTCGTGTTCGCTGGGTCCGGCTGCCATACACGCCATGGTACGTCGCACCACCACTTAGGCGTGTTGGTACGGGTAAGCATGGCACGATCGCGATCAACGGATCGCGTAGTAGACGTAGAGTCTCCCGTCGTCCGACACTTCGGCGTAGCCGTTCCCGTAACACTCGCCCGTCTCGATGTCGACGCGTTCGGATACCGCTGTGGAGGCGAAAAGACGCGCTGTAGCGACCGGTCGGCCTACAGCCCGTACAGTTCCCCGTACTTCGCCGTCGCGTAGTCGACGAAGGCGTCGGCCGACACGTCCTCGCCGGTCGCCCGCCGCACGAGGTCGTTCGTCTCGAAGCGCTTGCCGTGGCGGTGAACCCCGTCACTCAACCACTGATGCAGAACGTCGAACTCGCCGTCGCGAATCCGCCCGTCCAGCCCGTCGATATCGCGCTCCGCGGCGTCGAACAGCTGGGCGGCGATCACGCTCCCCAGCGAGTACGTGGGGAAGTAACCGAACGACCCGTGCGACCAGTGGATATCCTGCAGACACCCCTCCGCGTCCGTCTCGGGGCGCACGCCGAGATACGACGCCATCTTCTCGTTCCACACGTCGGGCACGTCTTCGACCGCCAGGTCGCCCCGGATCAGGTCGCGTTCGATTTCGAACCGGAGGACGATGTGGAGATGGTAGGTGAGTTCGTCGGCCTCCACCCGAATCAGGTTCGTGGGGTCGACCGCGTTGACGGCCTCGTAGGCCTCGCGGACGCTCACGCCGCCGATATCGGGGAACGTCTCGACGACGCGGGGGAGAAACAGCTCCCAGAACGCCGTCGACCGGCCGACGTGGTTCTCCCACAGGCGCGACTGCGACTCGTGGATCGAGAGGTCCCGCGCCTCGCCCAGCGGTGTCCCGTAGGCGTCGTCGGGCAGGCCCAGGGTGTAAGTGGCGTGGCCGAACTCGTGAATCGTCGACAGCAGGGCGTCGATCGGATTCTCCTCGTCGTAGCGTGTGGTGATTCGGGCGTCGAACGTCGTTCCCGTCGAGAAGGGATGCGGGGCCTCGTCGAGGCGCCCCCGTTCCCACGGGTAGCCGAGCAGATCGAGCGCCTCGCGCATCAGTTCCTCCTGTCGGTCCGCCGCGAACGTCCCCGCGAAGGCGTCGGTCGCGAGTGTCGTCTCCGACGCTCGGATGTCGTCGACGAGAGGCACCACCGCGTCTCGAAGGTCCGTCAGTACGTCTTCGGCGTGGTCGAGGGGGAGGCAGGGTTCGTACTCCTCGAACAGCACCTCGTAGGGGTCGCGGTCCGGATCGATACGCTCGGCGTACCGCCGTTTCAACTCGACCAACTCCTCCAGATGCGGGGCGAACGCGGAGAAGTCGTCGGCCGCCTTCGCCTCGCGCCACGCCGTCAGTGCCTCCGAGGACGCCGCCGAGATGCGTTCGACCAGCGTCGTGGGGACGCGGGCGGCCCGTTCCTGCTCGCGGCGTACCTCGCGGACGACCGCCGCCTGCTCGTCGTCGAGTGTCGCCTCCTCCAGATCGCCGAGGAGGGCGTCGAGTTCGTCGGCCGTGAGCAGGTCGTGTTCGACCGCCGAGAGCGCCGACAGCTGGCGGGAGCGGGCGGGGGTCCCCTCGTCTGGCATCATCACCTGCTGATCCCAGGAGAGCAGTTCCTCCGCGTGCGAGACGTTGGCGATGCGGCCAACACGGTCGAGCAAGTCCTCGTACGCCGCCTGCGTGTCGCTCATGTCCGGACGTAGCCTCGCGTCGTTATGAACCCCGCGCCGCCACTCGAAGATACAACCGAGTGGTAACACCTATACGGGCGAGGCGTCGACGGGGAGGCATGACAGATACGGACGTGACCCGATCCTCCCCGGAGTCGGGGCTCACCGCCCGCCTCGATGCGTATCTCTCCGGGATGGGGCCCTCCTGGGTCGCCGGCGCTATCGCCGCTGGGCCGGCCACCATCGCTAGCCTCGTGACTGCCGGCGCGCTCTTTGGCTACCAGCTTCTCTGGGTGGTCGTCCTCTCGGCCGGTGCGGGAGCGCTCGTACAGTATCTCGCGATGCGACTCGGCCTCCTGACCGAACGCGGCATCGTCGCCGTCGTCGAGGATCACCTCGGCACGTGGTGGGCGTGGCTCCTCGTCGCCGACGCGGTGATCGCCGCCGGCGTCGCGCAGCTGGTGATCATGAAGACCGTCGCCACCGTTTCGGCCACGGTTACCGGCGTCGACGCGCGGATCTGGGGTGTCGTCTGGGCGCTCGTCCTCGCCGTCGGCCTCGCCGGCCGCGGCTACCGCTTCCTCGAACTCGCTGCGAAGGTGCTGGTGGCGCTCGTCGTCCTCGCGTTCGTCGCCAGCCTGTTCGTCGTGCCCATCGACCCCGGTGCGGCCGTGGCGGGGCTCGTCCCGTCCGTCCCCGCCGGCGGCGCACTCGTCGCCGCGGGTATCCTCGGCGGTGCCGTCCACATCACGCTGTTGACGATGCAAAGCTACACGATGCGCGCCCGTGGCTGGACCGCCCGTGACGCCGACACCGCGATCGTCGACATCGTGAGTTCGATGCTCGGCGCGTTCGGGGTTTTCAGCCTCGCAGTCTTTCTGGTCGCGGCGAGCGTGCTCCCGGCGGCCGGCGTCGATCCTGCGACGATCGACGGCATCAGCGCCGCCCAGACCCTCGGCCCCGTCGCCGGCGAGTACGCTACTTGGGTGTTCCTCGCCGGCCTCCTCGGCGCGGCAGTTTCAACGCTCGGCGGAAACACGATCGTTCCACCGTACCTGCTCGCCGACAAACTCGGCTGGGAGCAGTCGACCGACGACAGCCGCTATCGCGCCGCCGTCGCCGGCGTCGCGCTCGTCTCCGCCGTCGGTGCGTTCGTCGGCGGCGCGTTCTTCCAGTTGCTCGTGCTCACGCTGGCCTTTGGCCTCGTCGGGACCCCCTTTGCCATCGCCGTTATTCTCCTGCTCCTGAACGATCCCGACGTCGTCCCGGAGACGAACTCGCGTGTGGCGAACGTCGGTGGGATCGTGCTCTTCGCCGTCGCCGCCGTTCTCGCAGGCGAGTTCGTCCGCGGGGAACTCGAGACGGTCACTGAACCGCTCTCGGCGTTCGTCGTCGTCTTCGCGGCGACGATGGGACTTGCGCTTCTCGGCCTGGCCGGCCGGTACGCTCGAGATCGGATCGACGCGGTCTGAGACTGGCTGCTGTCCCGAGTGACCGGGAGGTCCGCCGGACGGTCGCGGGCGGGCCGGCACCTACTGACAGCAGTCCGTCTGAGACGAGCGCCGTCGACCGTCAAGCAGGCGTCGCTTACGAGAGTGTGGTGGCCAGGCTGAAGAAGACGAGCAGACCGGTCCCGGTGACGAGGACTGCGATCCCGATCGGCAGGAGTATCCGGCTGGTTTTCTTCATCGCAGCGACCGTGACCGCTACCGCCTCTGTGGGTGTGCGTTTGACTGGCATTGACAGACCTGTCCAACGGACTGGACCTTGAAACTCAGTCAGACGGCTGACAGACGCCACGGCACAGCGCCGCTCGAGCAGCCGGTCTCACGCGAGCGACGTTCTCATCTCGACGTGGGGAATGTCGGCCTCCTCGAACGTCGCGCCACGGCGCTCGTAGCCGAGCGTGCGATAGAAGCCGGCGGCCTGCGTCTGTGCGTGGAGCACCAGCGTGTCGAATCCACGCATCACGGCTCGTTGCTCGAGCGTTGCCATTACCGCTCGGCCAACACCAGACCCACGCCGTGACTCGAGAACGGCGACGCGTTCGACCTTGCCGACGCCGTCTTCGTACTCGCGAAGCCGTGCCGCGCCGATGGGATCGTCGCCGTCGTACGCGACGAAGTGGGTCGCCGTCTCGTCGTGTGCGTCGTACTCCTGGCTCTCGTCGACACCCTGTTCCTCGACGAACACGTTCTGGCGGAC
>ENA-ORCO01000292-ORCO01000292.1-marine-metagenome-genome-assembly--contig:-NODE-292-length-28859-cov-3.908380_pt1 | contig 28859 bp, 28 predicted proteins | sample MGYA00248633_ERZ508508 | MGnify/ENA primary metagenome ERZ508508 (study PRJEB26179, sample SAMN06268845) | marine metagenome | isolation source: A23 P1 aerobic enrichment on pine of planktonic cells taken...
AGATCAAGCTGCGCGCTCAGGCTGCGTATACGGTCGTGGTCGCGTTCCAGGCGGCCACGCACGGCCCGTTCAAGGCGTTCGCGGTTTTCGGAGACGCGTTCGCGGGCCAGGCGCAGACGGTGTTCCGGGCGCACGGCCGCCAGGCGCCGCCAGTACTGGTGCAGCTGCTGCTGGAGCTGGCTGAGATGGCGGCGGGTCTGCTGGTGCAGTCGGGCCTCGAGTTCATCCAGCCGCTGGGCCTGCTCCTGGAGCTGCTGGCGGGGGTGGCGCAGCCGCTGGTGCAGCTCGCCGAGCCGGTCTCTGCGCTGTTGGACAAGTTGGCGGGCGCCGAGGATCAATCGCTCCTCGAGTCCGCTCAGCCGGTCCAGGAATTCCTGCCGGTTGGGTGAGATGGCTTCGGCAGCTGCGGATGGGGTGGGGGCGCGCTGGTCTGCCACCAGGTCAGCGATGGTGATATCCACTTCGTGGCCAACCGCGCTGATGATGGGGATGCGGCTGCGGAAGATGGCCCGAGCCACCGCCTCCTCGTTGAAACACCAGAGGTCCTCGAGTGAGCCGCCGCCCCTGCCCACGATCAGGGCATCACAACGGCCGTGTCGATGGGCGCGCTCGATGGCGGCGACAATGCCGGCGGTGGCATCGGCGCCCTGTACCGGTGTCGGGTAGAGGGTGATCGCAAGCCCCGGGAAGCGGCGGTTCAGTACCGTGAGGATGTCCCTGATGGCGGCCCCGGTCCCGGACGTGACAAGGCCCAGGTGTTGTGGCGGAACCGGCACCGGTTGCTTGTGCTCCATGGCAAACAGGCCTTCGCGCTCCAGGCGGGCCTTGAGCTCCTCGAAGGCCCGTTGCAGGGCGCCTCTGCCGGCCGGCTCGATGGCCTCCACAATCAGCTGGAAATCACCCCGGGCTTCGTAGAGGCTGACTTTCGCCCGGATCAGAACCTGTTCGCCGTCCGCCGGGGCCTGTTTCAGGAGCCGGTTGCGGTTGCGGAACATGGCGCAGCGGATCTGTGAGCGCTCATCCTTGAGCGTGAAGTACCAGTGTCCGGATGCCGGGCGGCTCAGGCCGGAGATTTCGCCCTCCACCTGAACCTCCATGAAACTGGTCTCCAGAAGGCCCTTAACCTGGCGTGTGAGCTGGCTGACGGTAAGGGCGCCGGAGGCGCCCGCGGCGGGGCTTTCGTCTTTACGCATTCAGTCGTCGCAACGTATAATATTCGTTTACTGAAACCGGCGCCACAGGCGCCCTGAAGGGGTTTTCCGAAGTGTGTCTGCCGAGGTGTGCGCAGCACCGGAGTGAACCAGAGAGAATCCCGGAAGGCAAGTTGATAAGGCGGACCCAATGCTGCGAATCGCGGAAGAAGCGCTTACCTTCGACGATGTACTCCTCGTCCCCGGCTATTCCGATGTCATGCCGAATGAGGTGGATCTGCGAACGCCCCTGACCCGGGGGATCCGGCTCAATGTGCCGCTGGTCTCGGCGGCCATGGATACGGTGACCGAAGCGGATCTGGCCATTGCCATGGCGCAGGTCGGTGGCATCGGCATGATCCACAAGAACATGACCATTGAGCAGCAGGCCGCCGCTGTCCGCAAGGTGAAGAAATACGAAAGCGGTGTCGTCAAGGACCCGGTGACCGTGTCACCGAGCACCACGGTGCGCGAGCTGGTTCAGATCACCTCGGCCAACCGGATCTCCGGACTTCCGGTCGTGGATGGCCGCGACCTGGTGGGCATTGTTACAGGCCGCGATATCCGGTTTGAAAGCGGCATGGATACACCGGTCTCGGAGATCATGACCCCGCGCGAGAAGCTGGTGACCGTGCGCGAGGGCGAGGACGTCCAGAACATCAAGGATCTGCTGCACCGCCACCGCATTGAGAAGGTTCTGGTGGTCAACGATGACTTTGAACTGCGCGGTCTGATCACCGTCAAGGATATCCAGAAATCCGAGGATTACCCGGACGCCTGCAAGGACGCCCAGGGGCATCTACGCGTGGGAGCGGCCGTCAGCACCGGCGGTGACACTGAGGCGCGGCTGGATGCGCTGGTCGAGGCAGGCGTGGATGTGGTTGTCGTGGACACCGCACACGGTCATTCCCAGGGCGTGATCAATCGCGTCCGCTGGGTCAAGGAGCGCTACCCGGATCTGCAGGTAATCGGCGGCAACATCGCTACCGCAGAGGCGGCCATTGCGCTGGCGGATGCCGGGGTGGATGGCGTTAAGGTCGGTATCGGCCCGGGGTCCATCTGCACCACCCGCATCGTCGCGGGCATCGGGGTGCCCCAGATCAGTGCCGTCTCCAATGTGGCCGAAGCGCTGCGTGACCGGGATGTCCCCGTAGTCGCCGACGGTGGCATCCGTTTCTCAGGGGACATCGCCAAGGCCATTGCGGCAGGGGCTCATACCGTCATGGCGGGCAGTCTTTTGGCGGGTACCGATGAGGCACCGGGCGAAGTGGAGCTTTATCAGGGGCGCACCTACAAAGCGTACCGCGGCATGGGATCGTTGGGCGCCATGGGGCAGGGCTCCAGTGACCGCTATTTCCAGGACGCAGCCGAAGGCATCGACAAGCTGGTGCCGGAAGGCATCGAAGGCCGTGTCGACTGCAAGGGCCCGATGAAGTCGATCGTTCACCAGCTCATGGGTGGGCTGAAAGCGGCGATGGGGTACACCGGCTGTGGGGATATCCAGGAGATGCGCACCAAGCCCCAGTTCTCGCGCATTACCAATGCTGGCGTCCGGGAAAGCCACGTCCATGACGTGACCATCACCAAGGAAGCACCCAACTACCGCATCAGCTGAGTCCGCCACAACCAGAGGCCCGCATGACCCGGAACATCCATGATCACCGCATACTGATCCTTGATTTTGGTTCCCAGTACACTCAGCTGATTGCCCGCCGGGTCAGAGAGATCGGCGTCTACTGTGAGATCCGGCCCTTTGATGCCACCCCGGAGGAGGTGCGTGAGTACGCGCCGAGCGGGATCATCCTGGCCGGAGGACCTGAGTCCGTCACCGAGATGGGCAGCCCCCGGGCACCCGCCGGGCTGTTTGAGCTGGGCGTGCCGGTCCTGGGCATCTGCTATGGCATGCAGACGATGGCCGAGGAGCTGGGTGGGCGTGTTGCCGGCTCTGACAAGCGGGAGTTCGGGTATGCCCAGGTCCGCGTGACAGCGGAGAGCGATCTTCTGCATGGCATCTCCGATCACGTAACGGATGCTGGTGAACGCCTCCTGGATGTCTGGATGAGTCATGGTGACCAGGTTGTCGAGACACCAGAGGGCTTCGAGGTCCTGGCAGCGACCGACAGTGCGCCTGTGGCCGCGATGCAGAACCCGTCGCACCGGCTCTACGGCGTGCAGTTCCATCCGGAAGTGACCCACACGCTCCAGGGGCAGCGCATTCTCTCCCAATTCGTGCTGGACATCTGCGGCTGCGAGGCGCTCTGGACGCCGGCCGAGATTGTTGAGGACGCCATCCAGCAGATCCGCGATAAGGTTGGCAGCGATAAGGTCCTGCTCGGCCTTTCGGGCGGCGTGGATTCCTCCGTGACGGCGGCGCTGCTGCACCGGGCCATCGGTGACCAGCTGACCTGCGTGTTCGTCGACAATGGCCTGCTGCGGCTCAACGAGGGCAAGCAGGTGATGGATATGTTCGCCCGCAACATGGGCGTCAACGTCATCCACCACAATGCCGAGGATCGCTTCCTGTCCCGTCTCGAGGGTGTTCAGGATCCGGAAGAGAAGCGGCGCCTCATCGGCAATACCTTCATCGAGGTCTTTGACGAGGAGGCGGCGACCATCACCGATGTGGACTGGCTGGCCCAGGGCACCATCTACCCGGATGTGGTGGAATCCGCCCAGTCCCGCAGCGGCAAGGCCACCGTCATCAAGTCCCACCACAATGTGGGCGGGTTGCCCGAGACCATGAAGCTCAAGCTGGTGGAACCCCTGCGCGAGCTGTTCAAGGACGAGGTGCGGAAGATCGGGCTGGAGCTGGGGCTGCCCTATGACATGGTCTACCGGCATCCGTTCCCGGGGCCGGGGCTGGGCGTCCGGATTCTGGGCGAGGTGAGGAAGAATTACGCGGATATGCTGCGCGAGGCGGACGCGATCTTCCTTGAGGAACTGCACCGCTATGACTGGTACCACCACACCAGTCAGGCCTTTGCTGTTTTCCTGCCGGTCAAGTCCGTTGGCGTGGTGGGCGACGCCCGCCGTTATGAATACGTGATCGCCCTGCGCGCTGTGGAGACGCTGGATTTCATGACCGCCCGCTGGGCGCATCTGCCCTATGAGCTGCTCGAGACGGTCTCGAGCCGGATCATCAACGAGATTCCGGGCATCTCCCGGGTCACCTACGATGTATCCTCCAAGCCACCGGCGACCATTGAGTGGGAATAACCGGGTCCATCCATGACCACCGAAGGGGCTGATGAAGCCTGGATGGCCCGCGCGCTGGCGCTCGCGGAACAGGCGGAAGCGCGGGATGAGGTGCCCGTGGGGGCAGTGATCGTTCTCGACGGGGAGGTTGTGGGCGAGGGGTTCAACCAGCCCATTTCCGGTCATGATCCGACTGCGCACGCGGAGGTTCGGGCGCTCAGGGATGCCGCGCAGCGGATTGGTAATTACCGGCTGACCGATGCCACCCTCTATGTGACCCTTGAACCCTGTACCATGTGTGCGGGTGCGCTGGTGCACGCCCGTATTGGAACCCTGGTTTTCGGCGCCCGTGAACCCAAGGCCGGTGCCATCCGTTCCCGGGCCCGAATGCTGGAAGCGGAGCATCTGAACTGGCAGGTTGGGGTCCGCGAGGGCATCCGGGAACCGGAGTGTCGCGACCAGCTTACGGCCTTCTTTGCCCGCCGCCGGGCTGAGAAGAAAAAACGCCGGGATGATTCAGAAGGAGAGGATGAGTGACAGACAGGGTGTTGGTGACCGGCGGTGCCGGCTACATCGGAAGCCATGTGGTACGCCAGCTGGGTGAAGCGGGTTACGACGTGGTGGTGTTCGACAACCTCTCAACCGGCCATGAATGGGCCGTTACACACGGGAAACTCGTGGTGGGTGACCTGGCGGACCCGGAGGCCCTGGAGGCGCTGTTTGCGGCCAATGAGTTCGCCGCCGTGCTGCATTTTGCGGCCCACATCATTGTGCCCGAGTCGGTCTCGGACCCGCTCAAGTACTACCGCAACAATACCCGTAACACGCTGAACCTGCTGGGGGCGATGAGCCGCCATGGCGTGAACCGCATCGTCTTCTCGTCCACCGCGGCCGTCTACGGCATGCCGGATCAGCAGGTTCTGACCGAGGACCTGCCATTGGCGCCGATCAACCCCTATGGCGCCTCCAAGATGATGAGCGAGCGCATGATCATGGATCTGGCGAGCGCCAGTGATCTGGACTATGTGATCCTGCGCTACTTCAACGTCGCCGGGGCGGATCCCCAGACCCGCCTCGGCCAGGCTACGCCGGAAGCCACGCACCTGATCAAGGTGGCCTGTGAATGCGCAACAGGCGCGCGGGATGGCATGCAGATCTTCGGAACGGATTACGGCACGCGGGACGGTACCTGCGTCCGGGACTACATCCATGTCGAGGACCTGGCCAGTGCCCACGTGCGGGCCCTGGAGCATATGCAGCAGGGGAACGGCTCCGAGATCCTCAACTGCGGTTATGGGCGGGGGTTCACCGTGCGTGAGGTCATTGATGTGGTAAAACGTCTCTCCGGCGCCGACTTCCCTGTGACGGAGGCGGAGCGCCGTGCCGGTGATCCGGAGGCGCTGATGGCGGATAACCAGAGGATCCGCCGGCGCCTTGACTGGGCGCCGGCCTACGACGACCTGGACACCATCGTGCAGACCGCGCTTGACTGGGAACGCCACTGGCAGGCGCGCCAGAACAACCCAACGGATCAGTAAGGAACAGCAGCATGCGCATCACCATTTTCGGAACCGGCTATGTGGGCCTTGTCACCGGCGCCTGCCTGGCCGAGGTGGGGCATCACGTCATGTGCATGGACGTGGACCAGGCCAAGATTGATCGCCTGCGCGAGGGCATCATCCCCATTTACGAGCCCGGCCTGGAGCCGATTGTCGCGCACAATACCGCCGCGGGCCGCCTGCAGTTCACCACGGATGTTGTTGAGGCTGTCGATTACGGGGAACTGCAGTTTATCGCTGTGGGCACGCCCTCGGACGAGGATGGCTCGGCGGATCTGAAGTACGTGCTGGCGGTGGCGGGCAGCATCGGCGAGCACATGAACGACTATAAGGTTGTGATCGACAAATCCACGGTGCCGGTGGGGACCGCGGACAAGGTGCGGGAAGCCGTGCGTGGCAAGCTCCTGGAACGGAGCGCCGACATCGACTTTGACGTGATCTCCAACCCCGAGTTCCTGAAAGAGGGCGCGGCGGTTGATGATTTCATGAAGCCGGACCGCATCATCGTGGGCACCGACAGTGACCGCCCGCAGGAGCTGCTGCGTGAGCTCTATTATCCGTTCAACCGCAACCATGAACGTGTCATCTTCATGGACGTACGCTCGGCGGAACTCACCAAGTACGCCGCCAATGCCATGCTGGCGACCAAGATCAGCTTCATGAACGAGGTGGCCAACCTGGCCGAGCGCCTGGGGGCGGATATTGAGCATGTTCGCCGTGGCATGGGCTCGGACCCGCGCATCGGTTACCACTTCATCTACCCGGGCTGTGGTTACGGCGGTTCCTGCTTCCCCAAGGATGTGAAGGCGCTGGCCTGGACCGCCCGGGAATACGACTACGAAGCACGCCTCCTGGATGCCGTTGAGGCGGTGAACAGTGCCCAGAAGCATGTACTCTTCGACAAGGTCAGCCATTACTACGGTGGCGATCTGGCAGGGAAAACCGTGGCGCTCTGGGGACTGTCGTTCAAGCCCAAGACTGACGACATGCGCGAGGCGCCCAGCCGGGTGCTGATGGAGAAGCTCTGGGCGGCCGGAGCCAGTGTGCAGGCATTTGATCCGGAAGCCATGGAGGAGACCCAGCGCATCTATCCGGACCAGCCCGGTCTGCAGCTGTGCGGGACCAAGGAGCAGGCGCTCAAGGGCGCGGACTGCCTGGTGATCTGTACCGAGTGGAAGGAGTTCCGGTCACCGGACTTCGCCCAGATCGCGGCCGCCATCCGCTCGCCAGTGGTCTTTGACGGGCGCAACCTGTACGACGAGAAAATGCTGGGGCGTCACGGGCTGAGTTACTACGCCATCGGGCGAGGGCTCAACCAGTTCGGTACACGCTGAAAAAAACGCCTGGTGCGGCGAATTTCTGCGTTGCGCGGTGCTCGCGAACTCGCCTACCAGGCAGGTATGCCTCCTTCGCTGCGCTCCGTGCGCCTTGAACTTCGCCGCACCAGGCGTTTTTAAGTTTCAGCCATGGTCTGGGCGCCAACCAGCACCATCCTGAGCTGGATCTTGAGCTTCTCCTTGAGGTTGGCGCGCTGCTTCGCCGGCGCGTCCAGCGCTTCCGCGCCCAGGTGGAAGACCAGTACCACCATGGATTCGGCAACCAGATGAGGGTCGGACAGGGGGCGCTGCTTGCCTGTGGCCAGCTTCTCCAGATCTTCCGCCAGCTCCGTGACGAAATGATCGATCTCGGCCTGGACCGCCGTGCGGAAGATACGTGATACCCCGGTGCGCTCGCGCAGCAGAAGGCGGAAAAGGTTGGCGTTGTCCGTGAGGTACTCCATGAAGGTTTCCACGGACGTATTGATGGCCCCGCCCTCGCGCTCGATGCGCTTGCGGGCCTGGCGCATGAGCTGGCGCAGGGCTACCCCGGCCTCATCCACCAGTGCCAGCCCCAGTTCATCCAGATCCGTGAAGTGGCGGTAGAACGACGTGGGCGCAATGCCGGCTTCGCGGGCGATCTCGCGCAGACTCAGGCTGCCGAAACCCCGGTCGGCACTGAGCTGGCGCAGCGACGCGTCCATCAGGGCACGGCGGGTCTTGAGTTTCTGTTCGGCGCGGACGGACACCCTTAAGCCTCTCCTTCAAACGGGATGAATCGCCGGTAATGGTAGCCGTTGCGGGGGCCCGCGTCACGGATACAGGGGCGCTGGCTGTGCGCGTGCACCGGATCACGCTGTCATGGTCTGACTTCGCGGCCTGATGCCGTTATAATACCGGCCCTTTAACCACATCGGCGGAAGCCCCAGGCAAACAGGAACCAATGGGTATGCGCAGTCACTATTGCGGCGGAATCAACGAATCCCACATTGACGAGACAGTGACCCTCTGCGGTTGGGTTCACCGGCGCCGGGATCACGGCGGCGTGATCTTCCTCGACCTCCGGGACCGGGACGGCATCGCGCAGGTGGTGTTTGACCCGGATACCCCGGACAGCTTCGCCCAGGCCGACCGGGTTCGCAACGAGTACGTCATCCAGATCACGGGCCGTGTGCGTCGGCGTCCGGAAGGCACCGAGAACGATCATATGGCCACGGGCCAGATCGAGGTGCTGGGCAAGGAGCTGACGATTCTCAATGAGTCCGCCACACCGCCGTTCCCGCTTGATGAGTACACGGAAGCGGGCGAGGATGTGCGTCTGCGTCACCGCTACGTGGATCTGCGGCGCCCGGAGATGGCCCAGCGGCTGCGCTTCCGTTCCCGCGTGACCAGCTACCTGCGCAACTTCTTGGACGGCGAGGGCTTCATGGACGTGGAGACACCCGTTCTGACCCGCGCCACGCCGGAAGGCGCCCGTGACTACCTGGTGCCGAGCCGTACGCACGCTGGCAGCTTCTTTGCCCTGCCGCAGTCGCCCCAGCTGTTCAAGCAGCTTCTGATGGTCTCCGGCATCGACCGCTATTACCAGATCGCCAAGTGCTTCCGCGACGAGGACCTGCGGGCGGACCGCCAGCCCGAGTTCACCCAGGTGGACGTCGAGGCCTCCTTTGTCACCGAAGAGGACATCATGAACGCCATGGAACGCATGGTGCGCAACCTCTTCAGTGACCTGCTGGGCGTGAACCTGCCCGAGTTCCCGCGCCTGCAGTATGCCGAAGCCATCCGCCGCTTCGGCAGCGACAAGCCGGACCTGCGGATTCCGCTGGAGCTGGTGGATGTGGAGGACCTGGTCCAGAACGTGGACTTCAAGGTCTTCTCGGGCCCGGCCAAGGACCCGAAAGGTCGGGTTGCGGCCCTGCGCGTGCCGGGCGGCAGTGAGCTGACCCGCAAGCAGATCGACGACTACACCGAGTTCGTCGGCATCTACGGCGCCAAGGGTCTGGCCTACATCAAGGTCAACGACCGCTCCGCCGGTATCGAAGGCCTGCAGTCGCCCATCGTCAAGTTCCTGGGCGAGGAAGCAACCATGGCCATCATGGACCGGGTCGAGGCAGCCGACGGCGACCTGGTCTTCTTCGGTGCCGACAAGGCCAGCGTGGTGGACGAAGCCCTGGGCGCGCTGCGTGTTCGCCTGGGCCATGATCTGGGCATGGTGGAAGGCGAGTGGGCCCCGTGCTGGGTGGTCGACTTCCCCATGTTCGAGGAAGACGACGACGGCAAGCTGCACGCGCTGCACCACCCGTTCACCGCACCGGTCTCCGCGGAGGAGCTGCAGAGCAACCCGGCGGGTGCATTGTCGCGGGCCTATGACATGGTGCTCAACGGCACCGAGCTGGGTGGCGGCTCCATCCGTATCCACGACGAAGCCACCCAGAACGTGGTCTTCAACAGCCTGGGCATCGGCAAGGAAGAAGCACGCGAGAAGTTCGGCTTCCTCCTGGACGCCCTGCGCTTCGGCGCGCCGCCCCACGGTGGCCTGGCATTCGGGCTGGACCGGCTGGTGATGCTGATGACCGGTGCCGGGTCCATCCGTGACGTGATCCCGTTCCCGAAAACCCAGAATGCGACCTGCCTGATGACGGATGCGCCTGGCGAGGTGGACGAGAAGCAGCTGCGTGAGCTGCATATCCGCCTGCGCCGCAGCGCCAAGGGTGATCAGGAAGGTAACAACTGAGCGAGGCAGGGCATGGCCGGACACAGCAAGTGGCACAACATCCGACACCGCAAAGCCGCGCAGGATGCGAAGAAGGGCAAGATCTTCACCAAGCTCATCAAGGAGCTCTATGTTGCCGCCAAGGAGGGTGGCCCCGAGCCGGAGGATAACCCCCGGCTGCGCAGTGCCGTGGACAAGGCGCTGAGCAACAACATGAAGAAGGACAGCATTGACCGCGCCATCGAGCGTGGGGCGGGCAATGCGGACGGTGAGAACTACGAGGAACTGGTCTACGAAGGCTATGGTCCGGGTGGCGTTGCCATCTACGTGGAAGCCATGACGGACAACAAGAACCGTACCGTCTCAGACGTGCGCCATGCGTTCAGCAAGTTCGGCGGTAATCTGGGCACGGACGGTTCCGTTGGCTTTCTCTTCAACCGTCAGGGCACGCTCAGCTTCAGCCCGGAGCATGATGAAGACACCATCATGGAAGCGGCACTGGAAGCCGGCGCCGAGGACGTGCGGGTGAACGACGACGGATCCAAGGACGTCATCACTACGCCGGAACAGTACATGGACGTTAAGGACTCCCTGAAGTCGGCAGGCCTGGAGCCGGACCATGCCGAGGTGAGCATGGTGCCCATGACCACGGTGGCACTGGAAGAGGATGGCGCTGATACCAACCTCAAGCTGATCGACTGGCTTGAGGATCTGGATGACGTCCAGAACGTCTACACCAATGCCGACTTCCCCGAGGCGGCGCTGGAGCGCTTCGGGTACGCATGACCATCATCCTGGGCGTGGATCCCGGCTCGCGGATCACCGGCTACGGCGTGATCCGCAGCAACGGCCGCCACCTGGAATACCTGGACAGCGGCTGCATCACCATGGGCGAGAAGGCCATGCCGGAGCGCCTGCAGACGATCCACGCCGGGCTCGCCGAGATCATTGAGACCTACCGGCCGGAAGAAATGGCCATCGAAAAGGTCTTTCTATCCCGTAATGTCGACTCCGCCTTAAAACTTGGACAGGCGCGTGGCGTTGCCATTGTGTGTGGCGCCAACGCGGGTCTGCCCGTGGCTGAATACTCTGCCCGCCAGGTCAAGCAGGCGGCGGTGGGCAAGGGCAGTGCCGACAAGCATCAGATCCAGCACATGGTTCAGGCCATCTTCAAACTCACCCGCCAGCCCCGCGAGGACGCCGCCGACGCGCTGGCCATCGCCCTGTGTCACGCGCACCTGCGCCAGGGGCTGGCCCGCACCGGGGCGACCGAAAGCCGCAACGGGCGCGCACGCTGAAGGAGACTCGCCATGATCGGTCGCATCCGCGGCATCCTGATTGAGAAACAGCCCGGTGACGCCCTGATCGAAGCCGGGGGCGTGGGTTACGAAGTGGACATCCCGTACACCACTTTTTTCCGCCTTCCGGATACGGGCCAGGAGGCTGTGCTCTACACGCACCTGGCCGTGCGCGAGGACGCCCAGCAGCTCTACGGCTTCGCCAATAAGGGTGAACGCGAGCTATTCCGTCTGTTGATCCGTACCAGTGGCGTCGGGCCCAAGCTGGCCCTGGCCATCCTCTCCGGGCTGGAGGCGGACGCCTTCATCCGGGTGGTGGAGGACAACGACGTGGCCGCCCTGGTCAAGGTTCCCGGCGTGGGCAAGAAGACCGCGGAACGGCTGCTGATCGAGGTGCGCGACCGTATACGCCAGCTGGAGAAGAGTCCGACGGGCACCACGCGCGAGGAGGCGGTCAGCGAGCTGCCCGGTATCGAGCCGGTGTCCGCCAGCCCCATGGAAGAGGCGGAGGCGGCCCTGATCGCGCTGGGATATCGCCCGCAGGAGGCGGGCAGGGCGCTGCAGGCGGTGGCCGAAGAGGGCATGACCAGCCAGGAGCTGATCCGTCTGGCGCTGAAGAATATGATGAACCGTTAACCCCCTTTAATTCTGGCTCCACAGCTGACATTCACGTAACGTGACCGTCTGATCAAAGTTTGTAAAATGCAGGCGCTGAACAGGGCGGCCTGGATGGGCTGAAAGGCGTTATGATTGAATCCGATCGACTGATCTCCGGCCAGTCAGGGCCGGGCGAGGACAACCAGGACCGGGCGATCCGTCCCAACACGCTGCGCGAATACGTGGGTCAGCCCACGGTCAGCGAGCAGATGGAGATTTTTGTCGGTGCTGCCCGTGGTCGGCGCGAAGCACTGGATCATGTCCTCATCTTCGGGCCGCCCGGCCTGGGCAAGACCACACTGGCCAATATCATTGCCAATGAGATGGGCAGCACCATCAAGGCGTCCTCCGGGCCCGTGCTCGAAAAGGCCGGGGATCTGGCAGCACTGCTGACCAACCTGGAAGAAGGCGATGTGCTGTTCATCGACGAGATCCACCGGCTCAGCGCTGCCGTTGAGGAAGTGCTGTATCCAGCCATGGAAGACTACCAGCTGGACATCGTGATCGGTGAGGGTCCGGCGGCTCGTTCCATCAAGCTGGATCTGCCGCCCTTCACGCTGGTCGGGGCCACCACCAGGGCCGGTCTGCTGACCTCACCGCTGCGGGACCGGTTCGGTATTGTCCAGCGCCTGGAGTTCTACAGCACCGAGGACCTGACGCACATCATCGAACGGTCATCGGCGCTGCAGTCCATCGATATCGAAAACGGCGGCGCCCGCGAGATCGCGCGCCGCTCGCGGGGGACACCGCGCATCGCCAACCGCCTCCTGCGCCGTGTGCGGGACTTTGCGGAAGTACGTGCGGACGGCCGGGTGACGGAAGCCATTGCGGATCAGGCGCTGAACATGCTCAAGGTGGACTATCAGGGCTTCGACCACATGGACAGGCGCCTGTTGCTGGCGCTGATCGAGAAGTTCGGCGGCGGGCCCGTGGGGGTGGAGAGCCTCTCGGCGGCCATCAGCGAGGAGCGGGGCACCATCGAGGACGTGCTTGAACCTTTCCTGATCCAGCAGGGGTTCATGATGCGCACACCGCGGGGGCGCATGGCGACCCAGCACGCCTATCTCCATTTTGGGTTTGATGCCCCGGAAGGAGAGGCAGCCCGATGAGCGGTTTCCAGTGGCCGGTGCGGATCTATGTGGAGGACACGGATGCCGGGGGCATCGTCTTCTACGCCAATTATCTGAAGTATTTTGAGCGAGCGCGCACTGAGTGGGTGCGCTCGGAAGGTGTGGCCCTGCGTGGGCGACTGGAGAGCGAAGGGGTGGCCTTTGTGGTGCACAGCCTGAACGTCCAGTACCACCAGCCGGCCTTCCTGGATGATGAGCTGATGGTCTCAGCGGATCTCATTGCCGGTACTCGAACGGCCATGACATTCCGCCAGCAGGCACACCGGAAGGCGGATGACGCACTGCTGGTCGACGGCGAGGTCAAGGTGGCCTGCGTTCAACTGCCCGCCGGGCGGCCGAGGCGCATGCCCGAAGACATCCAGGCCCTGGTGAACAGGACACTGCAACCCAACAACGAATAGGAGCATTCCGTGGAGGGAGATCTTTCGGTCTGGTCGCTGATCGCCAATGCCGGGATCATTGTGCAGCTGGTCATGCTGCTGTTGCTGCTGGCATCCATCGGATGCTGGGGGCTGATCTTTCAGCGTATCCGGATCTATCGCCAGTCCCGGCAGGAGCAGGCGGCTTTCGAGGAGCGCTTCTGGTCCGGCATGGACCTGGGGCAGCTCTACAAGGAGGTGACCGGAAGCCCGGCGCCCCATGGTGGCGTGGAGAATGTCTTCCGGGCGGGTTTCAAGGAGTTCACCCGGCTGCGCCAGCAGAGCCACGATGCCGAAGCGGTGATGGATGGCACCCAGAGGGCGATGAAGGTGGCCCTGGCCCGGGAGCTGGAGCGCCTGGAGTCCAATCTGCCGTTCCTGGCCACAGTTGGCTCCACCAGTCCCTACGTGGGTCTGTTCGGCACGGTCTGGGGGATCATGAACAGTTTCATCGGGTTGGCGCAGGTACAGCAGCCCACGCTACAGACGGTGGCGCCGGGTATTGCTGAGGCGCTGATCGCCACGGCAATGGGGCTGTTCGCAGCCATTCCGGCGGTGGTGGCCTATAACCGCTTCACCGCCCAGACGGATTCTCTGATCAAGAACTATGAGACCTTTGCCGAGGAATTCGCCAGCATCCTCCATCGGAGAGTGCACAGCCACGGAGCCAGCGGTTGACCGCCGGGAGGTGATGCCATGGATATGAGTCCACGCCGTTCGCGCCAGGCGCCGATGTCCGAAATGAACGTGGTGCCCTACATTGACGTCATGCTGGTACTGCTTGTGATCTTCATGATCACAGCGCCCATGCTGACCCAGGGGGTGGACGTGGATCTGCCGAGCACTGAGGCGGAACCACTGCCGGTGGATACTGAAAAAGAGCCGGTGATCATTTCGGTGGATTCCAACGGCGGTTATTTTCTGGAAGTCGGGGATGACCGGGGAAAGCCCAAGTCCCTGAGTACGGTTGTGGACGAGGTGGCCGCCATTCTTGCTGAGCGCCCGGATGCGGACGTCTTTGTGCGCGGTGATCAGCATGTGCGCTATGGCACTGTGATCCGCCTGATGTCGTCCCTCCAGAGTGCCGGGGCAAGCCAGGTGGGGCTGATTACCGAGCCACCGGAGGACGAGTGATGGTCGGATTTGGTCAGGGCGGTGCGTCAGCACGATGAAACGGGACTGGCAGCGCATCATCCAGGCCGCGGGCGCTCTGGGGGACCGGGCGATTCCGCTTTGGAGCCGGATTCTCGGGATGGACGAAGCCGAGCTCCGGGAGTGGAAGTGGCCCTTTATGGGGTCCGTCGGACTGCACCTGTTGATCGTGCTCCTGGCGGTGGCCGGCTGGGACTGGCAGACCCAGGAGCCGGAATTTCAGCAGCCCCAGGCCGTACAGGCCAGGGTTGTGCAGGCCCAGCAGCAGGAACCGGAGCCTGAGCCACAACCGGAGCCTGAGCCGGAACCGGAACCAGAGCCGGAGCCAGAACCAGAGCCGGAGCCAGAACCAGAGCCGGAGCCAGAACCAGAGCCGGCGCCAAAACCTGAGCCGGAGCCAGAACCTGAGCCGGAGCCAGAACCTGAGCCGGAGCCGGAGCCGGAACCGGAACCGGAACCAGAACCAGAACCAGAAAAGAAGACACAGGATAATCGGCGTTCAGAGCAGGAAGAGCGTCTGAAGGAGCTGGCTGAGCAGGCTGCACAGGAACAATCTCAACCAGACAAACTTCAGGATGAAGGCGTAGAAGCTGATGTTGAGAGTACTGATGGAGTCGATCTTCAAGATGAGGAAAGGCGTTTAACGTCATTATTCAAAGACGCTGTTCGATCTCATTGGTATCCGATAGCTGGAAGTGAAGATCTATCTGTACAGCTAAGACTGGAGCTTCTTCCTACTGGTGAGGTTCAGTCTGTAGATGTAATTGAGAGTAGCGGTAATAAGGCATTTGATGAGGCAGCATTGAGAGCGGTTCGGCGAGTTGATTCGTTCCCGGTGCCCGAAGATACAGATGTTTTTAATGAACTTATTCGAGGCGGTTTTACGATGATTTTCAGCCCGGAGGAGTAGGCGAGCATGACCCAGAACCATCGCAGAGCCGGCCAGGCGCTGCTGCTGATGTGCCTGATGCTGGCAACGCTCGCGGTGCAGGCCGACATGGTGGTGCGCGTCACCGAGGGCGCGGATCGGCGCATGCCCATTGCCGTGGTGCCGTTCGGGGTCAACCACTCACAGGATGCCCCCGAGGATCTCGACAGCATCATCCGGGATGACCTGACCATGAGTGGTGACCTCAAGCCCCTGGAACCCTCCCGTATGCTCAGCCTGCCGACGTCCGGGGATGACATCCATTTCCGCGACTGGCGGGTTCTCGGCCAGCAGTTCGTGCTGGTCGGGGAGGTGGATTTTGATGCGGAACGCAATCGTTACATCCTCAGCTATGAGCTTTTCGACGTCAGCCAGCAGGAACGGCTGCTCGGCTCGCGGGCGTCGGCCGCGCCCTCGGAGCTGCGGACGCTGGCACACCATGTGAGCAACCGGATCTATGAGCGGGTTACGGGGATCCCCGGTATCTTCAACACCCGACTGGCCTTTGTGACGCGCACGGGCAGTGGCGAGGATGTTGAGTACCGGCTCAAGGTCAGTGACGTGGATGGGTACCGGGATCAGGTCCTGCTGCGCTCCAGTGAGCCGATTCTGTCTCCGGAGTGGTCACCGGACGGTAAGGAGCTGGTCTACGCGTCGTTCGAGAGTGGTCGCCCTGCCATCTACCGGCAGGTGGTGAGCAGTGGCGAGCGGCGCCGGATCGCTCACTTCCGGGGGCTCAATTCGGCGCCGGACTGGTCGCCGGACGGGGAGTCGCTGCTTCTGACGCTGTCGAAGGACGGGAGCGCGGACATCTACGAGATGCCGCTGGACACACTGGAGCCGCGCCGGCTCACCCGCCACTATTCCATCAACACAGAGCCAAGCTGGTCACCGGACGGTGAACGCTTTGCCTTCACTTCCGACCGCTCGGGCAATCCCCAGGTCTACATCCAGTCACTGGGTGGTGGTGATCCCGAACGCCTGACCTTTGAGGGCAACTATAACGCCCATCCGATCTATGGGCCGGAGGGCGAGGAAATCTTCTACATTCACCAGGCCGACGGGCGCTTCCTGCTCGGCTCGGTGGATCTGGAGACCGGTGAGGAACGTGTGCTCTCCGGCTCCGAGATTGACGAGGCACCTGCTATGGCGCCCAATGGGCGTCTGGTGCTCTACGTCACCAATGCCGGCGGACGGACGGGAGCGTTGGAGATGACCACCGTTGACGGGAATGCGCGTTTCACGCTGCCTGTCAGGCACGATGGCATCCGCGATCCCGCCTGGTCACCGCTGGCTGAGTAGATCCTGATGTTTGCAGTATTATCAGGAACATCATACATTAAACGTAATCCAAAACCGGAAAACCAAAAAGGAAGGCCAATGACCGATCTTCTCAAGAACCGTGTACTGATGCTGGGCTTTGCCCTGCTCTTCGTAGCGGGTTGCAGTTCAACAGCAACCGAACCGGAGGGCTCCGGGTCCAACGGTATGGATGAGACGGATATGGAGCAGCAGAGCGATTCCGATGCTGACACCAGTGATGCCTACGGTGCTGGTGACGGCAGCGGCGTCTCTGAAGAGGCCATGACGGCGGAAGAGCGCGCGCGGAAGTCTCTGGAGCAGGCGAAGGAAAAAGCCATGCAGGCTGCTTCCACCATCTATTTCGATTTCGACAGCTCCGAGATCCGTCGCGAATCCCAGTCCATTCTGGAAGCTCACGCGGCATACCTGGCTGAAGACGATGACGTCACCGTCGTGCTCGAAGGTCACACCGACCAGCGTGGCAGCCGTGAGTACAACATGGCCCTGGGTGAGCGCCGTGCGGAATCCGTGGCCCGCTTCCTGCGTGTGAACGACGTGTCCTCTGACCAGATCGAGACCGTCAGCTACGGCGAGGAGCAGCCCGCGGTTGAAGGCAACAACGAAGAAGCCTGGGCTGAGAATCGTCGGGTTGAGATCAACTACGAATAAGCCCATGCGGAGTCTGTTGACAGCAGGCCTGATCCTGGCAGTGGTCGGAGCCTCTCCGGCCATTGCCCAGGATGACGGCGAAGCACCGCTGGTTTCCGGGGGTGACCCGGAACGTTCAGGGGGGAGTTCTGCCGGTGAGCTGTTTTTCCTGGTTGAGGATCTGAGGGTGGAAGTGCAGCACCTGCGCGGCCAGCTCGAGGAAACCACCCATCAGGTGAAACGCCTCAGGCGGCAGGCCCGTGAGCGTTACATTGATCTCGACGAGCGACTGGTTGACCTCAATTCACGTCTGTCCGAGCTGGAAGAGGGCTCCGGGGAAACCAAAGACGGTGAGACTGCCAGTGACAGCGGTAATGACGGCGATGGAAACGGAAACACGGAATCCACGTCCTATCGCCAGCCTGATAAGGCTGAGCGTGAAGCCTATGCCTCGATCCAGTACCTGATCCAGGAAGAGCAGGACTATGAGGCCGCCATTGACGAGATCTACAGTTTTCTTGAGGAGTACCCGGAAGGGGATCTGAGCGTTAATGCCTATTACTGGCTGGGGGAGCTCTACCTGAGTCAGGGCAAGCATGAGCAGGCACAGCAGGCGTTCACGATCGTCACCTCGAAACACGGATCCCATCGCAAGGCACCGGACGCGCTGTTCAAGCTTGCGGTTGCCCATGATCGTGCTGGTAACAGCGAACAGGCCCGCAGAATTCTGGATCAGCTCGGAGAGCGTTACCCGGAATCCGAGGCTGCTGCCCTGGGACGTGAATACCGCAATGAAATGGGTTGATTCGAACGGGTTGCGAAAACCGAAAATTTAAGTACCATATGCGCCTCGTTTGGGTCGTTAGCTCAGTTGGTAGAGCAGTTGGCTTTTAACCAATTGGTCGCAGGTTCGAATCCTGCACGACCCACCATTCCCACCCCCCGCTTTAACCCCCGCAGCCCGGCCGTTTGTATCCGACCATTGAAAAATGCGGGTGACAGAGGCATAAACGGGTAGGAGACAACCTTTAAACGGCTTACTCAAAGGGTGGTCAGAGTCCATGACGTACAGGCAGGACCGCATTCTGGTTCAGGAACATCTGGCGCACGAACAGGAAGCGCCAACGCTCGGCAGCGCCGAGGCGGAGGAACTGCGCACTGCGATCCGGCGTGAGCTTGAGGCGCAGGATGCGGTCCTGGTGGCTCATTACTATACCGATCCCCTGATCCAGTCGCTGGCTGAGGAGACGGGTGGCTGTGTCGCGGATTCACTGGAAATGGCCCGTTTCGGTAACGCGCATCCGGCTTCGACACTGGTGGTCGCCGGGGTGCGTTTCATGGGTGAAACCGCCAAGATCCTGAATCCGGAGAAGCGGGTGTTGATGCCGACTCTGGAGGCGACCTGCTCGCTGGACATCGGGTGCCCCGCCGATGAATTCGCGGCCTTCTGTGACCAGCATCCGGAAAGAACCGTGGTGGTGTATGCCAACACCTCGGCGGCGGTCAAGGCACGCGCCGATTGGGTTGTGACCTCCAGCTGCGCGGAGGCCATTGTTGATTACCTGGACTCGAAGGGTGAAACCATCCTGTGGGCGCCGGATAAACATCTGGGCGCCTACATCCAGCGCTCAACCCAGGCGGATATGCTGCTCTGGGACGGCTCCTGCATCGTGCACGAGGAGTTCAAGGGGCAGGGCGTTGAGGATCTGCGGGCCACCATGCCCGGAGCCGTGGTCCTGGCGCATCCGGAATCGCCGGCGGCCGTGGTTGAGCAGGCGGATGTTGTCGGCTCCACGTCCCGGCTGATTGAAGCGGTGCGGACCATGGACGCTGAGGACTTCATCGTGGCCACGGACAGCGGTATCTTCCACAAGATGCATGAAATGGCCCCGGAGAAGAACCTCATCGAAGCGCCCACCGCCGGGCAGGGCGCAACCTGCCGCAGCTGTGCCCATTGCCCCTGGATGGCGATGAACGGTCTGGATAACGTGCTGCGCGTGCTGCGCAAGCAGGATGAAGAAATTCATGTGGATGCCGCCACGCGGGAGAAAGCGCTCATCCCGCTGCAGCGCATGCTGGACTTTACTTCTGACCGCCAGCTCCAGGTGGCCGGTAACGCCTGAGGCTCCCTCTCAGCGCTGGCGGTTGGCACTGACCTGCCGGTTGGCCTCTTCCAGTCGGTCCCTGAGCAACGCCTTGCGGGTGTGGTTGGCCGGCGCCCGTTCCAGTGCCTGGCGGAACTGACGTGCCGCCGCCTCCGCATCTCCCAGAAGCAGCAGCCGTTCGCCCCGGGCGCGATGAACCTCGATCAGGTTGCCCGCACGCCCGGCGGCCTCGGAAAGGTCGTTCCAGAGCGTGGCGTCCCCGCCGTAATCCCGGGTCAGCTTCTCGTAGAGCCGTGCTGCGGCTTCCGGTTCGTTCAGCTCCATGCGGGTATCCGCCAGTGTCCGGCTCAGGGTCAGGTTGCCAGGGTGGCGCTGGAGGTGGCGCTCGAGCAGTTCCGCAGCCTCACCGGCCCGGCCATCGCCGCGCAGAGCCCTTGCCAGTTCCGCGACCAGGAAGATGTCGCCCTCGTAGTCCTCCAGCAGTTTCCTGAGATGCGGAATCGCCTCGCCCGCCCGGTCAGCGGCAATCAGTGCGGCTGCCAGGCCGTGGCGTGCCGCATCAGCCTCAAGCCCGGTCTGTGCCGCCTGTTTTTCCCGGAAGCGTGATATGAAGGCTTCCGGATCCTCGCCGTGGTGCAGTCGGACCCGGTTGCGCACCAGGTGGTAGGCGAGCCGTTCGTCGTAACGGTCCCTGTCCCGGAAATCGGAAACCCGTGCCCGCGTATCCGCAACCCGGGATTCGGTGAGCGGATGGGTTGAAAGGTATTCCGGTGGGCGGTTCCCCTGCAGCCGGGCCTGGCGCAGCATACGCTCGAACATGGCTGGCATGCCCGCCGGGTCGTAGCCGGCCCGGGCCATGATCTCGATGCCAAGGCGGTCAGCCTCCTGCTCATGGGCGCGGCTGTGTCGCAGCATCTGGTCGATGGCCAGTGCCTGGGTGCCGGCAATGGCGGCAATACCGGCTTCCGAGCCGGTTGCAGCGGTGAGGATGAGACCGGCCAGCATGCCGGCAATGGTCAGGGGGGTGCTGCGTTCCTGCTGTTCCAGGCGGCGGGCGTAATGGCGCTGGCTGAGGTGAGCGATTTCGTGAGCCACCACGCCCGCGAATTCATGTTCTGTCTCGGCGGTGCGCAGCAATCCGGTGTGGATCCCGATGATGTTGCCGGGGACGGCGAAGGCATTAAGTGACGGTTCGTTAATGATCACGGGTGTGATGTCCCTGTCCTGCAGGGGGGCGTGAGGAATCATCCGGTGCAGGGTATCCTCGAAGTACTCCCGGAGCATGGGGTCCGATACCAGGGGGGCGCTGCGACGCAGCTGGGTCAGCACCTGCTGCCCTATGGCGCGCTCCTTCTGGCCCGCGATCAGCCCGCCACTGCCAATGGCCGGCAGTCTGTTGTCCTCGGCCGGTAGAGCCGGCAGGGCGATCAGGCAGAGGATCAGGAAAAAGACAATGGCGCGTCGCATGCTTTAACAATGCCAGATCGGAGGGGGTGGGTACAGGCGGTCACTCTCCGGTTTAACGCGCCATCCATGCTAGGATATCGGCCAGCGTCAAACCGAACGGAACCAGCCCATGAGCGACAGCGTGGACCAGCATCTTGATGCCAGCGGTCTGCAGTGCCCAATGCCTCTGCTCAAGACCAAACTCTGTCTCAATGGCATGAGTCCCGGTCAGTGCCTGCGGGTTGTTGCCACGGATCCGGGGTCAGCCCGGGATATCCCCGCCTTTCTCTCCCTCTCGAGCCATCAGCTTGAGCACCAGGAGGAGGGCGACGGCCACTGGGTCTTTGTCATCCGGTGCGGCCCCGCCAGTACGGGGGGGCAGGGCTGATGGTCCGGATACTGCGTGATTTCACCGCGCGTTACTTCTCGAATGAAGAAGCCCTCATCATCGTTCTGCTCCTGGCAGCCTCTTTCCTGGTGGTCGCGTTTCTCGGGCGGGTTCTGGCGCCCTTCATCGCCGGCATCATCATCGCGTATATCCTGCAGGGACTGGTTGCCAAGCTCTGTCGTCTGGGGGTGCCGCATCTGCTGTCCGTCACCCTTGTGTTCGTATTTTTCATCGGCCTGTTCATCGCCTTCATCCTGGGCCTGCTTCCCCTGGTCTGGGGGCAGGTGTCCGGCCTGGCGTCGGAACTGCCCAGAATGATGCGGGCAGCCCAGCAGTACATTGAGACCCTGCCGCAGGAATACCCGCAGCTGGTCTCCATGGAAGAGGTCAATACCCTGTTCCGGCAGGTGACGGCGGAAATGGGCCAGATCACGCAATGGCTGGTGTCGCTCTCGCTCGAGAGCATTCCCGGACTCATCACGCTGCTGGTCTATCTGGTGCTGGTGCCGATACTGGTGTTCTTCTTCCTCAAGGACCGTCGGCTGATCCTGGAACGTCTCGGCAGCTTCCTGCCCCAGCAACGGCCGTTGATGGATCGCATCTGGCGTGAGGTGAACATGCAGTTCGCCAATTTCGTCCGGGGCAAGGCCATAGAGATCCTGATCGTCGGGGGTGTCACCTACTTCGCCCTCAAGATGATCGGGCTGGAATACGCAGCACTTCTGAGTCTGCTGGTCGGTTTCTCAGTGGTCATTCCCTATGTGGGCGCCGCCGTGGTGACCATTCCCATTGCCATGGTGGGGCTGTTCCAGTTCGGTTGGAGCGAGGAGTTCTTCTGGCTCATGGTGACCTACCTGATCATCCAGGCGCTGGATGGCAATGTGCTGGTACCACTGCTTTTCTCCGAGGTCGTGGATCTGCATCCGGTCACCATTATGCTGGCGGTTCTGGTGTTCGGTGGCATCTGGGGCATGTGGGGGGTGTTCTTCGCCATCCCGCTGGCGATTGTGCTCAATGCCATCATGAAAGCCTGGCCGGTCCATGAAAGCCCCGGGACAACAGAAACCTGATGGCGCGGCGCAGCTCTTGTCTCGCCCTGATGCCGCGATTACCATTGCCCTTTTAACCGGTTCGGAGCGGATATGATCACTGGGAGTCTGGTTGCGCTGGTAACCCCAATGGACGCCGAAGGGCGTATCGACTGGGAATGCCTGGATAAACTGGTGGACTATCACGTCGATGCCGGTACGAGCGCCATTGTGGCCGTGGGTACGACCGGTGAGTCCTCAACGCTGAAGCCGGATGAGCACATCAGTGTGATCCGCCGGGTGGTGAATCATGCCAATGGCCGGATTCCGGTCATTGCCGGCACGGGTGGCAACTCCACCCATGAGGCGGTGGACCTGACCCGTGAGGCGGCCGAGATCGGTGTGGATGCCTGCCTTCTGGTGGTGCCGTACTACAACAAGCCCACCCAGGAGGGGCTCTACCAGCACTTCCGTACCGTGGCCGAGGCAGTCGACGTCAACCAGATCCTGTACAACGTGCCCGGCCGCACCTCCTGTGACATGCTCAACGAGACCACGAACCGCCTGGCCGACATTCCCAATATCGTTGGCATCAAGGATGCGACGGGTAATGTCAGCCGCGGGGAAGAGCTGGTTCGGATGGTGGGTGACCGTATCGCGGTCTATTCCGGGGACGACGGGACCTCGCTGGAACTGATGCTGCGCGGTGGCAGTGGCAACGTCTCGGTGACGGCCAATGTGGCACCGAAGCTGATGGCACAGACCTGTGCCGCCGCAGTGAGCGGCGATGAGGCGGAAGCCCGCCGGCTGGACGAGATTCTGACCCCTCTCAACCGCAAGCTGTTCCTGGAAGCCAACCCGATTCCGGTGAAGTGGGCCATGTGGGAGATGGGGCTGATCGGGCCGGGCATACGCCTGCCGCTGACGCCCCTGAGCGAGGAATACCGCGAGGATGTGCGCGAAGCACTCAGGGCTTCAGGATGCCTCTGAACCAGACAAACCGCCGACTGCGCCTGACAGCTGCCATAGCCGTTCTGCCACTTGCGGGTGGCTGCGGCCTGTTTCCGGACAGGTCGCTGGATTACCGTGAGGAACCGCTGGGCGAGCCGCTCCAGGTGCCGGAAGACCTTTCCAGGGCATCTTTCGAGAGTGAGTACGTGATTCCGCAGGTCCGCGGTGATGCCACCGTGGAGCAGGACGGGGAGTTTGAGATCCCGCGCCCGCCGGATCTGACCGGCCAGATCATGGAAAACAACTACCAGGTTTCCCGCTCCGGCGATCTGAGCTGGTTGATTGTCAATGATGTGCCGGGCCGCGTCTGGCCCGCCATTTCGGATTTCCTGAACGACCGTGGGGTTGAGGTGGCCTATGGCGATCCGCGCGCGGGCGTGCAGCAGAGCGGGGTTCTCAACCGTTCGGCTCGGGTCCGTGAGTGGCTCGGGATTGATCGGCTGGATCAGGAGCGCCCTCTGATTCTGCAGGTGCGGGTTGCGTACGGTGTTCAGAGCCGCAGCACCGAAGTCCAGGCCCGGCTGCGGGTTGTGGAGGGCAGCCCCGGGGAGCGCCTGGAGTGGCGTGAAGACGTTGAGTATGCCGGGCGTGAACAGAGAGTGCTCAAGGACCTGGCGGATTACCTGGAAGCCAATGCGGATACCAAGACGTATTCCCGTGTGGCGCTGGATCTGCCCCGTGATGAACGCGTCAATCGTGATCGTGAAGGCGGAGAGACACAGGCGCTGGAGCTTGATCTGGCCTTTGATCGCAGCTGGGCCGAGGTGGAGCAGGTGCTGGGCAGCATGGAGCTGACCGTGGTGGACCGTAACCGCAGCGAGGGCGTCTGGTATCTGGATCTGCGTACCGAGGAACAACGCAGTCGTGGCTGGTGGCTCTGGCGTTATCAGGCGGAGGCCGAAATCAATGCGGAACTGCGGCTGCAGCAGAGCACAGGGGGTTACCGGCTCACTCTCGCTCCCCGTGAGACTCTGGAACAGGCGGATCGCCCCGCGCAGGTGCTCGACAGCCTGTACGAAAGCCTGCGCTGAGCAGCTGCCCTGTCAGCCTGTGAGGCCTGCCTGAAGGCCGGCGACTGTCAGGCCGGCCACCAGGGACAGGCCCATGGGGACCGCGACCCGGGTGCCCAGGGCTGCTGGGCCGATCACGCCCGCCATTCCGGCTTTCACGATATTGTTCACGGCCGAGGCCAGAACGATGCCGATCACGGCAGTCTCCGCGGTGATGGCCGACTGGGACATACGCGTCAGTGACAGGGTGATGGCGTCCACGTCTGCAATGCCTGAGACGGTGGCCAGCGCATAGACGCCCGCATCACCGAACCATGCCTTGAGCCACTGCCCGACCAGCAGGATCAGCGTGAGCAGGAAACCGAACAGCAGCGCCGGCTTAAGGTCCAGCGGGTTGCGGTTGAGGATGGGCTGATCCACGTTCAGTGCGGCCCGGTTGCGGTGCCAGATGAGAACAGCTGGAACGTAGAGCAGTAACGCCATGGCCAGAACGGGCTGAACCAGGCTCGGCAGCAGGGCCGGGTTGATCACGGCGCAGTAGACCAGAATCCGTGGGAACATGGTACCGCAGGCGATCAGGATGCCGGCGGCCAGCTGTGGTGAGAGTGTCTGTGCGTCGCGTGCCTGGCGGGCGAACTGGAGCGTCAGTGCCGTCGATGAGCTCAGGCCCGCGAAAAGGCTGGTAAAGAGAATCCCCTTACCGGTGCCGGCCACCCGGATGGCGAAGTAGCCTACGAAAGAGATGCTGGCAATCATCACCACCAGCCACCAGATTTCGTAGGGGTTGAGCACGCCGCCCGGGCCGAAGCCTTCATTGGGCAACAGCGGCAGCATCACCACGGAAATCAGCAGCAGCTTGAGCCCGGCATCCAGCTCACCAGCCTGGAGTTTGCCCAGCAGGCCGTGGATTTCCGCCTTGTTATCCAGAATGAGGGTGGTGACCACCGCCGCTGCGGCTGCCAGAGTGATATCCAGGCTCACGGCCATAACCCCGAAGCTGAAGGTCAGCATCAGTCCGATGGCGCCGGTGATGCTGTAATCGCCGCTGCGCGGTGCCCGGACCCAGTAGGCCAGCAGGTTCAGTGCTACCAGCCCCAGGAATACTGCGGGCAGAAGCCAGGGCGAGACCTCCCGGGCAAGCAACGCCGTGATACCACCGAGCAGACCGGTCAGCGCATGGGTGCGGATGCCGGCGATACGCTGGCCGGGATCACGGTCGCGAGCCTGCCACCCGCGCTGCAACCCCACCAGCATGCCCAGAAGCAGTGCCACCCCGAGGTGGAGGGCATCGCCATTGGCCGTGATAAACTCATTGAACAGTGACTGCATGCGGATCCTCCCTGCATGCAGAGTATAGGGGCCTGAGCGGTTACACGCATTGAGCAATCATGGCGTCGACTGGCGCTGATCGGCTATCATTCGCGCGTTCAGGGTCGGGTGCCGGCCCCGCAACCGCAATCTGGGAGAGCGTGATGGAAAAAGGCAGCGAACTCTACGCTGGCAAGGCGAAATCCGTATACCGGACGGACGATCCGGAGCGTTTCATACTGGCGTTCCGGGATGATACGTCCGCCTTCGACGGTGAAAAGGTCGCCCAGCTTGATCGCAAGGGGCGGGTTAATAACCTGTTCAATGCCTTCATCATGAAGAAGCTGGAGGACGCGGGCATTCCCACCCATTTCGAGCGTGTCCTGGCGCCCAATGAATCCCTGGTGCGTAACCTTGAGATGCTGCCGGTGGAGTGCGTGGTACGCAATTACGCTGCGGGCAGCCTGTGCCGGCGCCTCGGGGTCCAGGAAGGCCAGGAACTGTTGCCGCCGACCTTTGAGCTGTTTCTCAAGGACGACGCCCTCCACGACCCCATGATCAATGAATCCCTCGCGGAGACCTTTGGCTGGGCCCAGGCGGACGAGCTCAGGGAGATGAAGGAACTCACCTACGCGGTGAATCGTGTGCTCAAGCAGCTGTTCCTGGACGCGGGGATGCTGCTGGTTGATTACAAGCTGGAGTTCGGGCGTGCTGGCGGCGGTCTGGTGCTGGGTGACGAGTTCAGCCCGGACGGTTGCCGCATCTGGGATGCCGAAACCCGCCGCAAGATGGATAAGGACCGCTTCCGCCAGGACCTCGGTGATGTCATCGAAACCTATGAGGAAGTGGGGCGGCGCCTGGGGATCGACTTTGAAAGTGTGTGAATTCAGGTCGATACTGGGTGTGACTTTCTTCAAACGCCGACAGCAAGAGGATTCCGCAATGAAGACAACAACAAAAGCCGCTCTCGGTGCCCTGCTGATGACCAGTGCCGGCGCCGCCAATGCCGTGGTACCGCTGGTCGACGTGGATGTGACGGCAGGTTACTGGAATGCGGATGCGTCCGGGACTCTCCAGTCAGGAGGCGATCCGATCGATGTGGAGAATGACCTCGGTTACGACAGCGAGGGGCACAATAACTTCTCCATCCGTTTTGCCCATCCAGTTCCGGTGATTCCGAATCTGCGGCTGCGGTATAACGATATCGAGCACAAGGGTCAGGGAAAGATTGCCGAACAGTTTGAGGGGACAACCTACACCGGAGATGTCAGCAGTCGGGCCGACCTTACGCACTATGATTACACTGCGTTCTATACGGCACCTATCCCTGTTGTAACGCTGGATCTGGGTTTGAACGTAAAGCACTTCGATGGCGAGGTGTTCATTGAAGGGGATACGCCCACAGGCAACGAGACAGAAAGGGTCGAGGTGGATGAATTCCTCCCCATGGGCCACGTCCGAGCTGATGTGGATCTCCCCCTGACCGGCCTTGGCGCGGGCGCGGAGCTCAACTACATCTCCTATGACGGCGACTCGGCCACCGATGTGGAAGGCTACATCAGCTACAACGCCGATCCGGTCTATATTCAGGGCGGTTACCGTCAGTTTGATGTCGACGTGGATGCATCCGGTGACCTCAACGTGGACACCGAGCTGAGCGGCCCCTTCGTACGCCTCGGCGTCGGCTTTTAATCAGGGAGAACGGAATTGCGGATACTGGTAACGGGAACGGCCGGGTTCATCGGCTCACACGTAGCCCATCGCTTGCTGGATCGCGGCGATGAGGTCATCGGCGTGGACAATGTCAACGACTATTACGACGTGTCCCTCAAGGAAGCCCGGCTGGCCCGGCTGACGCCCCGTGAAGGGTTCACGGAGGAGCGCCTGGACATCGCGGACCGCGAGGGCATGGCCCGGCTATTCAGCGAGTACCAGCCGCAACGGGTGGTGCATCTCGCCGCCCAGGCCGGTGTCCGCTATTCCATCGAGAACCCCAACGCCTATGTGGATGCCAACCTCGTTGGCCACATGAACATCCTTGAAGGGTGTCGCCACAATGGCGTGGAGCATCTGGTCTACGCCTCCAGCAGTTCGGTCTACGGGGCCAACGAGAGCATGCCGTTCTCGGTCCACGACAACGTGGATCATCCGCTCAGTCTCTATGCGGCCTCCAAAAAGGCCAACGAGCTGATGTCGCACACCTACAGCCATCTCTACCGGCTTCCCACCACCGGCCTGCGGTTCTTCACCGTCTACGGGCCCTGGGGCCGGCCGGACATGGCGCTGTTCATCTTCACGAAGCGGATCCTGAACGGCGAACCCATCGACGTGTTCAACCACGGTCATCACCAGCGGGACTTCACCTACATTGATGACATCGTGGAGGGCGTGATCCGCACGCTGGACCACGTGGCCACCCCGAACCCGGAATGGAGTGGGGCGGACCCGGATTCAGGCACCAGCAACGCGCCCTACCGGCTCTACAACATCGGCAGCAACAATCCGGTTGAGCTTTCCCGGTTCATCGAGGTGCTGGAAGAGTGCCTGGGCCGCAAGGCGGAAAAGAACTACCTGCCGATGCAGCCCGGAGACGTACCCGCCACCTATGCCGATGTCCAGGATCTGATCGAGGATGTGGGCTATCGGCCGGAGACCCCAGTGGAAACCGGGATCCGCAACTTCGTGGACTGGTACCGGGACTTCTACCAGGTCTGAACCACTCAGTAGCCGGTGACCCAGCCCAGCACCGGCGCTGCCACCAGCCATACCCAGAGCGCGATCAGCAGAAGTGTGATGCCACTCAGCCAGGCGCCCGCATGGGCCATCTGGCCGACGCTGATGCGTTCGCTGCTGAAGATGATGGCATTCGGCGGCGTGGCGACCGGCAGCATGAACGCGCATGAGGCAGCCATAGCCACAGGCACTGTCAGGTGGATCAGCGACAGATCCTGAGCAAGCGCAAATGAAGCGGTCAGAGGCAGCATGGTCGCGGCCGTGGCGGGGTTGCTCGTGACATGGCTCAACGTCATGATCAACCCCGCCACCGCGAGCATCAG
>ENA-ORCO01000299-ORCO01000299.1-marine-metagenome-genome-assembly--contig:-NODE-299-length-28378-cov-3.670506_pt1 | contig 28378 bp, 24 predicted proteins | sample MGYA00248633_ERZ508508 | MGnify/ENA primary metagenome ERZ508508 (study PRJEB26179, sample SAMN06268845) | marine metagenome | isolation source: A23 P1 aerobic enrichment on pine of planktonic cells taken...
TCGACGAGCGCGGTCTCCCGGTAGTAGTGCTGGCGGACGGTGTCCAACTCGTCGAGCCACCGTATCTTCCCGTCGGCTTCGATGCCGAGGCGCGAACGGTCGATGCCGTACAGCCCGGAGAGCGCCGCGGAGTAGTCCCGTATCTCCCCGCTGGAATCGACGTGGACCAACCGGTCCTCGTCCCCCGAAAACGCGCCCGAGACGGTACGGGCCTCACCGGGGTAGTGCGCCGCGCCGTCCCGCTTGAACTCGTTGAGTGCCGTTCGCAACCGCATCGGTCGTTGAACCCGCGCTACGCATTTAGTCCTTCCCGTCGCCACGGCGTCACCGTGATAGCTCGAAAATCCCCGTATCGGTGACTTCGAGGCCGCTATCGGTGGCGCAGTTCTCCCCCGTGGTCAGTTCAGTCGCGTCGACCGCCGGGTCGAGCGACACGGTCGCGGGGTCGGCGCCGAAGTTGAGCACGACGGCGACGGCGTCCTCGTCAGCGTCACTGCCATCGCCTGGCGCGCGCCGGGCGTAGGCGACGACGCGCTCCGGGTCACCCGACTGAACCGCGTAGTCGATGCGTTCGAGCGCGGCGTCGCTTTCGAGCGCCGGCCGCTCGGCGCGCGCGTCGAGGAGTCGTTCGTACGTCGCCTGAAACGCCGGGCGCGCGTCGTCCCACGCCAGCGCGTCCCGGCGGCCGCGCTGGCCGAGTTCCTGCCCGGCGTACAGCATCGGCGCGCCCGGGAGCGTAGCGATGGCGCCCGCCGCCGCGAGCGCCGCGTCGTCGCCGCACTCGACGACGTACCGGCTCTCGTCGTGGTTCTCGGCGTACAGCATAAAGGATGCGTGGGGCGGGAAACCCGTCACGGCGCGCTCGTCGATGGCGTCGAGGACGGCCGTCGCGGGGAGGTTTCCGGACCCCACCTCGCGGAGCGTGAACGCCGTCGTCGAGTCGAAGTGCATATCGAAGAGTCCGCCCTGGAAATCGGGGATGTAGGGTATCGTCTCGTCGAGGAGGAGAAACTCGGGGTCAACGTCTTTGACCCGCTCGCGGAGTTCGCGCCAGAACGGCTCCGGGACGGCCCACGCCATGTCACAGCGGAACCCGTCCACGAGTGGCGCCCACTCGTCCACCGCGTCGAGGAGGTGTCGGCGCACGGCGAGCGTGTCGAACTCGAAGTTGGCGATGTGCTCCCACTCGAAGTACGTGCCCGGATTTCCGTGTTCGTCCCACTCGTACCACTCCCGGTAGGGGCTCTCGGGGTTCGCGTCGGCGTCGCGGAAGAACGGGTGGGTGCGCGCGGAGTGGTTGAGCACCAGATCGAAGAGGACGCGCATGCCGCGCTCGTGGGCGGCGGCGACGAGGTCCTCGTACGCCTCGCGCCCGCCCAAATCCGTGGCTATCGAGAAGAAGTCCGTGATGTTGTAGCCGTGGTCGGCGTGGTCGTTCTCCAGTACCGGCGTGAGCCACAGCGTGTCGACGCCGAGGTCCGAAAGATAGTCGAGGCGCTCCTCGATAGCGTCGAACGCCGACGCCCCGCCCTCGCCCGCGAACGTCCGGACGTAGATTTCGTAGATGACGCTGTCCTCGGCCCACGCGGGCGCGTCGTAGGGGCGCTCGATGGTTATGCCATCGTCCGTTCGCCGCAGCGAGAGCGCGTCGGGGACGCTGTAGCCGTCCGCGCCGACGGCGACGGCGTGAATCCGGGCGCGTTCGTCCTCCGGGAGCGAGTCGAGCGGCACGCGGAGTTCGCTTCCCCCTGTGTCGCCGCTCGGCAGCGAGAACGCGTCCCTGTCGTCGGCAAGGAACTCGACGGTCAGGTCCGCTGGTCGCTCGCCGCTCTGCGGGTTCGGGCGCGCGTCGGCGTCCACGACGACGTCGTCGCCCTCGACGCGCGCGTCGAGGTGGAGCAGCGGCCGTCCGGCGGGCGGGTCCGACGCCTCTCGTTCGGAGCGGTCCGGCCCCGAGTGTCGGCCGGTGCGTTCGGTCGTGTCCGTCTCGGCGTCACCGGAGTAGGATTCGCCCTCGGTGGCAGCGGGCGACAGCGCGCCCGGGAACGCCCGAACCGTGAGCCGATGGACGCCGTCGGGCGCGCGGAGTTCGACGACGTAGTGGCCCGGCGCGTCCGGCACGAAATGCTCGACGGGGTCGTCCCCGAGCGTCGCTATCGACGCCGCGGGGCGACTGGCGAACCGCCAGCGGTAGCGGGCCGACGGGTCCGGGTCGCGGGGCGCCAGTTCGAGTTCGTCGCCGACGGCGACGAATCGGGGCGGGCCGGGGTGATGCATTACGGCGTCGTTTCGCCCCGCCCGCCTTTGGCTTTTCCCCGGACGGCAGTTCTATACGACAGCGTCCGAAGGGGTGGGTATGAGCGAGGACGAGCGCCCGGTTTCCGTCGAGATGGAGATAGCGGACGGCCGAACGACCATCACCGTCACCGGCGACCGGAGCGTTGCCATTGTTGTCCGCTCGGCGTCCGGGGAGCGCATCTACCTCCCGCCGGAGGGGTTCGACGAGGACCTGGCGTTCGACGGCGACGCGGCCGGCAGTAGCGCGTACCAGCCCTCCGATAGTCCGTACCAGTCATCCGACAGCCCGTATCAGGCCTCGGACAGCACCCAGCAGTCCGCGGACAGCCCGTACCAGTCCTCTGACAGTCCGTATCAAACGTCGGACAGCCCCTACCAGTCGCCGGGCGCGACGCAGACGCCGGGGCTCGAAACGACGGCGAGCGGGTTCCGCATCGTCCACCCGGAACCGGTGACGGATTTCCGCATCCTCCGGTAGCTACGACAGAATCTCCTCGTAGAACTCGACGTGTTCGGCGGCCACCTGCTCCCAGGTTCGCACCTCGTACTCCAGCGGCGAGTCGAGCGACAGCGCGTACTCGATGCCCGCCGCGATGGACTCCGAGTCGGGTTCGACTTCGATGAGACAGTCCGACGGGAGGAGTTCGGCGGCGCCACACTCACTGGCGACGACGCGCGTGCCGGCGGAGAGCGCCTCCACGATAGTAATCCCAAACGGCTCCGCGAGCGAGGGGGAGACGAACAGGTCCGCGCTGGCGTAGTAGTCGCCCAGCTCCTCCTCGGGGACGTAGCCGACCCACTCCACGCTGTCCTGGATGCCCAGTAGCTCCGCGAGGCGCTTGAGTTGGGCCGTGAGATGCCCGGAGCCGCCGACGACGAGCGTCACGTCCTCGCGGCGGAGCTTCGAGAGCGCGTACAGCAGATAGGGAATGCCCTTCTGGTCGGTGTGTCTGCCGACGAAGAACAGCATCTTCCCGTCGATGCCCAACTCGGATTTGAAGTCCCGCCCCGTCGTCTCGACGCTGGAGAACCCGTTGTAGATGACGCGCGCGTCGCCGCCGTACTCTCGTCGTATTTTTCCTTTGGTGAACTCGCTCACCGCGACGAGGTGGTCCGAGCGCTCGACGACGCGGCGCTCCGTCTCCACCTCCCGCTGTGGGGGGTCGCGATTCCGGTCGGAGGAGAGCGAGTGGAACGTCGTCACCCACTCCACGTCGTGATTCGACTTGGCGCGCGACCCCGGGTTGTAGCCGAACCAGTCGTGAGTGTGGACGATGTCGGCGTCCGAAGCGCGCTCTGCGAACGCCTCCGAGAGGCGGCCGATGCGCGTGATGATGTCCCCCTCGCCGGTGGGCACGCCGTGAATCCCCTCCCGGTCGGGTGCGTACTCCGCCGGGAGCACGAGCTCCAACTCGACGTCGTCGCTTGGCTGGAGCCGTTCGAACAGTTCTCCGACCGCCGTATCGAGGCCGCCGGTCACGTTCGGGGGGAACCCCCATCCTAACATCAACACGCTTGCCGGCACAGTGTCCCCCTGTTTCCGGGGGGCGTATTTAGTGGTTGGCCCCGGCCGAGGATTGAAACCCCCGCCGGGCGAAACGCCGGTATGCGATTCGAGCGACAGAGCGGCCTGTTTCTCCACCTGACTTCCCTCCCCGGCCCCGACGGCGTCGGTGACCTCGGCGCCGGCGCGCACGCCTTTCTCGACTTCCTCGCCGCTGCCGACCAGTCGCTGTGGCAGTTCTGTCCGCTGGGTCCGACGTCCGGTGCGCACGGGAACTCGCCGTACCAGTCGTTCTCGGCGTTCGCCGGGGCGCCGATGCTCGTCGACCTCAGGGACCTCCGCACGCGGGGTTACCTCGACGACGCCGACCCGCCCGACTTCCCCGCGGAGCGCGTCGCGTACGACCGGGTGCGCTCGTACAAGCGCGAGCGCCTCCGCGAGGCCCACGCCGCCTTCGCGGCCGACGCCGACGAGGACGAGCACGCGTGCTTCGACGCCTTTCGGGAGCGCGAGTCCGCGTGGCTGGCCGACTACGCGCTGTTCGCCGCGCTCAAAGACGAGTTCGAGGGACGGCCGTGGACGGAGTGGCCCACCGAAATCAAGACCCGCGAACCGCACGCCGTCGAACGGTATCGGGAGCAACACCGCGAGGAAGTTGACTTCCACGCGTTCGTCCAGTGGGTGTTCGACGAGCAGTGGCGTCGCCTTCGCGAGGCGGCCGCCGAGCGCGGGGTGAAACTCGTCGGTGACGTGCCCATCTACGTCGCGTTCGACTCCGCCGACGTGTGGGCGACCCCCGAGGCGTTCGATTTGACGCCCGACGGCGACCCGGCCGCCGTCGCGGGCGTCCCGCCGAACCCCGGCGACGACGGCCAGCGCTGGGGGAACCCGGTGTACGACTGGGACGCGCTCGCGGATTCGGGGTACGAGTGGTGGGTATCCAGGCTCGACCGCCTGCTCGACCTCGTGGATATGGCCCGCCTCGACCACTTCAAGGGGTTCGACGAGTTCTGGGCGATACCCGCGGACAGCGACGACCCCGCCGACGGCGAGTGGCGCGACGGGCCGGGCGCGGCGTTCTTCGAGACGCTCCGCGCGGAACTGGGCGGGTTGCCCTTCCTCGTCGAGGACCTCGGCTTCGTCGACGAACGCCTCCACGACCTGCGGGCGGCGTTCGACTTCCCCGGGATGTGCGTCCCCCAGTACGCCGACTGGTGTGAGGCCGGCAACCCGTATCAGCCGATGCACTACCCGGAGAACCGCGTCGCGTACACCTCGACCCACGACACCGACACCGTCGTTGGCTACTACGAGGCGCTCTCGGAGACCCAGCGCGACTGTCTCCACTACAACCTCGGCACGGACGGCGAAGACGTCCACTGGGACCTCGTCGAGGCCGTCTGGAACGCCGACGCCGCGCTGGCGATGACGACGCCACAGGACCTCCTCGGACTCGGGAGCGAGGCCCGGTTCAACACGCCCGGCACCGAGGACGGCAACTGGCGCTGGCGGCTCCGGGAGGGCGAGCTTGACGACGGGATAGCGTCACGGCTCGCGCAACTGACGGACGTGACGCTCCGATAGCGGGGAGGGAATCGAAACGAAGTCGAGGAAACGCGAGCGGAACCCGCTCAGCGGGCGCCCAGACGTTGCTGGAGGCGCTCCCGGCAGGTGTCGTACAGGTCGGCCGCGCGCTCGTCGTCGATGTCGATGGCCGAGGGCGCGCTGCTGACGAGCGTCGCGGAGCTGGCCGTGTCAGCGACGAGCGTCGCCAACCCGAGGCGGCGCTGGAACACGCTGCGCTCGCGGTTCACCGTCTGGAGGCGCTCGTAAGGAACGACGTGGGTTTGTCGCCGCCAGAACCCCTCGCGGAGCACGAGATGGTCCTCGCCGGCCCGGTAGCCGAGGTTCGCCCACTTCAGATGCGCCGCGGGCAGGACGGGGACGAAGGCGAGAAACGCCACGTACCACGGTCCGCCGCCGAGCGCCCACGCGGCGGCGTACGCCGCGGCGACGATGCCGGCTGCGAGGAGCGCGTACCGGACGACGTAGCGCCGCCGGGCGCGTTTGGGCGGGCGCTCCACCGTCGTGTCGAGCCCCCCGAACGGTTCGATGCGCCGGGCGAGCGCGAGCGTCGTCGCCGCCTTCGCGGCGGGCACCGCCGAGGGCGCGCCCGACCCCACCCCGTCGCCGCCGTCGGTGGGCGTGTAGCCGGCCGTCTCGACGGCGAGGCCCGCGTACCCCAGCACGCGCATCACCACCGGCTCCGTGACGGTGAGCGTCTGGACCTTCGAGAGCGGGATGGCGCCGCTGTAGCGCTGGAGCAGTCCCCGCTCGTATCGCAGGTCGTCGCCCTCGCGGACCAGCATGAACCCGTAGTACGACACCGCGCCGAACGCCGCGCTCACGGCGTACGCGCCAACCGCCGTGAGCGGGCCGTAGAAGACGGTCCCGACGAGCGCCTGCTCGACGGTGAGTTCCGCGAGCGAGGTCGGCACGCCGGCGGGCGCGAGCGACCCGACGAAATCGCTGACGGCGCCCGGCGCCACCGACGCCGCGATGAGCGCGAGCGGAACGGCGGCCGGCCGGAACGTGGCGAGCGCGTACACCGCCAACTCGACGGGCGTCAGAGCGAACAGCGCCTCGCTTCGCGCCTCGGACGCGTTCCCGGGAGCGCTCACCGACGGCGACTCGCCCGCTCCCTGCTCTTCTGTCTCGGACGCCGCGGCTTCGTCCTGCGCCGCGCGCCGGCGCTTTCGCACCGTCGTCTGAATCCGCTCGGCCTCGTCTCGGTGTACGAAGTCGAACGACGCCTCCGTGCTTCCGCCACCCGCCGTCTCGATGCTGACGGCGGCGGCGCCGATGAGGCGGAGCAACACCCGCCGTCGAACGTCGACGTTCTGGATGCGCCCGTACGGAATCTCCCGCTCCCGCCGGGCGAGGACGCCGGAGGCGACGACGAGCGCGTCCTCACTGAGTTCGTACTCGAAGCGGAGGTAGCTGGCCGCGCCGTACCCGGCGCCGAGCAGGCCGCCGATTGGCGCGGCGACGAACACTACCGATATCGGGATGTCGAGTGCGAAAGAGAGCATCGCGTAGGCGAATATCGGGACGCCGAGCCCCTGGACGCCGTGCCCGAGCGCCTGCGAGATGCCGGCGAGGGGGTGGAGGCGTCTCACACTCCGTCCTCCGGCTCGCTCTCGACGGCCAGCCGGCGCAGTCGCGCGTGGAGTTCGTCCGCGCGCTCAGGCTCTAACCCCGGTACGGCGACGTCGGCGCCGCGGCTCCCTGCCGTGTACACGACGACGCGGGAGAGGCCGACGAGTCGCTCCAGGGGGCTTCGCTGGGTGTCGACGTGCTGGACGCGGACGTAGGGGACCGCCGTGTCGACGGTCGTGAGCACGCCGCGTTCGAGCACGAGCGCGTCGTCCTGTACCTCGTACCCCCAGCGGCGGTACCGGACGAGGGTGTACGGGACGCCGACGACGAGAATCGCCACCGTGAGCGCGACGCCCACGAACGGGGTGACGTCGAGGGCGATGGCGGCGACGGTCGCCACGGCACCGAGAATGAGGGCACCGGCGAGGAGGCGAAGCCCCCAGACCAGTCGGATGCGGGAATTCAAGGCGTTCACACGGGTCCGTTCGTGGCTGTCCACCTCAAAGTTCGGGACAGGGGCGTCGTGTTGGATGCTCAACACCGGGGCGTAGTATTCAACTGTACGGCCCCCGTCTGTGCGCCCTATGTGCGACCACGAACCGCATCCGGTACGCGCCGACGGGGGGGTCAGCGCTGACGCCGACGAGGCGAGCGAGCAACTCGCCGCCGTCGAGCGTCCGGACACGTCGCCCGACCACTACACGTTCGGGGAGTTGCCGCTCGAACCCGTCCGCCCGGGCACCGCGGTTCTCGTCGTCTCGCCGGCCGCCGTCAACGACGCGTCACACGGGATGCTCGCGGTGGGGAACCCCGGAGAGGGAATCGTCGGCGTCGCGGCGCGCACCTCGCCCCGACGGTTCCTTCACAGCCTCTCCGAGCACACCGACTCGCCGCTCGTCGAACCCCACATCGGCGTTGTCGGCTGTATGAACTCCCGGACGCCGCGCATCCACTCGTTCCCCGAGGCGCACGTCCGAACGGTGTCCTCCCCGGCCGACCTCACCGGGCTCGGGATGCGATTCAGCGACCTTCAGAACGTCGTGCTCGACACGATTGAGGAGCGCACACAGAACTCCACCCGGGTCCGCGCGTGTCTGGACTCGCTGACCGTCCTCGACCAGTACGTCGAGTCCCGGACGCTGTACCGTTTTCTCAACGCGTTCAACGGACGGACCCGCGCGGCGGATATGCTCGGCATCGTGACGGCCAACCGGAACGCCCACGACGAGCGCGAAATCGGGCGCTTCGCCGGCCTTTTTGATGGTATCGTCGAAATTCGCGAGACGGATTCGGGCCTCGAATGCCGGGTCCGCGGCCTGTCGGGCCAGCCCCGAGGCTGGCGGCCGTTCCCGACGCGCTGACGGTCGCCGTTCGTCGTGTTGCGAGCGCCAGTCCCGCTTGCCGGGACGACTCGGCGGAACCCACGGTACAAGCGCGTTACCTCTCGCTCACTGCCGATACACCGAACCACCCAGCATAAGTGCGCTCGGCGGATACACACTCGATATGTCGCATCTAGGCTTACAGGCGCGAATGGCCGTGGTCGGTTCCATACTGTTCGCGTTCTACGCCGCCGCCGCCGCAGCGGCGATGCTGTTCTTCGACGCCCCGCTACTCCTCGTCCTCGTGGGTAGCGTGCTGTTCGTCGGCGTCCAGTACAAGGTCGGGAAATGGGCGGCGCTCCGGAGCGTCCGCGCTGAGGACCTCTCCGAGGAGGACGCGCCCCAGATTCACCGGCAGGTCGAGTCGCTGTCCCGCGATATGGGCATCGACAAACCCCGCCTGATGATAGCCAACATGGGCGTTCCCAACGCCTTCGCCGTCGGGCGAAAAGGCGCCGGAACGGTCGTCGTCTCCCGCGAACTCCTCGACGTGCTCAACCCCGACGAGGTCGAGGGCGTTCTCGCGCACGAACTCGCGCACATCGCGAACCGCGACGTGGTGATGATGGTGCTCGGGCAGGGCATCGCCTCCATCGTCGCCATTGTCGCCCAGTGGGCCGTGCTGTTCACCGGCGACAACGACATCGCGGACTTCTTCGTCGCGATGTTCGTCGGCCAGATAGTCCAGATGCTCGTGATGGTGTTCGTGTTCGCCATCTCCCGGTACCGGGAGTACGTCGCGGACGCCGACGCCGCCGAGGAAATCGGCACGGGCGAACCGCTCGCCAGCGCGCTCGAAAAAATCAGCGCCACGAGCGAGCGACAGGCCGCGAGTCAGGCCAACAGCGCCGGACGCGGTCGCGGACGGGGACGTGGCCGCGGGCGACGGAACAACGACGACGGCGTGGACGCCAAAGTGAACGCGCTGTGTATCTTCGGCATGGAGTCCGGACTCGCGAAGCTGTTCGCCAGCCACCCGCCGGTCGAGAAGCGCATCGAGCGGCTCCGGAATGGCCGATAGAGAGCTCATCGCCGCGGTGCTCGCCGTCGGGCTGGGAATCGTTTTTATACTGTCGCCGGCGACGATAGTCCAGGTCCACACCGCGGGCCGGATACCGGACCGCCACGGCGAGTACGGCGCCGACGGCGCGCCCGCACGCTGGCTGTGGGTCGTCCGGGCCGTCGGCGCCGCGCTCCTGCTCGCCGGCATCTACTTCGCCGCGAGCGTGCTCTCGCTGCTCTGAGTCGCCAGTCGTCGACACGCTCTGAGCCGTCCCACTCACGCCTGCGAGCAACCCCCACGTTTTAGTTCCGGGACACGGACCGAACGCCGTGAGCCTCCTGGACCGAGCGGCGACGATGCGCGACGCCGTCCGCACGCCGCGGCGCGCGATGGCCGCCGTTGTTCTCGTCGTCTTCATCGACCTGCTCGGATTCGGCATCATCGTCCCGGTGCTCCCGTTCTACGTCCGCTCGTTCGGTGTGAGCGACGTGTTCATCGGCCTCATCGCGGCGTCGTACTCCGCGATGCAGTTTCTCTTCGCGCCGTATCTCGGCCGCCTCTCGGACACGCGCGGCCGCCGGCCGGTGTTGATGCTCTCCCTCGCCGGGAGCGCCGTCGCGTGGGTCCTGTTCGGCCTCGGCGCGCGCTTCGAGGCGCTGTTCGGCGTCGCGGGCGGCCTCGGGATACTGTTCGGCGCCCGCGCCCTCGCCGGCGCGATGGGCGGGAACATCGCCGCCGCGCAGGCGTACATCGCAGACGTGACGCCGCCGGAGGAGCGCGCCGGCGCGCTCGGACTCGTCGGCGCGGCGTTCGGCCTCGGGTTCGTCTTCGGGCCGGCGCTCGGCGCCGTTTTCGCGAGCGACCCCGTCGTCGCGGCCGCCGAACGGCTGTTTCCGGCCTTCGTTCCGGCGACCGCGTACTCGCTCCCGAGCTTCGCGGCGGCGGCGCTGAGCCTCCTCGCTTTGCTCGTGGCCGCGCTCGTGTTGCCCGAACCCGAGCGAATCAGAGCCGCGAGCGAGCGCGTCGGCATCGTCTCGGTGTTCCGGCGCGCGCTCGCTGACGAGGCGCTCCGCCCGCTCGTCGTCACCTTCCTCGTGTCGAGTATCGCGTTCTCGGGCGTCCAGGTCACTTTCATCCCCTTCGCGGCGGACGCCTTCGGCTACGCGGAGGCGCAGGCCGGACTGCTGCTCACTTACATCGGCGTGCTCGGCGTGCTGAACCAGGGCGTCGTCGTGCGCGCCCTCTCGCGGCGCTTCTCGAACGCCCGGATGGCGCTCGGCGGCGCGCTCCTTCTCTGTGCCGCGCTCGCGGCGCTCCCCTTCTCGAAGCTACTCGGCGCGCTGTTGCCCGCCGCTCTCTCCCCGTTCGGGGAGGGGCCGGGGCTCGCGGTGTTGCTCGCCGTCCTCGCGGTGCTTTCGGCGGGGAACGGCCTGTTGAACGTCGGCATCGCCGCGATGGTGTCCGACGCCGCCGGGGAACACGAGCAGGGGAGCGCCTTCGGCGTCACACAGGCCGCGGGGAGCCTCGGCCGGACCGTCGGCCCGCCCGTGATGACGGCGCTGTACGTGCTCTCACGGCCTGCGCCCTTCGAGTTGGGCGCCGTACTCACAATCGGGATGGTCGCCCTGCTCGCCCGCCTCGCCCGCCGGTAGCGGGAGAGTGATGGGGCCGGACCGCGTCGTTCCGGTATGCCTCCGAGCGAGTCGCTCCCCGCCGCGGCCGGCGTCGGCCGGGTCGCGCTCTGTGTCCGTGACCTCGAATCCGTCTGTGCGTTCTACCGCGACACCGTCGGTCTCGACGTGTTCGAACGGTCCGACGAGCGCGCCACGCTCGGCGCCGGCGACGAGGCGCTCCTCGAACTCCGGGGGGACGCCGACGCCACGCCCCGTGGACCCACGGAGACGGGGCTGTACCACACGGCGTTTCGCGTGCCGGACCGCGGTGCGCTCGGCGCGGCGCTCGAACGGATTGATGGACTGTCTGGCGCGTCGGACCACCTCGTCAGCGAGGCGCTGTACCTCGACGACCCGGAGGGGAACGGCGTCGAGATATACCGCGACCGTCCCCGGAACGAGTGGCCCGAGGGACCGGACGGCAGGGTGCGAATGGAGACCCGCCCGCTCGACCTCGACGCCCTCCGGAGTGCGTCGACGGGCGCCGCGTCGGCGCCGGACGCGACGACGGTCGGACACGTCCACCTGTCGGTGTCGTCGCTGGCCGACTCGCGGGCGTTCTACGCGGACGCGCTCGGCCTGCGCGTCCGCCAGACCGTCTCCGGGGCCGCGTTCCTCGCCGCCGGGGAGTATCACCACCACGTCGGGCTGAACACGTGGGAGAACCGGACGGAACCGACTGGGGAGAGCGGTCTGGAGTGGTTCGAACTCCGCGCGCCGGCGGACGCCGCGCGGGCGGCCCGCGAGCGCCTGTCGGCCGCGGGGTACGCCACGGATTCGGTGAGCGACACGGTGGTCTCCGTGAGCGACCCGGACGGAATCGGGCTCCGGATTCGCCCGGCGTGACGTCCGGAGAACCGGCGCGCCTCGGCGGTGACGGGAATCCTTATGATACCGCCGCGGTATGATGCGGTATGGACGATATTTTCGTCGCGCGGCTCATGTCGTCGACGCTGTACACGGCGAACCGAGACACGCTCGTTGAGGACGCGGCCCAGACGATGCTCGACGGCGACGTGGGCGCGGTCCTCGTCGTCGACGACGACGACCACATCGAGGGCATTCTCACGTCCACGGACTTCGTCGGCATCGTCGCCGCGAGCCATCCGAAAGCCCAGACGTCCGTCGAGCGGTACATGACCGAGGACGTGGTGACCACGACCGCACAGGTACCGATTCGGGACGCGGCCGACCTGATGATAGAGCACGGCGTCCACCACCTCCCCGTCGTCGACGAGGACGACCGGGTCATCGGGATGCTCTCGACGCGGGACATCGCGTCGTATCTCTCCAGCGAGGAGACGCCCAGCCCGTAAACCGGCTCTACAGTTCGTTTTCGCCCCGATATTTTCCCGCCGAGCGACGCGTGTCGTCGTGCTGGATTAGCGAACGCCGAGACTACGTGACGTGGAGGGCGCCGACTGACTACTCGGTCAGTTCCGGTAGCGTTAAGCCGGTCGCAGCGTCGTTTCCAAATGAGATATTCTGTTAGTATGCCCGTAACAACACCGCAGGTGGTTCGGAGATGAGCCGTATCACGCGCCTGACCAACGCCGTCGCTGACCACACCCGGTTGGCTATCGTCGTAATGCTCGTGTTGACCCTCGTTATCGGGTCCGGCGCGGGGATGGTCGAGCAGACGTCCTCGCTCGACGCGTTCCAGAGCGACAACGTCGAGCAGCAGAAACTCGAATACATCACCGCGAACTTCTCGACCGGCACGGAGAACACGACGAGCGCACAGCTCATACTCCGCGGCGAGAACGTCCTCACGAAGGACACGCTTCTCGCGACCCTCCAACTGGAACAACGCTTCCGCGAGAACGAAACGATAGCGCCGACGCTCGCCGGGGAGAACTCGATGACCGGCGTGGCGAACGTCGTCGCGACGGCCGCGATACGGGGCGAGCAGGCCCGCGAGCTTCGGGCCGACGCGGCGCAGGTGAACGCCACGTCCGACGCGCTCCGGGACGCGCTCGACGCGCTCCGGGCGAACGAGTCGGCGTCGGTGCGCGCACAGTTCGACGGCGTGCGGGCGAACGCGCCGTCGTACGTCGACCTGAACGAGAGCGACTACGGGACGTTCAACCGCTCCGCGACGATGCTGCGCGACGCGACGAACGAATCCCAGGCCCGGCGCGCCTACCGCCTCGGCACGCAGGGCGTATTAGCCACTGAGTACGCCGCGCTCGAACAGCGCCAGACGGCGCTCCAGAGCGGCTCCAGTCCGACGCTGGCGGAGCAGCGTGCGCAACTGGAGTCGATGAACGCCTCCGAACTCGACCGCGCCATCCGACAGGTGCTGAACGGGGACGCCGACGCCGGCGGCGCCGCGCTGGGGCTGATGCCGACGAGCTACGACCCCGGTTCGACCGAGGCGAACGCGTCGATGCTGCTCGTCAGCCAGCGCACCGACGGCACCGGCGCGCCCGGCTCCGGCTCCGCCTCCGACTCGATAACCGAGTCGCAACTCGCCATGCAGACGCTCGCTGACGACGCCGGGAACGAGGGCGGATTCGACGTGGTCGTGTTCGGTGCGGGCGTCATCACGGAGGAGATAAACAACTCGATGAGCGACAGCCTGCTCATCGTCGGGCCGCTCGCGCTCCTGTTCGTGATGCTCGCGCTCCTGGTCGCCTACCGGGACCTCATCGACATCGCGTTGGGTCTGTTCGGCGTCGTCGCCGTCCTGATATGGACGTTCGGGTTCATGGGGTGGACGGACATCAACTTCAACCAGATATTCATCGCCGTGCCCGTACTCCTCATCGGGCTCTCTATCGACTACGCGATACACATATTCATGCGCCACCGCGAGGAGCGTGAGACGCTCCAAGCGGGGGTCAGAAAGTCGATGACCGTCGCGCTCGCCGGCGTCGGCGTCGCGCTGGTGTGGGTGACCGCGACCACCGTCATCGGCTTCCTCTCGAATCTGACGAGCCCGGTGCCGCCGATTCAGGACTTCGGCGTGGTGAGCGCGGTCGGCATCACGGCCGCGTTGCTCGTCTTTGGCGTTCTGATTCCGGCGATGAAAGTCGAAGTCGACGAGTTCCTCGAAGGCCGCGGCTGGGACCGCAGGAAGGCCGCCTTCGGCACCGGCGGCGGTCGGTTCAGCAGCATGCTCGCGGCCGGCTCGACGGCCGCGCAGAAGGCGCCGTGGATTCTCATCCTCCTCACGGTGCTCGTGAGCGCCGGCGGCGCGTACGGCGCGACGCAGGTCGACACGAGCTTCAACCAGCAGGACTTCCTCGCTGACGACCCGCCGGACTGGATGAAAGACCTCCCGGAACCGTTCGCACCGGGCGATTACAACGCCAAGGAGAACCTCAACTACGTGTACGCGAACTTCGCGACCGAGGACTCCCAGGCGCAGATACTCGTCGAGGGCGACGTGGCGGGTGACGGGACCTTAACGGCTATCGCTGACGCCGAGGCGCGCGCCGCCGAGAGCAACGTCACCACCGAACTCGCCGGCGGCGGCGCGGACGTCCGGAGCCCCGTCTCCGTAATTCAACAGGTCGCCGCACAGAACGAGTCGTTCAACGCGACGGTCGCCGCCGCCGACACCGACGGCGACGGCGTGCCCGACCGAAACATCGAGTCGGTGTACGACGAACTCTATCGGACCGCGCCCGACCAGGCCGCGAGCGTGATTCAGCGCACCGAGGGCGGGGAGTACCCCGCCGTTCGGATGGTCGTCTCCGTGCGCGGCGACGCCTCGGGCGACGCCGTCACGACGGAGATGCGCGCCGTCGCCACGGACATCACCGAGGCGACCGGGCTTCAGGCGACTGCCACCGGCCAGCGCATCACGTTCAAAATCGTCCAGGACCAACTCCTCGAAACCGTCATCGAGAGCCTGATAATCACGCTCGTGGCGGTGTTCGCGTTCCTGATGGTGACGTACCGCATCACTGAGGGGAGCGCGACGCTCGGCGCGATAACCCTGTTGCCGGTCGTGTTCAGCGTGGCGTGGATTCTGGGCACGATGTACCTGCTCGACATCCCCTTCAACGTTCTCACCGGGATGATTACGAGCCTCACCGTCGGGCTGGGCGTCGCGTACAGCATCCACCTCAGCGAGCGCTACAACCAGGAGCTCGAACGCACCGGCGACGTGTGGGAGTCGATGCACCGCGCTGTCACCGGCACCGGCGGCGCGCTCCTCGGGAGCGCGGCGACGACCGTCGGCGGGTTCGGCGTGCTGACGGTGTCCATCCTCCCGCCGCTCCAGCAGTTCGGCCTCATCACGGGGATGACCATCATCTACGCGTTCCTCGCGAGCGTCCTCGTGTTGCCGAGTCTGCTCGTCGTCTGGACGCGCTTCGCCACGGAGCACGACACCGCCGTGGACGCCACGACTGGTGGTGAGTAGATGGACGAGTCCGACGCCATCGACGCGCTCGAACACCTGGGCCTGACGGGGTACGAGGCGCAGGTGTTCGTCGCCTTACAGAAGCTGGGCGTCGGCTCGGCCAGCGACGTTCACCGCGTCGCGGACGTGCCCCGCTCGCAGGTGTACGGCGCCGCCGAGCGCTTAGAGGAGCGCGGTCTCGTCGAGGTACAGCAGTCATCACCGATACAGTACCGACCCATCGCGTTGGACGAGGCGCGCGAACGACTCCGAACGCGCTACGAGCGCCACGAGGAGCGCGCGTTCAGCCATCTGGAGGCGCTCCGCGCGGAGGCCAACGGCGTCGAGGAACACCCCGAGGACGTGTGGATGCTCCACGGTCACGACGCCGTCGCCGGGCGGGCGGAGCAACTGCTCGCGGACGCCGCGGAGTCAATCCTGTACGCCGGTGGCCCGGAGGCGCTCGACGAGAGCGTCGTCGAGACGCTGCGCGAACGGGCGTCCGCGGGCGTCGACGTGTCCGTCGTGAGCGCCTCGGACTCGGTCATCGAGCGCTTCGCGGACGTTGAGGGCGTCGCCGTTCAGGTGTACCCGTCGGACCTCGCCCCGCAGGACAAGAAAGTGGGTCGGACGGTCATCGTCGACGGCGACACGGTGCTCATCAGCACGCTCGGCGCCGACGCGGGCGCGGAAACGGCCATCTGGAGCACCAAAACCGGGTTCGCGGACTTCATCATCCGACTGTTGAACGCCTGGTTCGCGAACCACCTGGGCGTCTAAACGCTTACTCGCTGGGCGAGTAGTTCGGCGCCTCGTCCGTAATCATCACGTCGTGGGGGTGGCCCTCCGTCTGGCCGGCCTGGGAGACGCGCACGAATCGGGCGCGCTCCTTGAGTTCGGGGACGGTCTCCGCGCCGACGTAGCCCATCCCGGACTGGATACCGCCCACGAGCTGGTGGAGTTCGGAGGCGAGGCTTCCCTTATACGGCGTCGCCGCCTCGACGCCTTCCGGAACGAACTCCTCGTCCTCGTTGTCCTCCTTGAGATAGCGCTCGCCGCCGCCCGACTGCATCGCGCCGACCGAGCCCATCCCGCGGTACTGCTTGTACTTCTTCCCGTCGACGGTGATGACTCTCCCGGGCGCCTCGTCCGTCCCGGCGAAGTAGGAACCGAGCATCACGGCGTCCGCGCCCGCGGCGATGGCCTTCGCGGCGTCGCCGGAGTAGCGGATGCCGCCGTCCGCGATGACGGGCACGTCCTGCTCGCTCGCGACGTCCGCGACCTGTGCGACGGCCGTGATCTGGGGCATCCCCGCACCGGACACCACGCGGGTCGTACAGATGGAGCCGGGACCGATGCCGACCTTGATGCCGTCTGCGAAGTCGACGACGTCCTCGGCGGCTTCTTCGGTGCCGACGTTTCCGACGACCACGTCGGCGTCGACGGACTCGGTAATCCCGCGGGCGCTGTCGATGACGTTCCGGTTGTGGGCGTGCGCGCAGTCGATGAACAGCACGTCCGCGCCGGCCTCGTCCGCCGCGGCGGCGCGGTCCTCCTCGAAGGGGCCGACGGCGACGCCACAGCGGAGGTTCCCCGATTCGTCGCGCACGGCGTTGTCGTGTTCGCGGCGCGCGAGGATGCCCTGCATCGTGATGAGGCCCACGAGGCGGTTCTCCTCGTCCACGATGGGGAGTCGCTCTATCTTGTGTTCGTACATCGTCTCCAGGGCCTCGCGGGCGCTCACGTCCTCGCCGGCGGTGATGACCTCGTCCGTCATCGCCTCGCCCACCTCGTCGGACTCCCCGACTTCGAGGTACGGGCGGATGTCCGTCCCGGAGATGATGCCGAGGACCGTGTCGTCGTCGTCAACCACGGGAGCGCCGCTGACGCCCTGTCGGCTCATCATCTCGTCCACGTCGTTGAGCGTCTGTCCGGGCGACGCCGTCACGACGTTCTCGCGGCGGATGACCAGCTCGTCGGCGCGCTTGACGCGCTCTATCTGCGTGACCATCTCGTCGGTGTCGAAGTTGCGGTGGAGGACGCCAAGGCCACCCTCGCGGGCCATCGCGATGGCCGTCTCCGCCCCGGTGACCGTGTCCATCGCCGCCGAGAGAATCGGGATGTTGAGTTCGACGTGCTTCGAGACGCGGGTGGAGACGTCCGCGGCGTCGGGTTCGACGCGGCTCTCCATCGGGCGGAGCAACACGTCGTCGAACGTCAGCGCTTCCGGTACCTCGAGTTTCGTCGAGAACTCGTCGTTCGCCATGTAAGCCGTCCGGGGAGGCGTCTCAAAAGCGTTGCGAGACAGGCGGGGTGTGTAACTTTCTACCTCGGGGTCGGTTGCGTATTGTGCCCCTCTCCCACGGAATGTTTAATTGATTATGCGGGTATTCTCATGTATGGTGCTCAGTCCATCACGCGGCGGCGGTGAGCGGTGGACGAACGGCGAGTACGCCGAGCGCCGAACGGACGGGGCGGAGGGACGATGAGCGTCTCCCGCCACCCGCTCGCGTTGGCGTTCGACCGGTACGCCGGCGCGGACACGCGTCTGTTGGCGGCGGTGATGTGTCTCTCGCTCGCCGACGGCATCTTCCCCGCGCTGGTGTTGGCCGGCGCGCTCGAATCCCCGCTCGGGGTGCTCCACGTCGGTCTGCTCGTGTTCGGCGGGTCGGCCACGCTCGCCGTGTTGCTCGCTGACATGGACGGCACGCGGCGTGACCGGGCGCGCTCCGTCGCGCTCGTCGGCGTCGTCCTGCTACTCGGGAGCGTCGTCGAGGCGGCGCTCGCGCCGACCATCGGGAGCCTGCTGAACCTCGCCCGCTTCGAGTGGTTCGCCGCCCTCGTGCTGGTGACGGTCGCGGCGAAGGCGGCGAGCGCCCACGTCGGCGCGTATCTCCCTCGGCCCGGACTCGTCGTCGCCGTCGGCGCGCTCGTGAGCCTCCAGCCCGGCAACGCGGAGCTGGCGCTCTCGCCGGACCCCGCCCTGCTCGGCGCGGCGGCCACAGCGGCGCTCGTCGCCGTCGCCTTCGCGTTCACCGTCGTCCTCGTGAGCGACGCGCTCACCCGCGTGCTGGACCTCGACCGCTTCCGGTTCGGGAGCGCCGTCGCGCTGGCGCTGCTGGGCCTCCAGTTAGTCGGTGCCGCGCCCGCGAGCCAGCCCCTTCCGCTCGTCGTGCTCGGACTGACGGCGCTGCTCTCCTACGACCCGGATTCCGACGACGACGACGGTCCGGACGCCGCGCTCGACGCCGAGGTGGAGACGGAGTGGCGCCCCGAGGCGTAAGCGATTAGCGCGTCGGTTTCTACCCTTTCGTATGGCCGAAAACCGAGTCGTTCAGGGGCGGATGGTCACCCCGAAGCGACTGGCTGAACTGATAGAGGGCGAGTCCGTGATGGACGCGGAGGCGATAACCGACGCCGAGCGCTCCTGTCCGGAGTGTGGCGGCGACGTGCTCGAAGTGAGCTACATGCCCTCCGTGACGGCGTTCGTCACCGGGCAGAAGTGCCAGGACTGCGACTGGAGCGAACGCGAGGCGTAGCCCCGATTCGAAACCCTCTTAGGCCGAATCGCCTAACGGGAGAGCGAGGGGTCGTGGCCCAGTCAGGCAGGGCGGCTGACTCCAGAGGCGACGCGCCAGGGACGAGGGACTGATATACCGAGCGGGGCGACTGATCACCACCCGCGTTGACGACCCTCTGGAGTCCCGAGGCGTACACCGGAGATATCAGTAGATCGGGGGTTCAAATCCCTCCGACCCCACTACCTCACTTCGTTCGGTTATTCCGCACGCACAGCCCCGCTACCGACGATTCTGAATATAACGCACTCCACCACCGCCAGGATTTCATTTGATTTGAATCCCTGAACGATGACGGCACCCCGCCGTGACGCGGTTATCGTGATTTCACAGCCCAGTAGCAAAAGTGTATCCCTAAACGGCGAAAATCCCGCGACTGAGTACGGCCTGGGAGTGACGTACTATTCTCACAACTCTCGAATTCGCTCTATGCGTTCTTCCTCATAGACGCCAGCAGGTATTCTTTCGAACTGCGCTTGGTGTTGTGATTCTCGCGAATAAGACGACACCGTTTAACTGGGTGCTTTCGTTGTGGCAGTATCCCTCTCTTTCAGCAGTTCAGCGAGTTAGACATATCCGACGTTCGGGATCGGCTCCAAGACACAATCCACCGCGCGTTTGAACAAGATGATACCACACTTGTTGAGGCACTCCCGGCGCTGGGAAAGAGTCTCGGTGTCATCAAATGGGCGAACGCGACGGAGAACGAACTGACAGTCTTCACTGCTCGGGGCGAGCTTTACGACCAGTACGGAGAGTGGTGCCAGGTGCGGGGCTTATCCCACCTGTATCTCCCCGCATTTCACACCGAGTGTACCACTATTAACGGCGAATCATCGGATGAGAACGACCCCATAGAGGCGGCAGTCAAAGAAGTGTATAGCGCCGGTATTTCGGGCGCACAGATTCACCGAGACTCGAATCAATACTTCGGCCAGCCCCTTCCCTGCCAGCAGGATGGCCGCTGTCCGTACATGGTGAAGCGGGAATTTGATCCTGATGACTACGACGTATTGATCGGCCACTATCTACAGGCGCACAATCAAGACTACATCGAGGACCGCTACGTTGCCTTTGACGAGTTCCCCGGTGACGCCTACTTCTTTGAGCCGACACACAACGAAGCGACGAGAGCAGTCAGCAACTATCTGGAAGTGGAAGACGATCTACCATTCAAGAACTGGAAGGACCTGCGCTATCGCCGGTACAAAGATGAATACGAGGATGAAATCTCGGAGTGGCAGTCCGACCTTGGTTTCTACTCACACCGGGATACCCGAGTTTCGCTTCAGCAGAAACCCGGATTCCACGCCCACGCACCGCTACTCACCCACGCAGGACTTGAGTTTGAACTTCTGGATAACGAGTGGGAATCCGCCTCCCTTGGATCGGGACGGAAGGCAGTCCGGAGTCCAGAAGATGAGTGGACCGTGCTGATGCCGCCCCGTCTTTATCCAGCGGAGAGCGTCGTTGCCCTGGACGGGACACCAACTATCACGAAGTGGCGGCTTGCCCTCGGAGATGGTTGGCTCAATCACAAAGAAGTGCTATCGTCGGAGAAAGAGAAGCAAGCGTATCTTCGAGAAGCGCTTCAGCTTGAAATTATCCAGACTGACGCTGGTACGAAGCCCTACCAGAGCGGGGAGCATATCAACACCAAATCAGATGGCGCGATGTTAGAGAGTATCCACGAAGAAACGGGAGACAAGCCAGCGGTAATCACCTCAAAGGATGCGAGAGAAGTCTACGGATCTTCCCCCGTGAACGACCACATAGACCGGGCGGAACACTACGGCAATCTCAAAGGGAGTAACAAGTTCGCAGAGACGCGACTTGGTGTCGTTATCGGGAGTCCACACCCACCGGAGGATGAAGCTGTGGAACGGTGGGGCGCTCTTGACGGTGAGGCCGTTTCTCGAAAGGAGGACGAGGACGGCCAGGTGATGAAAGGTGATGATCTCGACTTCGGCCCGCTTGGGAACGCACTCTTTCGTGACGTTGTCCAGAAAGAGGTTCTACAAGCGGTGATGCGGTTTGGCCGAACGCCGAGTGAGGATGGAAAGCGGGGAGCGACGGTGTACGTACACACGTCCCGTCTGCCCTACTGGGTGAAACCTGATGGACGAGTGGAAGTCTCAACGTGGTCGAAGGGACTCCAAGAGGTTGTCACGGCAATCATGACTTCTGAGAAGTGGCCCAACGGTGAGTGGACGAACAAGGAGATCGCGGATGGTGTCTCAATAAAGGCACCTCAAGTGTGCGAGCTGATGAAGGAGTTGGACGATGAGGGCTTTGTCACGCACAGGCGAGCGGGACGAGGGGAGGCCTATCATTGGTCGAACGCGCGGTTAGAGGAGTTTACAAAGTACGGCAGAATGGTGTGAGTGTCTCCGAACTCTCTCGTATAGTAGCTGATACGTAGTACTTCGAAAAAAACACGTTCCTCTATGAATTCTTACCTATAGTGAATCAGCACATAGAGTGCGGCAGACTAACGCTCTAAGTAACGACTTACTTCCAACCACCTTCCAACGAGGTTTGTAACGAACGCTTCTCCGAGAGGAACTCTTGTCGGTACTGCTGTGGCATCTTCTGAAGCGCCCACGCATCAATCTGGTCGGGATGGAAGATCGACGGGAACTCCTCAATCTGTTTGACACCGGTTGATTGAATTCGAGATGAGAGGAAGTCTTTGTCCCAGTAGCCTTCTGACAAGGCGACGGTTTTCAGCGCATCTGCTAAGGAAAGCCGACGGCGTTCAATCGGGTTCGAGGTTCGACCACCATCCTTCGGTGGTCCGAATATCGCCCATTCTACACCATCTGTGAGAATCCCATAGGGGGATACAAACCCCTCGACACCGAGATACTCTTTGATTTCTTCAACGCCCGGCTCAATCGTATTCATCGCTTTAATCTCCCCGATGTACGGGATCGCCGTACTCGTGATCTCGAAGTCGGGCCATCGTTTTCGGCTTACGCCCTCACTCCGAGGTTCAAGCTGATACTCCAAATGTACCGCTTGGATTAGGGGTTCTACGAGATTGAGCCGAGTGTATGCCTCCGGCTTGTATCCGAGTTCAACATCCGTGAGGCGGGTCTTCCCGAACAGAAGATTCTCGAACTCCTGGTCTGATATTTGCGAATCGAGATCATGGAGGAACCCATTGAGTACCCGATGAACCTCATGCGAAGCCTGCTTGCTGAGTTCGTTTCGCATTAGAACACCTCCAGGTAGTCCTCGATAACCTCCCGCTCGTCCTCGGTGAGGTCGAACAAGTCGTACACCGTCTGGTCGATCCCCGCTTCGAGGTCGTCGATGCTCGTCTCCTCAACGGTCTGCCGGTCGGCCTCCAGCGCCTCGATGAGTTGTTCCACGCCGTTCCGAGACTGGGGGATCGGTATCGTTTGCTCCTCTCCCTTCTTCATACTCCGCCCGTCAACGGCGGCATGAACGTACTGCGCTCGAATCTTCTGCTCCTCACGGTCGCCCCGATCCATCAGCGGGTCAGTGATTTCGTCGGAACGGCCTGCTGTGACGGCGAAGCGGCCATCGGCCTTCTGCTGAATATCGGCGTTCACCGGATAGCGCCGAGTCTGCCACTCGTAGTCGATGTAGCCAAGGTCGCCGTCGAACTCTCCGAGGTAAGCTTCGGGGAAGCGGTCGGTCCGACTCTCCAAGTCGATGGTATCCGTGATTTTTCCTGCCGTCTCTCGGAGCGTATCGAACTCCTCGCCTTCCGCTGTGGTTACGCACGGGAGCTTTTCGACATACTGTGTTCGGTAGGAGTAGTATCCTCCTGCTTTGATTGCTGCTATGTGCTTTAGATAGAAGTCCAGAGCTTTCGAGTTGAGTTCCACAGATAGAATTTCGGTTATATCCCGATACCCTGCTGCGAATGTCACACCGTATGCGGTTGTGAAGTACCACGTTCCCTTCTCATCCAACATAAATGTCGCCTCATCCGAGATTTCGGCTTGGATTGTCTTTGGCGTCTCAAACTTCTCCAGATTCTGTGATCGGCCATATTCCCACCACGTTTCGCTGTCTTCCCACGCTCCTCGCTCCCTACCACGTAGATCTTCTTCGTGTTGAGATAAGTAGTCCCAACTGAGGGGTAGTTCACTTCGAAGCGCGTCCTCGTCATACAGTCGTGCGACATCATTCCCCTTGTCGTCCTCCTCGATGTGGTACGGATACAGAACGTGAAGGCCCGACCAATTCCCTCGCCATCGCCCCACGTCATTTCCTTTTAGGAAAGGCCGGAGAAGGTCTGTCTCAATTTCGTACTGCTTAGATTCCCCAGTTGGAACGATGGTTACGACCTCGCCTGTGTCATCCGATGTAATCCGATCCGCATCAAGTACATCAACTGTATAGATCTTGTTTGCGCTCGTCCGAATCCCCTGAAATACCGCATCGGTAACCGACTCTATGCGGTCGTCCGCTTCGGATTCCAGTTTCCGAAACACCTCCAACTCCGCGGGCGGCATCATCGACCAGTATCCGTCACCGAGTTCGCGCTGCGGGAAGTCGAACACGTCAATGAACTCGTCGGAGTACCCCGCCTCTCCGCGGTGGTCACGCACGGCGGCAACAATTTCCTCATCCAACGCTCTCCCCGTGTCCTCATCGACGTTCGCCTTCACCCGGACACTCCGAATTTGATTCTCCTCACGAGTGTCTTCGTCCGGTTCGTCCTCCGCGATGACGATAGCCGGATAGTTCGTCGCATCCGCGAACACGCCGGAGTCCCGGAAGTCGTACACCTCATCGAGCGTGGCTTCGCGGCGGAGAACACGCCGCAGGCCCTCGCCATAGTCAGTCACCATGAACTGGTTCGGCGTGATATATCCGAGGCGTCCCGTGTCTTCCTCCAACCAATTGAGGCCCCGCTCGTAGAAGGGACAGTAGAGGTCGTAGTTCCCCGTCGTGGATTCGTACAGTTCATCGAGAACCTCTTTCTGCTGGTCCGGAAGGTTCTGTATCCGGACGTAGGGCGGATTCCCAACGACGTAGTCGTACGTCATGTAGTTCTTCACGACAAGCGCGAGGATGCTGTCCTCGAACATCTTGAACAGCCGTCCGTCGCCGTGGTCCTCACGGAGATACCGCACGGTCCCCAGAATATCATCCACGTACGGCGCGAAGAACTCCTCGACGCCGTCGTACTCCTGTGTTGTGTAGCGGTGTATCCCTTCATCGAGGCCGCCTTGGTACCCCCAGAGTCCCTCGTTCATGTGGTATTTCACCACGTCGAGGACGCCCTGGAGGGCGGCGTAGTACTCCCCAAAGTTCCGCATCCCGGCGTTCACCCTCGCCGTATCGTATTTTGGCATCCGAACGCGCTGAACGAGGAAGCCGTCTTCCAGTTCCGAGTCGGCCACCTCGTCCTCGTCCACCTCGATGGGGAGGGGGACGGGAATCATCACGTCCTGATTGTCCTCCGTGACGGAGTCGAGGGTCATCTGCGTCCCGCCACCATCACCAATATCCGCGCCCGTCAGTTCCCGCTCGTTCCGGAGGGAGTCGGTTCGGAAGATGGGAAGCCGGCGAATCGTGAAGTCCTCGCGTTCCCGTTTCGCCTCCCGATACTCGGGGAGGATGGCGACCATGAACCGAATCTGGGCCATCAGGACGGCGAACGGGTGTATGTCCAGACCGACGATGTGAGGCGTCGTACAGAGTTCCGTGAGGTGTTCCGCCCAATCGGGGTCGTCGTTGTAGCGGCGTACGTCATCGAGATACCGCTCCGCCGCTTCCACGAGGAACGTCCCGGAGCCACAGGACGGGTCGATGATGCGCTCTTGGGAGACGCCGACCTCGTAGTCCACGCCGTCCATGATGTAGTCAACGACTGGCTGGGGTGTGTAGAACTCCCCGAGTGCCTTGCGCGTCTCCGGGTCGAAGTACCGCTGATAGAGATTCCCGAGCGGGTCGCCCTCGATGCGGGAGAAATCGAACTTGAGGACGGCGAAGGATACCTGTGCGATGGCGCGGCTGAAACGCTCCCGAGTCGCGGGACTCACACGGCTCACTTCGCTCCCCTCCTTTGCTACGTCACGGAAGCGGTTGTACGGGTTATCGTGTTGGCTCGCGGTCTGTTCGCCGTAGCCGTCGGTCCACCAGATGAAAATGTCGTCCTCGAACAGGCTTTCCACGAGGTCCGTCCGCATGTCCTCGATCATCCCGTTGGCCGCGATGGGGTAGCCGTCTAAGTCGATGGTACCGCTGAATCCACCGAGTTCATCGAAGTACCGACGGAGTCCACGGTCGTTGGGGAAGAAGGCGTAGTCGTCGGCGGCCTTCGCCAACAGAAGCCGCGAGAGAAGCGCGTGTCCCGACTCCAGGCAGAACATGAAGTCCCGAAGGGATTGTCCGCCGTCAATGAAGGACTCCCACGAGTCCGGCGTTTCGTCCGGTTCGCTGGCGTAACTGGCCTCCCAGAAATCGTACGCTCCCTTCACGAACTTCGCTTCCTGCTCGTCACGGAGTTCAACGAGCAAGTCCATCATCGCGGTCACGAGATTGGCGAAGGGGCTGTCCTCCTCCAAGCGAAAGGTGTCGAAGAAGTGTTCCCGTCCGAGTTCGCTGTCCAGTTCGACTTCATCGAGGCGGTTGAGGAATTCGTCAACACTCTCGGGGTTGGTGATATCCCACTCCGGCTTTCGGAGCGCCGCTTCCAAGTTCGAGGCGTCATTCTCCGTCGCGTCCGCGAGGATGATGCTATCTATCTGGGTGTGCCCCTCGCGGCGGTAGAGTTGGATGCGCTTTCCGTTCGTGAGGACGCCGTAGTCCGCTTTGAGTTCGTCAACGTAGCCGAACAGTTGGTCTTCATTTGGGTCCAACTCCCGGTCAACCTTCTTGAACTCGTAGACGACGGTGACGGACTCGTTGCTATCGAGCGTCACGTAGTCCGGTCGTCGGTTGTCCGGAAGTGTCCACTCACTCCGGAGGTCGTGACCTGCGCCCTCGTAGCCGAGGTGCTCGTAGAACCCCTCGTTGAGAAAGGCGTTCTCCACGTCCTTTTCGCTCATATCCGCATCAAGGCGAGACGCAATCCCGTGGAGCGCATCGAGAAGGGAGGACGTATCTGACATACCGTCTCCGAAACAGGCAACTGTCAAAAAGGGTAGGCTCTGCGTTTGGCCTACTCGGGGAGTTCCCGTTTCCCGTCTCTCACACAGGGCCAACACGGGAAGCCGTTGGAGAGTTCCGCACAGTCACACTCCTCGCGTTCCTCCGCATCGAGGGGGTGTGACTCCTCGCCAGTCTCCTCAGTCGTTACCCCGCCGTCTGTTCGGGCTTGTGTCTCTCCGCTCGATGCGTTGGAATCGGTCGGGTAGTCCACGGCGGCACCGAGTACGACCGCCCCACCGACGACAGCGAGCGCGAGCTTGTGCTTACAGTCGTAGTCGTCGCGGTACATATCGGCAGGGCACTCACACTCCGCTGGCACAAGGACGCCGTCACAGTCTTCTACGCCGACAAGGTAGGAGTGATCGGCTTTCTTGAAGCCGTAGGAGGCGTTCGTTACGCGAATCAGGTGGGGCGCTTCGACAGCGAACTCCCACGCTTCCCACGTCACGCGCTTCTCGGTTTTCGCGCCGAAACTCAGGTGTTCAACAGCGTTGCGCTTATCTTCCGCAGGGGTGTTAGTGTTCATTGCTTCTGGGTTCCAGAAGCGCGGTCGTGTGTCCCACCACACGGCCATTTCTGCGATGGCAACCCGCGCTTCCTACTACCAAGTCTCTCGGCTACCCACTTAATACTTAGCATATTCACTAACGTTAGGAGATATGTGGACTTATCACCCGTGCGGGCAAACAAGTACTATGGCGAAAACGCGGGCACTACTGACTGATACGGAACGGGAACAGATCACCGGAGAACACGGAGATAGTCGGAAGTATCAGGCCGCTTCCCGAATCCGAAGCCGAATTAGCGAGGAACTCACGACCGACGTGGAGGTGCTACGGGAGCATCACCCTGACCTGTATGAGGAACTCCGTGAGGTAGTGTGTGACCCGCCGGAGTGACCAATGGAGGGTGGGACGCATAGACGGGACGACGGCACGAGAACGGCGTCCATGAGTGGGTACGTCGGGTTAGAACATTAAGTCGGCACACGCGAGCGCATTATAAGTTGCTCCCGCTCTGAATTTATCGTTGAGAGCCAGGGTTTTGCCACGTCCCTCTTAGTGGAACCGTAGTTCAATAGGTGTGTACTCACCGTTGGATTGAAGTCCAGCGTATGATTTGAAACTGTCAATGGATATCAAGGAGCCAGATGAGGGAGTTCTTCTACTAATCGCTGTATCTGGATTTTTGGTATCTATCCCTATTATATTCGATGAATTTGGACAACCCGGATTGGAGGCGCTGTCAATTGTTGTAAGAACTCTCCTCACATTGGGGCTTGTAGTTTTATACCACCAGCAACATCGAGTTCTCCGGTATCAACAGATTCCACACTTGGAAATAAGCGAATTCAAGATTTTCAATAATTTCGAATTTATCCAAGTCGATATCTCAAATGTAGGCGGAGGCCCCGCAACATCATTGGAGTTGAGAATTGACCTCTATGAATTAAGCGGAGAAGGTCCGATCCAGACTGCTCATGGAAGTCTGCGTCGGATTGAGCCGATTGGAGATGGGGTGGAGAAGAAGACACGAGCATCTTCAATTAGACCATCTGAAATCAATATCAGCTTCGAGGCGGAATCGAAAGGAGCAATCGGAAGTGGGTCACGTACCCAGAATCAGGATTCCCTGGCCAGTATCGTGACGAAAGAATTGAAAAAGGATAGAAGCGTCGTCTATGGAAAAATATCGATCGAGTACCTCAATAAATTCTCGGAGAAAAAAGCGCATGAAGCTGATTTTTCACTCAAATTTACCCAACGAGATGAGCTTGAGTATGAAGTGTTTGATTTTCGACCATGGGCAGATGATAACCAACGACCTGCGCTCGGAGGTTAATGTCGATTCTCCCGGACCTGACCGTATGAGGTGGTGTGATGACTGTTCCCAACCGATATCCAATGAGCGGCACCTCTATCGCCGCTCACTTGCGGCCGATGAGTAGCATCAGACCGGCAACTCCTACCGCGACGACTGTTTGAACAGCAGAGGCTACTCCACGAAACACCATTCGGGTGTAGTTCGGATTCGAGTGGTAGAGGTCGCTTGTCATCCCAATTATCGCGTCAACTAATGGGGCCAACACATCGAAAACAAGCGCCTTGCCGAAATTCACCCCTGCCTGACCAAGGCGGTATCCAATAGTCACCACGAGGTTCACCTTCCCCGTCAGGAAATGGCGGCTTGAAGGGGTGACGTACTGCCCCGTACCGTTGGTTGGGTTAAATGGCCATTTTGCGATTTTCACGATCTCGGCGAGTAGCGATACCACACCTGCGATTAG
>ENA-ORCO01000302-ORCO01000302.1-marine-metagenome-genome-assembly--contig:-NODE-302-length-28337-cov-4.830715_pt1 | contig 28337 bp, 30 predicted proteins | sample MGYA00248633_ERZ508508 | MGnify/ENA primary metagenome ERZ508508 (study PRJEB26179, sample SAMN06268845) | marine metagenome | isolation source: A23 P1 aerobic enrichment on pine of planktonic cells taken...
CCTGAAAGCTCGTCGAACCCAATCCTTAACCAGAGTCAACGGGCGTGGGTTGATCCCGACGCCCGCTTTAGAGAAGCTTGCTTGCAAGCGATACCCGAGACCATCGCGAGCGAGCTCGCTCCTACAGAGTAACCGCATTGATTTTGGGGTTTCTGGATGACGGATTTCTACGAGACGGATGAACAACTGGGCCAGTACATGGACTTCCATTACGGCCCAAAGCACTTCGGCGTACCGAACTTCCCGAAAGCCTGTGCCGAGCGCTGTCTGCAAGCCAAGCCCCGGGGCGAGCGCGCCCTGGACCTGGGCTGTGCCACCGGGCGCAGTACCCTGGAGCTGGCCAGAGGGTTTGGGCATGTGCTGGGCATGGACCTCTCGCATCGGTTCATTGAGGCGGCGGAGCGGCTGCGCCGGGATGGGGAGCTGAGCTACCAGCTGGTGGATGAAGGCGAGATCGGTCACCAGGAGACCGCGTCCCTGGCCGAGCTCGGGCTGGCCGGGGAAGCCGCGCGGGTGTCGTTCGAGGAGGGCGATGCGGGCAATCTGGGGCCGGAGTACAACGGCTATGACCTGATCTTCGCTGGCAACCTGATCGACCGTATGCCGAATCCGGGGCCGTTTCTCGGTGGGCTTCGGGAGCGCCTGAATCCGGGCGGGGTGCTGGTGGTGACGTCGCCCTACACGCTGTTGCCCGAGTTCACGCCGCGCGAAAGCTGGATCGGCGGTTACTACGGTGCCGATGGCGAGCCGGTGACGGTGCTGGATGGCATGCGGGCCCACCTGGAGCCTGGCATGCGGCTGGCCGCCGAGCCCGAGGACGTCCCCTTCGTGATCCGCGAAACGCGGCGCAAGCACCAGCATACCCTGGCCCAGTTGACTGTCTGGGAGCGGATGGATTGAGTCCGCTCAGAAAGGCCAGTTCGTAACCAGAAGGTAGAGGGCCCCGGCGGCCGCGAGGCCGGCCCCGATGATGACAAGCCCGTCGCGGGTGCTGATGCCGATGGCGGCCAGGGAGATCGCCAGTGCGGGAACGGCGGCCGCGAAGGGGATCAGTTCCAGCGGGATCATCGTCAGCCCGGACACCGCGCAGGCCAGGAAGATGAGGCTGTTGGCCCAGGGGTGGGTGAGCAGTGACAGTCGGTGTGAGAACAGGCGGTCGATCCGGCGTGTCACGGGCTGGGCCCGGTCGATGGCGCGGATCAGGTTCTGCCTGTGGATGCTGAGTTCGCGCAGGCGCCGGGGCACCCAGGGGGAACGCCGGCCCAGGCTGCCCTGAATGGCGATCAGGAAGATCAGGATGCCGCAGACGCTGGGTACGCCCGGTATGGCCCCGGTGGGCAGCAGGGCAAGCAGCGCGGGGGCGAGCAGCAATGGCCCGAAACCCCGTGACTCGAGGGCGGTGATGAGCGTGTCCACCGGCACCTGTTCCGTGGTCGTCTGCTCACGGACCCTCAGGAGGACATCCGTGATCCCCATTGATTGGCTCATGCCGGCAACCGTGCTCCACCCCAGTGACTATGCGGAAATCCTACACGTTTTGGATCGCCGGAGCATGAGTGGGCCATTAACAGCCCTCAGGGATTGAGAAGGATCGGCTCCAGTGCCTCGCCCTGCTCCTTCACCCGGCCGATGACCGCCGTTTCCGGGTACCCCAGGGCTTTCAGTTCGGCCACACAGGCGTCCGCCTGGTCCGCCGGCACGCTCGCCAGCAGGCCGCCAGCGGTCTGGGGGTCGAAGGCCAGCGGGTAGCGGGGATGGTTCACCACCTCCTCCTGGTTGCGGATGGCGCGGCGCAGGCGCACGTTGGCCGGCTGCAGTGAGCTCAGGATGCCGGAGGCGGCGGTTTCCTCGGCGCCGGGCAGCACCGGTATGGCGCTCAGGTCCAGCTCCGCATCCACGCCCGAGGGGCGGGTCATTTCCACCAGGTGGCCGAGCAGGCCGAAGCCGGTCACATCGGTGCAGGCCTGGGCGCCGTGTTCATGGATGCAGCGGGCGGCCTTCTGGTTGGAGACGAGCATGGAAGCCAGGGCCGAATCGATCCAGCGCCCCTTGGCCTCCAGGCGTGGATGGGCGGCGAACAGGGTGCCGGTGCCGACGGGCTTGGTCAGGATCAGCACGTCCCCGGGCTTCATGCCGCCCTTGCTCATGACGGTGTCCGGGTCGATGTAGCCGTTGGCGGCGAACCCCAGGGCCAGTTCCTTGCCCTCGCCGGTGTGGCCGCCGACCAGGGCGCAGCCGGCCTCGTTCAGGGTCTCCACGGCGCCGGCCATCATCTGGTAGACCACGTCCTCCACCTTGGATTCCAGCCCGTAGGGCACCGTGGCCACGGCTGTGGCGCTCTGGGCCTCGGCGCCCATGGCAAAGAGGTCCCCGAGGCTGTGGTTGGCGGCGACCTGGCCGAAGATGTAGGGGTCGTCGATGAAGGCGCGGAAGAAGTCCACGGTGTGCACCATGGCCATGCCGTCCGGTACCCGCACCACGGCGGCGTCGTCCGGCGCATGGAGGCCCACCAGGACGTCGTCGCGCTCAATGGGCTGGAGGCTGTTCAGGGCCCGCGAGAGCACGGTGCTACCCACCTTGGCACCGCAGCCGCCGCAGCGCATGGCCACCGCCGAGATGGCCTGCTGGGCTTCCTCGCTGCTCAGGGCGATGCCTGAGGTGGGGTCGTCCTTGCTGTCCTCGCTCATGGCCGGGAGGTTGTTGAACTTCGCCATGAAGCGCCGGTCGATCCAGTCCTTCCAGCGCCAGACCCACTCGCCCGCAACCCCGAAGGACCCGCGCGAGGCCACGGCGTACTGGTCGCCGGTGCTGATCAGGGCCAGCCACTGTTTCTGCGGGTGGTAGTCCTTCAGTGCCTTGCCATGCACGGCCCGCCGCAGGTTCTCGGCCAGCGGTTTGCCCTGGCGCACGGCAAAGACCCCTGCCTTCTCGCGCGGGTGATTGACCATGGTGGCGATGTCGCCGGCGGCGAAGATGTTGGGGTCCGTAACGGTCTGCAGGGTGTCGCGAACCCGGATGAAACCGCCCTCGTCGAGTTCCAGCCCGGTGCCGGTCAGCCATTCCGCGCCGCCGGCCTGGGTGACCCAGAGGACTTCGTCCGCCTCGAAGGTCGCGCCGCTGGAAGCCACCAGCTGGCGGTCGTTAACCTGCTCAATCCGCGTTCGTTCGTGAACATTCACGCCCCTTTCCTGCAGAACGGACTCGAATCGGCGGCGAACGCTGCTGTTGTGCGTGGGCAGGAGCTGATCAGAAGCATTGAAGAGGTGGAAACGGGCTGCCTCCGGGTCCTTGCCCATGGCGCCCAGCTCATTGCGCAGGCGGTACTGCATGGCCAGCGTCAGTTCCACGCCCCCGGCACCGCCGCCAACCACGGCCACATTGAGCTCGCCCTCGTGGTTCTCCATGCGTTCGAGCAGGGTCTGCCAGCGGTTGTTGAAGCGGTTGATGGGCTTGACCGGGACGCTGTGATCCTCGGCCCCGGCGACCTGGTCTACCCGTGGTGTGGAGCCGATGTTGATGGATAGCAGGTCGTAGGGAATGGCCGGGCGGTCGCGACAGATGACGCGCTGGTTGGTGCGGTCGATGTCGATGGCTTCGCTGCGGTAGAAACGGGCACCGGCGAACTCGGCCAGGCGGCTGAGGTCGATGTGGACGTCGTCGTAGCTGTAGTGGCCGGCGATGTAGCCGGGGAGCATGCCGGAGTAGGGGGTGTGGGTGTCGCGGCAGATGAGGTTGAGGCGCACGCCCGGGATGGGGTTCATGGCGAAGTTGCGCAGTACGCCGACGTGGCTGTGGCCACCTCCGATGAGGACGATGTCGCGGAGTACTGGCTGGTCTGGTTGGTCCATTGGTACCTCTTGAGTGATGGTCTGTTGCCTGTACCGCGCTGCTTTGTACGGTGAGAAGTGATTACCGGTTTCGCGGGGCCACACCCCGTAGGAGCGAGCTTGCTCGCGATAAAGTCCACGCATCGCTTGCAAGCAAGCTCCTACGGCCCCTGCAAACCGCTGCCCTGTAGGAGCGAACTTGCTCGCGATAATCTGGCCTGATTCCCGGCACTGTTAAGAGCGCCACGGAATCACCAAGCGCGCTATGGTATCAATGCCCCTCGCGATACAGCGACAGGGAGAGATATCGCATGAGGCAGGCCTTTTCCGCGGTGGCTGTGCTGATCCTGCTGGTGCTGGCGACACCACTGCAGGCGCAAAGTTACTACATCGGTGTGAACGGTGGCTATTCCGATTTCCGGGATACGCGCTTCGCCTATGGTGACGGCGGGGACACCCGTGTGATCGGCTCCTATGAAGGGGGTGAGACGGTGTCGGTGAGTATCGGGCGGGCGTCTGAGGGCAGTGGGACCTTCAATGGCCGGACGGAGCTTGAGCTCGGCTTCCAGAGGGATCGTGTGAGCGGCATGGTCTTTGATGACACCACGAACGAGGAGCCCGCGGTTGATGATGATCCGGTGGTGGATGAGGAAACCGGCGACGTCGAGGAGGAGGGCAGCCGCGATCGGGTGAGTGATGTGTCGGGTCAGTCCGAGGCGGCGTTCGGGTTTGCCAATGCCATCGGGGACTTCAGTCTGACCAGCAGTACGGCGCTGGTTGGCGGCTTCGGGTTTGGCCTGGCGGAGGTGAATTTTGATCAGCACAGCGCACGGGGTCGAGGCGTTGTGATGGATGAGAGTGACATCACCTATGGCTACCAGCTGATCGGCGGTCTGGTCTGGCAGCCGTTCAGTGTACTGGATCTGGAAGTGTCCTACCGCTACCGCTCCTGGGAGGACATCAGCCTGGAGGCGACCAATGGGGTCAAAAGCAATCTCTCGATGCGCTCGCATAATCTGATCGGGAGTCTGCGGCTGCGGTTTTAATCCGGGCGGGAACTGCTAGTCTGGAGAGCAGTATCCGCAAACCGGAAGGATGGTCATGGTCTGGCTCAAGTCGTTTGTTGCTGCATTCCTCGCAACCCTGGTGTTCCATCAGGGGGTGTTGGGTCTGATGTATCTCGCCGAGATGGTTCCTGCCGCGCCCTACAACATGGAGCCGAGGGCGCCTCTGGGCGTGCCGGCGGTGGTCTCGCTGGCGTTCTGGGGTGGACTCTGGGGGCTGCCGCTGTGGGCGGTGGTCCGGCGCATGGGCACGCTGGGCTACTGGGGTGTCTCGCTGGTGTTCGGGGCGGTGCTGCCCACGGCTGTCGCCATGCTGGTGGTTTTCCCGCTCAAGGGGCTGGATGTATCCGCTTCCACCTGGGCTGGAGGGCTTATCCTCAACGGCGCCTGGGGCATCGGAACCGCGCTGTTCATGGTTCTGATGGGCGCTCGCCGCAAACCAGCAGATACCCTGTAGGAGCGAGCTTGCTCGCGATGGGTTTCCGGAATCGCCTGCAAGCAGGCTCCTGCGGGCCTACCGCGCGCACCGGTAGGCCGTACCACTGACCTCCGGCGTGATGCTGGTCTCGTCGTGCTGCCAGACCACATGGGTGGCATCCCGCCTCGCGGCACTCTCCAGCGCATGGTTGCGGGCAGCGGCCATGGCTTCACCCTGGGACCAGTGGAATCCCGAGGAACTGCCGTAGACGGAGCCCACAGGCTCACAGCCCTCCACCTCGGAAGGGTGCGCCTCCACAATCCGCGCCGCCTCCGGGCTGGGATTGGCGGCGCAGCCGGCCAGCATCCCAGTGGCTGTGACCAGTGCCGTCAGTTGTCGCGCTATTCCCATTCAGATCTCCCGCTGTAGGAGCGGCCATGGCCGCGATCCGTCACTCTCACGCGCAGGCCGGTGGCCCGCATCACTGCTGCCTTGATAACACGTTTCCCGGCAGAGCCGCTATGCTGACAGTAATACAGTAACCGAGTCAGGAGTGCAGGATGACGCATACCGGCGTGGTACTGACCGGCGGCGGCGCCCGGGCCGCCTATCAGGTGGGCGTATTACGGGCGATCTCGGATATGTATCCCGGCAGCGGTTACCCGTTTGACGTGGTGGTTGGCACTTCGGCGGGGGCCATCAACGCCGCGGCCCTGGCCGGGGGCGGCAGTATCTTCCGGCACAACGTGAGTCAGCTGGAAAACATCTGGGCGAACCTGAGCGTGGATCAGGTCTACCATGCCGGCTCCTTTGCCATCATGCGCAACATGAGCCGGGTGGCGCGCAAGCTGATCTCCGGTGGTGAACAGCGTCACAGCCTGTCCCTGCTGAACAATGAGCCGCTGCGCCGGCTCCTGGAGAAGGAGCTGGACTTTGATGCCATCCACCAGACCATCGAACAGGGGCACCTGCGCGCGCTCGGGCTCAACGCCTGCGGCTACACCACGGGCCGCAACCTGTGCTTCTTCGAAGGGAGCACGGACGTCACCAGCTGGAGCAACGGGCAGCGCGCCGGCTCACGCACAGAGCTGACGCTGGATCACGTGATGGCCTCATCCGCGATTCCCACGCTGTTCGAACCGGTGCACATCAACCGGGAATACTTCGGCGATGGTGTGACCCGGCAGATCGCCCACATCAGTCCGGCGATCCGCCTGGGCGCGGAAAAGGTGGTCATCATCGGCGTCAGCGGCAACAGCCAGACCGAGCCCAAGCGCCCGGAGCATCCGGCAATCCCCACTTTCGGGCAGATCATGAGCCATGTGTTCAACGGGCTCTTCCTGGACACCCTGGATTACGACATCGAACGCCTGGACCTGATCAACCAGCTGGTCGAGCTGATCCCGCAGGCGGCGCTGACCGGGGCGGGCTTGGATCTCAAGCCGATCGAGCTGCTGGACATCTCACCCAGCCAGCCGCTGGAGGACATTGCGGAGCAGTACATGGACGGTCTGCCCACCATCCTGAGAACCCTCGCGGGGGTGCCGGAGGACGGGAACGTCTCCGGCGCCAGCCTGGGCAGCTACCTGCTGTTCGATCACCGCTTCTGTCGGGACCTGATCGAACTGGGCTACAAGGATGCCCAGGCCCAGAGCGACGAGATCGCCCAATTCTTCGGCACCGGGAACCTGTAGGAGCGGCCATGGCCGCGATCCGAGCATGGTTCATGGCCGCGACAATCGCCGCTGTAGCGGCTCCTACGAGAACCGGGAAAAGTCCGGTGCCCGTTTCTCACTGAAGGCCTTGAAGGCCTCCGCCGCTTCGGGTGACTGCAGGCGTTCGGCAAACCGCTGGCCCTCGCGCGTCATGGCCCCGGAGACCTCTTCCGCTGTTGCGGCGTTCATCAATTCCTTGGTGGCGCGCAGGGCGGCCGGCGGGAGGGCGGCCAGCTCCAGGCAGGCGTTCCAGGCGTTGGTTTCAGTCTCGGAGGGATCGCAGACGCCGTTGATCAGGCCGTAGCGCTCAGCTTTCTCCGCATCGAAGGGGCGCCCGAGCAGCAGCAGTTCCCCGGCGCGTGCACGGCCGAGCCAGCGCGGCAGCAGCAGGCTGGAGGCGCCCTCCGCGCAAAGGCCCAGGTTGGTGAAGGGCATGCGGAAGGTGGTGTTGCTGCCGGCCCAGGCGAGGTCGCAGTGCAGCAGCAGGGTGGTTCCGATGCCCACGGCGGGGCCGTTGGCGGCGGCCACAACCGGTTTGGTGGCTTCCGCCAGCCCGAACAGGAAGCGACCAACCGGGGTATGCTGGAATTCGTCCGGCATGCCGTTGGCGAATTCGGAGAGGTCGTTGCCGGCGGTGAAGCATTCGGTGTTGCCGGTGATCAGGATGGCGCGGATGTCCGGGTCGTTATGGCCCTCGGCCAGGCCGTCCGCCAGGGCGGTGTACATGGCGTGGGTGAGGGCGTTTTTCTGGTCCGGGCGGTTGATGCGCAGGATCAGGATCTGGTGGCTTTTTTCCTGGATGATGTTGTCGGTCATTGTTGTTCCCCGAAAGTGGTTGATGCGCGCACTGCAGGAGCGAGCTTGCTCGCGATACCCGGATCGCCTGCAAGGCAGGCTCCTACAGCCGTAGCCGCAATTCCTGTGCCCTGTAGGAGCGAGCCTTGCTCGCGATATTCGGATCGCTTGCAAGCAAGCTCCTACGGGGAGTCTGAATACCGCAGGCAATGGTCACTGTTGGCCGAAATGGCTTGATCGCAGAGTATAACGGCCCGCATCGATTCTGTAACATCATGGTCCACACGCTGTCTGGTGCGTATCAGAAACAAGAGAAGTCGGTAACAGGACAGGAATCGATAATGGAAGAGACCGTAGCCCAACCCCTGAAGCTTCTGGATCCACGCAAGTTCCGGGATCCGTGGACGACTGCGGATGGCGAGCCGCGGGCGAGTGTGCACCTGAAAAAGCTGGAAACGCTCTGGTTCTGCACCGGCACCCTGTGCAACCTCACCTGCGAGCACTGCTACATCGAGTCCTCACCCAGTAACGACAGCCTGGTCTACATCAGCCTGGGCGAGGTGGCGGCGTATCTGGATGAGATTGAAAGGGAAGGGTTCGGGACGACGACCATTGCGTTCACCGGCGGTGAGCCGTTCATGAACCCGGACATGGTGCCGATCCTGGATGAGGTGCTGCGCCGGGGCTATGAGGCGCTGGTGCTGACCAATGCCATGAAGCCGATGATGAAGGTGAGCGAGCCGCTGCTGGAAGTGCATCAGCAGTACGGCGACCGCCTGACCATGCGCATCTCCATCGACCACTACAGCAAGGACGTGCACGAGCAGGAACGCGGTAAGCGCTCCTGGGATCCGGCGATCCAGGGCATGCAGTGGCTCAGTGAGCACGGCTTCAACCTCGACATCGCCGGCCGGCTGTTTTCGGGGGAAACGGAGGAGCAGATGCGCGCCGGTTTTGCGCGGCTGTTCGAGCGTGAGGGCATCGACATGGACGCCCACGATCCGCACCAGGTGGTCCTGTTCCCGGAAATGGACGAGAAGGTGGATGTGCCGGAGATCACGACCGCCTGCTGGAGCAAGCTCCAGGTCTCCCCGGATGCCCAGATGTGCGCCAGCTCCCGCATGGTGATCAAGCGCAAGGGCGCGGACCATCCGGTGGTGGTGCCCTGCACCCTGCTGCCATATCAGCCCGAGTTCGAGCTGGGCCAGACCCTGAGCGAAAGCTTCCAGGAAGTCCCCCTGAACCACCCCCACTGCGCCAGGTTCTGCGTCCTCGGCGGCGCCAGCTGCTCCGGCTGAGCTCACCCCTGTAGGAGCGGCCAAGGCCGCGATCCCTCTCCTGGCCAGGGCAGGATCGCAGCTCATGATCGCAGCTGTAGCTGCTCCTACGGTTTCTGCAACCAAAAATGCCCGGCGCAGGGCCGGGCATTCTCAAGCGTAGGAGCGGCCATGGCCGCGATCACGACTGGCGATCAGTCCAGCGCCACACCAAACGCATCCTTGAACTGCTTCGCGAACTCATCACGCGTCAGCGAATGGTTCTGCGGGCCAGTGCTGGCAACCTTGATGGAGCCCATCAGGGACGCCATGCGGCCTGCGGTCTTCCAGTCCTTGCCTTCGCTCAGACCGGTCAGCAGGGCAGCGCGATACGCATCGCCGCAACCCGTCGGGTCCTTGATGGCGGCCGGCTTGACCGGTTCCACGTGCACTTCCTCGTCAGCGTAGATCACGGAGCCTTCACCGCCCAGGGTCACGATCAGGGCTTCAACCTTCTCGCCGATCTGCTGGCGGCTCAGGCCGGTCTTCTCTTCCAGCATGCCCGCTTCATAGTCGTTCACGGCAACCCAGGTCGCCTTATCAATGAACCACTCCAGGTCATTGCCGTCGAACATCGGCAGGCCCTGGCCCGGATCGAACATGAAGGGGATGCCCGCATCCGCGAACTGGCGTGCGTGCTCAATCATGCCGTCGCGGCCGTCCGGCGCGACAATGCCCATTTTGATGCCTTCGTCGGTCGGCACGCTCTGGGTGTGGGCGTGGTTCATGGCGCCCGGGTGGAAGGCCGTGATCTGGTTGTCTTCCATGTCCGTGGTGATGTACGCCTGGGCGCAGTACTCGGAATCGATGGTCTTCACGTACCTGTCGTTGATGCCGTGCTTGTTGAGCCACTCGCGGTAGCCGCCAAAGTCCGCGCCAACGGTGGCCATGGCGAGGCCGTCGCCGCCGAGCAGTTTCATGTTGTAGGCAATGTTGCCGGCGGTGCCGCCGAAGTTGCGCTGCAGCTCCGGTACCAGGAAAGCCACGTTCAGCATGTGAACGCGGTCAGGCATGATATGGTCCTTGAACTTGCCGTCAAAGGTCATGATGGTGTCGTAAGCGAACGATCCACAGATCAGTGCTGTCATAGGTAGTCTCCTGTGTTCTGCCAACGGTGCACGGGTAAACAGGCTGTTTACCGCCATGCGGCGTCAGTCATGGAGTGAGGCCGTGCTGGAAGCGTGTTTGTCGTGTGATTGGGGCTTCCGGCCCCACGGTCGCCTTGCAGGCTACCTTTGTCTGGCCTCTGTTTCAAATCGGAAACGGGTGGCTGCAACAGGAAAATTGCGTAACCCACTGTTGAGACGGGAGTAACCGGAAATGGAGCGCCAGTTCTGGGTATCGATCACCGCGCTGATGTTCTCGATCGGCGTTCTGTTGCTGGGTGTGGGGCTCATGGGGACCCTGCTCAGTGTGCGCCTGAGCTTCGAGGATATGAGCGGGCAGGCGAAGGGGCTGGTCCTCTCCGCCTACTACATTGGTCTGGTGATCGGCTCCCAGAAAGGCGGCTGGGTGATCCGCCAGGCCGGCCACATCCGGGCCTTTGCCATCTTCGCGGCGCTGTGTACCGTGGCGATACTGCTGCAGGGGCTCTATGTGACGGGGGTGTGCTGGTTCCTGCTGCGGATCCTGATCGGCTTCTCCACCTCCGGCATCTACATGGTGGTGGAAAGCTGGCTGAACGAGCGGGCCGAGCCTTCCAACCGGGGCACCGTTTTCTCCGCCTACCAGATCATCACCTACGCCGGCATCGGCATGGGGCAGTTCCTGATGCACCTGGGGGATCCGCAGGGGCCGGAACTGTTCATGATTGTGGGCGTGCTGTTTGCCCTGTGTCTGGTGCCCGTGGCCCTCAGCCGTGCCAGCAACCCGCCCGAGCCCCTGGCGCAGGCGCGCATGGCACTGGGCCAGACCTGGCGGGACTCGCACCTGGCGGTGATCACCTGCCTGGGCGCGGGGCTGCTCAGTGGCGCGGTCTACACGCTGATCCCGCTGGCGGCGCTGCGCATGAATCTGGCGGTTTCCGACGTGGCGCCGCTGATGGCGGGGCTGGTTCTGGGAGGCGTGGCCCTCCAGTGGCCGATCGGGCACTTTTCCGACCGCTTCGGGCGGCGCCCGCTGATCCTTCTGGTGGCGGCCGCTACAACCCTGATCACGGCTGCCATGATGGCAGCGGCGGGCCGTGTTCCGCTCTGGCCGCTGGTCGGGCTTTCCGCGCTGCTGGGCGGGTTTGTGTTCACCCTGTACCCACTGTCCGTGGCTCTGGCGAACGACAGCCAGGACGAGGGCAATTTCGTCGGGGTATCCGCAGCGCTGATCTTCCTCTGGGGTATAGGCGCGGCCATCAGCCCCATCCTCGGCGGTTCCATACTGGCGCGCACACCGCCGGGTGGGCTGTTCATCTACATGGGGGTAATCAGCGCCCTGGTCGCAATCGCCGCCCTGGTGCAGCGCCGCCACTTCGAGCGCATCCGCAGTCCCTTCCGGATGATGACACGCAGCGCGCCCACACTCGTGGAACTGGACCCGCGAGCGTATGAGGAGGAAGACGCTGGCCCGGAGACAGAACCAGAGCCCCCGGACTGGTACCGCTGACCCCACCCTTGTAGGAGCGAGCTTGCTAGCGATGGTTTTTGGAATCGCTTGCAAGCAAGCTCCTACAAATCGGGCAACCCTTCCTGTGTAGGAGCGAATCCTGTGTAGGAGCGAGCTCGCTCGCGATCAGTTATGTCGCGTCAGCCCCGGAATCATCCGGCAGCTGCGCCTGGGCCTCGCGGTAGGACAGCGCCTGGATCCCCGAGCCCTGCATGGAGGCGCGCAGGGAATGGGCCAGGGCGAAGGCATAGGCGCGCTGGTAAAACGGCATCTGACCCTGATAGCGGGGCAGGGCGTCCTCCACCGTCTCGGACTCCTCCATGGCCTCCTCGAACGATTCCCAGCGCTGCTCCAGGCTGGCCATCAGCTGCGGATCAGCTGCTGCCTCCTCGCACATCTCCAGCGACCAGGTCATGTCCTCGTGCAGCTCACACTCGCCGATGTAGCGGCCGTAAACGTCCTCGCTCCACTCATCCGGATGGATGGGCGAGAGCCAGAAACGGCCGTTCTTCTGGTAGAGCCAGTAGGTGTTCCCGCGCACAGGCTTGAACTTGAAATCGCTCTCCAGAACGAACAGCGACGTGAACAGCTCCAGTGAAATCTGCTTGATCTGCTTGGGCTGGGCCATGAGCGCCGGCGCGCGGCTCTCCTCAAGGAAAGCCAGAACCGGCCGCAGACCCTTGCCCTGGGGGTTTGGATTCTCAGGCATGTGGCGTACCTTACCACAAAGATCTCCTTCTGTAGGAGCTTGCTCGCAAGCGACACGAGGATATCGCGAGCAAGCTCGCTCCTGCATTGAAGGGAAGCGTCTTACCCATTTGGGGATAGCCTGCTCAGCCATCAGGGCAAGAGGCAGACCCCCTTATCCATTGATAAAGTGCATATTGGACAATAACGTTATAGCTTACGATGATCCCCTGGTATGAATGACTGCATGAGCGACGACATCCAGACCCTTGCGCGGGAAGATGACGAGCGGTGCCAGAACCCGGGCTCCGGCATGGCGCTGCTGGGCCAGCATCCGTTGTTCAATGGCCTGTCGCGTCGGGATTTTGAGGATCTCGGGGAAAGCATCCGTCTGCTCAAGCTGCGTCGGGGGCAGGTGCTGTACAAACAGGATTCACCGGCCTACGAGTTCTTCTATGTGGTGAGCGGGCGGCTGCGCCTGTACCGGCTGGACACCACCGGCCAGGAACGCACCCTGGACAGTCACGGCCCGGGGGAGGTGTTCGCGGATGTGATGATCTACGCGGACCCGGCCCGCTATGTGGCCTACGCCGAACCGCTGCGCAGGACCGAGCTTCTGGCTATTCCCACGGATCGTTTCCGGGCGATCCTCGAACGGAACCCGGCCTACAGCCAGCTGCTGCTGCGCCAGTATGCCTCACGCATGGTCCAGCGGTTCCGGGATCTGGAGGTGATGACGGTGCGGCGGGGCGTGCAGCGGGTGATGCGCTACTTGCTGGAATTCGTGCCGGACGACCAGCGTTACAACATCGAGGTGGAGCTGCCCCTGCCCCAGAACCAGATTGCCACACGCCTGGCCATGCAGCCGGAAACCCTCTCCCGGCTGATGCGGGACATGGCCGAGGAAGGTGTATTCGAGCTGCGCCGCGGCCGCCTGTTCATCCCCGATCGCAGGGCGTTGGAAGAGCGCTGCCTGTAACCTCAGGCGGCGCCCAGCGCCTGCATCACCTCATCGCAGCTGCAGTCGATGATGCTGACATTCCGGAATCCCAGCCGCTCAAGCGCTTCCGCAGCCAGCGCGGCACGGCCGCCGGTGGCGCAATGCAGGAAGATGGGGGTGTCCGGGTCGGTGGTGTACTCCGGAATCTTCATCTCCAGAATGCCCCGGGGCAGGTTGATGGTACCCGCCGCCTGCTTCTCGCTCACCTCGCCCGGCTCGCGCACATCAATCACCAGCGCATTCGGCTCGTCCTCAAGCATGCTGCGGGCGGCTTCCGGCGTGAGGCAGTGAAGATTGGCCTTGGTTTCGGCAACGATTTCGGGGAGGGTGCGGATGCTCATGCGGGCTCCTTGTGCGTTCTGATTTATTTCAGTGCCTTCTAATATTAACGCCCGCCAGCCCTTACCGGCCAGTGACAATTCTGTTGGGTACGCGTTCTCCGGGATTGGCGCACATCGGTGCTGTGGATGATAATCACCGACAATTCCATGAACCCAGTTGATACGGCAGTATAAGCGCCTGCTGTTATACTGAACGCAAACACACCACAGGACTGGTGCATGACCGGACGTCTCAAATCCCTCTTCCGTCGCGTTTTCTCGCGGTTCGCCGCGTTGGAGCGGCCCCACAAGCGGCTTGTTTCCGTGGCGTCGGACGCGGTCTTTGTCCTGTTTTCTCTCTGGGCGGCGTTCTCCCTGCGTTACGAGACTCTGTTTCACTTTCAGGGAGCGGAGTACTGGACCCTGTTCGCTGTAACCGCCGGTGCAACCACCTTTCTCTTTGCGCGCCTGGGTCTGTATCGGGCCGTCATCCGTTATCTCAGCGAACGGGCTCTGGTGACAGTGCTTGCCGGTGTTACCGGCTCGGCCCTGATGCTCATCGCGACCGCCTTCATCCTGCGGGTCGACATGCCCCGCTCAGTCCCCTTCCTTTACGGGGCCCTGGCATTCCTGTTCGTCACCGGTACCCGCTTCAGCGTGCGCACCGTGCTCAACCGCCCGCGCCACCTGAGCAAAATGCCGGTGCTGATCGTTGGCGCGGGGGAGACTGGCCTGCAGCTGGCCTCGGCCCTCGGGCAGGGCATCGAATACCGCCCCGTGGCCTTCATCAGCCTGGAGCCGGACAACCACAGGACCACCATCAATGCCCTGCCGGTCTATGACCTGGGCCATGCCCGCAAGGCGGTGCACAAGCACCAGGTGGAGCGCATCCTGCTGGCGATTGACGAACGTGCGGATGTGGACCGGCGCCAGCTGCTGAGTGACCTGGAAGGACTGCCCGTGCCGGTACAGACCGTGCCCTCCGTAACGGAGCTGGTGACCGGCCAGGCCCAGATCAGTGATGTGCGCGATCTGGACATTGATGATCTGCTCGGCCGCGACCCGGTGCGCTACCGTAATGAGGAGGTGGCGGAATCGCTCAGCGGGAAGGTGGTCATGGTGACCGGCGCCGGTGGTTCCATCGGCTCCGAGCTGTGCCGCCAGATCCTGAGACAGGAGCCCGCGGTGCTGGTGCTGTTTGAGCAGTCCGAATTCGCGCTCTACAGCACCGAGCGTGAGCTGCTTACCATCTGTGAGAACGAGCAGCTCGAGATTCCCATTCACCCGCTGCTGGGCAGCGTCACCCACCGGCGCCGGTGTGAGAGCGTGATGCGCGGCTTCGGGGTGAACATCGTCTACCACGCGGCCGCCTACAAGCATGTGCCGCTGGTGGAGCACAACGTGATCGAGGGGGTGCAGAACAACGTCTTCGGCACCTGGTACACCGCCGAATCCGCCATTGCCGCGGGCGTGGAGAAGTTTGTGCTGATCTCCACGGACAAGGCCGTGCGCCCCACGAACGTGATGGGCGCCAGCAAACGCCTGGCCGAACTCGTCCTGCAGGGGCTGGCCCGGCGCCAGACACACACGGTCTTCTCAATGGTGCGCTTCGGCAACGTACTGGGCTCCTCCGGCTCCGTGGTGCCGCTGTTCCGGGAACAGATCCGCAGTGGTGGGCCCGTGACCGTGACCCATCCGGACATCATCCGCTATTTCATGACGATCCCGGAGGCCAGCCAGCTGGTCCTGCAGGCCGGCACCATGGGGGAGGGTGGTGAAGTGTTCGTGCTGGACATGGGCGAGCCCGTGCGTATCGCGGACCTGGCCCGGCGTATGATCCATCTGATGGGGCTTACGGAGAAAAGCGAGGACAACCACCACGGCGACATTGAAGTGGTCTTCAGTGGCCTGCGCCCCGGGGAGAAACTCTACGAGGAGCTGTTGATCGGCGACAATCCCCAGGGCACCCGCCACCCGCGCATCATGAAGGCACGGGAAAGCGATATGGCCTGGGCCTCACTGGAGGAGCTTCTGGAGCAGCTGATGCTGGCCAGCCGAGGCTTCGACTGCGAGCGCATCGTGGAGCTCCTGCGAGCAGCCCCCACCGGCTACCAGCCCAACGACGGCGTCTGCGACCTGGTCTGGCGCAACGGTGGCGACGCCCCGATGACCAGCGACGGCGCCAACCTCAGCGAAACCATCCGTCGCATCTTCGAATAGCCAATAACCCTACCGTAGGAGCGAGCCCCGCTCGCGATAACCCCTCATGCCTCAGTAGGAGCGAGCCTTGCTCGCGATGGATCCAGGTATCGCTTGCGAGGCAAACTCCTACACAGGCACGCGGATCAGCCGTCCCGCAGCAGACTGATGATGTTGATCAGCCCGGCATTGGCTCGGGTCAGATAGGACGACATCGTCAGCGAATAGTTCGGAACCATGCCGAACTGGGAGCCATTGAGCACCATCGGGCTGGTCATTGAGCGCTGGGTGTATTCCAGTTCGCGGATGATCTGCTCAAGGCTGACCATGGCGTTCTTGTCCTCAAGCACGCTGCGGAAGTCGCGCTTGATGGCCTTGAGATAGACCAGCATCGCCCAGGTGGTGCCGCGGGCCTGGTAGAACACATTATCCACCTGCATCCATGGCGTCTGGCTTACCTGCTCCACAGGCTGGGCCTTGGCGGCAGCCGCGCTGGGGTCGTTCGCCAGCATCGTGGCCCGGCGCTTCTCCGCCACGCTGGCGGCCAGGTTCTGGGACATGCTGCCCAGGCGCTTGTTCATCAGGTCGAGAATCGTGGCCAGGTTGTCCGCCCGGGCGTAGAAATCCCCCCGGGCGGTTTCCGGGTTCACCAGATCGTCCCGGTAGGCCCTGAGCTCCTCAATGGCATCGTTGTACTTGCCCTCGGCAGAGGGAAAGATCCAGCGCTCGCTGTCGTTGTTGAGAAGGATCTGGGCCTGGACCAGATTCGGGTTCTCGTTCGACTGTGACTGGGAGCGTGAGACGTCATTGCGCAGCGCCAGTGACAGATCCCGCGCCTGGCGGATCGCACCCGTCTCCCATGCCGCGATGTTGTCCATCAGCACAAAGGGCGGCAGCACGTCGTTGGAAAGAAAGCCGCCACGCTTGTTGACGATAACGTCCAGGGAACGGATCAGCGACTCGGTGGTGTAATAGCCCACCGGCGGCTCGTCCTGGTCGGAATCGGCCGTGAACGCCTCCTCAATGGCATCCTGCTTCGGCGCCTCGGGGTTACTGTTGGGCCAGAAAGAGACCACAAACAGGCCCACCGCAACGGCCAGCCCAGCCACCAGGGGCGTCATGATCAGACCCCGGGCACGCAGCCTCGGCATCCGGAGCCGGTCAGTTATTGCCCGCATCTTCCGTTTTACAGTTCCCATGGGGGTTCCTTTCATCGTTGATTACTGCACAGCCGCAAGGATAACTGACTTCCCGCGATCCCGGAATCGGTCAGGGTGCATGGCGCGATCATCACCCCCTGTAGGAGCGAGCCCAGCTCGCGATAGGCTGGGGTCGCTTGTAGGGTAAGTTCCTACAGTCCCAGGCCCTTCGACCACCGCAGCCCCCCTTTGCTGCAGCATCCGTCACAAATGCCGATGAGCAGTCCAGAAGCTGACCTGGGTAAAGTTGACGGTACAGGGAGGGTGGCGATAGGGTTCGATATCCACACGCGTTCATCGTCTCGTCTCCTTCTGTGCAGGCCAAGGGGGTTTGTGGGGAGTTTTTACCTTTTTCGATACATGCTGGTCTCTGGCTTTTGATTCAGGAAGAAATCAACAGGCGGGCGGGGAAAAAGATTGAACTCTGAAACCGTGTCCATATCGGCTCTTGGGCTCAATGTTGGGTTTGCGAAGTGGTACCGACTTTTAAGAGGGCTTTTCATTCCCCTTTTGTTTGGCGTCTTTCTTCTGCTCGAGATAACGGTCGGTATCCTACGGATAGAGTTCACGAGCGTGGTGATTGTGTTGGCCGTCTTTGTCGGGTATCTGTTCGTTACAGAGCTCCCCGATTATTTGGGCCGGCTGGGGAGCCAGGAGAAGCTTCTGTATCAATGCGATGACCAGCAGCTCCGGCTCTATCTGGATCGTGAATACGCTTTCAACCTGGAAAAAATCGACGCCATCCGTGCGGAGGAAGGATTCGGCCCCTTCAGCCAAAACCGAATCATCGTGGAGTATGGAGGGCAGATGGAGGTGCTCGAGACGCCGTTGAAGTATTCACCCCTTTTCAGGGCTATCAATCTACTGGGCAAGCGGATCAAAAGCGCCAGTGGTCCGCCCATGCCAGAATAACTGCCTTAGTACATCACAGGTCTTCTCGATCTCGGAACCCGTCAGGTTGGTATTGCCCAACTGGCGGGCGTGGCCGCTTTTGCTGCTTGATGGTAGGCTTCGGGGTATGAGTAATCGTGGACCTACAAACAGCCGGGATGGCCTGATCGCGCTGATCAGGGAGCATCTCCCTGAGCTTGAAAAACAGTTCAATGTCGCCGATCTGGCCATTTTCGGTTCAACTGCTCGCGGGCAGGCGCGCGAGGATAGTGACGTGGATATTCTGGTGCAGTTCAAGGGCCCAGCTACTTCCAACGATTACTTTGGACTTCAGTTCTACTTGGAAGATCTGCTCGACAAACGTATTGACCTGGTGACGGACAAGGCGCTCAGGGCTGAACTCAAGCCCTTTGTGGAAAAGGATGCTCTCCATGTGCGCTGATAAAACCCAACACCGTGAATGGCGCTTTTATCTGAGTGACATGCTCGAGTTTGCGCAGAAAGCGGTGAATTACACAGAGGGACTGAACCAGGAAAAGTTTGTACAGGATACTTTGACTTACGATGCGACTCTGCGGAATCTGGAACTGATCGGCGAAGCTGCCACCAAGATCCCGGACTGGGTTCAGGAAGATCATCCGGAAATCCCCTGGCGGAAGATGATTGCGACTCGCAATCGGCTTATTCACGCCTATCTGGGAATTGATAACGACATTGTCTGGAGCATAGTCTGCAATGATCTTCCAGATTTGATCGAGTCACTGGAGGAGCTTTCCTGAGTACCTAAGGGATGCAACCCCTGTAGGAGCCTGCTTGCAGGCGAAAAATAATCGCGAGTGAGGCTCGTGAAACCCCAGGATCGCTTGCAAGGCAAGCTCCTACGGGCTCAGGGAATCACCACCTGGTGCCCGCGATCCTGCAGGGCCTCCGCCAACGCGTTCTTGGCTCCCTGATCGCCGTGAACCAGCCGGATCTCCTGCGGGGCAGGGCGCATGCCATCCACGAACCGCAGTAGGTCGGAACGGCCCGCGTGGGCGGAGAAGCCGCTGAGCTGGTGGATGCCCGCCTTAATGGTGTAGCGCTCGTCGTCCAGCTCCACCCAGCCACCCTCCGGGCCGTAGCGCAGGATGTCGCGGCCCGGGGTGCCCTCGGCCTGGTAGCCCACAAAGACCACGTCATTGCGGCTCTGGCCCAGCATGGCCTTGAGGTAGTTCACGATGCGCCCGCCATCGCACATGCCGGAGCCGGCCAGCACCACGCAGGGGCGGCCCGTGTCATTCAGGTACTCCACGGCATTGAGATGATCCTGGTGATCATCAATCACCGTGAGCTGCTCAAAGGAAAGAGGATGGCGCCCCGCCTCCACCCGCTCCATGGCCTCCTCATCCCAAAAAGGTTTGAGCTCGCGGTACAGCGCCGTGAAGTTCGCCGCCAGCGGTGAGTCCACCACAATCTCCAGATCCCGCCAGGGTTCGCCCTGGTTGTCGTGGAAGATGGTTTCCAGCTCGTAGAGCAGCTCCTGGGTGCGGCCAAGGCTGAAGGCGGGAATCAGTACGGTGCCGCCGTCGCCCAGTGCCTGCTCGATCACAGCCCGGAGCTGCTCACGGCGGTCATCCCGATGCTCGTGGTCCCGGTCGCCGTAGGTGCTCTCCAGAATCAATCGATCGCAGGCTTCCGGTGTCTCGGGTGACGGAATCAGAGGCGTCCCAGGTGCGCCAAGGTCACCGCTGAACACGATGCGTTCCCGTGCACTCCCCGAACGGGCATCGCACTCCACATAGGCGGAACCCAGGATATGGCCGGCCCGCTGCAGGCGAATGGCCAGCGACGCATCCCCCTCCTCAAACACCGGATGCCACTGGTTGTAGGGAATGGCCCGGGTACGTCTGCGGATCAGCCCCAGAACCCGCTCGATCAGCTCATAGTCCCGGGTGTAGCCGATCTTCAGCGCGTCCTCGAGCATCGCCGGCAGCAGCCGGGCGGAGGGCTCGGAGCACAGGATAGGCCCTTCGAAGCCGGCCGCCAGCAGGTAGGGAATGCGGCCCACATGGTCAATGTGCACATGGGTGACCACCAGCGCCCGGATATGCTCGATGGGGAACTCAATGGCCAGCTCACTGGCCGAGGCCCGCCCCTGGCTGTCCGAACCCTGAAACAGGCCGCAGTCCATCAGAATGCCGTTAGGGCCCAGTGTCAGCTCGTGACAGGAGCCGGTGACGCCGCTCACTGCGCCATGGTGTGTGATCGTAAATGCCATAAAAGTCCTTTTAAGCGGCCCTCCCAGAGTGCGCTGGAACGCTCAATTACCCCGTCGCCTGGACCATAACCGCCTTCAGCACATCACAGGTTTTCTCAATTTCGGAATCCGTCAGGGTGGGATGGCAGAGGAACATCAGGCTGGTGCTGCCCAGCTCGCGGGCAACAGGAAGGAAGGCATTCTCGTTATCTTCTGTAGGAGCGAGCCCAGCTCGCGATTGAACCCCCGCAAGCGATCCGGGCCCAAGCCCGGCATCCCGGAAGTTCTTCTCCAGGTAAACCTCCGAGCAGGAACCAGACATGCAGGGCACGCCCCGCTCCATGATGGCGTGCTGGACGGCATCGCGGTCCCAGCCGGGGGCGAGCTGGTCCGGCTCCACGAACACATAACACTTGTAGCCGGCATGCTCGATGTCCGCCGGCACCTCCGGCGCACGCAGGCCGGGACATTCGCGGGCGGTGCGCCAGATCGCCTCGCAGTTGGCCAGACGCTGCTCCTGCCACTCGGGCATGCGCTGGAGTTGGATGCGGCCGATCACCGCCTGCATCTCCATCATGCGCCAGTTGCTGCCGAAGCTCTCATGGAGCCAGCGGAACCCGGGTGGGTGCTCGCGGTTGTAGACCGCGTCGTAACTCTTGCCGTGGTCCTTGAAGCTCCACATGCGGGCCCAGAGTTCGGAATCACTGGTAGTGACCATGCCACCCTCGCCACCAGTGGTCATGATCTTGTCCTGACAGAACGACCAGCAGCCCACATCCCCCAAGCTGCCCACCGCACGCCCCCTGTAACGGGCCCCGTGGGCCTGGGCGCAATCTTCGATCACAGAGAACCCGTGTTCCCGGGCCAGGGCATTGATGCCGTCCATGTCACAGGGCCAGCCCGCGAGGTGCACGCAGATGACGGCGCGGGTGCGCTCCGTGATGCAGGGGCGGATGGTCTCCGGCGTGATCACCTGCGAATCCCGGTCCACGTCCGCAAACACCGGCGTGGCACCGGCGGTGACGATGCAGGACGCCGAAGCGATGAAGGACCGCGAGGTCACGATTACCTCATCCCCCTCACCAATCCCCAGCCCCTTCAACGCCAGATCCAGCGCGAGAGTGCCGTTGGCCACCGCCACCGCGTATCCGGTTTCGGCAAAGGCCGCGAACTCCCGCTCAAAGGCACGGCACTCCCCGCCCGTCCAGTAATTCACCCGGTTGGACAGCAGCACCTGCTGCACCGCATCGGCTTCTTCCTGGGTGAAGGAGGGCCAGGGAGAGAAAGGACCGTTCAGCATCGGTTAAAACATTCCATCATCAAATTCGAATTCAACACCGTAGGAGCGAGCCTCGCTCGCGATAAGATCCGGAATACAAAAGATCGCGAGCAAGGCTCGCTCCTACATGGGCGGGATATCGCTAGCTCTGAGGGAGTCAGCCTACCAGCGGAATGAATTCCTCTGAATCCATCGGACTGTAATTGGTTGGCAGGTGGCCTGACATCTGTACCAGAACCCGCTGGTTGTGGGGCACTGGCGCGGGGTTTACTCGTGCTACTTCCGCTCTGAGGTCGTTCGATGCTTCAGAAACCGCGTTCATCAGATCGTGGACCAGGTACCGCGGTGCCCAACCCAGCATGTGGTAGTCATCCGCCGTCTGGAGCTGTAGCGCGATGCCTGTTGCCGGATTATTCAACTCGATAGCAACCCGCAGAGAATCGCCAGCCTGGAGCTCATTGATGTGCGCTCTTGCACTTTCACTGACATGCCGCCAGCCATGGAGGAAAAACCGGCAGTCAAAGCCTCCGTCTACGCGTTTCTGGATCTGGGGGAATACCTCCAGATTATCGGTCTGCCGGCGACCTCCACCAACTGCCAGAATATCGTAGGAGCCAGCATCCACATCAAGACCGAGGCGGTGGACAATGTCCGCATAGTCACGACGATTGGGGCTGGGGACCCGGTTGCGGAACAACGTGAACAACTCGGCTGAATGGTAATCCTTTTTCAGCTCAGGAAAGGAATCCAAAGGTTCAAAGCCGGCTTTCTGCCTTGCTACTTCTGCACCGTGGGTGTAACGAAAGCGATAATCACGCTCGTTCTCCGCAATATCCAGGCGGCCAATGGGGAACCACAACCGACTCGCCGGCTGCGCTTCGGGTCCACTGTATTGATCCTGCCATGCAAGAAAGAGTGTTTGCGTCATCTCAGGCTCGTTAAACGAGTGTAAGTGTAGTTTAGCAGCTCTCTGGCAAACCAGCGGTGTTCTTCTGATATGGCGGCCTGGGGCACTGCGTCAACAATTCGTTCGATCTCTGGGACTGGGATTTTGTGGAGCCTTTCCAGCCAAGGATCCAAGTATTGAGGCCATCTCCGGGCTGCCAATTCTACCAGAGTAAGAGGATTTTCGCCTTTACGGGTATCAACACGGCGGAAAACGCCGCCCGTTCCACGGTTCGCATACCATTTTGCGCGGTCCAGATTTCTGTCATCCTGCCATTGACAGAGTTTCTGTGTGGGCTGTTCGCGCCCGAGCGAAGATGCATGGTCAAACGTCGGCGCCAGCCAGTGAATGGTTTGACTCTGAACTGACGTTCTCCGGAACAATGCCCAGTTTTCATGATGGCGGTCAGTGTTGAGCACGAGCGCATCAAGTACCACAAAGCCTGCTATCCCGCTGAATGCCTCTTCCAGCCGCTGCTCATTCTCACCTATGCCGTAGCGAATCGCCCTGAAAATGTTATCGAGCGTGTGCTGCACCTGCCCGAAACGCCGGTCGGGGTCATATTCCGGAATTGCCCCGGCCAGCAATTCATTACCATGAACCAGTTCGATGGCATGGTCATCTAACTCCGAGAACATCCGACAAAGACTCCCCCACTGCCCATTGAAACGCGCCAATTCGACTTCGGCGTGCGGTACTCCGAGCATTCGAGCAAGCTCAGCCGCAATCTTTTCGGCCCAGTGCTCGCCGGTGGCCTCTCCTTCGTTCTCCCGACTGTACTTGAAAAGCCATGGGAGCTGACTTGTTCCGGGGCGCTCAAGCCAGAACTTGTCCTTGCTCCCCATGGGCTCATCATCCAGTGCCCAGTCAGCGTCAATTTCAATGATCGGGAATGTGCTTTCCATAGCGTGACAGGTCAGCCGCTTATCGAGCGCATTTCAGTTCACGACTCATTTGATTTAAGTACCGGGAAAGGGGGCCGTAATCGAGATTGGTCCGAATAACCTGAGTCTCCTCGGGAAACTCAAAGATTATGGTGTTGCGCTTCAAAGGCCACCAATGGGTGTCCACCTGCATGCTGACCAGATTGTTCATGGGGATCCGGTATTCGTTTTCCAGTTTCAGCTCAATAAAGCCATTGCCAGTGACAAGAACCGGTTCTGTTCTGCGTAGCACTTTGGAGAGAAAATCTGGTGCGTCACTGATGATCTCCAATCCCAGAAAAACCAGTACAGCCTTCATGACGCCGCTGAGATTGAACTGAATCTCAAAGAAGTAAATAGCCAGAACGAATAGAATTGGCAGGCAAAGCCTGACGAATCGAAACCAATCCGCCAGACCTACCTTCAATGCCAGGCTGGAGATCAGAACCCGGTCAGCTCTGGAACTTTTTTCCTGCACGTCGATTGATCTCCTGCTGAATGGTCTGCCTGGCGCTTTCGTTGTTCCAGAAGAAACCCCAGATGAGTACTGTTGAGGCCAGCGTTATCGGAGTTCTTCCCCCTTCGTCGGGAAGTGACTTGACTTTGGCAATCATCTCTTTTGCTGACATCGCGCTGAATGAGTAGCCAAAAAAATTGCCAAACGAGGCGATGGTATCGAAGAGCTCCTGATACTCAAATAACTCCTGAGTGGGCAGTGACCACACACTCCAGAGAGGTTGCACGAGTGGTGTTGCGACCTTGGATCTCAATTTTGCGTGCAACGGGCCAGGCAGTGTCGTCAAACGCTTAAGAATCTGCCGCTGTTCCATCCGGGGAACGTGGTGATAAAGAATCACATCGGATAAAAGGCCGACGAGCTTTCTATCCGGTAAATCCTTGAACCGTTGTTTTTCCAGATTCAGGATCTGACAGAGATACGCAACTTTAGCGGTATCCTTCTCCGGCATTCTGTATTCGAGTCCGCTCGACATAAATCCTCCATGATTGGTACAGGTTGCTTAGTGATATAACAATTACCGGCATTAAAAACCAAAGTGCTTCCGTGAAATAGTAACGTCCGATGTACACGGATAGCGATGTCAGAAATACTGAGGATAGAAAGAACAGTGCCAGATGCTCAGAAGGGGATAGATATTTTGAATTAATGATCCTGAGAAATAAAAAAAGCAGTCCCCCGAATAGGGCTTGGAGTGCATAAAGATAAAAGTCACATCCACCCACCGGCTCAAGAAGCGCTGACCAAACCTCTGTCTCTGGGCAAAGTGGGACTATATAGGAGTAGGCGTAAATGTTCGCGATCGGAAGAGAGAAAACCGATATGGCGACCAAGCAGGTTGATAGGGTGGAAAACAGGACTTTTCGCATATCCGTTGCTTCTGCTATCAGAGGCTACCGGCTCGTGAGCGTGCGGCCTCTCTGGTTAAGATTCTTCCATGGATGAGCAGAAAGCTACAGCATGCCAGTTGGGTTGGTCAAATGCCTGCCTCTTGCATAATCCGTAGGAGCGAGCCCCGCTCGCGATTTCTCCAGGATCGCTTGCAAAGCAAGCTCCTACAGCTCTGTGATCCGCACCCGCAACATCACCCACAACTGTTGAGGCCAGCGTTATTCGGATTCAGCCCGTGGCTTGAATAAGCCGATTTGCGGGCGGGGAAGCTTGGCCTCGGAGGCAGAACGAATGGCATGCTCACGCCAGAAGGGCCAGGCATTGTGAACCACATTGTGCTGAATGAATTCCTGGATGGTGTCATCCGGGAGTTCCCGGCTCATTCGATAAATCACAGCAAAGGTCGCCGTCAGCTCGGAGAGAGGGCCCTGGTCGCTGTTTTCTGTGGTTTCCTCTTTGCGCACGAAGCGCAGCCCAAAACTGACGAAGGCCCTCAAGTAGAGCTCATCCGCCCCTCCGGACTCTGCTTCTTTAGAAATAAGATCGCCTGAGACACTGAGCTTTGACTGCTGGCGCATTTCGTCGGCCGGGTAGTGCAGGTCAACTGAGCGTTGACACCTCATGGAACCCGGAACGGATCTCATCCAACAACTCTGGATGATTCACGCAAAGCCGAATCAACCGATCCATGGCCACGCTCTGCGTGACTTCGCCCCGCTCATATTTGGAGAAGGCATTGGCACCACCGCCGAACACGCTGGCAGCTTCCTCCTGGCTCAGTCCCAGTGACTGCCGGCCATGGCGGATTTGTTCCGGAGACAGCAGGCCGTCGTAAGCGCGCCTGGCAGCCCGGATCAATGCATCATTCTGTTTAATGACCTCTGTCGGCACGAATTCGCGCCCACAGGCGTTACAGACGCAATACGACAAAGCGACGTCTACAGCGCCCTGACGGTACCGGATACTTTCATTCTCGGCGTGCTGCGTTACGTCGTGCGAGCCGCAAGCTTTGCATTCGTACATACGGAAAGCCTCAAAAGCTAATGTTGCCTCCTTGCCGCTCTTACGTCGTCCAAGTCGTATAAAGGCACTCAATGCTCCTAACCATTATGGTTAGTTTTGTGATGATGGCATAACGGGAGCCGTTTAGCTAGTCGGCTAACGCTGCGTCTTATCGTCCAGCTTCGCTCGCGATGATCCAGGATCGCTTGCAAGCAAGCTCCTACAGTCTCGTGATCCGCGCCCGCAACATCACCCGTAATCCCGACCGTTTGTAGGAGCGAGCCTTGCTCGCGATACCATCGACTCGCGACCTCACCCCCCACAAACCGTCCGCCAGATATAAACCAGATCATCCCGGAACCGCCAGTTCCGGATGTACTCCAGATTGATCTGCACCTTGTCCGGGTAGATCACCTCGTCATTGTAACGCTCCGGGTCCGGCTGGGCGGCGAGGATGGCCTCCTCGTCGCGGTAGGCCAGGGTGGCGGGGCCGGTGATGCCGGGGCGGACCGTGAGCAGCAGCCCCTGTTCGCCATCGAGGCGGTCCGCGTAGCCGGGCACGTCTGGGCGCGGTCCCACAAAGCTCATGTCGCCGACCAGCACGTTCCAGAGCTGGGGCAGCTCATCCAGCTTGGTCTTGCGGAAGAAGCGCCCCAGGGGCGTGATGCGCGGGTCGCCGGACTGGGTGATGGTGGTGTGGTGTGCGCGGCTCGGGCGCATGGTCTTGAGCTTGACCACGGTGAACAGCCGCCCGTCCTTGCCCACGCGCTTCTGGGTGAAGAAGCCGTTGCTGCGGGTGTCGAGGGTGGCGAGGAGCCAGGTGAGGGCGATGAGCCAGAAGGTGAGCGCCAGGCCGACAAAGGCGACCGAGGCATCAAAGGTGCGTTTCAGGGCCTGCTGCCCAGGTGAGAGACCATCCGCCATCGCTTTAGAGATAGCCGTAGCGCCGCAGGGAGGAACTGACCAGGGCCTCAAGACCAGCCACCTCGTCATCACCGAGCGCCTTGCGCCCCTTGCCGATGGTCTTGCTGGACACGCCGGCCACCGCGTTCGCGATCGTATCATCCGGCACCTCGTCGTGCCCCATGAAGCTCAGGATGCGTCGCATCTCCGCCTCCGGCTCCCGGACGAAGGTTTCGTAGCTTACGTGCAGCACCTTGCTTTCCGGCATCCGGGAAAGCGCCTCATCCGCCTTATCCACGCACCGCTGCCACTGCAGCGCGCAGACCTCATTCAGCGAATGATTGCGCAGGATGGCCTGCATGTTGTCGAGGGCCGGCCCCCAGAAGGCCAGCCGCTTCTCCCGGGAGACCAGCCGAAACAGGCGGGCCCAGAAATAACGGAAGGCGTAATAGGGCAGATCGCTCACCGGAACAAACCGGACTTTCTCCAGCAGGTAAGGAATGTCCAGCCCCGCCGTCCAGCGCTGGCGGGCGGAGCCGATGGCATCGATGCCGTCCCGGACGATGTAGATGTAACGGGCCTCCGGGACTACCCGGTCAACAAAGGGCACGCGCAGGCAATTGGCGCAAGTCTTCTCTACGAGCGTTTCCGCGTCAGTGCGCCGTGCCATGCTGGTGAAACAACCCCGGATGTATAGGGCAACGGGTTCCGTCGCATTTTCAGCGGGAATCTCATCGGAGGGGTACCGCACGTTGCCATGGCGCCAGATGTAGTTGATCTCATCGCAGGGCCAGGTGCTGATGCCTTCCAGGGAGGTGAGGGCGTTGCGGAGCATGTTGGTGCCGGATCGGGGAGCGCCGATGATCATAATAGGTTTACAATTCATCCAAATCATCCAAAAGCAGGAATATCAATTCCAAAGTCACGATAAGTCTGCACATAGTCTGCTGAGATCTTGTTTATATCAAATTCATTTTCCGCCAAGAATCGCGCTTGCTCTCCCATCTGGGTACGTAATTCTGAGTCACTCAGCATAGATAGCACGGCTTTTGTTAGCCCATCGATGTCTCCTTCTGCAACTAGATAACCTGTTATTTCGTGACGAACCGCTTCTCGAACACCAGGGACGTCGAAACCCACACAAGGTATTTTGGTGGCAGCAGCCTCCATCACACTACGTGGCACACCTTCGCGATAAACGGAAGGAAACAACAAAATATCTGAGCGCCGCAAAAGTTCCGGCACATCTGAAACACGGCCCAGATAATCGAAGTTCGTTTGAGAACTAAGCCACTGCTCCGGAACAGCGTCAGGATGATCAAGGTCTAGCTCGCCTGCCCATACGAGCCTGACGTCAGGATGTAATCGGCGAATGTGTTCTGCAACTTGAGAAAATTCGTACATACCCTTGTGCCAAATCAACCTTCCCAGCATCACGATTTGTATCGGTCTACTTTCTTCAATTGGCTGAAAGTTTGGCGTGAATTGTGTCAAATTAACACCAGAGCCAATAATTAGCATTGCGCGCTTTTCATCAACCCAGTTTTTCCGGATAAATAGTGACTTATCATCTTTGTTCTGAAAAACAGTACAGTTAGATCTCGGAAAAGCTAA